>OJPT01000210.1_pt1 | contig 30463 bp, 26 predicted proteins | sample 1598641 | NCBI WGS metagenome assembly OJPT01 (sample SAMN03922495, study PRJEB24848) | human gut metagenome | isolation source: stool sample | host: Homo sapiens | place: Germany | collected 2011-11 | reverse complement strand
TGATGCAGAAATGCAAAAGCGATGGCTTTTTGTTTTGTGTGCAATGGTCTGGAATGTCTGCAGCGCCGCGCTTCCGTAGGAAGCGGCGCTGCAACTGCCGTTTCCCATCTCGACCCCACCTGTGAAAAAAGGAGTAGCGGAGCGCCCGCAGGCGTTCCGCTACTCCGAAATTTAAAACACTATTTCCGCTGACTATGCCCAGAGCGTAAGCGGAGGGCATTTTAAATCGTCCCTCCTACAATATAAATATATCGCTACTGTGCGGCGGCTCTGCTTACATCACCATCGTGATGATCAGTGCACACAGCGGCAGGGTGACGATGCTGAGCAGGGTGGTCAGCACTACGCTCCCGGCGGCAAAATGCTCATCGTGGCCGAACTGTACCGCAAATACCGAGGTGATGGCGGCCGCCGGGCAGCATTCCAGCAGCGTTACCACCTGTGCAGCAGTGCCGTGGAAGCCCAGCGCCCCGAATAGCGCCAGTGTAGCCGCCGGGATCAGCAGCATACGCACGGAGGCAAGCTTCCAGATGTGTTTGTCGGTCACGATGCTGCGCACGTCACCGGCAGCGACCAGCATACCGGTGATGAGCATGGACAGCGGGGTGTTCACCCCGGCCAGCAGTTCCAGCGGCTGGGTGATCAGGGCAGGCAGTGGGATCTGTAGCAGATAGATGCCCAGCCCCACCACAATGGCGTACAGCACCGGGGTGCGCACCAGACTGCGGGCGACCTCCTTTACGCTGGAGCCGCCGCTGACAAGGCCGTAGCCCAGCGTCCACAGCAGAATGTTAAATACGGTAACATAGGCGCTGGCATACAAAAGACCCTCAGAGCCGAATAGCGCCGAAATAAGCGGGAAGCCCATGTATGCTGCGTTGGAAAAAATACAGGCAAACCGGAAAATAGGCATCCGGCTGCCGGTCTTGCGTGCTGTGAGCAGCAGGGTGATCACGGTGCCCAGCAGTACGGACAGGACGCTCATGCCGAAAGCTGCCAGCAGATTGCGCAGGATCTGGGCGCTGAACTCCATGCGGTAAGAGTTTACCACCATGGCCGGCACGATGATGTACACCAGCAGATTGGAAAGCGCCTGCTTGTTTTCCAGCTTGAGCACGCCGCTTTTGACCGCCACCATGCCTGTGCCGATCAGCAGGAACAAGACCACGACCTGCTGCGCGGTGATGAGAGCTAGTTCCATAAAATTCTCCTCCTCTAGGCCATAACGCGTATACCACGAAAGATACAACGCAGACATAGCACAAAACCCCGCGGATAGCAAGGCTGAACGCAGGGTTTTGCAAGATTTTGCAGTTAAAGCTTACAAAATGACATTTTTGATCAGCAGGGAAATACTGCCGTCATCAGCGTGCAGGAATTCTACCTCGGATTCGGCGTTCAACAGCTCGGTGGGAATCTTTACCTCAATGCCGTTGGCGGTACGCAGGCTGCGGCTCTCCATGCGGCGGATGCGGGCGGGGGTCACGGTCACAGGCTGGGCGGCGCTGTCAATGATATCGCTCTTTTCCACATAGTCGTCAAAGGGCACGGCGGCGAGGGGGTATTCCTCCTCCAGCTGCTGGCGCACCTGCTGGATGGACACCTGATTGTCGTTGTCGGCGGCCTGATTGGCGATCATCATGGCCACCTGTGCCTCCACATGGGGCGTTTCGGCGTAGTTTTCCTGCACAGCCTGCACGGCGGCTTCCTGAATGGCCTGCAGTTTTTTCTTTTCCGGCTGAGCGGTGGTGTACTGGAACACCACGGTGGAGAGATAAAACTCCTTGTGGCCGTCAATATCGTACTTCTTTTCCAGCAGACGCATGGAGTAATCGGTCAGGTCTACCAGTGCGCCCTCCTCCACCTTGCCGCTCTGGGTAGGCAGGCAGGCGCGCTGTTGGATGATGGAGTTCACCGGGGCACCCTCTACGGTTTCCGTATAGTGGGTGTAGCCGTTTTTGTAGTTCAGCTTCAGGATGCCCAGCCAAGGCGCGCCGTCCCGGGTAAAATCCACCACGGCAAGGTCTGCTCCGGGGATGGTGGTGTGGGCGTGCATATAGTCGAACAGCACCCCGGCAATGCGGCAGGAAAGATCCACGAAGTCCTGATTGTGCTCCAGCTCATTTTTAAAGGCCGAGTCCGGCAGCGGGCGGCACTGGCGGATATCGTCGCTGGCCAGCAGCTTCTCAATATGATTTTGCAGGTAGGCGTTCTTTTCGGCAGTCAGCTCCATGGGCCCGCCGCTGAGCACCGGCGCATCCATGGTGGTATCCAGAACGTGCAGAATGGCCTGATGAATGATGATCTCCATTGTTGCTCCTCATTTCGTGACGTAGTGTTTGCGCCCAGTATAGCACAACCGCCGGAAAAAGGCGAGAGCCGCCGGGGTATTTTACGGATTCTACAATTTACAAATCCCGCCAAAAGGGCTATACTTATAATATCTGTGCAAAAGGAGGTGGAGCTGGTGGACGAGCAGTTGGAACAGATTGAAGGCATCGTGGAGGATATCATCTACGAGAACGAGGATAACGGCTATGTGGTGTTCGAAATCTCCGGCGGCGGGGTACTCACGGTGGTCTGCGGCATCGTAGGCGAGCTACACGCAGGGGAAAGCGTCATCTGCCGCGGCCGGTACGAAAACCACGCCACCTATGGCCGCCAGTTCCACGCGCAGGAATGCGAAACCGATATGCCCAAGGATTTGGAAGCGGTATATGCCTTTCTGGCCAGCCGCTCCCTGCCATATATCGGGGCAAAAACTGCGGATAAGATCATTGATATGTTCGGGGCTGAAGCGCTGGAGGTCATCGCCAACGACCCCGCCCGGCTGACCAAGATCCCGGGTATCTCGCCGGATAAAGCCGATCGCATCCAGCAGGAGTTCAAGCGGATGTTCGGCATGCGGGAGCTCATCGCCTATCTGGCGCAGTTCGAGATCAGTCCCCGCAAGGCCATGGAGGTGTTCAAGGCCTTTGGCGTGGGGGCAATGCAGGCTATTGCGTCCAACCCCTATCTGCTGTGCGGCGAGCCGTTACAGCTGGACTTCCGTCACGCGGACAGCATCGCCCAGTATTACCACATGGAAGGGGACTGTGCCCAGCGGCTGGAAGCGGCCCTGCTGCGCACCTTACGCCACAACGCGGGCAACGGCCACACCTGTCTGCCACGGGCACAGCTGCTGGCCACTGCCTCCAACTTCATCCATCAGCCGCCGGAAAAACTGGCCCGTGCACTGGATCATTGCATCGAAACGGAAGAACTGGCCGTGAAAATGTTCGATGCCGTGCCCTATATCTACTTGCCGGATCTGCTGGCTGCAGAGCAGGACATTGCCGACCGGCTGAATCTGCTGGCAAAGCGCGGCAAGAATACCGTGCGGGAGCTGGATAAAAACATCCAGATCTTAGAGTTGACGCAGGGCTTTGCCTACGCCCCCCTGCAAAGGGAAGCCATCCGCAAGGCCATGACCGAGAACTGCCTTGTGCTTACCGGCGGCCCCGGCACCGGCAAGACCACCACCGTCAACGCCATCTTGCAGCTGCTGGAAAATCAGGCCGAGCGGGTAGCCCTGTGCGCCCCCACCGGCCGCGCCGCCAAACGGCTCAGCGAGCTGACCGGTCGCAAGGCCAGCACCATCCACCGTCTGTTGGAGGTGGACTACACCGGCGGCGTGGTCAGCTTTATCCACAACGACAAAAACCTGCTCAAGTGTGACGTGGTCATTCTGGATGAGATGAGCATGGTGGACGTCAAGCTGTTTCAGGCACTCATTGCGGCACTGCGCTACACCTGCCGTATTATTATGGTAGGCGATGCCGACCAGCTGCCCAGCGTAGGCGCGGGCAACATCCTCAGCGAGGTCATCCGCTCCGGCTGCGTGCCAACTGTCTGCCTGAACGAGATCTTCCGGCAGGCAAAACGCAGTCTCATCGTGGAAAACGCGCACCATATCATCTCCGGCGAGCCATTGCAAAAGGGCAGCAAAACCGACGACTTCTTCTTTCTGGAAGCGGACGGCGAGGCTGCGCAGCGTCTGGTGTGTGACCTTGTCACCACCCGGCTGCCCCGGAGCTACGGCTTTGATCCCATCCGGGATATTCAGGTGCTGTGTCCCACAAAGCTTGGCCCCACCGGCACGCAGGCGCTGAACGTGGAGCTGCAAAACCTGCTCAACCCGCCCCAGAAAGGCAAGCCCCAGCTGCAAAGCGCCGCCCGAGTGTTCCGAGTGGGGGACAAGGTGATGCAGGTGCGCAACAACTACGAGATCGTCTGGAACCGCATCGGCGGCGAGCAGGGCGTAGGCGCCTACAACGGCGATATCGGCATCGTGGAAAGCATCAACCTGCGAGAGCGCTCCATGGTGGTGCGTATGGACGACCGGCGGCTGCTCTACCCGGCGGAAAACCTGAACGAGCTGGAGATCGCCTACGCCATCACGGTGCACAAAAGTCAGGGCAGCGAGTTCCCGGCGGTGATCCTGCCGGCGGCGCAGGTGCCGCCAAGGCTGTGCTACCGCAACCTGTTCTACACCGGCGTCACCCGCGCGCGCAAATTGTGTGTTGTGGCGGGCCGCAGGGACGTGGTGAACAGCATGATGAGCAACATCCGGCAGAACCTGCGTTACAGCGGCCTGTGCGCTCTGCTGCAGGCCGGACAGCCGCCACAGCAGCTCAGCACAGAAGGGGAAAGCCCCTGATAAAACCGCGCAGAACAGCGGCAAAGCTTGTATACTTTTTGCCGCAACTATGTTATACTAAAGCAGTCTTTGTTTTTTGCCCGCCGCTGCGGGCGTTACATACATGATAGAGGAACGCAGAGAAAGGATTCAGGCAATTATGGCACAGAATGATATCGGCATCGACCTTGGTACTACTACCATCATCATCGCGCAGGAGGGCAAGGGCGTAGTGCTCAACCAGCCCAGCGTTGTGGCAATGGATACCCGCAAGAACACCGTGTTGGAGGCCGGCGACAAGGCACTGGCCATGGTGGGACGCACTCCCAACTATATCTCCGCCATCTTCCCGCTGAAGGATGGCGTCATCAGTGACCACACCATGACCCGGGAGCTGATCTGCCGCTTTGTCAAGCAGGTGTACAGCTCCCACATGGTCAAGCCCCGGGTGGCAGTGTGCGTGCCCGCCGCCATTACCGGCATTGAGAGCGATGCCGTGGTGGAGGCTGTGGTGGCAGCCGGTGCCCGTCAGGTGTACCTGATCGATGAGCCTATTGCCGCTGCTCTCGGCTCCGGCATCGACATCACCCTGCCGGACGGCCGCATGATCATTGATATCGGCGGCGGCACCACGGATATCGCCGTGCTGAGCCTTGGCGGCAAGGTCAAGGCCACCAGTGTGCGCGTGGCCGGTAACCACTATGATGAGGAGATTCTCAAGCACGTCCGCAACAAATACAGCATCGCCATCGGCCAGCGCACCGCCGAGGAACTGAAAAAGCACGTTGCCTGCTGCCCCCAAAAGACCGATTTCCACGAGAGCATGGAGATCAAGGGCCGCAGCCTGCTTACCGGTCTGCCGGTGCGCGTGACCGTTTCCACCGACGACCTGTACGAGCCGGTGATGATGCTCAGCGAGCAGATCGGCACCGCAGCCCATCAGGTGCTGGAAAAGACTCCGCCGGAGCTGGCAGGCGATATCTACCGCAACGGTGTTATGCTGACCGGCGGCGGTGCCCAGCTGCACGGCCTGACCGAATATCTGAGCCAGGAACTGAAGGTGGAAGTCACCGTCTCGCCGGACCCTGTAAACTGCGTTGCACTGGGCACGGCACAGAGCCTTTCCATCGGTGATAAGCTGGAAACCGGCTTTACGGATGCCACTCCGCGCATCGGCCGCCGCTAAGCTTGGTTCGTTTTGTCCATGTCATATCACAAAGCAGCAAAAATAAAATTTGTTATTTTTTGTTGAAATGAATGGCAAAATACGGTATACTATACCCAAATTGATTTTCTGCTAACGATGTTGTATCGCTTGCAGTATCCAACAAACAGGAGGAAAAACCATGGACTTAGGTTTCGATGTGGTCGTTACCATTACTGGTATCGTGCTGGTGTTCCTGATCCTCGTGCTGCTGATGGCTATCATCACGCTGGAGGGCAAGATCTTCGACTCGATGAACGCCAAGAAGAAGGCCGCCAAGACTGCTGCACAGGCACCTGCCGCAAAGCCCGCTGCCGCTCCGGTACAGCAGGCTGCGCCCGCTCCTCAGGTAGAGGAGGGCATCCCCGGTGATGTGGTGGCCGCCATTATGGCTGCTATCCATGCAATGGGCAACGGCAAGTACACCCTTAAGGCAGTGCGTCGTGGCAAAAATGGCTGGGGCAAGGCCGGCGTGAACGACACCACGGCCCCGTTTTAACACAGGAGGAAGAGCATGACACAGTTTATTGATACTCTGGTCGGTATTTTCCAAAGTTCCGGCTTTGCACAGTTTGGCCAGCCCGGCGGCTGGCTGTACGCCGTGATGATCTGCGTGGGCTGCTTTCTGCTGTACCTCGCCATCGTCAAGGAGTTCGAACCCCTGATCCTGCTGCCCATGGCCTTTGGCATGATCCTTGCCAACCTCCCCGGCAGCGGCATCATCCACATGCAGTACTTCGTTGGTGACGGTCTGGAGCACCCCATGTGGGTCGAGATCCTGAACAACGGCGGTCTGGCCGATATGCTCTACATGGGTGTTAAGCTGGGCATCTACCCGCCGCTGATTTTCCTCGGCATCGGCACCATGACCGACTTTGCACCCCTGATCTCCAACCCCAAGAGCCTGCTGCTGGGCGCTGCCGCACAGTTCGGTATCTTCGGTACTTACATGGGCGCCCGTCTGCTGGCCGCTACCGGTCTGGTGGACTTCACCCAGAAGCAGTCCGCTGCCATCTCCATCATCGGCGGTGCCGACGGCCCCACCGCTATCTTCGTTACCTCCCGTCTGGCACCTGAGCTGCTGGGCAGCATCGCTGTGGCAGCGTACAGCTACATGGCACTGGTGCCCGTTATCCAGCCGCCCATCATGAAGGCATTGACCACCTCCAAGGAGCGCTCTGTGGTCATGAAGCAGCTGCGCACCGTCTCCAAGACCGAGAGGATCATCTTCCCCATCATGGTCGCTATCATTGTTTCCCTCATCGTGCCGGATGCCGCCGTTCTGGTCGGTATGCTGATGCTGGGCAACCTGATGAAGGAGTGCGGCGTTGTGGATCGTATCCAGAAGACCGCCGGTAATGAGCTGATGAACATCATCACCATCTTCCTGGCTCTGTCTGTGGGCTGCACCACCAGTGCAAACACCTTCCTGAACACCCGCACTCTGTTCATCATCGTGCTGGGTCTGATCGCCTTCTCCTTCGGCACCGCAGCCGGTGTGCTGTGTGGCAAGGTCATGTACAAGCTGACCGGCGGTCAGGTGAACCCCCTGATCGGTTCTGCCGGCGTTTCCGCCGTGCCTATGGCCGCTCGTGTTTCCCAGAAGGTCGGCCAGAGCGAGAACCCCTCCAACTTCCTGCTGATGCACGCCATGGGCCCCAACGTGGCCGGCGTTATCGGTTCTGCCGTTGCTGCTGGTATCCTGATCAACATCTTCGGCTAAGCAAAACCTGAAGCACTATCTCAAGAGCCATCGCGCAGTCTTGTGCGGTGGCTCTTTTTGTGCAGGACGATTTTAATGGCCTCCGCTGCGCTTTGGCCATTGTTTAAGGAAAGTATATTTTAATATTTGAGGTTCTGAAACGCCTGCGGGCGTTTCAGAACCCCTTTTTCACAGAAGGGGGCGTAACTGGAAACGGCAGCTGTTATCTCTTACGTCCTTTCCCGTGAAAATGGGATAATGGAGCGTCCGCAGACGCTCCGTTATCCCAAAATTATAAATCATAATTCCGCTGAATATGGCCAGAGCGGCAGTGGAGGCCATTCAAAATCGTTTTGCAATAAGGATAAAAGCAACTTTTTACTGTTTGTGTTTGGTTGCTGCTTGTGCTATCATAGAGAAAAACAGGGCGCAATACGCCCCCAAAACAGGAGGGAGCCGTTATGGAAAAAATCAAGCTTGAGGTTGCAGGTGTCCCGGCTGTCCTGTACGGCAAGCGCAGCCGTAAGGTCTATCTCTATGTCCATGGCAAAAACGGCAGCGCAGCCGAGGCTGCCCGCTTTGCCCGTACAGCCTGCCCGGCAGGCTGGCAGGTGCTGGCTGTCGATCTGCCGGAGCACGGCACCCGAAAAAACAGCCCGGAAAAGCTGGTGCCGTGGGTGGTCACTCGGGAACTGCAAACGGTCTATGCCCGGATGCAGCCGGTGTGGAAACATATCCGGGTGTATGGGGTCAGCATCGGTGCGTGGTTTGCCATGCAGGCGTTGCAGACGCAAACGCCGGAAAAGGCACTGCTGGTGTCCCCGATCGTGGATATGGAAAAATTGATCCTTGCCCTGATGCAGCAGGCAGGAGTAACGGAGGAGCAGCTGCACGCGGCAGGGGAGATCCCCACAGACTTTGGGGAGACGCTTTCGTGGCCGTATCTGTGCTGGGTGCGGGAGCACCCGCTGCACTGGAAAGTACCCACACAGGTGCTCTATGCTGATACAGATCCCCTTACCGGGCACACCGCTATGGAGCGGTTCCGGCAGCAGACCGGGGCGCACCTGACCATTCTGGAGGGCGGGGAACACTGGTTCCATACTGAGACCCAGCTGGCCGCTCTGCAAAGCTGGGAAAGCTGTCATTTATAATAGGCCGTTTCTCTTTTCCTCAGTCTGTGAAAATGTAAGCCCGGAAAATCCGCAGATTTTCCGGGCTTACATATAAAATACGCTTCCACAACAAAACGCCGCTGACGGCTTTGTGCATCGTCAGCGGCGTTTTGTTTATTGAAAACAGGATTGTGAATGGCAGAATCAGACGTTTGCTTCGCTGTTGTGCTCAGCCTTCTTGTAAGCGGAGAAGGAGTGGAACACGATGTTCAGGCCCAGCACGATCAGCAGCACGGCAAGGATCAGCTGCAGGCCGTTTGCGATGAACACAGCGCCCCAAGTGGTCTCACCGGCAGGGATGGTAACAGAAGCGGCGGTGCTGATGGCCTTGACCATAGCAATCAGGCGCTGCACCAATGCGGTAAAGGTGACGCACAGCATGATGACCAGAGGGGGGAACAGCATCTTGTTGCTGCGGCCGGTCACCTTCAGGAACACGCACAGGGTAGCCAGCACCAGTGCGCTCAGCAGCTGGTTGGCAGAACCGAACAGCGGCCAGATGTTGGCATAGCCGATCTTGGTCAGGATAAAGCCGAACACCAGCGTGATAAAGGTGGAGAAGTACACATTGCAGAACAGCTTGCGCCAGCCCTCAGCGTGCTCCATGTCGTCCACGCTGAACAGCTCCTGGAAGCTCATGCGGCCAATGCGGGCCACGGCATCCAGACTGGTCAGTGCCAGTGCGGAAACGCACATGGTCATGAACACGGTAGCAGCGTAGGCGGGCACGCCGAACATCTCAAAGAAACCGGCAACGCCGCGGCTGAAGATTTGGAACGGAGTACCGGCAGCAGGGGTACCGTCGGCAGCTGCGGCAGCACCGGCAACACACAGAGCCAGAACAGCCAGCAGGCTTTCAAGGATCATGGCACCGTAGCCGACCTTCAGCATATCCTTCTCGTTCTCAACGGTCTTGGAGGAAGTACCGGAGGAAACAAGGCTGTGGAAGCCGGAAACTGCACCGCAGGCCACGGTGACGAACAGGATGGGGAACATGGTGCCCAGCTTTTCGTTGGTAAAGCCGGTGAACACGGGCAGGTTCATGGTGGGGTGTGCCACCAGCAGGCCAACCACAGCACCCACGATCATGGCCACGAACATAAAGGTGGTCATGTGGTCACGGGGCTGCTTGAGCAGCCACATGGGCAGCACAGCAGCAAAGAAGATATACACAAAGGTGATGTAGCTCCAAGCGGCCTTACCCAGGATCAGGGGCAGGTTTGCGCCGATGACAAAGGACAGCACGATGAACACGATGCTGATAACGCTTTCTTTCCAGCCGGAGAAGCTGAACTTTTTCTGCAGCAGGCCAAAGACGACGGCAAACACCATGAACATAATGGACACCATACCGGCAGCGCCGTTGGTCTTGGCAGCTTCAACCATTGCGCCGTCTGCGCCGAAGGCATTGAAGGTGCCGGCAACCATGTCCGCAAAAGCAGCAATCACGATGCCGCAGAACAGCCAGCAGAACAGCAGGAACAGCTTGCGGCCGGTCTTGCCGATGTACTTTTCAATCAGCATACCCATGCTCTTGCCGTCGTTCTTAACGGAAGCATACAGGGCACCAAAGTCGGTGACAGCGCCGAAGAAGATGCCGCCCAGCAGCACCCACAACAGCACCGGCAGCCAGCCGAAGGCTGCGGCCTGAATGGCACCGGTGACAGGGCCTGCACCAGCGATGGAGCTGAACTGGTGGGCAAACACCGTCCAGCCATTGGTGGGCACATAGTCCCGGCCATCCTCGTGGACGACAGCCGGAGTCTTGGCTGCGGGGTCGAGGCCCCATTTGTTAGCCAGCCAGCGGCCGTAAAGCACATAAGCGCCAAACAGGCACACCGCTGCGATCAATACGATGACCAGCGTATTCATAGATTTCTACCTCTTTCCTTTTTTCACTCCGCAACAGGTTCGGAACGATAGGCTGCCGTCCGGCAAAGCGCTTCCCCGGAGTGTAAAAAACCTTCGTCCTCAGCACATGACCGGGTTTTCCGGCCACGCTCCGAAGACGAAGGCTTCTGCTCCCGCCTGCCAGGGCAGGAGCAATACTCCGCGGTACCACTTCGCTTGCTGTGTTAAAACAGCCACTCTCCCACGCATGGTACACTGACCATGCTGCCCGATAACGTGGGCTGGACGGCACCGTGCTACTAAGGGGCACAAAACCCGGTTCACACAGGCTGCTCGCAGGCGAGGGTCCTCTGCTCCTGACTGCCGCTTTTTCACCCGAGAAGCGGCTCGCTGAAAGAGGGTGATGCAGAAGATCATGTCCTGTTCCTTGCATTTGCTGAATGATTGTGTTCTACTTTATTCCCGTTTTCATCAATTGTCAATATTTCTGTAACAAGTTCAGAGGATGCGCCAATTCAAGCCATTTTCTGGGAATAATTTTTAGATGATTTTCTTTCATGTGTGAAGAGAATAAAACTGAATATGCTATTAATTGAAAACCATTCACCCACAGGTCTTGACTTTCGCACTTTGAAGTGCTAAAGTAATAGCGTGCAGAATATTCCGCGCGGCAGCACTGTCTGCTTTGCCTGCTGCCGCCGCTGTTATAATAAGGAGAAAAACAATGGCTGAAAAAAATTCCAGAAGAAACGAGACGACGGATGCACTGTTTGACGCTATCCTCAGTCTGGAGAGCCGGGAAGAGTGCTACGCCTTTTTTGAGGATCTGTGCACTGTAAAGGAGATCTCGGATATGGCGCAGCGCCTGCAGGCCGCAAAGCTGCTGCTGGACGGTGCCACCTATGAGCAGATCGTCAAGGCGGTGGAGATCAGCACTGCCACCATCAGCCGCATCAACCGCTGCATCCAGTACGGTTCCGGCGGCTACCGCGATACCATTGAGAAGGTGCGCGCACAGGCAGAAAAGCAGTAACAGCTGCACCCGCCGCAGCATAGGATAGGGCACACGACCGGAAAGGAAGGTTTTGCCCTATGATGATCGATACACCCTGCGCCCGTTCTCAGTGCCCGGAAATGCCCAAGGTCAGCTTGGATCAGGCTGTTGTGGACCTGATGGAAAGCATTGCCTTGCAGGAAACGGCGCTCAGCCACATCCTGTGTGCTGAAAGTCGGAAGATGCAGAAGGCCATGGATCTGGATGGCTTGGATCTTTGCAAGCTGCTGGAGGTGAACGACTCTGCCACCAATATGGTGCACGCCGTCGCAAACCTTGAACTGGTGCTCAAGGATAAGCTGGAGTTCGTTTCCAACAACCTCTATGTCCCGGGGGACAGCGGCTGCCCATCACCTGCGCAGTAATGTTTTTTGCGTGGGACGATTTTTACTGCAATCTAACCCGTGAAAATGCAATGCCGGGCAGCCCGCAGGCTGCCCGACATTGCTCTGAATCGTTCTGCCGCAAGGGAGGCTGCTGCACAAAACAGGGTGCAGCAGCCTCCCTTTTTATGAAAATCCTGCATAAGAGACAGAAAAATCTTTTGTTGGAATTGCTGATGTATCAAATCTGTGCTATACTATTGGATGTATCACCATGAAAGCGAGGAATAAAACATTGCTGCATTATGATGCGATCCTATTTGATGTGGACGGGACGCTGATCGATTCGGCCCCCGGTATCATTCATACATTGCAAGAGGTTTTCTGCACCATGGGTGTGGATGTATCCGGCATCAACCTGCGCCGGTATCTGGGTCCGCCCCTGCGCAAAAGCTTCGGTGAGCACTTCACCGACCCGGCGCTGATCGAAAAAGCTACCGACCTTTACCGCACGAGCTATGCGGTGAAGGGCAGCCACGAGTGTGCTGTGTTCCCGGGCGTTCTGCAGATGCTGCAAACCCTGAAGCAGGCTGGTTTTATTTTGTGCACCGCCACCTCCAAGCCCACCAAGGTGGTCACCCCTATTTTGGAGGAGCAGGGTCTGGCGCAGTATTTTGATTTTATCGGCGGTGCCTCCATGGACGAGAGCCGGGACACCAAGACCGAGGTCGTGCGTTATGTGCTCAGCCAGCCCGCCTTGCAGGGCAAGCGGGTGCTGATGGTGGGCGACCGCAACGATGATATGCGGGGCGCTGCCGACTGTGGTCTGGATGCTGCCGGTGTGCTGTACGGCTACGGCAGCCGGGAAGAGCTGGAAACTTTCCATCCGGTGCTGCTGGCCGAAAGCTGCGCCGACCTTACCGACCGGCTGCTGGCAGCCCGGGTATGACAGGAAGTTTCATTCCTTCGGAAGGAGAATGGATAGAATATGAGAAGCAATAATCAACAGGAGAACAAGGCGCTGACCCCGATGCAGAAGCAGGCGGTGCTGGTGTGCATCGTGTGCGCACTGGCGGCGCTGCTGACCATCGGTATCACTCTTACCATGCTCAAGCGGGGCAAGAACCCGACGGAGCAGCCGGGGGATTCTTCCATTATTACCCCTGCGCCCGCTCCGGAAGGGGAGGAGGATATCTCCGACCACTACCAGATCAACGAGACTTCCAGCGCATTGCTCACCGGGACTGCTGATGCTGGTGACGCCTATCAGGAGCAGACCCTTTTTATCGGCGATTCCAACACGGTGCGTTTGTACGCCAACGGTCTGATCTCGTTGCAGCAGTTCTGCGCCAAGGAAGGCATTGGCACCAGCGCCGCCCTGCATGAGGGCATCGTTACCTTTAAGCGGGACGATAACCGCTACACCATCGCGCAGGCCGTGGCCAAAATGAAGCCCCGCCGGGTGGTCATTATGCTGGGCACCAACGACAACGGCATGAATACCGAGGACTTTATCAGCAACTACACCGCGCTGGTACAGGCCATTCAGGCCAGCTATCCCTATACCGATATCATCGTCAACACGGTGCCGCCGGTCCCGTCCAACCACTCCAACTACCCCAATATGGATCAGACCCGCATTGATGATTTCAACATGGCGCTGCTGACCATGTGCGAGCAGCTGGGCGTCAAGTTCCTCAACTCTGCCGAGGCACTGAAGGACGCCAACGGCTACGGCAATGTCGATTACTACCAGAGCGGGGATATCCACCTCAAGCCCGCAGGCCTGAAGGTGCTGCTGAAGTATCTGCGCACCCACGCCTACGAGACCGAGGATCGCCGCCCGGATACCAATAATATCCCCACCCGCGCCGAGTATACCGCCAAGCCCAGCTCTGCGGTGGAGGCACCCAGCAGCTCGGAGGCGGTCTCCTCCTCTGTTGTTGAGGAAAAAACGGAGTATCAGGCGGACTATCGTGTGGACAAAACCGGCGGCGGCTCCCTGACCTGCGGCGACGAGAGCGGCAAGTCTCTTACCGTCAAGGTGACCAGCGCCGCCCAGAGCGTTACGGTGACCGCTGTGCCGGAGGACGGCTATGTGTTCGTCAAGTGGAGCGATGGTGTGACCAAGCGCACCCGCACCGACACCAATTTTGACCAGAATGTGGATGTGACCGCTGTGTTTGCAGCCGCTTCCATCCAGATCAGCAGCAGCGGCAAGGCTGCGCTGGGGGATTCCTACACCTTCAAAGCTGCCCTCAAGGGCAAGTATCTGGATGCTTCCAGCATCCGCTGGTATGTCAACGGCAGCGAGGTGACACAGGCTGCCGGCAAGACTTCCGTAAAGGGTGAGGTGGATCCCTCCATGCTGGGCAGCACCTTCCGGGTGTACGCCACTGCCAGCTATAACGACTGCACAGTGACCAGCAATAAGCTGGAGTTTACGGTCAGCGGTGCACCGTCCAGCTCGTCCACCAGCTCCAGCAGCTCTGATGCTTCCTCTAAGGAGGATAAGCCTGCTTCCTCCAAGGAAGAAACGTCTGCCTCCTCCAAGGAGGAAAAACCGGCTTCTTCTAAAGAAGAAAAACCCGCTTCTTCCTCCTCGAACGGCACCTCTGAAAGCACCGGCAGCTCCTCCAAGGCGGAAAAGCCGGCTTCGTCTCCTGCTTCCTCCAAGGAAGAAAAGCCCGTCTCTTCTTCACAGAGCAGCACCTCCTCCAAGGAAGAAACAACTGCTTCCTCTAAGCAGGAACACACAGCTTCCTCCAAGGAAGAACAACCGGCTTCTTCTAAAGAAGAAAAGCCTGCTTCCTCCAAAACGGAGGCAAGCGCCAGCAAGGAAGCCGCCAACTGAGCGCACACTCCGCTCCCGCGCCGCATAGGCTGGCGTGAGAGGAAGGTGGAGCCCTATGTACTGGCAAGCGATGCGCACGCCCGCCCTGCCCGGGGAAAATGACGTGACCGACGGCAGCGTGGACTACTACGACACCGACTGGGAAAACGTGGATAACAGCGCACTGGAGGAAGAAATGCAGAAATGCGGTCTGACGCCCTGCGAAGGAAAGGCAACGTGCCCGGACAATACCCCGGCACAAACAGACCTGTCTGCGTATGAAATCGTTTCTGAATAACGAGAAGCCAGCTCTGCCGGGGGGTGGGGCTGGCTTCTCCCTGTTGATACACCAAAGTGGGAAATGCTGAAAAGAAAGTGAGATACTATGGCAAAATACTATTGCATCCTGTTCGATGCGGACAATACGCTGCTCAACTTTGACGCAGCCGAAAACAAGGCGCTGGCCGAAACGCTGGTGAACTACGGCATCGAGCCGGACGCCGAAACCGTGCAGACCTACCGCACCATCAACGAGGAACTGTGGCGGCAGCTGGAAAAAGGCCAGATCCGCCGCGAAAAGCTGTTCGGCGAGCGGTTCAGCCGCTTTTTAAAGGCCATCAATGCCGCCGGCGACGGCGTGGAGATGAACCGCTGCTATCTGGAGCAGCTGTCCACCCACCCGGACCTGATGAGCCCGGAGGTGCTGGACGTGCTGCGCGAGCTTTCCGAGGTGGCAACGCTGGCCATCGTCAGCAACGGTGCCCAGAAGGTGCAGACCCGCCGTCTGGCGGAAAGCGGTGTGATGAACTTTATGGAAGATGTGTTCATCTCTGAAAAAATGGGCTGCGAAAAGCCCAATGCCCGCATCTTTGATGCCGCCCTGCGCGCGCTGGGTGTGGAGAACCGGGAGCACGTTCTGATGGTGGGCGACAGCCTGTCCAGCGATATTCAGGGCGGCAGCAACGCCGGGCTGGATACCTGCTGGTACAACCCCAACCACGCCGAGAACCCCGGCAAGGTGATCCCTACCTACGAGATCGCCAGTCTGGAAGAGCTGTATCCGCTGGTGATGGAGCAGGAGGAGCTGGCCAATGTTGGCCTGAAGAACCGCCGCCATCAGTGCTGAAATATGAAAAAGAACGGATAACGGATCAAAACTATGCTGATACATTTGGAAAAACTGGGTAAGACCTTTGGCGAAAAGGTGGTGCTGCACGATGTGACCGCCAGTGTCGAGCGGGAGGACCGCATCGGCATCGTGGGACAAAACGGCGCAGGCAAGACTACTCTGCTCAAGATCCTTACCGGCGAATATCAGGACTACGAGGGTGAGTTCAGCGTGACCCACGGGGTAACGCTGGGCTATCTGGAGCAAAACGCAAAGCTGGACGCCACGCTGGATATCTATGGCGAGATGCGCGCCACCTTTGCCCCGGTGCTGGACGCCATGGCGCAGATGCAGATCTTGGAGCGCCGCATGGCTGCCCAGCCCGATAACGCAGACCTGCTGGCGCAGCACGATGCTTTGCAAAACATCGTGGACGCCGCCGATGGCTACAACATGGATGTGAACATCAAAAAGGTGCTGTCCGGCATGGGCTTTGCGCAGGATACATGGCAAAAGAACATTGCGGTGCTCTCCGGCGGCGAGCTGACGCGGCTGCGTCTGGCGAAGCTGCTGTTGGAAAAGCCGGATGTGCTCATTCTGGACGAGCCCACCAACCACTTGGACTTTGCCACCATGGAATGGCTGGAAAATTACCTCAAGGGCTACTCCGGCGCGGTGCTGGTGGTCAGCCACGACCGCTATTTCCTCGATAATGTCTGTACAAAGATCTGGGAGGTATCCTTCCAGACCATGACCACCTACAAGGGTAACTTCTCGGCCTATCTGCCCCAGAAGAAAGCCGCCGATGCCCTGCGCCAGAAGCAGCACGATGCCGATGTGGCACTGGCTGAAAAACTGCAGGACTATGTGGACCGCAACCTTGTGCGCGCTTCCACCACCAAAATGGCGCAGAGCCGCCGCAAGCAGCTGGAAAAGCTGGAGATCACCGAGGCACCCAAGGACGAGACCAACCAGCTGAAATTCCGCTTTGAATATGACGTAGAGCCGTGGAACGAGCTGGTGCTGATGAAAAACCTCAGCATCAAGATCGGGGAGCGCACCCTGCTGGAGCCCTTTACCTATACGGTCTGCCGCGGGCAGCGGCTCATTATTGCCGGCCCCAACGGTGCAGGCAAATCCACCCTGATGCAGGTGCTGGACGGCAAGCGCCGCCCCTCCGGCGGCATGGTGCGGCTGGGCACCGGGGCGCGTCCCAGTATTTTTGCCCAGCAGCAGAACCGTCTGGGACAGGGCAGGGTCATTGATGTCATCTGGAACAAGTACCCCCGCATGACCGAGCTGGAGGTGCGCAGCCACCTTGCAAAGCTGGGGTTCCGGGGCGATACCGTGTTCAAGCCCTGCGAAGCATTGTCCGGCGGCGAGCTGGCGCGTCTGCGCTTTGCGGAGATCGTGCTGGAACGTCCGAACCTGCTGTTTCTGGACGAGCCCACCAACCACTTGGACATCTATACCCGCGAGAACCTGACCGAAGCACTGATGGCGTACACCGGCACGCTGCTGCTGGTCACTCACGACCGTCACCTGATGAACAGTCTGGCCTGTCCCATCCTCTATCTTGAGGACGGCAAGGCGGTGCTTTACCCCAGCTACGATGCCCTGATGGGTCGTGCCGCCCCGGTGCAGACTGCGCAGAAGGCTGCCGAGCCCGTCAAGACTGGCTACGGCAAGGAGCAGCGCCGCCGCCGCGCCGAGCTGCGCGCCAAGATCAAGGCCTGCGAGGACGAGATGGAAGCCTGCGGCGCACGCGAGGTGGAGCTGGACAACGAGATCAACTCCCCGGAGGTGTACAACGACCCCGACCTGCTGCGCCAGAAAAGCGATGAGCTGAGCGACCTGCGCTTCCATCAGGAGGAACTTTTTGCCGCATGGGAAGCCGCCATGGAAGAGCAGGAAGCCTACGAGCAGACGCAGCAGCCCGAAGAATAAAGGAGCGTATCCTCTATGCCTAAAAATCACCGCAACTATCAAAAAACACGGCACATCGCCCTGTCCGGTCTGCTGTTTGCGCTGGCCATGGCGCTTTCCTTCATCGAGGGCACGCTGGTCATCCCGGGGCTTTTGCCGGGCATGAAGCTGGGCCTTGCCAACATCGTGGTCATGTACGCCCTGTTCTTCATGGGCGCTCGGCAGGCACTGGTGCTGGATGTGCTCAAGGCGCTGTTCGTCTTTCTGGTGTCCGGTTTCACGGCGGGCTTCCTCTCGCTGTGCGGCGGACTTTTGTCCCTTGCGGTGATGTGGGTGCTGTACTATCTCTTGCCGGTGCGTCCCACATGGTTCATCCTGTCGGTCTGCGGCGCACTGGCGCATAACGTGGGGCAGCTGCTGGGCGCAGGGGTCATCATCTCCTCGTCCTTGTCGCTGTACTACGCGCCGGTCATGCTGGTGCTGGGGCTTGTCATGGGTGCGCTCACCTCGGTCACCCTGCGGGCGCTGCTGCCCGCACTGGGCAAAATGGGCTTCAATACCCACGAAAACCGCCCCGATTGACCGACCACTCCGGCAGGGCAGTTGCATTTTGGCCGGAAATCTGTATAATAAGGAAACAACTGTATTTTTATCAAAAAGACCCCAAAGGATAGCGCTGCCGCAGCATGGAAACTTGAGCGGCAGTCGGGAGGTGTTTGTATATGTCTGAAAAAGTTACCATCAAGGTCGAGCGGAAGGAACTCCATCTGCCCACCATCGCACTGCGTGGGCTGGTGGTGTTCCCCAACAACCTTGTTCATTTTGAAGTCGGGCGGGAAAAGAGTATTGCTGCCGTGGAGTGGGCTATGGCCAATAACTCCAACGTATTTCTGGTAGCCCAGAAGGAGATGGAAACCAGCGAGCCCACCCAGCAGGATCTGTACACCTACGGCGTAGTAGCCGAGGTCAAGCAGGTGCTGCGCGTGTCGGACGAGCTGGTCAAGGTGCTGGTAGAGGGCAAGTACCGCGCCAAGCTGACCGAGCTGGATACCACCGGCGATTTTCTGCTGTCTGCCGTGCGCTCCGCTCCGGTGCGTGCCGCAAAACCCGAAGAAGCTGTGGAGACCGAAGCACTGCTCCGCGCCCTCAAGACTGGCTTTGACGAGTATCTGGGCATGAACCCGCGCCTTGCAAAGGACGTGGTGTTCACCATCGTTTCCAGCGATGACCCTATGTTCCTCACCGAGTATATGCCGGCAAACCTCTTGTTCCGCTACGAGGACAAGCAGGCGGTGATGAACGAGAACACCCTCAACGGCCGCCTGCAGCGCCTTGTGGAGATGCTGCGCCGCGAATGTCAGGTGATGAAGATCGAAAAGGAGATCGCGGAAAAGGTCAACGAGTCCATGGACAAGAACCAGCGCGATTACTACCTGCACGAGCAGCTGCACATCATCAACGACGAGCTGGGCGAGGGGGACGATACCCACGCCGAAGCTGATGATTACCGCCGCAAGATCCGGGAACTGCACCTTGCCGAGGACAGCGAGAAAAAGCTGCTCAAGGAGGTAGACCGCCTTTCCCGGATGCAGAGCAGCAATCAGGAAGCCACGGTCATCCGCACCTATCTGGACACCTGTCTGGACCTGCCGTGGAACACCATGACCGTGGATGATCTGGATATCCACCGCGCCCAGCAGATCTTGGACCGGGATCACTACGGCCTGAAAAAGGTCAAGGATCGCATTCTGGAAACGCTGGCTGTGCGCAAGCTGGCACCGGACGTGAAGGCGCAGATCATCTGCTTGGTTGGCCCTCCGGGTGTCGGCAAAACCAGCATTGCACGCTCCATCGCCGAAAGCCTTGGCCGCAAGTATGTGCGCATCAGTCTGGGCGGCGTGCGGGACGAAGCCGAGATCCGCGGCCACCGCCGCACCTACATCGGTGCTATGCCCGGCAAGATCATCAGCGCCATGATCACCGCCAAGTCCTCCAACCCTTTGATGCTGCTGGACGAGATCGACAAGCTGGCAGGGGACTTCCGGGGCGACCCGGCGGCAGCTCTGCTGGAAGCGCTGGACCCGGAGCAGAACAGCACCTTCAACGACCATTTCATTGATATCCCCTTTGATCTGAGCCATGTGCTCTTTATCACTACCGCCAATGATCTGGGCAGCATCCCCGGCCCGCTGCGGGACCGCATGGACGTCATCGAGCTGCCCAGCTATACCCGCGTGGAAAAATACAATATTGCCCGCAAGCATCTGCTGCCCAAGCAGCTCAAGGCCTGCGGTCTGACCGGCAAGGTCACCATGAACCAGAGCGCACTCTATGGCATCATCGACGGCTACACCCGCGAGGCCGGTGTGCGTAATCTGGAGCGCACCATCACCAGTGTGCTGCGCAAGTGTGCCCGCAAGATCGCTGCCGGCGAGGTGGAAAGCGTAGCTGTTACCGCTACCATGCTGGAGGAGCTGCTTGGCCCCCGCATCGTCAAGCCGGACTTCCTCAACCGCACCAACGCCGTGGGCATCGCCAACGGTCTGGCATGGACCAGCGTAGGCGGCGAGACCCTGCCCATCGAGGTGCAGGTTATGGATAACGGCACCGGCAAGATCACCGTTACCGGCTCTCTGGGCGATGTGATGAAGGAGAGCGCACAGCTGGCAGTCACTTGGGTGCGCGTCCATGCTGAGGAATACGGCATCGATCCCGAGCGGCTGAAAAAGTGCGATCTGCACATCCACGCCCCCGAGGGCGCTGTGCCCAAGGACGGCCCTTCTGCGGGCGTCACCCTGACCACGGCTCTGGTGTCCTGCCTGTCCGGCGTGCCGGTGCGCGGCGATGTGGCCATGACCGGCGAGATCACCCTGCACGGCAATGTGCTGCCCATCGGCGGTCTGCGGGAAAAGAGCATGGCTGCCTACCGTGAGGGTATGAAGACCGTGCTCATCCCCAAGGATAACGAGCCTGATCTGTATGACGTGGACGAGGAGGTCAAGAAGAATCTGACTTTCCTGCCCATGCAGAACCTTTCGCAGGTGCTGGCTGCCGCCCTGCTCAAGCCGAAGGCAGCAAAGAGCACCGCAGGCCGTCCCCGCACCAAAAAGTCCAAAACAGGGGAAAGCCGCATCCCCGCCGCGCCTGAGAAGAACCAGCCGGGCGCTGTCTGCTGAAATACCAGAAAGGAACACGCCATGATCTTCAATAAAGCTGATTTTATTGCCAGCTATGGCATTTCCAGCCAGCTGCCCGAGAGCGACCGCCCTGAACTGAGCTTTTCGGGGCGCTCCAACGTGGGCAAATCCAGCCTGATCAACAAGTTGTGCAGCCGCAAAAATCTGGCGCGCGTGTCCAGTACGCCGGGCAAAACGGCTACCATCAACTTCTATTCGGTGGACGACTGCTACTTTGTGGACCTGCCGGGCTACGGCTACGCCAAGGTGAGCAACGCCGACCGCGAGCGCTGGGACGACCTCATCAACAGCTACTTCGAGGCACCCCGCCACCACACCCTGCTGGTGCAGCTGCTGGACTGCCGCCATGCCCCCAGCGCAGACGATTTGCAGATGTTGCGCTACCTGCACTACCACCGCATTCCCTATGTGGTGGCACTGACCAAGGCGGACAAGCTGAAAAAGAGCCAGCTTGCCAAAACGCAGGAGGACTTTGAAAACATCTGCCGCCCCTACGGCTGCCAGAAGGTGGTGCTGACCAGCGGCGAAAACGGCTACGGCATCCCGGAGCTGCAGGCGGTGCTCAACGCCGCAGTGGCTGCGGAAAACGAAGAAGCGGAGTAACGCCATGGCTTACAACGAATTTGCCTATTTTTACGATGAATTCAACGGCGAAGCGGACTACGATGCCCTGTACAGCCAGATCCATACAAAGCTGGAAGCCCACGGCATCCATGACGGCATTGTGGCCGACCTTGGCTGCGGCACCGGGGAGCTGACCCTGATGCTGACGCAGGCGGGCTACGATATGATCGGCATCGACCAGTCGGAGGAGATGCTCTGCGTGGTGCGGGATAAGGCCGAGCAGCTGGGGCTTTCCGGTCGTTTGCTGCTGCTCCGGCAGGACCTGCTCAAGCTGGATCTTTACGGCACCATCCGGGCGGCGGTATCTACCTTTGATACCTTCAACCACATCCCGGATCTGGATACCGCCATTGCCAACGCGGGCTTTTTCATGGAAAAGGGCGGGGTGTTCCTGTTTGATATGAACACCCCCTATAAGCACCAGAAGGTTCTGGGCGATAACGAATTCACCTTTGAGGAAGAGGATGCTGCCTGCGTGTGGCGCAACCACTATAACGCCGCCGACCGCAAGGTGGAGATCACGGTGGACATTGATTATCACGAGACCGGCGAGCATTTCCACGAGGAATTCTGCGAGTATACCTATGATCTGGCTACCATCCGTGCATCGCTGGAAAAGCACGGCTTTGCGCTGGAAAGCGTCTGCGATGGCGAGACTTTCGGCCCGCTGACCGAGAAAAGCCAGCGCTACTTCTTCTGCGCAACAAAACAGTATACACAACTGGAGGAATAACCTATGGCAAACCTGATCCGCGGCCTGTCCGAGAACGGCGGTGTCGTGTTCTGCGGTGTGGATTCCACCGATATTGTCCGTAAAGCAGAAAAGCTTCACACCACAAGCGCCACCTGCAGCGCGGCACTGGGCCGTCTGCTCACGGGTGCTACCCTGATGGGCTCCATGCTCAAGGATGACCGCGACCGCATCACCCTGCGTGTGGCGGGCGGCGGCCCTGCGGGCGTGCTCATCGCCTGCACCGACGGTACCGGCAACGTGAAGGGCTGCATTGACAACCCGCTGGTGGAGCTGCCCGCCAAAGCCAACGGCCACTTGGACGTGGGCACTGCCGTGGGCAAGGACGGCGTGCTGACCGTCATCCGGGACAACCGCCTGCAAAAGGAGCCCACGGTCGGGCAGGTGCCGCTGGTGTCCGGCGAGATCGCTGAGGATCTGACCAGCTACTATGCGTACAGCGAGCAGGTGCCTACCGTGATGGCGCTGGGCGTGCTGGTGGACAAAGACTTGTCCATCCTCTGCGCCGGTGGCTTTATGGTGCAGCTGCTGCCCGGCGCTACCGATGCCGAAATCGACCGGTTGGAAAAGAACATCAGCGCCATGCCCTCTGTCACCGAGCTGCTCCATGCGGGCAAGACACCCGAGGACATGATGCAGATGGCACTGGCCGGCTTTACCCCCAACGTGCTGGACGAGCGCACGGTGCAGTACCAGTGCGATTGCAGCGCCGAGCGCACCAAGGAGATGCTGCTCAGCCTTGGCCGTGCAGAGCTTGTGCGTATGCGGGACGAGGACCCCAACTGTGAGGTGGTGTGCCACTTCTGCCACAGCAAGTACCAGTACGACCTGAACGCCCTGCTTGCTGAGTACGATGCACAGGCTGCTGAAAACGCTCAGTCTAACAAATAACAAATACCGAAGCCGCTGCTCGTGATCCGGTGCAGCGGCTTTTTTGTATCTGCGCTTCAAATGCAAATTGCTTTTATAGCTGAAGCTTTCCCTCTCGACCCCTCTCGTGAAAAGACAGGTCTGGAAAATCCGCAGATTTTCCAGACCTGTAAATAAACAATAATCTTTCCGCTGAACATGGTCAGAGCAAAGCGGAGACCATTCCAAATCGTCCGCCTTTTACTATGTGCAGATATCTGCCGCCACAGTATACACGGCATTGTAATGCAGTGTATACTCCTGCACGGTACATTCCTCCCGGCGGGCGAGGATGTCGGCATCCGGGAAAGCATCGTGCAGTGCCCGCAGCCCTTGCAGCCGCGCCAGCGTAAGCGCCTGCGCCTCGGTGCGGTAGATCGTCTCTAGCTGCTGCCCGTAATAGGTGGTCTCCTCCACCGCGCAGGGCAGTGGCAGACCGAAAACCTCTAATTGCAGATGCCGGGTGCGGCACAGCCCATCTCCATCGGGTGCGGAGGGCGAAAGCGCGGCAGAGTGCCCCGCGAAAAACAGCCGGTAATTCGCTTTATTTGTGCCGGTCAGCAGCGACATCGTCTCTGCCAGCGGAACGATCTGGTCTGTTTGCCACTCTAACTGCGCCACCACTGTGCCTGCCGCCGGGGCAAAGATCAAGGTGCCGTCCCGCTCGCTGCGTGCCGTGCCGATCAACCCCTGCCCGGCCTCCACGGTCTGCCCGGGGGCTACCAGCATGGTGCCGCTGGCAAGATTTGTACGCAGCACCGTTCCATTGCACTTTGCCCGCAGCCCGTGCAGGGTGCCTGCGGCAATTTCAGGGCGTGCACGCGCAGGAGCAGCTTCTACCGCAAGTCTGCCTTTTTCAAAATTCAGGCTTGCCCACGAGAACTCCCCGCTTTCCAGCAGGGCGTACTCTCCGGTGCGCAGCAGCTCCTCGGTTACGGCAGTGCCGGGCTGCAAGCCGCAGCTGCGCAGCACCGCACCCGCCCGCGCCCGCTGTCCGGTAGTCAGGCTGCCGTAGTCCACCGCCCATATAAGCCCTTGCAGCCAGAGCAGTACCAGCCCCCAAGCGACAAGCCCGGTCCATAGCCCCTTGCGCCGCAGCAGCGGACGCAGCAAAAAATAAAGCCCATGCCGTTTTTCTACCCGCAGCCGCACCCGCCTGTGCCGGGCAAGTGCGGCCAGCCGTCGGTACTGCCATGCTGCGCAATGGCCGTAAAAGCCGCCGGGCAGGGAAAAAATACCGTATAAATGCAGCCCTTGTCCGGCGGCATCGGTCAAAAGTGCCTCGGGGCTGCCGTTCCGGGCGGTAAAGCGCACCCCCGCCCAAAGGCTTGCAGCTTCCATGATGGCCTCCTATTCATCGGAAAAATCGGTGCGCAAAAACTGCCCCTGCACCGTCAGCCGGGCGGCGGTCAGGGTGCAGATGCGCAGTCCGCTGCCGTATACCGTGAACCGCCCCTTCGCCAGCCGCAGACACAGCCTGTTTTCATCAAAGAACAACACCGTGCAAAAATGCTCGATCTCCATCCGGTCGCCGCTCAGGTATACGGCAGGGCGGCTGTAAAACCCGGGCGGCGGCTGTCGGAACAGCCCGCGCAGCCAGTCGCCCGGGGTGCGCCGGTCGTGGTGTGCTCTGGCCATCGTTGTCCCTCCCGTCCCGCGCTTTGTACATTGCACAGCCCATGCTTCCATATATATGGAGGGGGAGGGCGTGCTTATGAGTAAAAGCTGCAAACCGCTGTATCCGGGGCTTTTTTTGCTGGGTGCAGCTACGGCGGCACTAGTGTTTGCCGCGCCGCAGACCTGCGCGGAAGCCTTCCGGCAGGGTCTTGCGCTCTGCGGCGGGCCGCTGCTGGTGTCACTGTTTCCGTTTCTGGTGGTGTCGGCGCTTATCATGCGTAGCGGCGCGGGCGAGGTGTTGGGTGTGCTGCTCTGGCCGGTGGTACGCTGTATCGGCCTGCGCAGCCGCAGCGCGGGCAGTGTGCTGCTCATCGGCCTTGTTGGCGGCTTTGCCCCTGCTGCCGCTGCCACTGCCGAGGCAGTCCGCAGCAGGGAACTGACCTCGCAGGAGGCTTCGGCTCTGCTGCCCGCCTGCATCTGCTCCGGGCCATCCTTTGTTATTCTGACGGTTGGGGAGCAGCTGCTGGGCAGCCGTACGGCGGGGGTGTGTCTGTTTGCCGCACAGGTACTGGCAGGCTGGCTGACAGCTGCGCTGCTCTGCCGTGTTCGCGGCATACCGGAGCCTTTGCCCGCGCCGCCTGCTGCCGCGCAAACTGAACCGCCGCCGGCGCTCGACACTATCCTTGCGCAAGCAGCGGTGACCTACCTGAAATTGTGCGGCTTTGTGCTGTATTTTCGCCTGTTGGCGGCAGGCTGCGGGCTGCTGCTGCCCGCGGCGCTTGCACCCTTTCCGGCCATGCTGCTGGAAGTATGCTCCGGCTGCGACTACGCCGCCCGCACCGGTTTGTGGGCAAGCGGGCTGTGCTGCGCCGCACTCAGCGTGCAGGGCACTTCGGTGCTGCTGCAAGTGCGCACCCTCTGCCCGCCGGAGGTCTCGTTCAACCCCTTATTATGGGGCAGAGTGCTGCACCTGCCGCTTTCGCTGGCGCTGTTTTATCTGGGCTTACCGCAGAGCGCTGTGGAAAGCTTCAATACTTTGTGCGCCCGTGTAGTGCCCATGCGTCGCGTGCCGACAGATTGCGCCCTGCTGGTGTTCGCGGTGTGCTGCATCACGGCCTGCGAGGCCTGCCGCCTGACCAAAAAAGGCACAAAACGCAGCTCCGGCAAACAAAAACCGCTCTGCGGCTTGCAAACCGCCGCAAAATGTGGTAACATAACTCTTGGTTATCATAATACCAAACGCAGCGACGGAGAGAGTAGGCGCTGTCTGCACGGCAAAGAGAGAAGCTTCACCGGCTGAAAGGGCTTCCATGTGCGGCAGGGGCTGAAGTTCGCTCCCGAGCGGTCTGCGCGAACGATGCGGACGCATCTATTAGCACAGGACGGTTGCGCCCCGTTACGGCGTTTGAGTGCCGTCTGCCCTTGTGCGGACGGAAACCGGGTGGTACCGCGGAGCAGAAATAGTCACAGCTTCGTCCCTTTTGCCTGAGCAGTCGGGCAGGGGACGGAGCTTTTTTTGTTGTACTCCGCTCCATGAACACAAAGAATAAAGGAGAGAAAATCCATGCAAGCAATGATCGATGAGCTGGCCAAGCAGGCCGCTGAAAGCCTTGGTCAGGTGTCCAGCAAGGAGACGCTGGCTTCCTTCTGGCAGGAATACCTCAGCAAAAACGGCAAGATCCCTGCCCTGATGAAGAATCTGCGCACCGTTGCGCCGGAAGAGCGCCCCGCCATGGGCAAGATCATCAACGAACTCAAGCAGAAGGTGCAGGCAGACTACGATGCAGCCGCCGAGACCGTGAAGCAGGCAGAACTTGCTGCCCGCAACGCCGCCGAGACGGTGGACATCACCCTGCCCGCCAAGACCCGCCCCATGGGCGGCCTGCACCCGCTGACCCTGATCACCAACCAGATCATCGACGTGTTCTCCGGCATGGGCTTTTCGGTGGGCACCTTCCCGGAGATCGAGGACGATGACCACAACTTTACCCGCCTGAACGTGCCCAAGGATCACCCGGCACGCGACATGCAGGACACCTTCTACCTGTCGGAGGAGTTCCTGCTGCGTACCCAGACTTCCGGCGGCCAGATCCGCACCATGGACGTTCAGAAGCCGCCCATCAAGATCCTGATGCCCGGCCGTGTGTTCCGCTCCGACTCGGACGCTACCCACAGCCCCATGTTCCACCAGATGGAAGGTCTGGTCGTGGACAAGGGCATCACCCTGGGCGACCTGCAGGGCGCACTGAACACCTTCGTGCAGAAGCTGTTTGGTGCCGATACCCGCACCCGTCTGCGTCCCTCCTACTTCCCGTTCACCGAGCCCAGCGTGGAGGTGGACGTAAGCTGCTTCGAGTGCCACGGCAAGGGCTGCCCCCTGTGCAAGCACACCGGCTGGATCGAGGTGCTGGGCGGCGGCGTTGTCAACCGTAAGGTGCTGGAAAACTGCAACATCGATCCGGATGAGTACTCCGGCTTCGCCTTCGGCATCGGCATCGAGCGTATCGCCATGCTGAAGTATGGCATCAACAACATTGGTCTGATGTTCGAGAATAATCTGCAGTTCCTCAAGCAGTTCCACGAATAAGAGGGGAGAGAACAAACAATGAAAGTACCTTTCAGTTGGTTAAAAGAATTCGTTGATATCGATGTCACCGCACAGGAGCTGGAGGAGAAGCTGTTCTCCTGCGGCTTCGAGGTAGAAGAGCTCATCCCGCTGGATGCCGGCATCAGCAAGGTGGTCGTCGGCAAGATCGTGGAGATGGAAAAGCAGGAGGGCACCCACCTGACCAAGTGTGTGGTGGACTGCGGCGCTTACGGCCACGAGATCCGCATCAGCACCGGTGCCGCCAACATGAAGCTGGGCGATTGCGTGCCTACCGCACTGGATGGCTCCACCCTGCCCGGCGGCATCACCATCAAGGCCCGCAAGATGCAGGGCGTGGAGTCCAACGGTATGCTGTGCTCCGGCGCAGAACTGGGGCTGAACGATGATCTTTTCCCGGGTTCTGAGGTCTACGGTCTGCTCATCCTGCCCGAGGACTCTGTCCCCGGCACCGACATTGCCCCGGTGGTGGGTCTGGATGACTACATCTTTGATATCTCTATCACCGCCAACCGCCCGGACTGCCAGTCCGTTCTGGGTATTGCCCGCGAGGTGGCTGCTGTTCTGGGCAAGCCCCTGCACATGCCCGCCATGGACTACAAGGCTGTCTGCGAGCCGGACGCTCCCATCACCGTCAAGGTGGAGGCACCGGAGCTGTGCCCCCGCTACATGGCACACTATGTCCGCAACATCCGCATGGGCGAGTCTCCCCGTTGGATGAAGCGCCATCTGGCACTGTGCGGCCTGCGCTCCATCAGCAACGTGGTGGATATCACCAACCACACCCTGCTGGAGATGGGGCAGCCCATGCACGCCTTTGACCTGAACAAGGTCGCCGGCCGCACCATTGATGTGCGCCGCGCCCACGAGGGCGAAAAGATCGTCACGCTGGACGAGAAGGAGTTCACCCTGAACCCCAATAATCTGGTCATTTGCGATGCCGAAAAGCCGGTGGCACTGGCCGGTATCATGGGCGGCGCAAACTCCGGCATGGACGATAACACCACCAGCCTGCTGTTCGAGTGCGCTACTTTTGCCCGCGACAGCGTGCGTAAGACCAGCCGTGCACTGGGTCAGAACAGCGATTCCTCTGCCCGCTACGAGAAGGGCGTGGATCGCTATTCTCCGCAGCTGGGTCTGGCACGCGCTCTGCACCTGATCCAGCAGCTGGATTGCGGTGATATCACCACGCTGGAATACGACCTGACCGATGGCCGTCCGCTGGAGCGCAAGCACATCGTCGCCACCCCGGCAAAGATCTGCGGCGTGCTGGGCATCACCGTGCCCGACCAGACCATGATCGACATCCTGCAGCGTCTGGAGTTCACCGTGAATGTGCAGGCCGATGGCAGCTGGGACGTGTCTGCACCCCTGTACCGTGATGACGTGGAAAGCTTCCCGGATCTGGCCGAGGAGGTCATCCGTGAGTACGGCTACGACCATATCGTGCCCACCTTCCTGAACACTGCCTCCGTTACCAACGGCGGCCTGAGCTATGACCAGAAGCAGCAGCTCAAGACCAAGCGTCTGCTGGCTGCACAGGGCTTCTACGAGGCCTCCACGCTGGCCTTCTACTCCAACGCCGAGCTGGATATGCTGCATATCCCCGCCGAGGACGAAGCCCGTAAGGCTATCCGTATCCTGAACCCCATCAGCGAGAACCTGTCCATCATGCGCACCCTGCTGACCCCCTCCATGCTGAACGTCATCGTGGACAACCTGAAAAAGGGCAACGCTGAGGGTCGCCTGTTCGAGATGGCACCGGTCTATCTGGCCAAGGAACTGCCTATCAATGAGCACCCCCACGAGCGTCAGACTCTCTGCATCGGTGCCTTCGGCCCCGAGGAGGACTTCTTCACCGTCAAGGGCGCGCTGGAAGCGCTGGCAGCAGGTTTTGGCCTGACCTTTGATTATCAGCGCGAGACCGCCGCATGGCTGCACCCCGGCATCAGCGCCGCCGTGTACTGCAACGGTAAGCGTCTGGGCGTGTTCGGCAAGCTGGCCAACGAGATCAACGCCGAGCTGGAGATCGCCAAGGAGCAGAAGGACAGCCAGAACATTTATCTGGGCGAGCTGGACTATGAGGCTCTGATGTCCTGCGTAGAGGGCGAGCTGCGCTATAAGCCCCTCAGCTCCTATGCGCCGGTCAAGCGCGATCTGGCTTTGGTCTGTGGCGAGGCTGTATCCTGCGGCGAGATCGAGGAGACCATCCGCAAGGCCAGCCCGCTGGTCAGCGAGGTCAAGCTGTTCGATATCTATCGCGGCGCTAACCTTGGCGATGGCAAAAAGAGCATGGCCTTCAGCCTGTCCCTGTCTGATCCCAAGAAGGAAGTCTCTGCTGAGGAAGTGGAGCGCGTGGTCAAAAAGATCCTCGGCAACCTGAAGTTCAAGCTGGGTATCGAAATCCGCTAAAAGCATATTATATAAGTAATTATATATAGAACAAAGGCCGTCTGTGCAATGCATGGACGGCCTTTTTACATGGAGAAGAGGGGGTGAGTACAATATAAGTGAAGCAAACTCAATTTTCTTTCAAAAAAGATGTCAAAAAGTGTTGACAAGAACCCCGGTGTGTGGTATTATACTTGAGCGCCAAGCGCTGAGACAAAAGAATGACTTCTGAAGCCTCAGCAGGAAGCCCTTGAAAAGAACCAATGAACGTTCAAAAGTTTTGCGGTTGCGAAAGCAATGAATCGCCCCAGTGGGGCGTTCAAGCAAACAGAGCGGTCTTGCGAAAGCAAGATGGAGGGGTCTCACCCCGACAAGCTCACGGTTAGCACCGAGAAACTGATGAACGATTTAAGTTCAGAAAAGTTCAAAAGCTTCTCAAAAAAGTGCTTGACAAAAAACAGCTTCTGTGGTAAAATAATCAAGTCGCCAGCCGAAAGACTGCGGCGCACAGGACC
>OJPT01000208.1_pt1 | contig 30682 bp, 35 predicted proteins | sample 1598641 | NCBI WGS metagenome assembly OJPT01 (sample SAMN03922495, study PRJEB24848) | human gut metagenome | isolation source: stool sample | host: Homo sapiens | place: Germany | collected 2011-11 | reverse complement strand
ATGTATAGGAAGCGTATTTGATATTTGCATTGGAACTGTCTTGTACTTCTACAAGAAGTGCAAGATATTCAAGATCATTCTTTTGAAGCGCAATAGCTATGCCTATACAAATTTTAACAAATTCAGTTTTTGCTTCTTGTAATTTGAACTGATATACGTCAGAAACACTCTTAGAAAACTCCAATTCAAAATTCTGAATTTTAAAAATACTGTAGAGCATGGTGTCATCAACAAAATTGGATTCAGGAAGAGGACTATTCATAAAAGGCTCCTTTCTTGAAAGCTGTTAGCCCGTCAAATATATTTAGCCGATTTTATAAAAGACAATATGAGCTTTTTGAACTTTCTTGAAAGCGTCATTTTATTTGCGACTGTTTTAATGACGTTGTGAACAAGAAAATGCAACACCGAACATGTGGCAAAACGCCACATGTTCGGTGTAAAGTATACCAAAGTTGTCGAATTTTTCAAGCGCAGATTGAAAAGTTTGCCTAATTTCATAAGAAAATCGCAGGAAATACAGTGAAATTCGGAATCATGCCGAAGAAACAAATCAAACGTATTACTACTATGCAAAATGGAAATACAATAACCATTTACATTATAATAATAGCTAAGAGTTTTCACAAGTGTACATTGACCGACAACAAAAGGCAGGGCACCACCTCCATGGTGATACCCCGCCTTTGTTCGTTCCTGCTCACCGTTCTGCGTACTCCCTCCGCAGAACCTCCTGTAAACAAAAAACGTACCCGAACCCTTTCTCGTAAAGAATCGGGTTCGAGTACGAACTGTTTGGTGGAGAATTAGGGACTCGAACCCCAGACCCCCTGCGTGTGATGCAGGTGCTCTAACCAGCTGAGCTAATCCTCCATATTTGTTTGTGTTGTGCGCTCCGAACTGGAACGTGACTATTATAGCACGGCCTTTGCAGAAATGCAAGCCCTAATTTAAAATTATTTTACTTTTTTCGAAACACTTTCTCCGGCTGCAAAAATGGTACGCCGACCGCCGGGCGTGCAACATTACCGCCGGGCAGCCGCATCGGCTGCACCCTGCACAAAAAATGTGCGGCAGGCTGTTGCTCTTTGCCTGCAAATCGTGTATACTTGGGGCAGAAAGCCGTACAAAAGAAATCGAGGGATGAATATGACACTTCGCGGGATCATCACGCTGGTAATATTGGCTGTGCTGTTTGCGCTGGCTGTGGTCTGGATCTCCAGACAGGGCGGCTGGAAGGGTGAAGGCTGCAACGGCAACTGCGCCTCCTGCCACAGCCATTGCGAGGACCCGGACGCCAAGAAAAAATAACCAAAACAGGGCTGCTGCACGAAACACGGTGCAGCAGCCCTGTTTTATGGTTGTGCCCCAGAAACGCCCGCGAGCATTTCTGGGGCACTTTTCACGGCTGTTTGCTCAGAACGCGCCGCGCTGGGCGGCGTAGACAGCGATGGTGCTCAAAAGGTCCTGCAACGCCTTCTGGTAGGTGGTGCGGCCGATGTGCAGCTGCTCTAAGATCTCGTCCTCCGGGCGCTGCTCAAAAAAGCGCATCCGCAGCAGGTCTGCCCGCATGGGATCGTGCGCCTGATAGTAGTCGAGGCCCTCATCAATGGCGCTTTGCCAGCGGCGATTTTCCGGCGTGCGCGCCCAGTGCCGCTCGCCATACTTGCGCAGGGCGTTCCGGGTCACATCGCGCTGCTCCGGTGTCACTGGCGCTTCCCCCTTTTGGGCAGCTCCAGCGTTGCACTGCGCGAGAACCGGTTCTCGGCATCGAAAAAGCAGGCGTCCCGCTCGGCCATCGTCAGGCCCAGCATGGTGGAAAGCCGCTCGGCCTCGTCCAGCTTGAACTGGGTCTCGCCCAGCAGCTTGTGCCGCAGGGTGTTGCTGCTGATGTGCAGCACACTGGCCACATATTGCAGCTTGTAGCCGCTGTCCTGAATGTAGGTGTAGATCAGATTCGTGTTTGCCATGGCTTCGCTCCTTTTTTGTTGTTCGCTGCGTTTGAAACAATCATTGGTTGTATTATACTCCATTGTTGATTTACTGTCAACCTATTATTTCCAAAACGCACCGCAATTGTTGATTTTTAGGAAATTTTCTGCTATACTCAAGACAGAACACTGTATCGCACACCACAACACATAGTTTTCAGGAGAACCGTCATGTCTGATCTGTCCACCCGTGTCCGTCTGCGCCGGGAGCAGCTGGGTCTTTCGCAGGAGGAGCTTGCCCGGCGCATGGGCTACCGCTCCCGTTCCTCCATCACCAAGCTGGAAAAAGGCATCAACGATCTGCCCCAGTCCAAAGTGGAGGAGCTGGCGCAGGCGCTGGAGACCACTCCCGCCGCTCTGCTGGGGCTGGACGCGCCCTGCGCCTGTCCCCCGGGCTTTGAGCCGCTGCCCACCATGGTGCAGGTGCCGCTGATCGGCTCCATCGCCTGCGGCACGCCCATCACCGCCGAGCAGAACATCGAGTGCTATATCGGGGTGCCCGCCGCGTGGCACGCGGATTTTGCCCTGACCTGCCACGGCGACAGTATGTCTCCCACGATATGCAACGGGGACATCGTATGCATCCGCTGCCAGCCCGAGGTGGAGCAGGGCGAGATCGCTGCCGTGCGGGTGGGCGAGGACGCCACCCTCAAGCACTTCCACCGGCAGGGCGATGCCGTGATGCTGCTGGCCGATAACGCCGCCGTCTGCCCGCCCATGTTCTACGCCGGAGAGCAGCTTTCGGAGCTGCACATCGAGGGCAAGGCCGTGGGGCTTTGCCGCGGCCTATAAGATAAGGAGAGAAAGGAGCAGCCTGTGTTCGGCAAAAAGAAAATGTCCCCCTCCTACGACCCCGCCGCCCAGAAGCCGGTGCTGCGGTGCAGCATCTGCACTGGGGAGCAGGTGGCCGGATTTCAGGATCTGCACACCGGCCATTTTACCGAGGTACAGCTGATTCGCAGCCCGCAGGAATTGCAGGCCTTCCGCAGCCGGTACGGCATCTCCGCCGACTGCCCCATTGAAAAGATCTATTGAGCAAGGAGTTCATCATGCAGCAGGCACCCGAAGCTATGACCCTGAAGGTCATTGCCCATATCCATACCGCCTTTCCCACCAAGTTCGGCATCCCGCGCCAGAGCGGACTGGTAGAAGAGCTGCGGGGCGAGATCGTTTTCACCCCGGAATACCGCAACCCCGACGCCCTGCGCGGGCTGGAGGATTTCAGTCATATCTGGCTGGTGTGGCAGTTTTCCGGCGCGGTGCGGGAAAGCTGGTCTCCCACCGTGCGCCCGCCGCGCCTTGGCGGCAACACCCGGGTGGGCGTGTTTGCCACCCGCTCCCCCTTCCGACCGAACCCTCTGGGGCTTTCCAGCGTAAAGCTGGAGGCCATTGATCAGCGCCCGGACGTTGGGCCGGTGCTCATCGTGCGCGGTGCCGACCTGATGGACGGCACCCCCATCTACGATATCAAGCCCTACATCCCCTATGCGGACTGCCACCCGGATGCCGCCGAGGGCTTTACCGGGCAGACCCGCACCCACCATCTGGAAGTCTCCTGCCCGGAGACGCTGTGGCAGACCGTACCGGAGGCCGACCGCGCCGCTTTGCAGGGCGTGCTTGCCAGCGACCCCCGCCCCTCCTACCAGCACGACCCGCAGCGGGTGTATGGCATGGAGTTTGCCGGGCTGGAGGTGCATTTTACCGTGGACGGTGCTCAGCTCACCGTGCGGGACATCACTCTGTTATAAAAGGAGCCGTTCATGGAACTGCGGACTGTCAATACCTTTTTGCACATCGCCGAGCTGCACAGCTTTTCCCGCACCGCGCGGCAGCTGGGCTACTCGCAGTCGGCGGTGTCCTCCCAAATCGCACAGCTGGAGGCCGAGCTGGGCACCCCGCTGTTTGACCGTGTGGGTAAAACGGTGCGCCTGACCGATGCCGGGCAGACCTTTTTAGGCTACGCCCGCACCCTGCTGGAAACTGCCCAGCAGGCACAGGCCGCCTTGCAGCCCGCCCAGCAGGTGCGGGGCAGTCTGCGCATTGCGCTGGCGGATTCCGTGTGCAGCACCTTTTTACCGGGGCTGTTGCAGCGCTATCATGCCCGCTGCCCGCAGGTGGAGCTGGTGCTGCACACCGCTTCCACGGACGAGATGCTGCAATTGCTGAGCACCAACCAGGTAGACCTTGTCTACACGCTGGATCAGCCCCTTTTGCAGCCTGCACTGGTGCTGGCGGCAGATGTACCAGAGCCGGTGTGCTTCATTGCGCCGCTGCAGCATCCGCTGGCGCAGGAAAGCGTGCTCCCGCTGGACATTCTGCCCCGGCAGGAGTTTCTGCTCACCGAGCGGGGCATGAGCTACCGGGACGCACTGGACCAGTGCATGGCGGCGCACGGCCTTGCCATCCACCCCTATCTGGAACTGGGCAGCGCTGCGCTGCTGTGCCAGATGGTGGAGCAGGGCATGGGGCTTTCTTTTTTGCCGGAGTACATCGTGCGCAGCGCGCTGGCCGAAGGGCGTCTGGCGCGGCTGAACGTACCGGACTGCACCGTTATGATGCACCGGCAGCTGTTCTACCACCGGGATAAATGGGTGACCCCGCAGATGAATGTGTTCATTGAACTGGTGCGGCAGGGCGCACAGATAAAATGATTAGGAATGCCCGCCGCGTTGCTTTGGGCATATTCAGCGGAAAAATTATTTTTATTTCGGGGTTCAGAAACGCCTGTGGGCGTTTCTGAACCCCATTTTCACGGGAGGGATTGCCTTCCCCCAAAACGAAAAACCGCCGAAGGTTTTCCTTCGGCGGTCTTTCGTATGATAGGAGGATCAAAAATGATCTTTGCTAAGTCTTAGTTCAGGATGGTCTGCTCGGTCTCGATGTCGAACAGGTGCACCTTATGGGGATCGAATGCAACGCGGACGGTGTCTCCGTTGCGAGCCTTGGAGGTGGGAGCAACACGAGCAGTCATCTTGTTGCCCTTGTACTCCAGGTACAGGTAGATCTCAGCACCCATCATTTCGGAAACATCGACCTTAGCATCCAGCTGGCAGTCGGTGTGCTTTGCCATAAACTCGGGCTCGTCATCGATATCCTCGGGACGGATGCCCATCTTGATCTTCTTGCCAACGTAGGAATCCAGCTTGCCGTCGGCGGTCTTCTCCTTGGGCAGGGGGATCACGTCGCCGCCCAGGTCAATACCGTACAGGTCGCCCTTCTTGATCAGGGTGCCGTCCAGGAAGTTCATCTGGGGGCTGCCGATGAAGCCTGCAACGAACATATTGCAGGGCATATCGTACAGGTTCTGCGGGGTATCGACCTGCTGGATGATGCCGTCCTTCATAACCACGATACGGTCGCCCATGGTCATAGCCTCGGTCTGGTCGTGGGTAACGTAGATGAAGGTGGTAGCCAGTTTCTTGTGCAGCTTGATGATCTCGGTGCGCATAGAGGTACGCAGCTTAGCATCCAGGTTGGACAGGGGCTCGTCCAGCAGGAAGACTGCCGGGTTACGAACCATTGCACGGCCCAGAGCAACACGCTGACGCTGACCACCGGACAGAGCCTTGGGCTTGCGATCCAGCAGGTGCTCGATCTCTAGGATCTTAGCAGCCTCGTGCACGCGCTTGTCGATCTCGTCCTTCGGGGTCTTGCGCAGCTCCAGACCGAAAGCGATGTTCTTGTAAACGGTCATGTGGGGGTACAGAGCGTAGCTCTGGAACACCATGGCGATATCACGATCCTTCGGGGGAACGTCGTTGATCAGACGGCCGCCGATGTACATCTCGCCCTTGGAGATCTCCTCCAGACCTGCGATCATACGCAGGGTGGTGGACTTGCCGCAGCCAGAGGGGCCGACGAAGATGATGAACTCCTTATCCTGGATCTCCAGGTTGAAGTCGGTAACAGACGGGGCAGTTGCGCCCGGATAGATCTTGTAGATGTGCTGGCAGCTAATGGAAGCCATAATCGTTATCCTCCGTAAATATTTGGTGTTTCACGCCCTTGACGGCGTGTTGTTTCGTTGGTACTATAATAGCAGATAATTTTGTGATATAAAATAGCATTTTATTGATTAGAGGTGTCAGATATTGCTGTTTGACTGGAACACCATCGCCGCACCGGCTGCACTGCTGGATGTGCAACTTTCCGCGCCCCGCACCCTGACCGGCGAAGGGCTGTGGGTCTGCCTTGTTTCCAGCGGCAGATGCACAGCCTCCCTGCCCGGGGCGTCGGCTGCGCCCGCCGGCTCTGTGCTGGTGCTGCCGCCGCAGTCCGCAGCGGCAGGGCACCTGATTTTAAGCCGCGCCCCGCTCACCCTGACCCCGGAGGATAGCTGCCACCTGCTGTGCGTCCAGCTGACCGGGCAGGCCAGCACGCAGTTTTTAAACGGCCTGCGGGAGCTGCCCTACCTTGCCAAGGGCGAGACCTGCCCTGCCGCCGCCGAGCTGATGGGACGGCTTGCGGAGGAAAAGCCCACCCACAGCCGTGCCCGCAGCCAGCTGGTCTTTGCCCTGCTGTGCGAACTGGCGGATGCCGACAGCGCCGCGCCAGCCCTGCCCCCGCTGGTGCAGGCCGCCATTGAGGATATCCGCGCCAACTACGCGGGGCTGTACGGCGTGGAGGAACTCAGCGAGCGGCTGGGGGTCTCCAAAAGTCATCTGGTGCGCACCTTTACCGCCTCCGTGGGCGTGCCGCCGGGCAAGTACCTGACCACCGTGCGCATCGAGGCCGCACAGCGGCTGCTGCTGCACCGGGAGTACACGCTGGACGTGGTGGCCAGCCTGTGCGGCTTTTCCGGGGCGAACTACCTGTGCCGGGTATTCAAAAAAGAAACCGGCCAGTCCCCTGCACAATGGCGGGCACTGACCGGTCGCGCCGCACAGGCCGGACTTACGCCCGAGGAGACCATGCGGGAGCAGGAGATGTATATTTAAGCTTTTCCGTTCTCTTTTCTGCGCAGCAAAAACAGGGTCAGCAACGCAGTGAGCAGTTCCGAGGCTGGGAAGGCTGCCCATACACCCGGCATCCCGAACACCGCGCTGAGCACCAGCGAGCAGGCCACAATGGCCACCATGCCCCGGCAGATGGAGGTGATGGAGGCCTCTGCCGGGCGGTTCACGGCGCTCAGATAGCCCGCCGCCATAATGTTAAAGCCTGCAAAGAAGTAGCCCACAAAGTACATCCGCATCCCGGTGTGGGCGTACTGCGCCATCTGCACCGAGTTTTCGCTGTTGAACCAGCTTACAAAGGGATCGGTCAGGCCGAACACCGCAGCGTACAGCACCGCCGCCAGCACCAGCACGGTGCCGCTGCCCAGCAGCAGCAGTTTCCGCGCCCCGGCGTGGTCGTTCTGGCCGTAGCAGCGGCTCACCAGCGGCTGTGCGCCCTGTGCCACGCCGTTGAAGATGGCGGTAGCCACCAGCGCAAAGTTTGCCACCACGCCGTAGGCTGCTACGCCCACGTTGCCTGCCAGACCCAGCAGCAGAAAGTTGAACACCGTGGTGGTCACGCCGGAGGAAAGCTCGCCCACAAAGCCGGAGATGCCCAGCTGACAACTCTGCCCCAGCAGCCTTACCGAGGGCATCTGCCGCACGAATTGCAGGGTGTTCTCCTTTTTAAGGAAATGGCGGCTGCAAATGGCGATGCTGATGATGGGCGAAACCGCCGTTGCCAGCGCCGCACCGGCCAAGCCCAGCCCCAAGGGGAACATGAAGATATAGTCGAACACCACGTTGAACAGACTGCCGCTCAAGGTCGCCACCATGGCAAGGGAGGGGTCGCCATCGTTGCGGACAAAGGCCGAAACGATGTAGTTGCACATAAAAAACGGGGTGAACAGCAGAAAGATGCGGGCGTAGGGGATGCCCAGCGTCACGATGCCTGCATCGCCGCCCATGAGCCGCAGCAGCGCCCCAGGCACAAAGGCACCCGCCAGCATCCACGGGATGGACGCCAGCACGGCGCACAGGATGGCGTTGGAGAAATACCGCTGCCCCCGGGCATCGTTCTGTGCCTTGGCAATGGCGTAGCGGGTAGCCGAGCCCAGCGCGATCATGGAGCCAATGGCAAAAATAAAGTTATAAATGGGCAGGCAGAGGTTGAGCAGGGTAACACCGTCTGTACCGGCGGCCTGTGCAATAAAATAGGTATCGGCCAGAATATAGCACGAAGTGCCCAGCAGACCAAAAATATTCTGCGAGACATATTTAAAGAACTGTTTTGTCAGATCCATACACTTTTTCCTTTTTTCCTGTTTTTGCATACGTCTGGAAATTGTAGCATATCTGCCGCCGCAAGTCAACCGCAAAACCCGCCCATTACCGTATAAAAGAAGCAGTTGCGCACAGCGCCCTGCGGGTGTATACTGAACACTGCCGCACCTTGCGGCACACCTGTATGCAGAAAGGAAGAAGCCCTATGTCCGACAGGATCTTATTTTCCATCGGCGAAGCGCTGATCGATATGATCCCCTCCCGGGTGGGATGCAGCTTTGACGAAGTACCTGCCTTCAGCCCCCGGGTGGGCGGCGCTCCGGCCAATGTCTGCGCCGCCGTTGCCCGGCTGGGCGGCCGCAGCGCGCTGCTGAGCCAGCTGGGCGACGATCCCTTTGGTCACAAGATCGCCCGGGCGCTGGCCGGATGCGGCGTGGAACTTTCCCATCTGGAATTTACCAGTAAAGCCAGCACCGCGCTGGCCTTCGTCAGCTTAGCGGAAAACGGCGAGCGCACTTTCAGCTTCTGCCGCAAGCCCTCCGCAGACCTGCTGTACGCCCCGGAGCAGATCGACCCGGGCTGGTTCTCGCAGGCCTTTGCCCTGCATTTTTGCAGCGTCTCGCTGGTGGACAGCCCCATGCGCTACGCCCATTTGGCTGCCATCACTGCCGCGCGGGAGGCGGGCGCCATCCTCAGCTTTGACCCCAATCTCCGCTTCCCCCTCTGGCCGGACCGGGAGCAGCTGCGCCAGACCGTGTGGCAGTTTCTCCCCCTGACCCATATCCTGAAGCTTTCGGACGAGGAACTGCCCTTTCTCACCGGCACCGAGGATATTGAAGCCGCGCTGCCCGCGCTCTTTACCGGAGATGTGCAGCTGGTGCTGTTCACCTGCGGCAGCAAGGGTGCCCGCGCCTATACCCGCACCGCCAGTGCCCGCGCCCGCAGCCCCAAGGTAACAGCGGTGGACACCACCGGCGCGGGGGACGGCTTTATCGGCTCGTTTCTGTGGCAGCTGCAGCGGGACGGCGTGACCGCCGCCGAGCTGCCAAAGCTTTCCCGCAAGCGCCTGACTGAGTATCTGGCCTTTTCCAACCGCTTCTGTGCTATCAGCGTGCAGCACCATGGCGCGCTCGACAGCTACCCCACCTTGGCACAGATGGAGCAGCCAGAAACCGATTTTCCCCTGCCTTGAGGGCAAATTCACTGCACATTTTGTATTTTTTAACATTTATATGCTATATTGTATAAAAAGTCCGCTCTTTCACCACCCAAAAGGAGGGACCCATGCCCTTTGAGTTTGCTTTTCTGGACTGGCTATACCAGTTCCGCAACCCGGTAATGAACACGATCTCCATCTTTTTTGATTACGCCGGTGCGCACGGCGAGATCTGGATCGCGTTCACCCTGCTGCTTCTGTTCTTCCGGCGCACCCGCAAAGCGGGCTTTGCCATGGCGGTGGCGCTGGTGCTGTACATGGCGACAGGGCACTTCTTCCTCAAGCCGCTGTTCGCCCGCCCCCGCCCCTGCGATATCAACACTTCCATCACCATGCTGGTGGCGCGTCCGCATGGACACTCCTTCCCCTCCGGGCACACCGCCTCCGGGGTGGCGGCCGCCTACGCACTCTGGCTGCAAAACCGGAAGCTGGGCGCGCCCACACTGGTGCTGGCAGCCTTTATCGCCTTTACCCGGCTGTACCTCTATGTGCACTTCCCCACCGATGTCCTTGGCGGCGCGGTGCTGGGTATCGCTTTGGGCACTGCGGCCTCCGCAATCGCAAACTATATGGCGAATCGCAAAAAGAAACAACAAATTGTATAAGAAAAGGTCGCTGCACAAATGTGTGCAGCGACCTTTTTTCTCTATTATTCTGCCGGGAACTGCACTTTCCGGTTCTGTGCCGGGTCCCAGCACACCAGCTCCAACCGACTGCCCGCAGGCAGGGCGGCGTCCGGCTTTGCCGCCTGCCAGCAGCGCTTGAGCGCCGCAGCGGCATCCTCTGCGCCGGGCAGTTCGGTGCACAGCACCGTGCCCTGCCAGCCGTTTTCCGTGTACAGGCTCAGTGCGCCCGCCTTGCCGTCCAGAATGGCGGTGATGTCCTGCTGCAGCTGCGCGTAGCCCTCGGCGGTGGCGGCGTACTCGCCGTGCCACTTTTCAAAAAACACCGAGAACTCTCCGCACAGTTCAATCAGCAGATCCTCTGTGCCGGAGGGGCTTTGCACCACCAGCGCCAGATCCTGCTCCTCCATATAGTCAAAGTCCGGGTCATCCCATGTGTGCACGGTGACTTGCTGCCGGCTGAGCAGCATCAGCAGTTCTCCCTGCTTTTCAGCGGTATCAAAATCGCCCTGCGGGCTGTTCCAATCTGTGTTCATCGGTGTTCCTCCGTTTATCCGTTGTGCGGACAGAATTTCAAGCTGTCTGCTCGCTGTCGTCTGCGTGCTTTTCCGCTGCGGCGCGGGCCTTCTGTTCCTTTTTGGCGCAGTAGAGCGCGCGGTCGGCGCGGTCCTTCACTGCGGCCACGTCCTCCCCGGAAAAGGCGGCAGAGCCAAGGGAGACCGTCGGCAAAATGGCAAACACCTTGCGCCGCTCTGCCAGCAAAGCTTGCAGCGTTTTTGCGCAGCGGGCTTCGCTTTCCTCGTCCTTCAGCAGCACACAGAATTCATCGCCGCCGATGCGGTAGCAGTAGCCGCAGCGGGCATAGGCTTTTTTGATGCAGTCTGCGATCTCGGCAAGGCAGACGTCCCCCTGTAAATGGCCGTAGCGGTCGTTGATCTGCTTGAAGTCATCCACATCAAACACCACCAGCACCCCGCCGCTGCGGCGCATCTCAGCGGTGCGGTTCAGGTAGCTGTTCTGGTTCAAAAGCCCGGTCAGCGCGTCCAGCTGGTTCCACATTTCGCTGCAATAAATATAGTACAGCACCGACAGCAACGTGACGCACAGCCATGTAACGTGCAGCGCCGGCAGCGCGAGCTGGATCACGGTCTCCGCGCCCAGAAACAGGGTCAACGGATAGATCAGCATGCGGCTGCGGTTCTGAAAGGCCGCCGCCGTGCGCACCGTAGCCACCATAAGGTACAGCATGGCGGCATAGTACATGGCCACATAAATATAGAAGTACGCGCCCCGGGCGTAGAGGTTTTCCCTGCTCACCGAGAACACCAGCCCATAGGGCAGCGTTGCCGCCAGAAAAAGCAGATACGCACCCTCGCAGCACACCGCTGCCTTGAATACACGCCGGATGATGGATTTTTTATCCAGCACATATACCAGACACAGCGGCACCGCCGGTGTCAGTCCAAAGCCCAGATAGTTGGACAAAATATTCAGCCAGCGGTAGCCCGGCGGTGCGCCGTCCACCACGATGGTGATGACCTCCAGCACCGAGATGCACGCAATGAGCGCAAAGGCCAGAAGGAACCCGCGCTTCTGCTTTTTATTTAAAGATTCGCTCAGCCTTGTAAGAAGACACATAAAGCCGAGCACAAAAAGATCAATGGTCGTTAAAATAAAAAAATATCTATCCATTGCAAGTTATACCGTTCTGTGAACTGATGCCCCGGACAGGGCATATACAATATTATTGTATCACTCCACAAAGCTTTTCTCAACCGGGAGCTGCGGATTTACCTTCGCAGTCCATTTGCAGGGAAAATTGCAAAACGTTCTTTTCTCTGCATAAAAGTCCTCGGCAGAGAGGACACGCTAAAAATGCTTCAGCGCTTCCCAGATGGCTTTTTGCGGTGGATCTCCAGTTTGGACAATACACATACCGTCTCAACTTGCTGTTTATTAGTTCTGACAAATAATGCTCCGTTTTCACCATCGTAGGTAACAGGGAAGGTGAAATGGATCGTCTTTATCAGATGCTTGTCATCCCGCTTTTCCGGATACAGCTCTATAAACGAAACCATAGCCTGCAACAATGCCTTTTTATCCTCCGGCGACATGACATCGTAATACTTGCTGAAGCCTTCCAGCATTTCAAAGATGGATTTCTTCGTCATGGCAGATTTTTCAACCATAGCGATTTCCTGATCTACTTCATCAAGTCTTGTCTGTGCATCCTCGATCTTTTCATACAGGTCATCCAGAATACGATTCAGACTGTCTACTTTACTTTGATAGTGCCTATCCGCAATGTCAAGCTCCGTCAGTCTCTTTTCGGTCTGGAGCAGATTGCCGCTATATTTGGTGATCTCATTTCGGATTGCTGTCTGCTTCTTCCGCAGAGAATTTACATCTGTCTGGATATCAATCTTTTGAGAAATAAGCTCTACAAACTCCGGGATTGTCACCATGGAGGATATAACCTCTTTCACCTCGGTTTCCAGTTTGGAGCCGCTATAATACTTGTTGGCAAGAGAACAGCTGATCCCGTTTCTGTCTCTTCCGGATATGCACCGATAGGAAATATATCTCGGATAATAACCTTCTTTTCCGTTTTTCTTTTTCCTTGGCGGCGCAGTATAACCAAAGATGTTTTTTCCGCAGTCTGGACATCTGATCAGACCAGTCAGTGGATAAACGGTCGTACTGTCACTTCTGGTCTTTCGATGGGCAACGTTCTTTTTCAGCCGCTCTTCCGCTTTTGCAAATGTCTCCTTGCTTACAATCGGTTCATGTACGCCATCCACAAGGATAATTTTGCTTTCATCGTCTTGCTTCACGACCTTTGTTTCATTGTTCTTTCCCTCAACCTTTACTGTATGGCGGCGGCCGTAGGAAATCATACCTGCATAAACCGGATTGCTGAGAATGATACGGACGGTTCTGTCTGTAAAGCCAGAGATTTTCACATTTCCCCGCTGCTCACGCTGGATATTTTCATCATTAAGTTTCTTTGCAATGTAGCTGATGCTCTGTCCTTCCTCTGTGTAGAGCCGGAAAATCTCCTTGACCGTTTCCGCTTCTTTCGGATATATCATTAGCTTTTTATCCTTCAAAGAATATCCAAACGGGGCCTGCGCTCCATTCCAGAGACCGTTTCTGGCTTTTTGCTGTCTTCCGGCAAGCGTCTGTTCATGAATGTTCTCAAGCTCGACTTCCGCAACAGCTCCCATAATATTTGCAATCATCTTGCCGGTAACGGTTGAAGTGTCGATTCCGTCCTTGATCCCCAAAAGACCAATTCCATAGCTTGAAAGCTCCTGAAGGTACTTTGCGGTGTCACTGGTATTTCTGGCAAAACGGGAAAGCTTAAAAACAAGAACATAACGAATGTTGTCCTTCTTGCTCCGAATGTCCTCCATCATCTGCGTAAAGGCAGGACGATGTTCGGCATTTTTGCCAGATTTACCTTCATCCGTATATTTCCCGACAATATTGATCTTGCGTGCTTCCGCAAAAGCTCTAATTTCTGCTTCCTGTGCCTCAAGAGAAAAACCGTCCACCTGTATCAAAGTTGAAACACGTGTATATATGTATGCATTTTCCATGGACGGTACCTCCTTCATTCTGTTTTGTCAGTAATAAACATCTACTTCAAACAGTATAAACGATGACAGAAAACTTTTCAATAGCCGCAGTAAAAAAAGAAGAGGGCTGGATGCCCCTTCTTGCATCCAGCCCTCTTGGTCTTCTTCTGTTTCCATAGATTTATACTTCATCAGCAGTTCGGCGATCATCGTAGAACAACGAATGAAGTTTTCGTCTCTCATCAATTCATTGTTCATAAGCTATCCTCAACGTTCGTTTTGCAATCCTGTTGTCTTTCTCCTATAAGCAGCTACAATTTCCGGTGGTATGTTGTCTATCAGAGCATGAAGCTCACAAAGCTCCTGCTCCGTTTTTCCGTATTTCAGTCTGTCCGCAATCTTTTCCTTGCTGGCATCTTTTGCTGTTTGTAATTCCGCTTCCAGTGCGCTGTTCTCATCAGAAAGCGCTTTGTACGCTTTATCATACTTTCTTAGCTTCGTCCGCAGAGCTTCTGTTGCCGGAACATATTTGTCCAACAATGCCTCCAGTTCTTCCATTTTCGATTTTTTATTAAGAAGATTGGTATCTGTCATCAGTTTCAGTATCTGCTCCTTCATCCGGTTCAGATGGACAGCCTCCTTGAACAGCCGCGGCGGGATATGGTCGCGCCCGGTTTCGCTGGCACTCTCGCCGCGCTCCAGATCGGGGTATTTTTTGACCATGTGCTCCCAGAACCTGTCCTGCCACTGCGTCAGCTTCTTCTTGTTGCCGACGATTTCCTTGGCGGAGAGCCGCTTGTCCGCTGTCAGCGGGACAAAGCAAAGGTGCATATGGGGCGTTTTCTCGTCCATATGCACCACGGCGGATATAATGGTTTTGGGATCCTGGTGTTCCCGGATAAAATCCAGCGCCTCCTGAAAATAGGCCTTGATTTCGCCCTTTTTCTTGCCCTTAAAGAACTCCGGGCTGGCAGTCACCAGCGCCTCCACCACGCGTACGCTGTCCGACCGCGTGCGGCAGCCTGCCTCCGCGATCTGCTTTTCCGCCTCGGCGCGGTATTTGCGCTGCGGCGTCACCAGATGGAAATTGAGGTGGCTGCGCGCCGTGTCCACGTCGGGGTTGCTGGCGTACTTCTCCTTGGTACGCTCGTTGTGGGACTCTATGTGGCCGATTTCCGGCCCCTTGTACTTGGCAAAGCGGAGAATGGCGTACTGTGCTTTCATCGGCGCTCCCCTCGCTTCACCCACACGATGTCGCAGTCCAGCACGTCGGCCAGTTCCACGACCTCCTTGTAGCGGATGCTCTCCCTTTGCAATTTTGCGGACAGATTGGAAACACTGTCCGACCAGCCATATTCATCATGCAACAGATCAACAACCTCCTGCATCGTAAAACCGGCACGAATGATCTGCGCCTTGATTTCATTGCGTACACTCATATTCAAATTCCCTCCATAATTAGATAATAAAAAAGCGAAGCCAGTACGCCATTCGGCGCATCCGCTTCGCTGCATCGTTAAAAAAGCCTTACTCTCAAATCCGCTCAAAATTGCCGTTATGATGTTCTGTCCACAGGTGACACCTATCGACTTTTCTGTTCCATGTGCCTTTACTCTAAACCGTATGATTTCCCATGTTTCCGCACATCAGCTTTGCTGTTCTGAGAAGCGCGATTCCGTAAAACCATTTCTGCCAACAGGCAAATAATTTACGGATTTCACTTAGCTTGATTTCGTGCCCAAAAATATAGGCTGTATCGGTCAGAGTTTTTCATATGGTGGTATTTCAGAAAAAACAAAACGTACATACGTACACGGCGCAGTTGCAGAAGAATCATCGCCAGTCCTCCTGTACGTACGTATGCTCTGAAACATCAGAAAACCCGTTTATATTAGGTCTGGCAATCGCTTCAATACCGAAGAAGCCCCATACACGCCGTCCGGCAGCATTGGTGATCTTATTGCAGTATTCAAGATTGTACTTGCTTTGGTTCGCAATCACACTCTCACTGAAACTGCGGCGCTTTAGAGGTGTGAGATTATTTTCCTCACACCACATCCGGTAAATTTCGTACAAGTCTTTAGAGCTGATGGTGCAGTCCGCCTTCAGCCGGATATAGCCCTCGGATTCCAGAAAATCAAAGACATTGTTATTATCTCGCTTCACTGCCTCCCGGTTATCCCGTGTGCGCTGGCTTTCCGTGAATTTGAAGTTGTTAGCGGCAAGCCGCTGCAAGCCCTCAAACGCCCACAGGAAGATGCCCTCGACCTCTGCTTTCATCTTTTCGGCAAGGTCAGGATCATCTACCCGTCCCGCAGGCTTTTCCTTGGTGGTCAGAACAAGCTGTCGGCGGTAAAATCCGTTGCTTCGGTCATAGAGTGCTTGCAGATCGCCGTTGGAGAACGCCAGCAGGCGGGCAAACATCCAGCCTTGATAGCTCTGCTTGCCCTTGCGTTCCAGATCAATCTTACCTTGGGCGGTCACGATGGACTTGACATAGTTGGTCTGTCGCAGTGCTTCCATCCGCATATCATCATCCACGCACAGCAGAATGTGTTCCAGGTCGGCGCGGGCAAAGCGGTTTTCAGAAATTTTGCCGATGCTGCCATCCTTCATGTTGCTGCCGAGAAGCGCAACCAGCACAGCACCGATCTGTGATTTTCCTTCACCACCGTTTCCCTTAATCACCATCATGCGTTGCCCCTTATTGCTGGGAATCAGGCAATAGCCAATAAACTCCTGTAAGGTTGGAATGTCCTCTGTATAGAGAAGCTCATCCAGAAAAGAAAGCCACCGGACGGGAGCCGGTGCGTCAGGGCGGTATGCCACCGGCAGTCTGCTCCGCACAATGTTCGGTCTGCCCTCGGTAAAGCTGCCGTCCAGCTTCAAAGTACCGTTTGCCAGATGGATTCTATCTGCTTCCGGTGCAAAGTCCTCCACATGAGCCGCCAGCTTCATCACTTCCAGAATGTTGGTGATTTTGCGGGGGATATTGTTCACGGCGCAGCATTTCAGTTTCTCATAGATTTCGCCACGAAGCGGCAGATCGTCGGTCACCCTGCCATCCGGCGTGAAGAAAGCGCCATTGGCAAAGATGATTTTCCTGCTGCTCAGAAATTCATCACAGAACAGCGCCTCATTGATATTTGTGCCATCAAACCATATGGGCGCGTCTAAATTAGCCGATTTCCGTTTCGTCACGGGCATCCACCTCCTTTTCCGTCCGTTTCAGGCGTTCTTCCAGCCGGTCAATCATGCCGTCCTTTTGAAGCATATCCACGGTTTTCACGCGAACCTCCAACTCCGCAAAGGTTAAAATATCTGTCAGATCCTCGATATAATCGAGCATCTGGCAGGCTTCCACAAAGTGGTCATCAAGAGTATCATCCGGCGTTTTGGGCGCGTATTGCACCTTCCAATGCGCCAAAAGATGCAGATAATCGCACAATATCCGCTGACAATGCAGCGTCTCATTCTGGAACGCCTTTGCCAGCGGATATTTCGGTTTCCGCAGCGCTGCCGTAGCCGGGGGCTTGTCCGGGTCAATCCCAAAGTCATACGCCAGCTTTTTCGCTGCGTCATAGCTGCTCAGGTTGAACAGCTTTACCACAAGGTCGATCACATCGCCGTGGGCTCCGCACCCGAAGCAATAGAAGTAATCCTCATTCAGCTTCATACTGGGTGTACGGTCGGCGTGGAAGGGGCAGCAGACCATGTTGCCACGATTTACTTCCAATCCGTAGTATTCGGCAGCCTCTTTCACGGAAACTGCCATCTTGATTTGTGTAAATAAATCCATACCTGTTTCCTCCTGTAAAATAATTGAACTTCGCCGTTCTACCCGATGCCGTTCCTGCCCGAGTCCTTACCCTGGCGTTGTCCCTTCCTTGGTACGCTGAATGCGATACTTCTCCGGAAGCATATCCTCATCGGACGATCATGAAATTTTCAAGGTGCTGTGTGGTTTACGTCTAAATTTTAGTAAGAAAACAGGCCCTTTCCCGTATATCCAAGAGGTAGGAAAAGTGGGGTAGAAGTTGAAATTTTCCACGCTTTGAGACACAAAACGGAAAAACATGATATAATACAGAAAAATGAAAAAGGAGGCTGCTGTATGCAAGTCAAGCTGACAATCGGAGAGAGATTGAAAGATTTACGAGTAGAACGAAAGCTGACCTTGGAGCAGCTTGCCGCCGAAGTGGGCATCTCGAAATCCGCACTTGGCAAATATGAATCAGATAACGGCAAGGACATCAGCCCGTACAGCATTCTGCTGCTGGCTGACTATTACGGTGTTTCCTGCGACTATCTGATGGGGCGGACGGAAACAAAAAATCACCCAAACACAGCTCTGCATGAGCTGCATTTGAGTGATGCTTCGATTGATGTATTAAGAACAGGCAAGTTCAACCACCGGCTGCTGTCGGAGCTGATCTGCCACAAGGATTTCCAGCGGCTTATGCTGGATGCTGAGATTTACGTTGACCGGATCGCAGATATGCGGATCAAGGATATGAATACGGTTCTGGAAGCTACCCGCCAGATGGTTCTGATGGAGCATGGCGAGGAAGCTAACGATCTGTACCTCCATACTCTGAAAGCGGCGCAGATACAAGAGGAAGAATATTTCGGGCATCTCGTTGCGGACGATCTAAGCAATATCCTGCGGGACATCCGTGAGGAACACAGGACAGATGCTCTGACCGCAGACGATGACCTGTCTGCCGCCGCTGTGCAGAAGCAGTTGATGGAGGCCGTACATTTTGAGGGAAGCTCCGAGGAAAAGAAAATCCGCGCGTACCTTGCAACACTGGGTATTGATTACGACACGCTCACGAAAGAAGAGTTTGTTTCGCTGATTGGAATCCTCAAGAAGTCCAAGCACCTAAAAACTCCCATCAGCCAACGCGGGAAAACGACCATGACCCACGGCAAAGGGAAACGAAAGAAGCGCTGAAACAGGAGCATCGCTGCGGCGGGACAAGGGCTGTATATACCTCTGCTTCCTTCTCCGGCCAGTCGGATTTTTCTTTTCAAAAATCCTGCATTTGTGTCACCTTGGTGTCACAAAATCCGCCTGTCCTACTGCCGCAGAAAAGTGTCTGCCTACCGCTATCTGCCCTCATAGCAGATGGCGAAGCCAGCCCCTTTCCCGCGTCAGCCGGAAGCAAAGGTATAACACACTAGACTTTGCAGAGCAAAATCGTGTGCCAACAGGGATGCTGCGCGCCCCTATTGGAAACCCAGCGGCAAAGAGATATTCTCTTTGCAATCCCTCATTTTCCTCGCAGATGCATATACAAACTGCAAAAGCAACAGCTTGAAAATAGAAAAACGCTGTAATCTTCGCCATATAATTGGGCGAAAATTACAGCGTTTTTATCACACTCAATGTAAATAAAAAGTGGGCAGCCGTTTCAACAGCATTGATATAAGATATCCAATCAGCACAAACATCACCATTACGGAGAGATAGTTGATCAGGAAGAGGATTACAGGCTCGGAATAATCGTAGAATACGAAGTGGCTTCTGAGCAGCAGATACAAACTAACGCCTCTGCGTCGGAAAGCGAACGCACCATACACTGCCCAGAGCCAGCCGATCAGTCGCAGGCTCCATATTCGCATGGATGAAGGCTGCAAGTGTTTGCGCGCCATCGCCAGCATCATGCTCCAGTGAAACCCCAGATGCAGGCTCATACAGACGAAGCCCCAGTAGGCACAGAGAATATGCACCTGCTGTGCAAGCTCATAGCCGCCATGCCTGGGGAGAAACGCAAACACATGGCGGGACAGCACAATGCCGCTGATCATGGAGCCGACCATGCACAGGAAAATCAGCCCTGCCAGTGCTGTCTGCACGACGCGCAGGGGAGTGTAGCGCCCCCGCGGAACAGCTTGGATCCATCGGTGGTTCAAAATATGGTGCGCCACGGACAAGGCAAACATTCCCATGCCGATCCACTCGTGGGCTGCCTCACCCACAAGGCCATAGGCCATCAGAAGCAGCATGGACACCGACATGGCCGCATCCACGGCGATTTTTATTTTGAGAATTGGTTTCATGTCCTCATCCTTTGCTGTGAGAGATCACCCAGTTCAAATTGTCAGGGTCGTCAAAGACCACATTGGCTCCGCCGTGGTAGTTATAAATGCCCTTTTCGTTGAAGAAGGCGTTGTCGGGTGTTTCGATACGCAGAACTTTGTCGATGTCGGCACCGCTCCAACCGGCGTTTTCATAGGCATCGTGAAGATTTTCGTAGGCCGAGCGGGCCTTGGCGCTGCCGTAATACTCGTCGCCGTCGGCCATGTAGATATAGATCGCCACACTATTCTCCGCAATGGGTGCATAGCTGCCGTCCCACTGAGAAGCGCCATGGAGATAGGCGGCGTACAGGTCGGGTCGCATGGACACTGCACGGGACATGGTCTCGCCGCCTGCGGAATACCCGGCGGCATAGATCCGGCTGGTATCCACGGCAAAACGATTGATAAAGTATTCCGTTAGTTCAATGGCCTGCCGGGCGGATTTTTCGCCCCAGTCAGTGAGCTGTGCAGAAACCACGACCATCTCGGTGTCCAGCCTTGTCCATGCGGTAAAGCCATTCCAATTCAGATTGCTGCCGGAAGAGTCTTCACCGAACCACATCATGTTATAGCCCGGCATAACGACCATCATCGGAAACTTGCGGCTGCCGTCGTAGCTGTCTGGCAGATAATAGCTGTAATGGATGTCGCCGTCCGCGCCGGAGAAAATCTGCTCTGCAAACAGGCCGGTCTGAACTGGCTCCGATGTGACCGTCGACGCTGTACTTTCCAACGGATCTTCCGTCGGTTCGGCACTCGGTGCAGGCGTTGTCTCCGGCTGGGTCGGCGCTGCTGTACCGGCTCCACACCCCGCGAGAGCCAGTATCAGCGCAAGCACCAGAACAAGCGAAAGAAAGCGTTTCACTTCTGCTCGTCCACCGGCGGAACCATTTCCGCATACTTTTTCAGCAGTTCGGGGGTGTTGGTGTAGTAGCGTACATTCTTGTTGAGGGCGGCGACCTGCGCCATTTCGTCATCGGTCAAGGCAAAATCAAAGAGGTCAAAGTTGGACTTGATATGGTCAGGGTTCTTGGAGCCGGGGATGACAATGTTACCGCTCTGAATGTGCCAGCGGAGAATAACCTGCGGTGCGGACTTGCCGTATTTCTTGCCAAGTTCTGCGAACAGCGGCTCCTCCAGCAGCGCCTTGTCACCGTGGCCCAGCGGATACCATGCCTGCGGCACGATACCGTTCTCCTTCAGGAAGACTTTCAGTTCAGGCTCCTGATGATAGGGGTGCAGCTCGGTCTGCAAAATCGTGGGTTTTACTTCACAGAGGGAAAGAATCTCCTCAATCTGCTCCTTTTTGAAGTTGGACAGACCGATGGCGCGCACCTTGCCCTCCTTGTACGCCTTCTCCATCTGACGGTAGCCCGCCACATAATTGCCTGCGGGCTGGTGGATCAGCAGCAGGTCGATGTAGGGAGTGTCCAGACGGGCAAGGGTCTTGTCCACCGCATCGGGCTGCTCATAGAAGCTGGGCCACAGCTTGGTTTCGAGAAAAATTTCCTCCCGCTGCAAGCCGGACTTCTTCATAGCGCGGCCAACTGCCTTTTCGTTCACATAGGCGTTGGCGGTGTCGATCAGGCGATAGCCATTCCGCAAGGCACTGACGCAGGAGGCCTCTGCCTCGTCCGGGGTCAGAAGAAATGTGCCGATACCGGCCATGGGCATTTTCACGCCGTTATTGAGAGTTGCGTATTCCATAAAAGATTCCTCCTTAAATGTTCTTTCCAAGTTTCGTGGCTTCGTTTTTATTGGTCGCCATGCCGCCGTAGGTCATACCGTAGAGACCGGCGAAGCGCTTCATGGTGTACTCGCCCGCATCCAGCATCCATTTCTCCGGAGCTGCGCCCTGAAACACAAAATACAGTTTGCGTCCGGATAGTTCGCCGTCCTCCACCTTGCCGTAGAAACGATCCAGCACGTTGCGCACGCTGCCGCAGATGTTGTGCCAGTACAGGGGTGAGCCGATGACGACGATGTCCGCCTGCTTCATGGCACCAATGACAGCATCCAGCCCGTCGCCGGGGAGGTTCTGCCCGTAAGCGCCGATGGTGTAGTCTGTAAGGTTCAAAGTCTCATATTCGTGACCTTTCAGCAGCTCTGCCGCCAGCTTGGCGGTGTTGCCATTTTTGTTGGGACTGCCGTTGATAAATAAAATGCTCATAGTGATGCTCCTCATTTCAGTTTTCGATATTCTTCTTCACTCACTGGTTCACACCACTGACTGCGGCAGTTTTCTCCAGGTACTTCCACAGCCAGATGGGAAAACCAGCTATCCGGCGCAGCGCCGTGCCAGTGCTTGACGCCGGGGGCAATGTTGACAACATCGCCAGGGTGCAGCTCCTGCGGCTCCTTGCCCCATTCCTGATAGTAGCCCCGGCCTGCCACGCAGACGAGGATCTGCCCGCCGCCTTTATCCGCCTCGTGGATGTGCCAGTTGTTACGGCAGCCGGGTTCAAAGGTTACATTGAATATTTTGACCTGCGCCGTGGAAACCGGCGCGAGATAGCTCTGCCCGCTGAAATACTGTGCGAAACCGTCATTGGGCGCGCCGATGGGAAATATCATACTGTTTTGATGGCGCTGCTTTTCGTCGGCGCTTTCCTCGTCTACCCAGATGTCCTTTGCCATGCGGAATGCTGCCCATGCCTTCGGCCAACCCGCATAAAATGCGGCGTGTGTCAGGATCTCCGCAATTTCGCTGCGGGTGATCCCATTTTCCTTTGCCATTGCCAGATGATGACCAAAGGAAGTATCCGTCAGCCCCTGCGCCATCAGCGCTGTCACGGTGATGAGGGAACGGTCGCGTGTAGAAAGCTCGCTTTCCCGGCTCCAAACCTCACCGAATAGAACATCATCATTGAGCTGTGCGAACTTCGGCGCAAATTTACCAAGTACATCTCTGCCTGCTGTAATTTTCCGCATACCGCGTCACTCCTTATCTGTAAAAATTCGTAAAGATCGGTGTTTCCTTCTGGGGCAGGCCGAATTGCTCCTTGCCCAGCCGGAAAGACTTCATCATAAATGCCATGTTGCGCCCCAGTGTCCGCATAGTCTGCAATCCCTCAGCATCCTGCGCTACTTCTTCGGCCGAGCCGCCGTAGACCATGTTCCAATACTGGCTGGAGGCCACCGGCATCCCGTTCATGGTGAAATACTTGTTCAACACATCGAAGGTGGAGGTATTCCCACCCCGCCGACAGGTGACTACCGCTGCCCCCACCTTCATGGTCTTATCGATGCCGAGGGTGCTGAAAAACAGTCGGTCCATGAAGGAGATGGCTCCGCCTGCGGGGGAGGCAAAGTATACCGGGCAGCCGATGACAAAGGCATCTGCCTCTGCCAGCTTTGGCGCGACTTCATTGACCACATCGTCAAACACGCATTTGCCTGTCTGGGCACATTTGCGGCAGGCAATACAGCCGCGAATGTCCTTGTTGCCCACATGGAGCAGCTCAACTTCAATACCCTCGGCCTCCAGGGTATTTTTCAGTTCGGTCAGGGCGGTATATGTGCAGCCCCTTGGATGGGGGCTACCGTTTACTAACAGTGCTTTCACTGAAATCACTCCTTATGCGAAAATTGTTTCCAGCCATGCGGCGTAGTCCTTAACCCAACCACCATCGGAGCCGAAGCCGTGAGGCCAGCCGTTCAGCACGATGCGCCCGGTGGAAATGCCCATTCCAGAGATTACATCATATTGCTGCTGGAACTGACGATAGAAGGGATCCTCGGTGCCGTAGACATAGAAGGTCGGCGGCAAATCGCCCTCGATCAACCAGCTTGCATCCATATTTCCCACGCTGAGGCGGCCATAGAAGGAATAGATCATGCCTGCGGCGGAGGCATAGGCGAGAACGGCGTCCAGCTCGTCCGGCACATAGGTACTGTCCAGCGCCGTGCCGGTCACATCTTCGTCATAGTGCATCAGAAATTCACCGGCCTGAATGCCGCCCGCCGAAAAGCCCATGACGGCAATATCATCTGGATCAATACCATAGACCTCCGCATTTTTGCGGACAAAGCGGACGGCTCTCGCCACATCCAGCGCACCTTCCTCCTGCGTATAGGGAGACAGGCGGTAATCTACGATGAAGGTCTGAAAGCCCAGCTCTCGCAGTGCTGCGGCGGTGGGCAGCGAATCAGTGTAGTTGCCCCGAAACTGATAAGCGCCGCCCGCCATCAGCACCACCGCGCCTTTTGGCTTCACGCCCTCCCGGACGGGGATAGCGGTGACATAGGGGCGGAAGTTCCAGTCATCGAAATATCTGGTCATGTCCTGCGTAAATTTCGTCCTGGCGGGGACATTGCCTTCCTCCCAGAGATAGAGCACCTGAATGTTTGCAGGGTCTGCTGCCGTGTTCAGCACGGTGTTATTACCTGCCGGTACCGGCATCTTTTGCAGCATGGCTGTGCGGGAATAATCGGAAATCTTGCCGCTGCCGAAGTTGTATGCATCAGGAAAATCGTCCGGCGTGGCTACAGTGTCCGTAGAAGATCCGTTACGCAGATCATCGATGGGGGTGGTAGAAGCAGAACTGCTTTCGTTTGGTTTCGTTGTCATAGCATCCTCAATGGCCGCAACGCCGTTTTCCAGCTCACCGCCAGGAGTCCCGACGGACTCCCGGCCACAGGCGGTCAGCGACACGACCATGAGAACTGCAAGCATTGCGGCGAAAACTCTGTTCCTACGCATTACAGCCCCAGTCCGTTGACCCAGGACTGCACATCATCACTGGAAACGCCGGAGGAGAACCGCTGGCCTTCCTGCCACTCGCCGGTACCGGCCATGTCGGCCAGCAAACTGCCGCTCTGACCCATACCGGAGGAGGAAGAAGTGGCAAAGGGGATGACGGTCTTGCCGGTGAAATCATTATTTTTTACAAAGGTGTCCACGGGCCACGCTGCGATACCCCACCAGATGGGATAACCGATGAACACGGTGTCATAGGAATCCCAATCGGGAACTTCAGTGGTGGTCAGGGGCACATCCCGCAGGGACTCGTCGTCATGCTCCCGGCTGACGCGGCTGTCGGAGTTTGTCCAGTTCAGGTCCTCGCTGGTGTAGACTTCGGTGGGAACAATCTCAAAGAGGTCGGCACCGGCGGCCTCTGCAATATCCTTGGCCACCCGCTCGGTGTTACCGGAAGCGGAGTAGTAGACCACCAGTGTCTTGCCGGTTTTGGGCTGGGTCTCCGGCTCGGATTCTGCGGGAGCGGTCGAGGAGCTTTCGGGCTGTTCGGTCGGCGCAGAGGTTTCGGGCTGCGTGGTGGAAGATGCAGGCTTGTTGGCAGAGCCGCAGGCGGCAAGGCTAAGTGCGAGCACGACGCTCAGCAGTAGTGCAGTCAGTTTTTTCATGATAAAATCATCCTTTCAATTCAATTTTAGTTTTATTTACATTCGCAGAGAATGTCATATATTTCATCGTGGGTCAACTTTTTGCAGCAGCCCCCGGTTAAAACGGTGGAATCCGCAATGGCACGGAAGTCCGTATCGGCGGGGATGCCAAGCTCTGCAAAGCTGGTCGGCAGACCAATTTCCTTGATGAACGCAGCCAGCGCGTCGATACCGGCAGCAGCCGTCTCCTCAATGCTGCCCTTGGGTGCGACACCCCAGACATTCTGCGCAAACCGTGCAAACCGCGCCGCGCCGGACTTGTAGATATGGCGGTACAGAACGGGGTGGATCACCGCCAGACCTGCACCGTGGTTGCAGTTGGTGTACGCGCCCAACTGGTGCTCCAGCATATGGCACTGGAAGTCCGTGACTTTTCCGATCTTCAGAACGCCGTTCTCTGCCATGGCGGAGGCCCACGCCAGTTCACTTCTGGCATCGTAATTCTCCGGGTCGGTCAGCAGAACGCGGATGTTGCGGATGACGCTGCGCATGACGGCTTCGTTAATATCGTCGGACAGGTTGTTTTCATCCGGCTTGCCGAAGTAGGTTTCCATCGCGTGGCTCAGCGTGTCGAACGCGCCGGAAATAACCTGCTTCATGGGAACGGACAGCGTGTAGCTGGGGTCAAGGAACGCGAACTCCGCCTGCGCGCCCCAAAGAGCGCCCTTGATCTTCTTTCCCTCGTGGGTGATGACGGCCCCGTTGTTCATCTCGCTGCCGGTACCGAACACCGTGACAATCGTGCCGAGGGGAATAAACTTGGTCGACAGCGTGTGCTTCGTGTACTGCATCTCCCAGATGTCCTCGTCCAGCTTCGCCTGTGCGGAGATGACCTTGCAGCAGTCGGAAACGCTGCCGCCGCCCACGGCGAGAATCAGATCGACGTGATTTTCACGCGCCAGCTTCGCGCCCTCCTGCACCTTGGCATAAGTGGGGTTCGACATGATACCGGAGAACTCCACGATGCGCTTGCCTGCGGCATTCAGGATACCCATGATCTCATCGTACACGCCGTTGCGCTTGATCGAGCCGCCGCCGTAGGCCAGCATGACGGTTTCGCCGTAGTTCCCCAGCAGACTGCCGAGGTACTCTTTCACGCCGCCCTTGCCGAAATACACCTTGGTCTTGTTTTCAAAAATAAAGTTGTTCATAAAAACGCATCCTTTCTGAATGTTATTTCTTCATTTGCTGTTCCCAAAAGGCGACGGCATCATTGATCCAGCCTTCGGCGCTGGTTCCAGTCCCAAGTCCAAAGCCGTGACCCAGACCGGAATACACATGAAACTCCGTGTCGATCCCGGCCTGCTGCATGGCTTCGAGCCGCGCCTGCATGACCCGCCAGCTGGCGATGCCGTCCCGGTCACCGACACAGGCATAGGTGGGCGGATCGCTTTCGGAATACTCGCTCAATCCTGTGTACTGCATGATGACCGCGCCGGGACGGGGCAGATCGCCGCCGCCAAAAGCTTCTGTACCGTAAGACCCAAGCCACGCCGCCATTCGCGCTCCTGCCGAGCCGCCCCATAGGGAGTAGCAATCGGTGTCCACTTCCAGTTCGTCCGCATGGGCAAAGATGAAGCGGATGGCTCTTGCCAGATCCTCGCAGGCGGTCTGCGCGCCGGGGCGATAAATGAGAGCGAAGGCGTTGTAGCCCTTTTGGGAAAGCTCCAGCGCATGAGGGAAGCTGTCCTGCATGGCCCCCACATAGGCAAAGGCACCGCCTGCATTGCAGATGGCGAATTTCTCGCCGGGGATTCCCTTGAAGAAAAACAATCCTGTATCTTCTTTGGCAGGGTCAGCTGCCTTTTCCTCGTCGGTGTAGATGTCATAGAAGATGGTTTGGCCGTCCGCTGCCCGCTCTCGCAGAGTGTTCACGATCTCCACCGTTTCGTCTGGATCAATATGGCTGTAGTAGGTCAGCCCGAGTTCTTCCAGAGTGTCGCCGCTGTAATAATACTCGTCCGTTGGAAACAGCAGCCGCCCGAAACCGTCAAAGGACGGAGCATTGATGACATCTTCGATTTTTGTATTGCGGGTAAAGGATTCGGTTTTATTTTGCACGGATTCGTTCACTTCCTCGTCTACCGCGCCAGAGCTGCATCCGGTCAAGAATAGCATGACGCATAGAACTATTGCCATGTATGAGACTGGTTTCATGGTATCGACCACCTTTTGTTTTCTGCCATTATTATAAGAAAAGCGAGACTTCCGCGGAAGTCTCGCTTTGTTCATCAGTATATACCTTTGGGTTATAATCAGCCGTACAGTTCTTTTCTGACGGCCTTCGCCGCATCCAGAAACCGCCGTACCGTAGGCGTCGGCTCCGGGGAATGGAGGATGCCGTAGGGGATGTTGTGTTCCCATTCGACAGGAATGACCTTTAGAAGCGGATGGACATTCGCCCAGCCGGGAATCGCCAGCAGCACATCGTTGGTGTTCTCGCAGCGGTTGAACACGTCCATGCTATAAAAATCAAAATCCACAATGTGAATTTGCGGGTGGTGCTGCCACAGATCGTCCCGAAGCTGATCGACATAGTGGCTCCAGCCGCGGTGCATCAGCAGCAGATTCTCCCCATAGAGGTCAGAAACTTGCAGCTTGTCTTTGTCCGCCAGCCGGTGGTGGATGGAGACTGCACAGCAGAAGCGCCCCCGCGTCAGCTCCAACCCGGCACAGCCCCGCAGGTGCAGCATGGTCTCATCAAAAATACCGCCTACAATATCAATGTTTTTGCCGAGATTGGCAAGAATTTCCCGCGCATTTTCCGGCGTGTTCTCAAAGGGCACGATCTGGAATTTAATATCGGGGTGCAATGCTTGCACTCTCGACCAGAGATCCATCAAAAGCTGTGCGGGCGTCATGGGGGACGAGCCGATGCGGATGATGTTTTCGTCCTCCTGCATGGCGTTCTTCGCCCGCGTCACAGAGTCGCGGCAATATTGGATGATGTATCTGGCGTCCTGATACATGGAGCGCCCAGCTTTTGTCAATGTCAGCCCCCGGTGGCTACGGTCGAAGAGCTTCACGCCGAGGGCTTCTTCTAAAAGATTGATTTGCTTGATAACAGCCGTGGGCGTGATGTAGCTTTCTTCGGCGGCTTTGTTGAAGCTGCCTGCATCCGCCACGCGCAGAAAAGTTTCAAGCTGTGGGTTATACATGAAGCACCTCCTTTATTTTATAGCATTCCAAAATGTTTCAATGCCTCCGTAATGGCTCTTTCCTTTTCCAGTGGGCATTGTGGCTGCCTGGCATCCTCGGATTTCGGTTTATTATAGTTCTCGCGCTCGATAATGCCGTGTTTCTGCTTTACCTGAGCGATATAAAGACTGCTGACATTCAAGCCGCTGTGTTCCAAAACATAATCCTTGATTTGCCCATAGGTTGCCATTCCTCTTTTTTCCTGCACCATTTCTTCCACATCCACATCAATATTGATATGTGTCACAGGATTTCTCAGAACTAAGAGACAAACCGTCTCAACGGTATTCCCTTTGTCCCACAAAAGTTCCGTAACTTCCCCGCCATCCTTGAACACCGGAAAATTCAGGCCAATCCGCTTTAGCGGATATTCAGACTCGTCATTTCTGTAAATTTCAATTTCCTTAATCAAGGCTGTGACCACATTTCTCTTTTCTTCGTCATTTATTATATTATAAACGCAGTCGAAATTCACCATGATTTTGTAAATATTCTCAAGAGTAATTGCCTGCTGCTTAATTGCATCTCGCCGAAGTTTGGCATCTTCGATTTTTTCCTCCAGCTCAACAATGACATCATATAGGGAATCTAACCGCAAGGTCATATCATGGAGCTTTCGTTCCCGGTATTTTGCATCAGCAGGGAGACTGTCAATTTCCCGTTCCAATCTTGTTTTATTCAGATCAACTTCCTTCAGCTTTGCCTGATAGCCCTCCAGTTCTTTATCCACTGCTTTCGTGTCAATCTGAACGCCAATCCGTTTTTTAATGGCCTGGGCATATTCCTCATTCCTTACGATCTCACGAATTGCCTCAATGACCATCGGTTCAATATCGGTCTTTTTCAGCATTGCCTTATATTCACAATGCTTACCCCTGACCATTCTATTCCGACTACATACATAATAGTAAATTTCTTTGTAAGTGCCATCTTTATTTGTCCATGCGTGTTTATTCGTATACATGGGACTTCCACAAACCGGGCATTTCAGCAGACCGGATAACAAATGGACTCGATCCCGCCCAATTTTTGACGGTTGCTTTACTCCGGTTCTAAGACGCTTGGCATGAGCCTTTTCCCATACCTCCTCACTAACGATTCCTTTATGCTGTCCCTCTGTCAGAATGTAATCGTCATTTCTTTTCATCTGGTAATCGTTTTTTGTGCCTTTGACTTTTTCCTTCGTTCTCCGTCCATAGGCAATTTTACCGCAATAAACCGGATTATCCAATATCAGTTTAATGAAATGTCCTGTCCAATCCTCTAATGTGCCATTCTGCCTCGGAATTTTCCGTATACCTTGTAAATTCAACTGATTCGCGATACCACCCAAACCAATTTCCGATGAAGTATATAATTCAAAAATCTTCCGTATTGCCACAGCCTCTGTTTCTTCAATCATCAGCTTGTTATCTTCCAGTGTATATCCGTAAGGAGCAAAGCCACCATTCCATCCACCCTGCCGTGCCTTTTCGCGCCGCCCGTTCATCGTCTGCTCGATAATATTCTCACGCTCAATCTCAGCTACAGCAGATAGTACAGAAATCAAAAGTTTTCCGCTTGTCTGAGAGGAATCAATCCCTTCTTCTATACAAATCAGATTTACACCATAAGATTGAACCAGCTCCAAAGAGTTAAGTATATCTGCTGCATTACGGCCAAACCGTGACAGCTTATACACTAAAATATAGTCAATGTCCAAGCCATCCTCAATATCTCTGAGCATTTTTTGAAAGGCAGGCCGTCCCTCAATGGATTTACCGGATTTACCGGCATCTTCATAAGTATCAACAACGATCATTTCCTCACGATCCGCAAATCGTGTCAGCATATTTTTTTGACCTTCCAGGCTGTATCCGTCCACTTGCATCTCTGTGCTGACCCTCGGATACAAAACACAGCGTTTTCCATATCGGTTCATAATTCATACCTCCAAAATTTACTTTTGGAAAATATCCTATGTAAAGCTGCGATTCTCACGCAGCTCCGTCAACCTCGCCCAGCACTCTCATACCATATTTCTCGATGATATGTGCCAGCGAAGTGATAAACGCTTCAAATTTTTGTTCCGCCAGAAGTTCTTCTGACCGGATTTCATCTGAAGGAATCAATGCGCTTTTATGCTGGATATTCTCCATTCAGAATCACCTCCGCAATTCCTAACGAAATTATAACTCTACTTGCACAGCCTGAAAATGATACGGCCTTTCGGCACTTTTATGTAATCCCCAGACTGCACAAGAGCGTCTTGTTTATGTTTTCCATGTCATCCTTGTTTAGATGACCAATATAGTTTTTTAACCTCGACTTGTCAATTGCTGCAATAATAATCGTAGGACTGAAACAATTTCCCACATTGTTTTGAAGA
>OJPT01000198.1_pt1 | contig 31550 bp, 32 predicted proteins | sample 1598641 | NCBI WGS metagenome assembly OJPT01 (sample SAMN03922495, study PRJEB24848) | human gut metagenome | isolation source: stool sample | host: Homo sapiens | place: Germany | collected 2011-11 | reverse complement strand
GAAAATCCAGATTTTCTACCGCTTTATCGGCCCATTGGATGCCATCGAGTAACAATGTCAGAAAAGTCACCTCCGAGAACTATCCTACAGATGCCGGCACGATATACGGCAGCCTCCGTACGGAACGCCCAACTGCTTCAGCAGCAAATGGAACAGCAGAACGTCCGGTATGTGGATCTGTTCAAAACACTGTCTGACCACGAAGAGCAGCTGTATTACCGTCGGGACAGCCACTGGAATATGCGGGGCGCACAGCTGGCAGCACAGACTTTGCTGAAAGAACTGAAAGGCTCTGAAGCGGAGTTTGATTCCTGCATCAATGGAAAAACATCCCCGCATACCGGCGACCTGTATGAGATGGTGTACCCTGCCGGAAACGAGACGGAACAGGATACGGCATACGACTTTACCTATCAGTATGACGAAAAATTCCACTCGGCAGATGATATCACGATCCACACGGAAAATTCGGCGGCAGACGAAAGCATTTTTGTATACCGCGATTCCTTTGGCATCAATCTGCATCCTTTTCTGGCACAGAGCTACGGCAACGCCTGTTTCTCCCGGAATATGCACTACCTTTTGACGGCTGTTACAGAAGAGCAGCCCGATGTGCTGCTGGTGGAACTGGTGGAACGCAACCTGAACTGGCTGCTGGAACGCGCCCCGGAAATGCCTGCTCCGGAACGCACGGCAGTCCCGGCAGCAGATACCGGTACAAGTGCGAAGGCACAACGGAAGGACAGCCGAATGGAGGGGACTTTCTGCCTGACAGGCGATCTGAGCGGGCAGCGTGTGGATGACGACTCTCCGATCTACATTCTGGCAGAGACCGGAACCTACGAAGCTTCCCCCTGCGGAGAGGGAACACAGCCGTTTACGGCGTATCTTCCGCAGAATGTGCGGGAGCAGCAACTAAAAGCAGCATTTCTGTCGGACGGTGAATGGGTTTTTTGCGCCCTGGCCGACTGACTGAAAGAATAGAAAGAAGGAACAAACAAAATGAATGTAAACTATAAGATGATGGGTGTAGTGCTCTGCGGTGCGATGCTTCTGGCATCGGGATGCGGGGCAAAAGCAGAAACGACCGCTTCCTCGGCTGTGGAATCCGAATCGGTTTCCGTTGTGGCATTGGAGGCTGCTTCGTCGGAGGCTGTGCCGGAAAGCGAGGCTGTCTCGGAGGCAGTTTCCGAAGCTTCTTCTTCGGTAAGCGAGGCGGCATCAGAGAAACCGACAGAATCCAAGGCAGAGTCCAAGGCAGAATCCAAGGCCGAGACTGCGGCAAAATCTAAGCCTGCAAAGCAGGAGACGGCTGCTTCCTCCAAAGAAGAAAAGACGGAGTCTGTGGAAAGCAAGCCCGTTACAGAGACTGCTCCGGCAGAAACTGCCAGCCTGGAAACTGCCCTGAAGTATGTGGGCAAAGACGTTTCCAAGCTGTATGCCGCTATTGGCAAGCCGAACAGTTCGGAGTATGCTTCCAGCTGCATCGGTGATGGCGAGGATGGCCTGTTGTATTACAACGGCTTTACTGTGACGACCTACCGTGAAAACGGTAAAGAGACGGTACAGGACGCCTATTAAACATGAAATTCGGCCTCTGGCATTCCACCGGGGGCTGAATCTTTATATGGGAAGATGAGAATGAAACGCCAGAAGATCAAACGATATCGGTTTAGCGTGACGCAGAATACGCGCAGAAGAAGGGCGGCAAGGCCGCTGAAAGCCGTCGGTGTAGTACTGGTGTGCCTGTGTCTGCTCACAGGGGCCGTTTTTGGAATTTACAAAGCGATCCAGAGTAAGACTACGGGGTGGCACGGCGAAGGACTGCATCGCTACTATATCTCGCCGACTACCGGCACCCGTGCGCAGGGGCTGTATGAGATCAACTATAAGCTCTACTATTTTGGCAGCAACAACTTTTTGAAGGTCGGCTGGATTGAAGAGAACGGCTATGTCGGCTATGCCAACGCAGATGGAGAGCTCACCCAGGGCGAAGCGAAGATAGACGGAAAATACTACTATTTCCAACCGGAGACCGGACAGTTGTACACCGGCTGGATCATGCTGGACGGAGTGCAGTACTGCTTTGACGAAACCGGACATCCGCGCACCGGTACTTATCAGGAGGACGGAAAGGTCTGGGAACTGGATAGCGATGGACGGGTCAAAAACCGACTGAACGGTTGGAAAAAAACGGACGGCGTCCTGAAATACTACGACAACAGCGGCGCACCGGCACAGGGCTGGACAGAGATCGATGGAAAGGATTATTTCTTTGTGGACGGTGTCAGTCAGGCCGGCTGGGTTGAAACGGATGCGGGCACGCGCTATTTGGACGGCAACGGAAATCAGATGACCGGGTGGTGTGTGATCGACGGCCAGCCCTATGCTTTTGGGACAAATGGTGAACTGAAGCAGGGATGGGATCATTCCCATGAAAAAAGCTACTATTTTATCAACGGCGTCAGTCAGTCGGGCACATTCGGGGAGGGCGCACTTAGCAGCAACCTGAACGGCAGCGGCAGTGTTCAGCCGGTTGGGGATCAGGCACCGGAGGACGATCTTGCAGAGGATGCCGAGGGCGAACCGCCGGAGGAAGAACTGCTGGAAGCGCAGCCGACACAGACCGAAACAACGGAAGCGGGGCAGACTGCCCCGGCGGCACAACAGCCGACGCAGTCGCCGGAGGAATCGGCGGCAGAGCAGGAGACCGCATCAAAGGCACCGACAGCGCCGGAAACTCCGGCACAGGAACAGCAGGAAGAAGGGACGGAAAATACATGAAAACAACAAGACGTGATTTTCTGTGCCTTTCGGCCATGGCATGCGCATGGCTTCTGACGGGCTGCCAGAACCCCACAGTGGAAGAGCGGGCTGTCAGCTGGCAGCAGCAGGAAGTCAGTGATCCGGTCTCTGAAACCGGACCGATGTGGAATGCAGCACTGGACGACAATGCAGTTCTGCGGGATGGTATCCGCGTTCCCCAGAACTTCGAACTGCCGTTGGAAGGTTCAACAGGCTTTGCAGGGGCGGCTGTGATGCTGCTGTACGAGAGACCGGATGGGACCAGTACGGTACTGCGCAGACTTGCAGCGGGAGATATGTTTTATATCCGGCAGGAGTCTGGCGCATATTGGCAGGTCTGCCTGCTGGACGGCACCGTGGGCTGGTTGGAAAATGAACTGTGTATGATCAATCTGCCCGATGTTCTGCCTTCCATCGTATACGAAAACCCCAATGCCAAGGCATCGATCTTTAAAACCTGCGGAAAGGATATTGAAGGCATTACGGGACAGAAACTGTATGACGGCCTGTTCTACAACCAGCGCCTTGGGCGGGATGAGTATCTAATGCCTATCAATTACGCTATGGCAAAAAAGGTTGGTGCAGCGCAGAAAAATGCTTTGAAGGCGGGCGATTGCCTGAAGATCGTAGAGACATTCCGGCCCTATGAGGTGCAGATGCTGGTAAAGGATGCAGTGTACGCCAAGGCAAGGATGGACAAGGAACTGATGACGGCGCTGAACAAGGGCGCGTGGAATATCGGCTGGTTTATTACAACGTCTCTTTCCAACCATCAGCGCGGTGTGGCAATGGACACGACCCTGCTGCGCATCACTGAGCAGACAGAGCACAGCATGGCGGGGTGTCCCTTTGTACAGGTGACCGGTGAGGAATACGCCATGCCCTCTGCCATGCACGAGCTGAGCAGTGCAGCGGCCTGCTTTACCGGCCCGGTAACTTCTAATTCGGCCACCGCATGGAAGCGGGCCACTGCATCGGCATCCATGACAGACGGTGCGCGGCGGCTGCAGGGGTACTGTACCAATGCAGGCATGACACCGCTGGCCTCGGAGTGGTGGCACTTTAACGATCTGGATGCACAGAATAAGGTGCGCATGACCTCTGGAAACGGAAAATTCTGGCTGGACGGCTGTGTCAGCTGGAAAATGTTTGAAGCATAACCTTGGGGTTGCGCTTTGGAGGAATACAAAATGTAGCAACTGAAAAAAGCAAAAAAGCGGTTACGGCAGCGGATAAGATCGAGTTGGGCTAGAAATATCTCACCGAACTGAACTACACCGAGGCTGTGGCGTCTTTTACGGAAGCTATCGGCCTTGACCCGGAACATATTCCGGCATACATGGGCCGTGCCGAGGTGAATGAACTGACGACTGCCAACGAGACCGCATGGGCAGACGTGAGCGAAGCCGAGAACGGCGCAGTTACCGCCGAAGCTCTGACTGCTGCTGCTCCCACTGCGGAAGAGATTGGTGCGGTATCCCTGAGCAAGCTCTATGTCTACTACGGCAACCACGAAAACCGCAGCCGTGAAGGCGAGGGCGTATGGTTCATCCTGAACCCCGGCAAAAAAGACCTGACCGCGTAAAGCCCTGCATCACCCGGAAATTGCGCAGCAGGTCATTCGGATCAAGGATGGGCAAACTCTGTTAGGAGGGCTTTATTATGAATACTACATTGCGGCGGGATGCGGATGAGATCATCTGTTCCAGCATTCAGGCGGTTCTGCCGGATAAAGCCGTGTGCCGCGCGCTGGAGGACTTTCAGCCCGGAGGCGGCAGAGTGCTGCTGGTGGCGGCAGGCAAGGCCGCTTGGCAGATGGCATACGCCGCCGTGCAGGCACTAGGGCGCGTGGACGGCGGCGTGGTGGTGACCAAGTACGGCCATGTGAAGGGCGAAATCCCCGGCATAAGCTGTTATGAGGCGGGTCATCCCGTGCCGGATGACAACAGCTTTGCAGCCACCGAAAAAGCTTTGGCGCTGGTGCAGGGGCTGACCGCAGAGGACACGGTGCTGTTTTTGCTTTCCGGCGGCGGCAGCGCCCTGTTTGAAAAGCCGCTTGTCCCCGGCGGAGAATTGCAGGACATTACAAATCAGCTCCTTGCCAGCGGAGCCGATATCGTGGAGATGAATACCATCCGCAAGCGGTTGTCCGCTGTCAAGGGCGGTCGGTTCGCACAGCACTGCGCGCCTGCAAGGGTGTTCAGCATCGTGCTCAGCGATATTCTGGGCGACCCGCTGGATATGATTGCCAGCGGCCCGGCGGTGCCGGATAGCTCCACCTGTGCGCAGGCTTTTGCCATTGCGGAAAAATACCGCCTGAACCTGTCAGAACAGGCAAAGGCGCTGCTGGCGCAGGAAACGCCGAAAGCCCTTGACAACGTGACCACCCATATCACCGGCAGCGTCCGAGAGCTGTGCACCGCTGCCGCTAAAGTCTGCCGGAAGCTGGGCTATGCACCGCTGCTCCTCACCGACCGGCTCTGCTGCGAGGCGCGGGAGGCAGGCAGCTTTCTGAGTGCCATCGCCCGCACCCATGCGGGGCAGGGGAAAAAGCTGGCCTTTATCGCGGGCGGGGAAACCGTGGTGCACCTGACCGGCAAAGGGCTGGGCGGACGCAATCAGGAGCTGGCGCTGGCCGCAGCCCCGGCACTGGCCGGACAAAACGCGGCGGTGTTCTCGGTGGGCAGTGACGGCACCGACGGCCCTACCGATGCCGCCGGCGGCTATGTGGACGGCGACACCGCCGCAGCACTGGCGGCAAAGGGCTGGAACGTGTTCGACACCCTGCAAAACAACGATGCCTACCACGCCTTGCAGGCGGTGGATGGGCTTATCATCACAGGCGCTACTGGTACCAACGTCAATGATGTTACCGTGGTACTGATTGGGGGAGAAGCGCAGGCAGACGCCTGAAACTCTGTCTGCCCGGCGCACCCATAATGCCTGACCCCGCTTTGTCCGCAGTATCCGGGCAGGCGGGGATTTTTTGTTGGAAGTACTTGACAATTTTTTTATAAAATGATATGATTTTGATATCACAAAGAAACGCTTCCGACCCTGATAAGGAGGGACTTGTTATGGAAGAGAAAATTTTGAATACCCGCAAAAACGGTATGGCTATGTTGCTGCTCACCCTGCTGGGCTATGTGGCATCCATCGCCCTGTTCATTTACAGCATCACTCTGCTGAATGCAGACCGGATGCTTCTGGGCGTGCCGCTGCTGATTTTGTCCATTGCGTATTGGATCGCAGGCATTTTCCTGTTCTGCGGCCTTAAGGTGTTAAAGCCGCAGGAGGCGCTGGTGCTCACCCTGTTTGGTGATTACATCGGCACCCTGAAGGGACAGGGCTTTTACTGGGTGAACCCCTTCTGCACCGCCGTCAACCCTGCCGCCGGTACCCGCCTGAGCCAGAGCGGAGACGTGAACAGCAAGGAGAACAGCGTGGCTGCGCTGTTTGGCAATAACGGCCAGAATGCTCAGATGAGCGTCGAGTCCATGAGCAAAAAGATCTCCCTCAAGATGATGACCCTGAACAACTCCCGCCAGAAAATCAACGATTGTCTGGGTAATCCGGTGGAGATCGGCATTGCAGTCATCTGGCGCGTGACCGATACCGCCAAGGCTGTGTTCAACGTGGATAACTATAAGGAATACCTCTCCCTGCAGTGCGACAGCGCCCTGCGCAACGTGGTGCGGGTGTACCCCTATGATGTTTCTCCCAACGTGGACACCACCGGCGACGGCGTAGCCGATGAGGGCAGCCTGCGCGGCTCTTCTGAGGTGGTGGCTGCCCGCATCCGAGACGAGATCCAGAAGAACGTGGCAGAGGCAGGTATCGAGGTGGTGGAGGCCCGCATCACCTATCTGGCCTATGCACCGGAAATTGCAGCGGTCATGCTGCAGCGCCAGCAGGCCAGCGCCATCATTGACGCCCGCAAGATGATCGTGGACGGCGCTGTGGGCATGGTGGAAATGGCGCTGGATCGTCTGAACGAGAACAAGGTAGTGGAACTGGACGATGAGCGCAAGGCGGCAATGGTATCCAATCTGCTGGTGGTGCTGTGCGGCAACCGCGATGCCCAGCCCATCGTGAACAGCGGTAGCCTGTACTGATGGCCGAGCCGAAAAAACAGGTGCCCCTGCGCCTGAACGCCAAGCTCTACGATGCCCTTGCCGCTTGGGCAGAGGATGACTTCCGCTCGGTGAACGGGCAGATCGAATATCTGCTTACCGAGTGTGTGCGTCAGCGCAAAAAGAATGGGAAATATGTCTCCGACCAGCTGGATGTCCCGCCGGAGCTGGATCTCCATTGAAGAACCCGTGAAAAAACGTTTGGAGCGCGCCGCAGAGCACGCCAAACGCAAATTATTCACAAGGCCGCTGCACAAGACCGGTGCAGCGGCCTTGTGTTTGTCGGGGAAAAGCCGTGCCTTCCGGCGGGAAGCGGGGACAAATGAGCGCTGATTTGATATATCAATTGAGCGCGCAATGCTCCGGTATTTCGTCGAAAAAGGCGACCGAAGCTGCGGAAATGACTTGAAGAGACAGGAGAAGATGGACAGATATCTGGGCGAAAACGTTTCTTTTTTGGGCTTTTCCGGAAAAAAACTTGCCTAAAAGTTTGCAGCGTGCTAAACTAACAGCGGGGAATTGTTTTGCGTAAGCAGATAGGGGGATGAAGCTATGAAAATACTGGTTGTGGATGACGGTCAGCTTGCGATCAATTCGCTGATCCGCATCCTGTGCCGGGTGGCACCGGACTGTGACTATATCAGTGCCATGACGACTGACGATGCCCTGACGTGGATGCGGCAGGGCCCAATGGATGCTGCCTTTTTGAACCTGGAAATGCCGGGCATGAATGGCCTTGCCCTTGCCCGCATGATCCAGAAATTGCAGCCCCGCTGCAATATCATCGTGGTCACCGAGCACCCGGAGTATGCACTGGAAGCATTGCAGATCTTCGTCAGCGGTTTTCTGCTCAAGCCCGCCAACGAGGCGGACGTGCGCAATGTGCTGGAAAATCTGCGCTACCCGCCGGAAACGGCACCTGTGGGCATCAAGATCCAGTGCTTCGGCAACTTCGAGATCTTTGTGGGCGGACGTCCGCTCTCCTTCAAGCGCAGCAAAAGCAAGGAGCTGCTGGCCTACCTTGTGGACCGCAACGGCGCCACCTGTACCAACGGCGAGATGCTGGCTGTCCTGTGGGAGGATAAGCCCGACACCGCCTCGCTGCACAGCCATCTGCGCAATTTGATCTTTGACCTCAGCCATACGCTGGAGGATGCAGGGGTCAACGGGCTGCTGGTACGCGGCCGCAGCACCTTGGCGCTGGATACCAGCAAGGTGGACTGCGATTATTATAACTTCCTGCGGGGAGACCGCTCGGCTTTCAACGCCTACCGGGGCGAGTATATGACCCAGTATTCCTGGGCAGAGGTTACCCGCTCGGCGCTGCGCCAGCAGGCCGCAGCTACGCCCAAAAGCGGGTCTATTCCAAGCTATTACGTCCCGCCCACGGGCTTTTAAAACTGCATAAAACACCAAAGGCTGCTGCGCAAACGATGCGCAGCAGCCTTTATCATTCTCTTAAAATCGTTCCAGTTCCAGCAGATATTCCTTGATCTCCAGTCCCTCGGCGTAGCCGGTCAGGCTGCCGTCTGCGCCGATGACCCGGTGGCAAGGCACCACGATGCACAGCGGGTTGCGGTGGCAGGCGCTGCCCACGGCGCGGCTTGCCTTGGGTTTGCCCAGCGCCGCCGCCAGCTGGCCGTAGGTGCGCACCTCCCCGTAGGGAATCTTGTGCAGCTGCGCCCATACCGCCTGCTGAAAGGGCGTGCCCTTTGCTGCCAGCGGCAGGTCGAACTCCCGGCGCACCCCGGCAAAATATTCGTTCAGCTGCTCCTCTGCCTCCTGCAGCAGGGGCGTTTCCACCACCCTGCGTGGCAGCGGCTCCAGCTCCGGCGCACCGTCCGGGCAAAAATGTACCCCGCACAGTGCGTCGTTTTCCTCCTCCAGACAGATGGCACCAAGGATGCTGTTGATGTACCAGACGTTCAAAACCGGCCTCTTCCTTTCCTGTAAGAATGTGCTATACTGGTACTATCTTAACACAAAAATTTCCGTGAGGAAAGGGGCGTTTCAATTATGGTCAAGGCACTGGAAGACATCATTGCAAAAAGCAGCAGCATCGTCTTTTTCGGCGGCGCGGGCGTTTCTACGGAAAGCGGCATCCCGGATTTCCGCAGCGTGGACGGGCTGTACCACCAGAAATACGACTACCCGCCCGAAACCATCCTCAGCCATACCTTCTGGGAGGAAAACCCGGAGGAATTTTACCGTTTTTACCGCGACAAGCTGATCGTAAAGGGGGCAAAGCCCAACGCCGCCCATCTGCGGCTGGCAAAGCTGGAACAGCAGGGCAAGCTGCGGGCTGTGGTCACCCAGAACATTGACGGCCTGCATCAGGCGGCGGGCAGCAAAACGGTGTACGAGCTGCACGGCAGCACCTTGCGCAACTACTGCACCCGCTGCGGCAAGTTCTACGATGTGGATTTCATCGCAAACAGCACCGGCGTGCCCCGCTGTACCGAGTGTGGCGGCATCGTAAAGCCGGACGTGGTGCTTTACGAAGAGGGCTTGGACGAGGAGGTGCTGTCCGGCGCAGTGGATGCCATCCGCCATGCCGATACCCTTATCATCGGCGGCACCAGTCTGGTGGTGTACCCTGCCGCCGGGCTCATCCGGTATTTCCGGGGCGATAATTTGGTGGTCATCAACATGCAGCCCACCGGAGCGGATGCCTCTGCCGACCTGTGCATCGCAAAGCCCATCGGGCAGGTGCTGAGCGAGGACATCTCGCTGGACTGATTTTTGCACTGTAAGGCGCGCTGTTTCGCGCCGGTTCGCGCGCAGTTTTCCGTATGCTGATGGAAAGAACATCAGAACGGAGGAACTGCAAATGATCCAGGTATGCGACCCGCCGCGTCAGCGGCAGGTACGGCGGCTTTCCGCCGAGGAATTTTTTACATTGGTGCGCTGCGGCGGGGCGGGGTTTTACCGCCCCTGCTCCGAGGTGCTGCGGATGCTGACCGCAGGCGAGGCGTGGGGCACAGCCGGGGCAGCGCTGCTGGTGCTGCCCCTTACCGCCGATACCGCCGCCGCAGCGGCATTGCGCAGCTGGCTGGGACGCAGGCAGCTGGAGGGCGGCTGCCTGCTCACCCCGCCGGTGCGTACCGGCGAGGAGCTGCCCACCAGACTGGTGGAGGTTGCCGCAGCCCGGGCAGCCCGGCTGCGCCGCAAGGGCACGGCATGGGCGGTGGTAGAGTGCACCGAAACGGCGGCAGCGCTGTTGCCGCTGTATTTCCGGCAGGGCTTCGGGCTGCGGGCGCTGCGCCCGCTGGAAAGCCTTGCGCCCTGCTTTTTGCTGTGCACCGGCTGCGCGCCCGTCCGCACTGCACCGGTGTGGGTGCCGCTGGAGGACAGGGTACAGCTGGCGCTGCTGCTGGCAAAGGGCTATGCCGCGCTGGACAGCCGCCCCTACGGCGGCAGTCTTGCACTGGCGCTCTATCCGCTGAAAGAAACGGAATAACGTAAACCAGAGAGGGAATGGAAAATTATGAAGGCAGTGATTCTGGAAAGCTATGTGATGGAAAAAGGGGACTTGGACTGGTCCGGGGTAAAGGCACTGGTGCCGGACACCACCAGCTATGTGCGCACCGACTACGCCGACATCGCGCCCCGCATCGGGGATGCAGAACTGGTGCTCATCAACAAGTGCCGCATTGACGAAGCAGTGCTGGCGCAGTGCCCGAACCTCAAGTGGGTGGGCATCATCGCCACCGGTACGGATAATATCGACCTTGAAGCCTGCCGCCGCCATGGGGTGGCAGTAGCCAACGTGCCGGGGTACTCTACTTACAGTGTGGCGCAGATGACCTTCAGTCTGCTGCTGGCCATCTGCCAGTGTGCCCAGCGGTACGACCGGGCAGTAAAGGCCGGGTACTGGCAGCTGGGCATCCCGGCAGAGTACGGTCTGCTGCCGCAGGTGGAGCTGCTGGGCAAGACCTTTGGCATCTACGGCTACGGCAGCATCGGCCGCCAGACCGCCCGCATTGCAAAGGCCTTTGGCATGGAGGTGCTGGTGTGTACCCGCACGGTGCGCCCGGAGTACGCCGCCGATGGGGTGGAATTCGTGGACTTTGACACCCTGCTTGCCCGCAGCGATGTGCTCAGCCTGCACTGCCCGGCCACCCCGGAAACCCGCGGGCTGATGAGCCGGGAAGCCCTTGCAAAAATGAAGCCCGGCACTATTTTGCTGAACACTGCCCGGGGCGCACTGGTGGACGAAGAAGCCGTGGCTGATGCGCTGGAAAGCGGGAAGCTTGCCTTTTACGGCGCAGATGCTTTTGCCACCGAGCCGCTGCCGCCCCAAAGCCGGTTGCGCAGTCTGCCGGGCGCGGTGCTCACCCCGCATATCGCATGGACCACCAAGGAAGCATTGCAGCGGCTGATGGATATCACCACCGGCAACCTGCGCAGCTTTCTGGCCGGGAAAGGCGAGAATATTGTCAACCCTTGATTTTGGCAGGGCACTGTACTATACTGTTCCATGATTTCAGGCTCTCCCGGCAAAGGAACTGCCGTAAAAATAATGTATGCACAAGAGCATCCGGCAGCTTTGCCGCTGCTCTGAGGGAGGTAAAAATGAGTTACGCCATCGTATTCAGCAGCAAAACCGGCAACACCGCACTGCTGGCACAGACCCTGCAGGAGCAGCTGCCGCAGGCAGACTGCTGCTATTTCGGCGCGCCGGACGCTGCCGCGCTGGCAGCAGACACCCTGTATGTGGGTTTCTGGACGGATAAGGGCAAGGCGGACGCCGACACGCTGGATTTCTTGCAGCAGCTGCACGGCAAGCGGGTATTCCTGTTCGGCACCGCAGGCTTTGGCGGCAGTGCGCCCTACTTCGAAAAGATCCTTGCCGCCACCCGGAAGGCGCTGGACGGCAGCAACACTGTCATCGGCAGCTTTATGTGTCAGGGCAAAATGCCGGTGTCCGTCCGGCAGCGGTACGAGGCCATGAAGGCAAAGCCTTTGCACATCCCCAATCTGGATGCCCTGATCGAAAACTTCGATAAGGCGCTCTCCCACCCGGACGCCGCAGATCTGGAACAGCTGAAACAGGCCGTAAAGTGAGAAAAAAGAGCGACCGCACATTGTTTTGTGCGGCCGCTCTTTCTGTATAAGCTATATAGGACAAACGCTAGTCAATGGTGGTTTTGGTGCGCCCGATGCCGATGACGGCGGTGGAGATCTTTTTCCAGCTATCGCAGCCGCATACGCCGTCCACCCGCAGGCTGGTGCGCTTCTGGTAGCCGCGCAGCGCCTGTTCGGTGCGGGCACCAAAAATGCCGTCGATACGGCTGCCGGTCTGGTAGCCAAGGGTGGAAAGTGCGTCCTGCAAGATCATGACATAGCAGCCCCGGCTGCCCCGGCGCAGGGTGGGGTAACCGGCGGTGGTGCCGCTGCAGGCCGGGGTGCCGTAGCGGCGGTCAAAGTGCACCCATGTGGGGGTCTGGCTCAGCGGCTCCACATAGCCCCATGCGCCGCTAGCGCGGGCGGCGTTGTAAATGGCGGTGCGCTGGCGCTGGTCAAGGCTTTGCCCCACATCGAACGCTACCCCCGCGTAGTGCTGGCTGCGGGTGCCGTGGCCACCCTCCCAGATGCGGCGGAAAGCGTACCCTACCGGGATGCCTCTGCCGTATTTGCGGCGGGTCAGGTTCCACGCTTCCATGGCGGCAATGGTGGTCCATAGGGTAGGGCTGGCCGATTTGCCCCGGAACTCCCGCAGTCGCAGGGTGGTCAGGGTGCTGTAAGGCATGGGGTCGTTCTCGTTCAGGTTTGCGTAGGTGTACACCTTGTTTTCGTAGGCGTCATAGATCAAAAGGCGTGCCATCCCTCATTCCTCCTTCTCGCAGCCGCAGGGGTCAGTACACTGGGCTTGCAAGGCGTGCCATGTTTCCCGGTACACGATGCCGTTTACCGGCTGCAGCCCCGCCTGCTGCTGGACAGCCCGCACGGCAGCGGCGTCTGACGCGCCAAAGCGGTTGTTATCGGCCACATAGCCCTCGCCGCAGGAAAGCTGTGCCCGGCGGTTGATCCAGCGCTCCACCTGTCCTACCTCCTGCCCGGCGCTGCCCTCGGCGATGGCGCGCCCCGGGTAGGCGGTGCCGGATGGTGTGTCTCTATCGGGATTCGGGGCGTGAGCGGCCAGCTGCAAGCTCAGCGCCTCCACCGCCGTCCATGTGTCGGCATCGGCAATGCCGGTCTGCTCCAGCCCCAGCAGCTGCTGAGCGCTGCGGGTGGCGGCGGCGGTTTCCTCGGTATAACGGTCGGCAAGGGGCGGAGCTTCCACGCTGGAAAAATAATAGGCGATGCGCTGCAAAAGCAGATTGTAATACAATACGGTATCACCGCTGCTGCCCACCGTCAGCGGGGTGCCGGGGTAGGGCAGACGCTTTAAGGTGACCACCGGGCCGGAAGAGCGCAGCTGGCTGGCGCGGCCATAGAGGGAGTTCCATGTGGTGCGCCCCACCACGCCGTCCACGGTAAGCCCTGCAAACCGCTGGTACGCCCGCACTGCCCGCTCGGTATCCGCGCCGAACTTGCCGTCAATGCTTACCGGCGGGATGCTGCTTTCGTAGGCGCTCATGAGGTAGAGGTAAAATTGCAGTTCCCGCACCGCCGTACCGGTGGAGCCGTTGCGCAGCACGCCCGGGTACTCGCCGGGGCGCAGGGAAGAGGAGAGCAGCCGGTTGGCAATATCGTTGTACACCTCGTACAGCTTTTGCCATGTGGTGCGCCCCACCACGCCGTCTGCCGTCAGCCCGAAGTAGCGTTGGAACCGCCGAACAGCCGCCGCCGTGCCCGCGCCGAATTTTCCGTCCACAGTCACGCTTTCAAGGCTCGTGTACACGGTGCGTGCGATCTTCAGCCAGAACTGCACCAGCCTCACATTCTGCCCGGAGGCACCCTCCCGCAGCGGCGTGCCGGGGTAGGCGTTGGGGGTGCCGTTGTCGGACTGGATGCTCAAAAACTCGTCGTACAGCTCCTTCCAAGTGGTCTGCCCCACTATGCCGTCTACGGTAAGGCCGTATTTGCGCTGGAAGGCGCGTACCGCATTGGCGGTGGCGGTGCCGTATACGCCGTCCACTTTTACGGATGGAATGGCGCTGTCGTACTGCGCCAGCGTGTTCAGCCAGAACTGTATCTGCTCCACCGCGCTGCCGGAAGCACCGGTGCTCAGCACCGTGCCGTTCCATGTGCCGTTGGACAGGGTGCCGGTGGAAGTCTCGCCCTCGCTGGTCAGCTCGGCGAGGTCCTTTACCGATACATAGATGTAGCTGATCTTGTACCATGTCTGCCGCCCCACTACGCCGTCGGCGGTCAGGTTGAACTGCTTCTGGAACGCCCGCACCGTTGCGGCCATCCGGCTGCCGAATACGCCGTCTACCGTCAGTTTGCCAAGGAAGGGATAGTCCTTGGCGATGCGGTTCAGCTGCCTTTGCAGGGTGAATACCGCCGTGCCGCGGCTGCCCTGCCGCAGCGGCGTGCCGGGGTAGCTTTGCGGGATAGAGCGGATATTTTTGGTGCGCACGATCTCGATGCTGCTGCCGTAGTAGTAGCGCAAGATCTGCAAGGCGCTGCGTCCGTTGTTGGCCAGCGTAACCGTGCCCCACTGCTTGAGCCCCGGGCAGGTGACCGACTTGCCATCGCAGTACTCGGAATAATAGGGGTTCACCGTGCCACGCTTGCGCAGATAGGTGTTGAAGATGTCGTCCGTGATGCGCACCATCACCTCAAACACCGTGCGTCCGTGGACGTAGTACTGGTCGTAGCTGGTGGAGTTGGTGATGTTGAAGGTGTAGCCCTTGCTGGGGTACCACTCGGTATAGATGCGGTTCAGCGCCAACGAGATCTGGCAGTGGATGTTCGCCCGCAGTGCCTGCTCCGGCCAGGTGGGATACACCTCGCTGGAGGCTACGTTGGCAATATAATCCCGGAAGGAGACCGTCACGTTGCGGGCGGAAGCTGCCGGTTTGCCCAGATGCACCGTGATATTTTTGGGGATGATGACCTGATCCAGCACCCGGGGCGTGCAGTGCAGCGCCGGCTGCGGGCCGCTGCCGCCGCTGCCCGCAAACAAAGCGTGCGGCGGGATGATGATGGGCGCGTTCGGGATGTCCCGGCCCTCCTCGGTGTCGGGCAGCATCTGGGGCTGTGCCAGCGTTACCTGCCCGGCAAAGATCTGGATGCCCTCAATGCGCACGGTGCGGTAGCCGGGCTTTGCAGCGGTCAGGCTGACAATGGCGTAGGGGCGGGTAGTGTTGTCCTCGTCCAGAGAGAGGGCGCAGGCAGGGGCTTCAACGGGAATATCGGCGGCGCTGCCGGTGGCATCGGTGATGCGGTGCAGGGTAAAGCCGTCCCCCTGCACCGCAACGGTCACCCCCTCCACGGGGGCAGACTGGCGTGCCGCAAAGGCCTGGATGCGGAGAGTTCCGGTGTTTTTCATGGAGATACGCTCCTTTGCTGGTAAAAGTATGCTTCTGCCCCAGCGTATTCCGTCCGGTGCCCGGGCGTGCATGGCAATGCCCGCAGTAAACAAAAAAGCCGCCCGAAGGCGGCAGGGGAGAATAGCTTATTTGGCGCTGTCCTTGGCAAGGGCGGCGTCAATATTTTTTTGCAGGGCGGCAAGGTTTTCTTCCTTGTCAATGCCGCCCAGCAGGGGCTGGCCTACAACATTGCCGTCCCGGTCAAAAACGTAGGTGGTGGGGAAAGCCATGATGTTCAGTGCAAACTTGCCGGCCTCGCTGCCGGAAGCAGAGTAGATGTTGCGGTAGCTTGCGCCCTTTGCAGCTAGCAGCTTTTTGGCGGCATCAATGCCCTGCTGGTTGCCGTCCAGCGTCTCGGTGTTGATGCCGACTACCTCGCCGCCCTGTGCCTTGATCTTCTCGTTCAGGGCGTTCAGGTCGTCCAGTTCCTCCACGCAGGGCTTGCAGCCGTTGAACCAGAAGTTCACCACCGTAAAGGCGTTGCCCGCAAACAGGCTGTTGTCCACCGGGTTGCCCTCCAGATCGCTGCCCTCAAACTGGGGGAAGGCGGTGCCCTGTGCGGCAGCACCGGAAGCGGCATCCTCTGCGGGGGCAAGGGCGGCAATCTGCTCCTCGATGGTACGAATCTTTTCTGCATCGGCGGTCAGGGTCTTGTACTCCTCATCCGAGAACTGGTCTTTTGCCTTTTCCACGGCACTCAGCAGAAAATCGCCGTAGTTCGTGCTGAGGGTGGTCTCGGTCACGTTTTTGTCCATGGAAGAGAACACCTTCTCCCACAGGGCATCGTTTGCGGAAAGGATCTCGTTTTCCTCGGCCAGCAGCTGCTCCTCGGTCTTGCCTTCCGCAGCCGCAGAGGAAGCGGCAGAAGAGGCAGTAGATGCAGAGGATGCGCCCTGCCCGCAGGCGGCAAGGCTGAAGGCCAGCACAAGGCTGAGCAAAAGTGCGGTTACACGGTTAAGCTTCATGGTTTTACTCCTTTGTTGTTTCAGTGTTTGATTGGTCTCCCAGCCCGAATTTATACTGGATGGCGTCCGTAGGGCAGGCTTTCATGCACATCCCGCAGCGGATACATTCGGCGTGGTTGGGGGTCTTGGTAATGTCTACGTCCATCTTGCAAGCCTTTGCACAGGCACCGCAGGAGACGCATTTGTGAGTGTCTACGCGCATCTGGAACAGCGAGACCTTGTTCAGCAGCGCATAGAACGCGCCCAGTGGGCACAGCCACTTGCAGAAGGGACGGTAGAACACCACGCTGCCCACAATGACTGCCAACAGAATGCAGGCCTTCCATGTGAACAGCTTGCCCAGCGCGGCGCGGATGCCCGCATTGGTCAGGGAGAGGGGAATGGCACCTTCCAGCACACCCTGCGGGCAGAGATACTTGCAGAAGAACGGGTCGCCCATGCCCAGCTCGTTGACCGCCAGCAATGGCAGCAGCACCACCATGACCAGAAGCACAGCATACTTTAAATAGCGCAGCGGCTTCAGTTTCTTGGTGGAAAGCTTGGGAGAGGGAATCTTGTGCAAAAGCTCCTGAAACCAGCCGAACGGGCACAGAAAGCCGCAGATGAACCGCCCCAGCAGCACCCCGAAAAGGATGAGGATGCCGGTGATGTAGTAGGAAAAGCGGAATTTGGAAGAGCCTATCACCGCCTGAAATGCCCCCACCGGGCAGGCACCGGCAGCGCCCGGGCAGGAATAGCAGTTCAGCCCCGGTACGCAGACGTATTTGCCACTGCCCTGATACAGTGTCCCTTTGGCAAAGTTGGGCAGGTGGAGGTTGGTTAAAAGGGTCGCCCCGGCCTGTATAAAGCCCCGGAACCGGGCAAGGGGATTTAGTTTTTTCTTATCCAATGCCTACACACTCCATACACAGCCGGATGGCCTTTGAAAATACGGTGTCTGCCTCGCCCCGCCACACGCCGAACAGCAGCATCAGCACCCCGGCGGCAAGCAAAAGCAGCTGCGCCTGTTTTTTTGTCATGAACATCATAGCCTCCTGTTGTTTGATGGCACCAGTATACACCATGGGAGATAAAATTTCTGCTAAGAAAATCTTAACACGAATCTTAACACCGTCTGCTATAATCTGTTATAATGAAAAAAACGCAATTTTTATGGGAAGGGTGGAAAATAAGATGCGTCTTTTGGTGGTAGAGGACGAGCACTCCCTGCGGGAGGACATTGCCCGGAAGCTGCGGCTGTCCGGGTACGAGGTGGATGCCTGTGCAGACGGCGAAGCCGCGCTGGAAGCACTGGCGGCAGAGCGGTACGACCTTGTACTGCTGGACCTCAACCTGCCCAAGGTGGACGGGATGCAGGTGCTGCGCAGCTTACAGCAGCACGACCTTGAGACCTGTGTGCTGATCTTATCGGCGCGCAGCGAGATCGCGGATAAGGTGGAGGGGCTGGATGCCGGTGCAAACGATTATCTTTCCAAGCCCTTCCATCTTGCAGAGCTGGAGGCCCGGGTGCGCAGCCTGACCCGGCGCAAGTTCATCCAGCAGGATGTCTGCCTGTGCTGCGGGCGGCTCATCTTTAATACCCGCAGCCGCGTTGCCACGGTGGACGGTCAGACTCTTGCGCTGACGCGGAAGGAAAGCGGCGTACTGGAATATTTGCTGCTGCATCAGGGACGCCCGGTCAGTCAGGAAGAGCTGATTGAGCACGTCTGGGACGGCAGCGTGGACAGCTTCAGCAACTCCATCCGGGTACATATCTCTGCCCTGCGCAAAAAGCTGCGGGCGGCGCTGGGCTACGACCCCATCCGCAACCGCATCGGGGAAGGTTACGAGATCGGAGGCGAGGCGCAATGAAGCATTTATCCCTGCAATGGCGCATCACCCTGCTGACAGCGCTGCTCATCGCCTGCGCCTGCGTGTGTATGAACCTGCTTTTATACCGCACCGGCGTTACCGGCATGGATGCCCTCAACGGCTTTATGATGCAGTACCAGCCCGGCAGTGCGGATTCGTTGACCATCGAGATCCCGCAGGAGGAAATGTCCAGCCTGCTGGCGCATTTTTCACAGGAAGTCTACGATGCAAAGGTGGTTTTTGGCCGCAAGGGCTGGTGCATCACCGCTGTGGTCACCATCCTCAGCGCAGCCATCGCTTATTTTGTCAGCGGCAGAGCGCTGAAACCTTTGCAGCAGCTTGCGCAGCAGGCGCAGAGGGTCGATCAGGACAGCATCGCCACCGTCCGTCTGGACGAAGATACCGTGCAGGAATTCGGGCAGCTGAGCCGGTCGGTGAACCGGATGCTGGATGGTCTGGCACAGTCTTTTGAATTGCAACGGCAGTTTGCGGGCAACGCCGCCCACGAGCTGCGCACTCCGCTGGCTATTTTGCAGACAAAGCTGGAGCTGTTTACAGAGGAGCACCCGGCCATGGACGCCGAGACCGCCGGGCTGGTCAGCTCCCTGCGGGAGCAGCTGGACCGCCTGACCGCCCTTGTGCGCACTTTGCTGGAAATGAGCAATCTGCAATCGGTCTCCCGCACCGACCAGATTGCCCTTGCACCGCTGGTGGAGGAGATCTTGACCGACCTGACCTCCCTTGCCCAGAAAAACAACATCTCCTTGCAGCAGGACTGCGCGGAGCTGGGCATGGTGGGCAGTGATGCGCTGATCTACCGGCTGGTGTTCAATCTGGTGGAAAACGGCATCAAGTATAACCGCCCCGGCGGTGCGGTGCGCGTCACCCTGCGGCAGGAAAAGCAGGCCGCTGTGCTGCGCGTTGCAGATACCGGCCCGGGCATCCCCGCAGACTGCCGGGACAGCATTTTCCAGCCCTTTTTCCGGGTGGATAAGTCCCGCAGCCGGGAGATGGGCGGCGTGGGGCTTGGGCTTGCCCTTGTGCGGGAGATCGCCGTACTGCACGGCGGCGGCGTGACCGTGGAGAGCAGCAGCGAAAACGGCACCACCTTTGCCGTCACCCTGCCGCTGGTACAGCCCTGCTGAAGCAAGCAGAGCATGGAAATCGTGCTTCCGAATAAAGGCTTCCCCCGGTCGGGGGAAGCCTTTTGCCCAGTGACGATTTGTGCAAGCATGGGAAGGGGCTTTATTTTTGGCACACGGGGGAGTATACTGGAAACAGCAGACCCCGGAAAATAAGAAGGACAAAGGAGATACTGAAAATGCAGGCAACCATTCACAACGAATTCCTGACCCTGACCGTGGACACCCACGGTGCAGAGGCCGTCAGCCTGAAGAATGCCGCAGGCGAAGAACTGCTCTGGCAGGCCGACCCCGCCATCTGGAAGCGCCACGCCCCCATCCTGTTCCCGTGGACGGGCAAGCTGGTGGACGGCAGCTTTACCGCCAAGGGCAAAACATGGAAGGGCGGTCAGCACGGCTTTGCCCGGGATCTGGAGCACACTCTGCTGCGGGCAGAAGGGGATACCATCCAGCTGGAACTGCGGGCGGACGATGCCATCAAAGCAGAGCGTTTTCCCTATGATTTTGTGCTTACCAGCACCTTCCGTCTGGAGGGCAAGACCGTGCACCATACCCTGCAGGTGACAAACCCCGGCACTGAGGAGCTACGCTTCGGCATCGGCTTCCACCCGGCGTTCAATGTGCCGTTCGACGCCAAGCACACCACCACCGACTACGAGTTCCGTTTTGACCGGCCGGAAAGCCCGGTCATCCTCGATGCCAGCCCCAACGGCTTGCTGAGTGGCAAGAGCTATTACCAGTGGAAGAACCAGCAGACGATCCAGCTGACCGATGACCTGTTTGCCAACGACAGCTTCTGCATGGCAGGCCTGCGCACTGGCACCATTGGCATCTGCGAAAAGGACACCGGCCGCAATATCACCTGCCGGGTGGAGGGCTACCCCTATTCGCTCATCTGGTCGGCTCCTGCAAAGCCGGTGCGCTTTGTGTGCATTGAGCCGTGGCACAGCCTGCCCGCAGCCGTTACCGACCCGCAGGACTGGGAGCAGCGCGCCGCAGCCGCCTGCCTTGCCCCCGGCGAAAGCTGGCAGACCACCCTCAGCACCACCTTTGACCGGTAAGAAAAAAGCACGCAGAAACGAAGCTGCGTGCTCTTGACAGAAACCTCAAAAGTGGGTATACTGTAAATAGAAAAGGCACTGCGACAAGCGGTCAGCCCTTTTGATGTAAGTTCTTAAAGACTAAGAACCGTCACCGGCCAGGGTGACGGTTCTTTTTTGCTGAGAGTGCCACAGCAGAGAATGTGCAGGTTGTCAGCAATAGGACAGCTGTTTCCCTCTGTGACCCCTCCTGTAAAAAGGGAACAGCGGAACGCCCGCAGGCGTTCCGCTGTTCCGAACTATAAAATATTCTTTCCACTGAAGATGGCCAAAGCGCACGCGGCGGCCATTTCAGATCGTCCCGCGCAGAGGCTCAGAAAAGCAGCTGCTTAGTAAGCAACGCCCCAGTAGACCATGGCCTTGGCGGGCTTGCCGCAGCAGGGGCACACATCGCTGAGCTGCTCCTGCTCAAAGGGCATGCAGCGGCTGGAAAGTCCGGCCTCTTCCTTCATCTTCATCTCACAGGCCAGATCGCCGCACCACATGGTCTTGATGTAGCCGGTGTTGGCCTTGGCCAGCTCCTTCACCTCGTCCATGGTGGTGGCAGCCCAGGTGCGCTTTTCGCGGTTTTCCAGCGCACGCTGGTACAGATCCTTGCGCAGAGCTTCCAGCTGGGCGGGGATGGCAGTCTCCAGCTCGTCCAAGCTCACAAAGACCTTCTCGCGGGTGTCGCGGCGCACCAGCACGCACTGATTCTTTTCCAGATCCTTGGGGCCGATCTCAAGGCGCAGGGGCACGCCCTTCATCTCCCACTGGGCAAACTTCCAGCCGGGGGCGTTGTCGCTGTCGTCCAGCTTCACGCGGGCGTACTTGCTGATCTTCTCGGCCAGCTCGGCAGCCTTTTCGGAAACGCCGGGCTTGTGGGCGGCAATGGGCACCACCACCACCTGAATGGGGGCAATGGCCGGGGGCAGGATCAGGCCGTCGTCATCGCCGTGGGTCATGATGATAGCACCCACCAGACGGGTGGAAACGCCCCAGCTGGTCTGGAACGGATGATGCAGCTGGTTGTCGCGGCCGGTAAAGGTGACATCGTAAGCCTTGCTGAACTTGTCGCCAAAGTAGTGGCTGGTGCCGCTCTGCAGCGCCTTGCCGTCCTTCATCATGGCTTCGATGGTGTAGGTGGCCTCGGCACCGGCAAACTTTTCCTTGTCGGTCTTGCGGCCCTTCACCACGGGGATCGCCAGATCCTGCTCGCAGGTATCTGCGTAGCAGTTCAGCTGCTGCTGGGTCTCAGCCTCGGCCTCGGCAGCGGTCTCGTGGATGGTGTGACCCTCCTGCCACCAGAACTCGCGGCTGCGCAGGAAGGGACGGGTGGTCTTTTCCCAGCGCACCACGCTGCACCACTGGTTGTACTTCATGGGAAGCTCGCGGTAGCTGTGCAGCACGCGGGACCAGTGATCGCAGAACATGGTCTCGCTGGTGGGACGCACCGCCAGACGCTCTTCCAGCTTGTCGGAGCCGCCCATCGTGACCCACGCCACCTCCGGCGCGAAGCCATTGACGAGCTCGCCTTCCTTCTGCAGCAGGCTCTCCGGGATCAGCACCGGCATAGCCACATTCTCATGGCCGGTAGCCTTGAACCGGGCGTCCAGATCCTTCTGGATCAGTTCCCAGATGGCCTGACCATAGGGGCGCAGGATGATAAAGCCCTTCACACTGGAATACTCCACCAGCTCTGCCTTTACGCAGATGTCGGTGTACCACTGTGCAAAGTTTTCTTCCTGACTGGTGATCGCCTGCACGAGCTTCTTGTTGTCTTTTGCCATTTTGTTATATCCTCCCAAGGCCGTGCGCCAAACGCTTTACGTTCCGCACGAACCATAATAAAGCCCCGTCTGCCTGCACGGCCGTGTGCCGCACTGCAAAGGCGGGGCTTTTGCCTAAAAGAATCAGTTCTGCGCGTGGCTGTCCACAAAGTTTACCACATCGCCTACGGTGCGCAGGGACTCGATGGCGTCGTCCGGCACTTCGATGCCAAACTCGTCCTCCAGCGTCATCACCATGTCTACGATATCCAGACTGTCAGCCTCAAAATCGCTCATGATATCGCTTTCCAGCGTGATCTTTGCCGGGTCAACGTCCAGCTGCTCAGCCAGCAATGCACGGATTTTTTCAAAAGTATCCATTCCTGTGGTCTCCTTTTTGCAGTTGTATTGCATACGCGTACAGCCCGCCGTGCCCCGGAAAAAGCCTCCGGTATCCGGCACAGCCTTGCCTGCTGTACAAAGCGCTCTCTTTTTTTATATCCCATGCAGTGCGTATTGTCAAGCCCTGTTTTGCAGCAACTGAAGAAAATTGTCTGAAAGCTGCTTTTTCCCTTGACATCTCGTGCCGGTTTTTTTATCATTATAAAGTAATGAGTTTACAGGGACTGACCAGTCCCTTTTATAAGGAGCGATAAGCATGAAGCTTTCATTCACCAAAATGCAGGGCTGCGCCAACGATTATATTTATCTGGACTGCCGCACCTCCGGTGTGCCGGAGAATATCGCAGCGCTTTCAGAGCGCTTGTCCCGGCGGCACTTTTCCATCGGCGCGGACGGTATTATCTGCATCTGCGCACCGGTCACAGCCGGGGCAGACGCCATGATGCGCATCTTCAATGCGGACGGCAGCGAGGGCAAGATGTGCGGCAACGGCATCCGCTGCGTGGCCGAGTGGTTGTACACCCACGGCGTTGCAAAGCCGAAGCTTGCCATCGATACCCTCAGCGGCTTAAAGACCGTTTCCCGCATGGGCGAAGGGCTGTGGCAGGTAGAGATGGGCACCTACACCGCCATGGCGGCGGCGCTGCCCGCCGTGAACATGGGCGAAGGACCACTGGTGGATCTGCCCCTTCAGGTGGAAGAGAACCTGTGGCGGGTGACCTGCATCAGCGTGGGCAACCCCCACTGCGTGACCATTGTGCCGGAGGTGGACAGCCTGAAGCTGGAGCAGATCGGCCCGGGTTTTGAGCACCACGAAAACTTCCCGGAGCGCATCAACACCGAGTTTGTGCAGGTGGTGGACGCCACCCACCTGAAGATGCGCGTGTGGGAGCGCGGCAGCGGTGAGACATGGGCCTGCGGTACCGGTACCTGCGCCACCGTGGCAGCCCTGACCGAACTGGGCGTCTGCCCCGCCGGAGAGGACGTCCATGTGCAGCTGCGCGGCGGTGAGCTGACTATCCGGGTGCTGCCCGGCAAGCAGCTGCTGATGACCGGCGCTGCCGAGACCGTGTGCGAGGGCACGACCGAAGTGTAAATAAGAACCCCCTCAGTCGCCTGACGGCGACAGCTCTCCCTTCGGGGGAGCTGGCATCGAGCGAATGCGAGATGACTGAGAGGGTTGCACCAATAAAAGAAGCGAGGGAAAGTATCATGAAGATGAACAAGCATTACAACGAACTGAAGGCCAGCTACCTGTTCGTGGACATTGCCCATAAGGTGGCTGCGTATCAGGAAGCACACCCGGAAAAGGAGATCATCCGTCTGGGCATCGGCGATGTGACCCAGCCGCTGGCAAAGTGCGTGGTGCAGGCCATGCGCGACGCCGCTGAGGAGATGGGCACCAAAGAGGGCTTCCACGGCTACGGCCCGGAGCAGGGCTACCCCTTCCTCAAGCAGGCCATTCAGGGCTACTACGCCGGCCGCGGCACCCAGATCGCCGAGGACGAGATCTTTATTTCGGACGGCGCAAAGAGCGACCTTGCAAACCTGCTGGGGCTGTTCGATGTAGACAACACCGTGCTGGTACCGGACCCTGTGTACCCCACCTATGTGGATGATAACGTCACCGATGGCCGCAAGATCATTTACAGCCGCACCGGGCAGGAAAATGGTTTCCTCGGCATGCCGGACGAGAGCGTGAAGGCAGACATCATCTATATTTGCAGCCCCAACAACCCCACTGGCGCTGCCTACACCCGCGCACAGCTGAAGGCATGGGTGGACTACGCCCGCAAGAATGATGCCATTATCCTGTACGATGCCGCCTACGAGTGCTTCATCTCGGAGGGTGAGCTTGCCCGCAGCATCTTCGAGATCGAGGGTGCGCGGCAGTGCGCTGTGGAGATCTGCTCCTTCTCCAAGATTGCAGGCTTTACCGGCACCCGCTGCGGCTACACCGTCGTGCCCAAGGAGCTGGAGCGCGAGGGCATGAACATCAACAAGCTGTGGCTGCGCCGTCAGACCACCAAGTTCAACGGCGTGCCTTATGTGGTACAGCGCGCCGCTGCCGCCGTGTTCACCGAGAGCGGCATGGCCGAGATCCAGTCCAATCTGGACTACTACCGCCGCAACGCAAAGGTCATCGCTGATGCACTGGACGAGTGCGGCGTGTGGTACTGCGGCGGCAAGAACAGCCCCTACATCTGGCTGCGCTGCCCCGGCAACATGAAGAGCTGGGAGTTCTTCGACTGGCTGCTGGAAAACTGCGGCGTTGTGGGCACCCCTGGCGTGGGCTTCGGCGAGTGCGGCGAAGGCTACTTCCGTCTGACCGCCTTCGGCGATGCGGAAAAGACCAAGCTTGCCGCCGAGCGCATCAAGACCGCAATCAAGGCGCTGTAAAACCTATAAAAATAGCACCCGCTGTCCGTTTTGGGCGGCGGGTGTGTTTTTTTGCGCACCCTCTTGACAAATCTGTATCTACTGTATATACTGTGCATATACAGACGAAACGCAATTGTTAAAGGAGCAGCCGATGGAACTGTTTATCAACAACAAAAGCGGCGCGCCTATCTATGACCAGATCTACAACCAGATCAAGCAGCAGATCATCAGCGGGGCTTTGCAGCCGGACGAAGCTATGCCCTCCATCCGGGGGCTGGCACGGGATCTGCGCATCAGCGTCATTACCACCAAGCGCGCCTACGATGAACTGGAAAAAGAGGGCTTTCTTTACGCAGTACCGGCAAAGGGCTTTTTTGTAGCCCCGAAAAACACCGAGCTGCTGCGGGAAGAAAACCTGAAAAAGATTGAAGAACATCTTACCGAGGCCGTCCGCCTGTCCGCATCCTGCGGGCTGAGCAGGGAAGAACTGCGGGAGATGCTGGAACTGCTATGGGAGGGCTGAATATGAACGCACTGGAACTGCAGGGGCTTACAAAGCACTATAAGGACTTTACCCTTGGGCCGCTGGACCTGACCTTGCCCGGCGGCACCATCTGTGGCCTGATCGGCGAAAACGGGGCGGGCAAAAGCACCACCATCCGGCTGATCCTGGACATGGTGCAGCGGGACGGCGGCACCGTGACCATCCTCGGCAGGGACAGCCGCACTGCTTCCGTCCGCACCAAAGAGGAGATCGGCGTGGTGTTGGGCAGCGAGGGCATCCCCCTGTGCCTGAACGCGGTGCAGGCGGGCAAGGTGATGGCGGGCATCTATCAGAACTGGGACGCTGCCGCCTATGCGGAACTGTGCCAAAAGTTCGGTCTGCCGGACAAAAAGCAATATAAGGACTACTCCACCGGCATGAAGATGAAGCTGTGCATCGCCGTGGCACTGGCGCACCACCCGAAGCTGCTGCTTTTGGACGAAGCTACCAACGGGCTGGACCCGGTGGTGCGGGACGAGGTGACCGACCTGCTGCTAAACTTTGCCCGGGACGAAAACCACTCCATCCTCATCTCCTCCCACATCGTCAGCGACTTGGAAAAGCTGTGCGACACCATCGCCTTCCTGCACAAGGGCAGGCTGCTGCTCTGTGAAGAAAAGGACGCCCTGCGGGAGGAATATGCCTTGTGGCACGGCACGGCGGCGCAGCTGGCGGCATTGGATACGCAGGTGTACGGCAAGCGGGTCACCCCCTACGGAGTCGAAGCGCTTGTGCGCCGGGACGCAATGCCCGCCGGAGCAGAGCTTGCCCCGGTAAGCATTGAGGAATTGTTTGTACTGATGGTGAAAGGGGAGAACGTGCAATGAAAGGTCTGCTATTAAAGGATGCCTATCAGATGTGGAGCTATACCAGATGGATCATTCTGGCGTCGGTAGCCATGATGCTGATGGGAACGTTTTTCATGAAGGAAGGGTCTAATTTCTTTATGCTGTACGGCGGGCTTTTGCTGGGCATCCTGCCCATGACCTTGCTGGCTTACGACCAGAACGGCCGGTTCAGCGCTTACTGCGCTGCTCTGCCGGTGACAAAAGAGCAGATCGTGGGCGGCAAATACCTCATCGGACTGTGCGGTATGGTGCTGGCGGAGCTGCTGAGCATGGCAACTTTGGCGGCCGCACAGCTGCTCTGGGGTACGGTGACGGTGCAGATCACCGTGGCGACCCTGCTTCAGGTGGCGATGCTGACCCTGCTGGGCAACATTATTTTGCTGCCGCTGGCCTACCGCTTGGGCTACCAGAAAGCCCGGTATGCGTACTACCTGTGCATCGGTCTGCTTGCAAGCTATATGGGCTATTTCGTCTCTTCGGGGGACAGCGCTTTGGAAAGCATCCTGCCTGCGCAGGGTTCGCTGCTGGTGCTGGTGGTCGTGCTGGCGGCGGCGCTGGCGCTGTATGCTCTCTCGTGGCGGCTGTCCGTTGCATGGTACGGAAAGGCAGAGCAGTAAAATGAAGAAAAGCCAAATCGCGGGCATCCTGTTCGGCGTTGCCATGGGCGTTTTGTTCAGTGTGTCGATGGGGACAGTGGGTTTTGCGCTGGGCGCCGGTTTTGTCGGTCTGGGCATGGTGATGTTTGAAGGGCTGGATGACCCGCCAGATAAAAAATAATACAAAAAAACAGGTGAACCGCATCTTTATCAAAAGCGTTGGCTTTTGAAAAGGCGGTGCACCTGCTTTTTGTTTTTTATTCTGCGCTGTAAGCGCTGCCCATGATCCACGGGTTACTTGCGGAATATTTTGCGTGGTTGCGCAGGTAGGTGACCCATGCACCGTAGCCGTTGCCGGCCGAAAGGTGTACGCCGTCCGGTGCGGCGATCATCTCTTTCAGGTTGCCCTCGCCGTCAGCCAGTGCCTCCCACAGGTCCAGATAAACGCAGCCCTTGCTGGCGGCCAGCTGTGCCAGCTGCTCGTTCACGCCGCGCAGCACGTCCGAGGCAAGCCCCGGCTTCTTTTCCGCTGCCGCAGGCCGTACCGGCGGGATGGACTGCACATAAATAATGCAGTCCTCTCCCAGCGTCTGGCGCAGCTCGTCCAGCATCTGGCCGTAGTAGGCCAGAAAACGGTCAGATGCGCCCAAGGTGGTCAGGGTGTTGGTGCCCAGCAGGATATACAGCTTTTTGGGCTGCGCCGCTGCCAGCACATCCAGTGCCACCTCCTGCCCGCGGGTGGGGCTCTTGACGGCGGCGCGATTGACGATGGCGTCCGGCCCCACACCCGTATAGCCGCAGATGAGCGCGCCGCTCAGATTGATCTGATAGTCCGAAAAGCCCACCGTCAGGCTGTCGCCCAGAAAGGCAGCGTCCGAAAAATAGCTCAGGTCTACCTGACCGCAGGCCGGCTGCCGGATAACACTGGCGTCATAGGCCTTAATGGTATAAGCGCCATCGGTCTGCCGGGCGGGGCCGAAGCTTTCCAGCTGCACCGCCTGTGCCGTGCCGCTGCTATCGGCTGCACCCTCGCTGCCGCTGCCGGAAGCAGCCTCGCCCTGCATGGGCAGCGGTGCCAGAATGTTCTGTGCAATGCCGCCTGCGCCGGTCTGCGGGGTGCTGTCCTCTTCAACGGTTCCTTTTTCCAAGATGGCGGTCACCGCATAGGCGACCAGCAAAATGGCCACAATGACCCCCGCCAGCCGCAGTTTGCCGCTGATGCCCCCGCGTGTGCGCCGCCGGGGTGCCGAATGATACTCGTGTGAAATGCCCATATTCTCTGTCCAGCTTTCTGCATTTATCCCAACAGGCAGGTACTTCTGCCCGGTAATTTTGGAGTGCGCACCCATTTTATCATATTTTTTTTGCCTGTGCAACCAATTGGGTCTTGCATACAACAGGCAAAACGGGTACAATAGAATTGCAGCTTATTTTGCACATTTTACAAAAAGCAAATACACAAGCTGCAAATATTTTTGTGTCAGTTGCGGCAGATGGCTGTTTTGCCGTCCCGGTCCGTTGGCAGTGCAGGGCCGACAGACCACTTTACTGGACGGTGCGGAAAGCCGTTTGCCCGGCAGCGGACACATTTTATTATGATCTGAAGGAGGTTTCCATGGCCAAGAATATCATCATTGGTCAGAGCGGCGGCCCTACCGCCGTGATCAACTCCAGCCTTGCGGGCGTATACAAAGCCGCCCGCAGTCTGGGTGCAGACAAGGTGTACGGCATGAAGTACGGCATCGAGGGTCTGCTCAAGGAAGAGCTGCTGGAGCTCAACGTCCTGCTGGACGACCGCATGAGCATCGAGCTGCTCAAGCGTACTCCGTCCAGCTATCTGGGCAGTTGCCGCTTCAAGCTGCCCGACCCGGACACCGATGCCACCCCGTTCGTCAAGCTGTTCACCCTGTTTGACAAGTACGACATCTGTGCCGTGTTCTACATCGGCGGCAACGACTCGATGGATACCATCGCAAAACTGTCCCGCTACGGGCAGCAGGTGGGGAGCAGTGTGCGGTTTATCGGTGTGCCCAAGACCATTGACAACGACCTGTGCCTCACCGACCACACCCCCGGCTACGGTTCTGCCGCAAAGTACATTGCTACTATCTTGAAGGAAGTCATCCGCGACTCCTCGGTGTATAACATCCGCAGCGTGACGGTGGCCGAGATCATGGGCCGTCACGCAGGCTGGCTGGCCGGTGCGGCCTGTCTGGCGGGCGGCGAGGACTGCGAAGGCCCCGACCTGATCCTGCTGCCGGAAGTACCCTTTGATCAGGACAAGTTCCTTGCCCGGGTGGACGAGCTGCAGCGGGTAAAGTCCAACGTTATCATCGCAGCCAGCGAGGGCGTAAAGACTGCAGACGGCACCTACCTGTGCGATCTGGTATCCACCGCCGGGCAGCTGGATGCCTTTGGCCACAAGGCCATCCTCAGCGGCACCAGCCGTTACCTTTCGGAGCTCATCCACGACAAGCTGCAGTGCAAGAGCCGTGCCATCGAGTTTTCCACCCTGCAGCGCTGCGCCAGCCATTTGGCCAGCCGCACGGATGTGAACGAGGCCTACGCCGTTGGCGGTGCCGCCGCTGCTGCTGCCTTTGCAGGCGAGAGCGGCCGTATGATCGCCCTCAAGCGGGTCTCCAACTACCCGTACCAGTGCATCACCGAGTCTGTGGATGTGCAGCAGGTGGCAAATCTGGAAAAGAAGGTCCCGCTGGAATGGATCACTCCGGACGGGATGCAGGTGACCGAAGCCTTTGAGGAGTACGCCCGTCCGCTGATCCTGGACGAGGTGACCCCTGTGTATGTGAACGGTACCCCCCGCCACATCCGTCTGTGATCCGCCTTTTCCTTCCGCGTCTGTTTTCGTGTGACTGCACGTTTTTATAGCCGAAACAGAAAAAACAAAAAAGGAGAAATCATCATGGGAAAAAACGCAATTGTCGGTCAGTCCGGCGGCCCCACCTCTGTCATCAATGCCAGCCTGGCGGGTGTCTTTGAAAGCTGCAAGAACCGCGGCGCAGACATCGTGTACGGTATGTGCAACGGTGTTGCCGGTCTGCTGGAGGAGCGGGTGGTGGATCTTTCCACCCTGCTGACCGATGACTTGGACATCGAGCTGCTCAAGCGCACCCCGTCCAGCTTTCTGGGCAGCTGCCGCTACAAGCTGCCCGACTGGCGGGATGACGAGGCGGTGTACAAAAAGCTGTTCGCCATTCTGGAAAAGCTGAACATCGGTTACTTCTTCTATATCGGCGGCAACGACTCCATGGACACCATCGGCAAGCTGGCTGACTACGGCCAGCGCGTTGGCAGTGACATTCGCTTTATGGGTGTGCCCAAGACCATCGACAACGACCTGATGGTCACCGACCACACCCCCGGCTATGGCTCTGCCGCCAAGTACATTGGCGTTGTGATGAAAGAGATCATCCGCGATGCCACCGTGTACGGCACCAAGTACGTTACCGTGGTGGAGATCATGGGCCGCAATGCCGGCTGGCTGACCGCTGCCGCCGCACTGGCCAAGAGCGACGATTGCGAGGGCGTGGACATGATCTGCCTGCCCGAGGTTCCCTTCAACGTGGAGCGCTTTGTGGAAAAGGTGCGTGTGATGCAGGAAAAGAAGCCCAGCATCGTCATTGCCGTTTCCGAGGGCGTAAAGCTGGAGGATGGCCGCTATGTCTGTGAGCTGGCGGACGACGTGCACGCCGTGGATGCTTTCGGTCACAAGGCGCTGACCGGTACCGCACGGTATCTGGCCAATGTGGTGGCCCGCAATCTGGACACCAAGACCCGCTGCATCGAGCTTTCCACCCTGCAGCGCTGCGCCGGTCACCTGACCAGCCGCACCGACATCACCGAGGCCTATCAGGTGGGTGGTGCTGCCGCCAAGGCAGCCTTTGAGGGTGTTACCGGCCAGATGGTTGCCCTGAAGCGCATCTCCAACAATCCTTACCAGTGCACCACCGAGCTGCATCCCATCAGCGAGGTCGCCAACCTGGAAAAAAAGGTTCCCCTGAGCTGGATGAACAACAACCACACTCAGATGACTGAGGACTTCCTGGACTACGCCCGTCCCCTGATTCAGGCCGAGCTGACCCCGCTGTACATTGCCGGTCTGCCGCACCACATCTACATGAAGAACCAGAAGTGATTTTCTCCTGACCTGTTTTTGTCAGGCTGAAAAGCCCTCCCGCCCGGACGCTGTAAAGCGCACCCGAGCGGGAGGGCTTTTGTGATCTCTGCCTTTATTTCTTCTTTTTTTGCGCCCAGCCCAAATTATGGGTTGACAAATTGCGCTTTCAGTGGTAACATATACAGGCAGTCCAAACGACTGCAAAAATGAATATGGGCGTGTTCCCGAGTGGCCAATGGGGACAGACTGTAAATCTGCTGCTTTCAGCTTCGGTGGTTCGAATCCACCCGCGCCCACCAAACAAGAAAAATCCGAACCTGTTTCCGATTGGAGAAGGGTTCGGATTTTTCGTTTTGGGTAGCTTGAGCGAGCGACAACCACCAGCTTTGCTGGTGGAATAAAAACGGCTTTAG
>OJPT01000177.1_pt1 | contig 34735 bp, 38 predicted proteins | sample 1598641 | NCBI WGS metagenome assembly OJPT01 (sample SAMN03922495, study PRJEB24848) | human gut metagenome | isolation source: stool sample | host: Homo sapiens | place: Germany | collected 2011-11 | reverse complement strand
GCCACCTCCTGCAGCGACGATTCCGATTCGGGTTCCGGGGTATTCCGCGTGGAGTGGGATCCCACCAAGACCGTGCACCCCGACCGGGAGGGCGCTGCCGTGCTGATCGTGGACGGCCGCGAGGGGACGTCGTGGAGGGCCGAGATCACGGCGGGCGCCGACTGGGTTTCGTTCAACCGTACGGCTCCGGGCGGGCAGACCGTCAAGACCGGAATTGCCGGAACGAGCCTCGCGGCCCGCAATCAGTATGTCTATTACTGGCCGAACGACACGAAGGACGAGCGGCATGCCATGATCCGCTTCACGTTCGACGGGCAGGCGCCCCTCGAACTGGAACTCACACAATACAGCACCTCGGCTGCCGACGATGTCTACCAGACGGGCCATAACCTTGTCTGGCCGGAAATCCCGGCCCGGAAATCCGACGATGCGTATGTCTATGTGACGCATTTCGCCCTGCTGCGCAACCAGAATACGGGTGTAACCTACAACGCCCGCAACTTTACGATGTGCTTCGACAAGACCAAGTTCGCCGCCTGGTGGGTGGCCTATCCGCTCCACAGCGCTTACACGGGTTCGGGGCGTGTCGAAACCTGGGCATACGACCCCAAGATCGCCGCCGAGTACCAGGCCAACCTGACCAAAAGCTATCCGGCACGGAATTTCGACCGCGGGCACCAGATCCCCAACGCCGACCGCAGCGGGAATGCCACGATGCAGGCACAGACCTTCTATTTCTCGAACATGACGCCCCAGAATTCCAGCCTGAACCAGAATCCCTGGGCGGCGCTCGAGAAGATGGCGCGCGACAACTGGATGTGCTCCGATACGCTCTATGTCGTCACGGGTGCCTATTGGAATCCCGGCAGCACCTTTGCCACGCCCGATATCGACGGCAAGCAGTGCCCCGTGCCGAACTACTATTTCAAAGTGTTCGTCCGCACGGTCAAGGGCAATGTCCGCCAGGCGGGCGACCGGCTGGGCGACTATCCGGCCGACCAGCTGAAGTCCATCGGGTTCTGGGTCGAAAATGCGGGCGGGCAGGGGAGTGCCCGGAGCTGGGTGAAAAGCGTTTCGGAGGTCGAAAGCCTCACGGGTTTCGAATTCTTCCCTTCGGTGCCTGCCGCCGTCAAGGCGCAGAAAGACGCCGCCTCGTGGGGACTGTAAAACCTTAAAATTTCAGAACGATGAAAAAACGATTGATATTCACCCTGTTGCTGGCGGCATTCATTGTGGCGTGCTTCGCGCAGAAGCCCTACAAGGTGATGTTCTACAACCTGGAGAATTTCTTCGATACGATCAACGACCCCGAGGTGCTCGACGACGAGTTCACCCCCGAAGGGCCCAAACAGTGGAACTCGGCCAAGTACAACCGCAAGCTGGGCAACATCGAACGGGTATTGTTCGACCTTGCGGCTGCCGACAAGGTCTATCCTGCCGTGATCGGCGTGTCGGAGGTCTCGTGGGCTCGGAGATGTGTATAAGAGACAGGTGCTCGAGGATATCGTGGCGGCGCCCAAACTGGCGCCAGCCGATTATCGTATCGTGCACTACGATTCGCCCGAGGCGCGCGGCGTCGACGTGGCTTTTCTCTACCGCCCCGAAGTCTTCAAACTGGAGGGCAGCTATCCGGTGAAAACCGTCGTGCCGTCGCTCCCTAATTTCAAGACCCGCGACATCCTGACGATGTGGGGAAGGATCGACGACGAACCCTTCTTCTTCATGGTGGCGCACTGGCCTTCGCGGCTGGGCGGCAAGGACGCTTCGGAATTCAAACGCATCGCCGTCGGGGAGCAGATGCGCCGGATCGCCGATTCGGTGCTGAAAGCCGACCCCGCGACCCGGATCGTTGCCATGGGCGACTTCAACGACGACCCGACGGATCCGAGCATGGCCGAAGGCCTGGGTGCCCGAACGCGCATGAAGGAGCTCGAACCCGGCGATTTCTACAATCCCTTCGGGGACATGCTGCGTGCGGGGATCGGTACGCTCGCCTACGGCGATGCCTGGAACCTCTTCGACAACATCGTGGTCTCGGGGAACATGGTCTCGGGCGACGACGGCATGCAACTGCGCAAGGCTCCCGGTTCGAAGTACTACGGCAATATCTTCCGCAGGCATTACATGGTGCAGCGGGAGGGGCAGTACAAAGGTTATCCGCTGCGTACCTATGTGGGAAACAACTTCCAGGGCGGTTACAGCGACCACTTCCCGGTGTATATCTATTTTGCCAAATAATTTAGCTACATAGTCTATGAAAGTCAAAATTCTACTGATTTTAGTACTCTCCGTCACCACGCTGACCGCCTTTGCACAGGACGGCGGCGTCAGGGGCAGGGTCGTTTCGCGTGCGGGGCGTGTGGCCCTCGACGGCGTGAAGGTTACGATGACGCCGGGCGACGTGACCGTGATGTCCGATGAGCGGGGTAATTTCCTCATCGAGAATGTCCCTGCGGGCGAATACTCGCTGCAGTTCGAGACCCCCGAGTTCGAACCCCTCTCCATCGCCGTGCGCGTCGGCTCGCAGGTGCGCGACATCAATGCGGTCGTGTTGGTGCCCGACGTACCCCGGCAGATGATCGACGACGCCGTGTTCGCGGAGTTCGACATGGAGACCGTCGACGATGCGCAGGCATTGCCTACGTCGCTCTCGGCCTCCAAGGACATCTTCAACAACATCGCTTCCTACAAGTTCAGCGAGATGCGCTTCAACGTCCGCGGTTATGATTCGCAGTACCAGGACGTCTACATGAACGGCATCCGGCTCAACGACGCCCTCACGGGTTATACGCCCTGGTCGCTGTGGAGCGGCCTGAACGACGCCACACGTAACCAGGAGGTGACGTCAGGTATCGTGGCCTCGGACGTCGGGCTGGGCGGCATCGGCGGTATGACCAACATCATCACCAGCCCGTCGCAGATGCGCAAGGGGTTGCGTGCCAGCCTCGTGAACGGCAATTCGATGTACCGTTTCCGTGCGATGGTCACCTATGCCTCGGGCTATCAGGACAACGGCTGGTCGTATGCCTTTTCGGTTTCGACCCGCCAGGGCGGCAACTCCTATGTCGACGGCGTTTACTACAATGCGTTCGGTTATTTCGCCGCCGTCGAAAAGCAGTTCGGCCAGCGCCACCGCCTGGCGCTGACCCTGTTGGGTGCCCCCACCGAACGCGGTGCGCAGCAGGCCGCCACGCAGGAGGCCTACGACCTGGTAGGCAACAACTATTACAACCCCAACTGGGGCTGGCAGGACGGCAAGAAGCGCAATGCCCGCGTGCGTAATAACCACGAACCCATCGTGATGCTCAACTACACGTTCGACATCTCCGACCGTTCGAAGTTGGAGCTGGCCACGGCGCTGCGCTTCGGCAAGAACGGTTACTCGGCACTGACGTGGCAGAACGGCCCCGACCCGCGCCCCGACTACTACCGTTACCTGCCGAGCTATTTCGCACTCGACAAGAACTATGTCGGTGCCGCATGGCAGCAGGTCTACTGGCAGGCCAACTACCGGGACATCCGCCATTTCGACTGGGAGCAGATGTACCAGACCAACTATAACCAGAACGATCCCCTCGACGAGCAGATCTACGGCCCCGGCCGACGGTCTAACTACATGGTCGAGGAGCGCCATACCGACCAGCTGGACTGGAATCTCGCGGCCAGTTTTTCGCACATCTTCCGCGATGATTCCAGGATCAACGGCGGACTTTCGCTGCGCCGTAACCGTACGGAGTACTACTCGCAGGTGAAAGACCTCCTGGGGGGCGACTATTGGGCCGACATCGACAAATTCGCCGAACGCGATTTCGGTTCGAATACGCAGGCCTACCAGAACAACCTCGACTATTACAACAAGTACGGCCATGCGCATGCCGCCAAGGTGGGCGATAAGTACAGCTACGATTACTATGCCCACGTGCTCAGCACCCGGGCGTGGGCATCGTACGGCTTCAATGTCGGCGGTTTGGGCATCACCGTGGGCGGCGAAGTGGGCTATGCGAAGCTGTGGCGCGAGGGTTTGTGGCGCAAGGGGCTCTTCCCCGACAATTCGAAGGGCGACTCCCGAAAACTGGATTACCTGACCTACAAGGCCAAGGGTAACTTCTCGTACCGCTTCTCCGCGGCGCATGCCGTCGAGGCGAACGTCGTCTACATGCAGGAAGCGCCTGAGTTCCAGTCCTCGTTCGTTTCGCCCCGTACGCGCAACACCACGACACCGGGGCTTTCGGCCGAGCGCGTCCTCGGCGTGGATGCGTCGTACAACCTGCGCTACGGCGATTTCAAGGCGCGCATTTCGGGCTATTATACCCGCATCTACGACCAGTCGAAGGTGATCTCCTATTACGACGACGTGGCCGCCACCTTCACCAATTTCGCCATGAGCGGCATCGACAAGGTGCATTTCGGCCTCGAGGCGGCCGTCTCGATCCCGATCTACCACACGCTCGCCCTGAACGGCGCCGTGAGCTGGGGACAATATACCTACGATTCGAATCCCTATTACCTGCAAACGCAGGACAACAGCGGCGATATCGTCTCCGACGGTTATGTCTACTGGAAGGATTTCCGGGTCGAGAGCACACCCCAGACGGCCGTCAACGTCGGCCTGTCGTGGCGCTCGAACAACAACATCTACCTCTCGGCCGACTTCAACTATTACAACAACATGTATCTCTCGATGAGCCCGATCTACCGTACCGACGCCGTAATCACGGGCGGTATGGCGCCCGGCGACATCGAACACCTGCGACGCCAGGAGAAGTTCGACTCGGCCTATACGCTCAATGCCAGCATCGGCAAGAACTGGTATATCCACCGCAAGTACACGCTGGGATTCAGCCTCGACGTCAAGAACATCCTGAACAATCAGGACATCAAGACCGGCGGCTATGAGCAGACACGCCTCTCGAAAAATACCGAGACCACCGTGACGACCTACCAGGCTTTCGACTCGAAGTATTTTTACATGTTCGGTACGACCTATTACCTCAATCTCTATTTCCGTTTCTGACGGCTGGACGAATAAAACATGAATGCTATGGATAAATTATTCAAATTGTTACTGGCGGCTGCCGCAGCCCTGTTTTTCACAGGCTGTTACAGCGATTACCTGAATCCGGGGCCGGCCAGGGTCTACACCCGCGCCGATTTCGAGGCGAAGGGACTGGAATACATTTCCGTCGGGGAGCTGAAGGCGCGCTTCCGGGCCGAGAATGCGGGTATGAACGACGGTACCGTGGCGTCGTGGACGGTCGATGAGCCGCTGTTCACCTCGGGCAAGGTCATTTCGACCGACCGCTTCGGCAATGTCTACAAGTCGGTATACCTCTACGACGAGGCCTCCGAGTCGGCCATCGAGCTCAAGCTCAATACGGGCAACTACCTGTTCCATCCCGTCGGGCAGATCGTCTACGTCGACCTCGAAGGGCTCGTGCTGGGGAACTACCGCGGCATGGTCAGCATCGGTACGACCTCCTACAATGCGAGCTATTCGAACGACAATATCGAGAGCAAGATTATGCAGGACGAGCACATCTTTTCGGGCGAACAGCAGCCGATGCTGAAGTCCGATACGCTGGTCGTTACGCGCGACAACTACCGGACTGTGCTGTCGGACGACGACCTGGGGCGCCTGGTGCGTTTCGAAGGGGTCGAAAGCCGCTTCGGCACGGCGCTGTGGGGCTACAAGAACACCTTTCCCAATTATTTCGCCAATTCCGTCTCCTACGACGTGAATTCCCCCGGGTGGGAGGATATCGACCAGTGGGCTACCTGGGCGACGATGCGCATGTTGCCCGGTACGAATGCCGACACGTTTTTCTACGGCTCGGCCTGGTTCACCTACGATGCGCAGGCCGCCGGTACCGGCACGAATGCCGCTCCGGGTAACTATGTGGTGCGTACGAGCGGTTACAGCCAGTTCCGCGACAACAAAATCCCCGTATCCGGTTCGGTCGTTGACCTGACGGCCATCTATACCAAGTTTACCAACGGCTCGGGCAATTATGCGACCTACCAGCTGACGCTCAACACCGACCGGGACGTGGTGGTGAAGTGATACCGCCCTCCCCGGGACGAGGCGGTGTCCCGATAAGCGTTCATACCCTGCGCAAACCGGGGAGCGTATCCGGGAACCGCATACGAAAAAAGGCTGTCTGACAAATCTCAGACAGCCTTTTTTCAGATACCGGCACTCAGCGTTTGTTCCACGCGCTCGAAGTCTGGTAATAGCCGATGGCGCGCGAGACCTGTTCGGGGTTTTCCGTTTCCATCGGTTCGAGGTTGTGGGGATTGTCCTCCGTGGGAACGACCCGGTACTGTTCGAAGCGGCGCACGGGCGAAAGGATCGTGAACACGTCGCCTTCGAGGTAGCCCAGATCCTGGTAGGTTGCGATGAACGCGCGGTTGACATAGCCCTCGTCGTAAATGCTGCGGCCGTAGAAATGCGAGTCGTAACTCATGTTGAGCAGCGAAAGCAGGGTAGGCATCAGGTCGATCTGCGAAACGATGCCCCCGACATGCTGCGGCTCGACGAAGCCCGGGGCGTAGATCAGTGCCGGGATATGGTATTTTTCGAGCGGGATTTCCGTGCGGCCCGCGCTCGATGCGCAGTGGTCGGCCGTGATGAGGAAAATCGTATTGGCGAACCAGGGTTGTTTCGACGCTTCGGCGAAGAACCGCCCCAGTGCATAGTCGGTATACATCACGCCTCCGTTGCGCGACTTGGCGTCGTGCGGTATGCTGACCTTCCCGGCCGGGTAGGTGAACGGGCGGTGGTTGCTCACCGTCATGACATGTGCGAAGAACGGCTTGCCGTCGCCGGCGTCTTCGTTGAGCGTGCGGATGACCTTGCGGTAGGCGTCTTCGTCGCATACGCCCCAGATGTTGGCGAAGGTGATTTCCCCGGGCTCGTACTGCCGTTGGTCGACGATCTCATAGCCGTTGCCCGAGAAGAAGGTCTCCATATTGTCGAAATAGCTGTTGCCGCCGTAAAAATATTTCACGGTGTAACCTTTGTCGCGCAGCAGGGCGCCGGTCGAATGCATCCCCGCATTGTTCGGGCGCTTGATGATGCTTTGTCCCGGGCAGGGCGGCAGCGAAAGCGTCACGGCCTCCAGCCCGCGTACCGTGCGGTTACCCGTGGCATAGACGCGGTCGAACGCCAGGCTCCGGTCGTAGAGCGAGTCGAGCACGGGCGTCAGCTGCCTGGTGTTGCCGAAATGACCCATGAACGAGGCGCTCATGCTCTCGATCGTTATCAGTACGATGTTGCGCCGTATCTCGGGCCCCTCGCTGCGGACGGCATGCAGGTTGTCGCCCGTGCTGCCGTACACACCGTGTACGAACTCCTCGGCCTTGGCTTCGGGCTCGGTGATGTAGAACTGTTCGTAGTCGAGTTCGTTCTTGACGAACGCGTCGTAGAACTTGTAGAGTCCGTTGGCTTGCAATTCGTTCACGTAGACGTTGTCGCTGTCCTGGAACCGGGTATTGAAATGCAGCAGCCAAACCGCCAGTAGCATGGCTGCGATATAGGCCGGCCCGGCGACAGCCTTCCAGCGCCATCCGATCAGCCGGTCGGCCTGCCCCAGGTCGCGGCGGAAAAGGTACCAGGTGATGAGCAGCGTCACTACGATTATCCCGAGCGACATCGGCAGTACGGGGTAGGATTCCATGATGTTGCCCACGACCTCGTTGGTATAGACCAGGTAATCCACGGCGATGAAGTTGTAGCGGACTCCGAATTCGTTCCAGAAGAAATATTCGCTGATCGCGTTGAAGACGATAGCCCCCACGTAGAGCGTGATGATCAGTGCGAACCATACCGTCGTCCAGTAGCTGCGGAATCCCCGGAAGAAGAGCCGTAGGGCGAACGTCCCGGCCCAGAAGCCGAGGATGCCCGAGGCTACCTGCGGTGCGACGCTGCCGTATTCGTCGAATATCGTGTTGCAGAAGGTCACGTAGCAAAATGCCGCGGCGAGTATTCCGAGGATGATGTAGCTCCACGGTTTGCGGTATTTCGTCTCCGAGACGCTCATCATGAAGAGCCACAGGAAGCCGAAGCCGATCGTTGCGGCACAAAGGTCGTTCATGGCGCCCAGCAGGAATACCTGGCACCACTCGCCCGGTGAAAAACCGAGGTCGCTGGTCTGCCCGTTGAAGAGCAGCACGATGCGGAGTACGAGCCCCGCGACGATCGTCAGAATGGATATTTTAAGATAGAGGCCTGAGACCAGGTTGAGACTACGAGACATGGTGGCAGCACTTTGGTTTAAAATTTTTGCAAAGGTAATATTTTTACCTCCTGTTGCAAACAAAAAGGCAGCCGTTTTCACGGCTGCCTTTCATTCTGTCGGATGGGGGCTTATTTCGCCTCTTCCTTTGCGGGACGCATGATGACTTTCACGAGGTTACCGTCGGAAAGCACCTTCTTGGCCATGGCCTGTACGTCGGCGTCGGTCAGCGTCTTGAGCACCTCTTCGTAATCGGCCAGGTAGTCGAGCCCTGAGCCGTATTTGCTGTTGAGGTAGTTCATCCAGCTGGCATTCTGTTCGAGGCTGTTTTTCCAGCTCTTGAGCATGAACTCGCGGTTTTTCTCGATGTCTTCGCTCTTGGGGCCGTTGGCGGCGATCTCTTCGATCTCCTTCATTACGATCTCGCGCAGCTCGTCGGCCATCTCCTCGTTGGTGTCGAACGAAATGGTCATGTTGTAGGTCTCGCTCGGGATGTATTCCGTCGAACCGGATACTTGTACGCCGTACGTGCCGCCCTTCTCCTCGCGGATCGAAACCAGATAGCGCGAGTTGAGCGCCTGCGTCAGGAACGACAGGGCAGCCTTGTTCTTGAGCGTGTAGGGCATCTCGCCGGAGAACATGTAACGTACCGAAACCTTGGGCTGTTGCATCGAGGCCGTGAAGTCCTCGGTCACCTCGCCCTTCACGGGATCGCATTTGTCGTCCGCGAACGTCATCGGTTTCTTCGAGGTCGGGATTGAGCCGATATATTTTTCAACGAGCGGTTTGAGCGTTTCGAGGTCTACGTTGCCCACGAACTTGAATACGAAGCTGTTGGCATCCGGATAGAGTTTCTTGTAGATGGCCGGCAGCGCCTCGAAGCTGAACTTGTCGATGATCTCGGTCGAAACCATCTGGCGGCGCGGGTTGTTGCCGTATGCCACGTCGATGAACTTGTCTTCCATCAGGTAGTCGGGGTTTGACTTGACGTTCTCCAACTGTGCGCGCAGCATCTTCATGAGCGTGTTGTAGTCGTTCTCGTCGAAACGCGGCTGCGTGAAGTTGAGGTAGAGCAACTGGAACATCGTCTCCAGGTCTTTGGGCGAGCATACGCCGTTCATGGCGCTGGCGTAGTTCTCCACCGAAGGCTGAACCGACGCCGATTTGCCCGAAAGCTGTTTCTTGAGGTCGGTGGCCGAGAATTTGCCTACGCCCGACATCGAGTTGAAGGCGGGCATCATCTCGCCCATGTAGAACTCCTCGTCCGAGAGGATCGACAGGCCGCCCTTGGCCAGGGCGCTCATGCGAACCTCGTCGGCTTTGTAGGTCGTGGGCTTCACGATGACCTTCACTCCGTTGGCCAGCGTCCATTCCGTCGTGCCGTACTCGGCGTTCTGCGCGGTCTTCTTCACGGGCGAACCTTCCAGAGTAGTTCCTTCGGGGATCAGCGGTTCCTTGACCGTGTTGTCCTCGTATGCCTCGATCTCGGCTGCGGCGACCTTGTCGCGGATGGCGAGAATCTCCTCGGTCGTCGGATTTACGACACCCTCCTTTTCAGGTGCCGTGATGACGATCACCTGGTTGTTGGGGTAGATCGCCTGCTGTGCGAATGCGTTGACCGCCTCGACGTTGAGCGCCTTGATCAGCATGCTGTCCAACTGCCATTCGGTTTCGGCGTCGGGCATGGGCGTATTCTGCTGGTAGTTATCCAGGTAGGTCTGTACGAACTCGGCGTTGCGGCGGTCGTTGCGGTTCGTGTACGAACGCTCGGCGCGGCGCATCAGGTCGTTTTGTGCACGCTCGAACTCACCCTGCGTGAAGCCGTGGCGGCGCACCTTCTCCATCTCCGTGTAGAGGGCTTCGAAACCCTGTGTCAGTTTGCCGTCCTGCGTCATGGCGACGAAGGTCGTGGCCTCGAGCGTCGGGATTACGCCGATGCTGCCCGAGTTCATGCCTGCGCCCAGGAACGGGGCGTCGGGCTGCATCGAAATCTCCTGCAGACGGGCATTCTCCATCGTGGTCATGTAAGCCTGTACCACGTCGAGCATCTCGCCGTATACCAGGTTGTTGTACTGCTCGGGTACGGCCGGGCGCTTTACGAAGACCTGCACGCGCGAACCCTGCATTTCGGGATCGGTGTAGATGCTGACGATCGGCTCTTCGTTGTCGGGCACCGTGATCACCTCTTTCTGTGCGGCATCGGCGGCCGGGGCCGGAATATCGCTCATCAGCGTTTTGAGCTTGTTTTCGACGGCGTCGACGTCGATGTCACCCACGATCACGACCGCCTGATAGTCGGGGCGGTACCACGTGTTGTAGAAATCCTCCAGTTCCTTGTGCTGGAAGCCTTTCAGCCCGTCGAGATAGCCGATCAGGTTGCGGTGCTCGTATTTCGTGCCCTTGCCCAGCGCCTGGAGCATCTTCATGGTCGAACGCCACGAAGCGTTGTCGCGGGTGCGGAGCTCCTCCATGATCACGCCGCGCTCCGAGTCGATCTCCTCGGGCTGGAGGGCGATGAAGTGCGACCAGTCGTGCAGGATCAGCAGCGCACTGTCGATGATGCCCTCGCGTGAGGTCGGGACGTCCTTCATCATGTACGAAGTCATGTCCCAGCTGGTGCCGGCGTTGAGGTTGGCGCCGAATTTCACGCCTACCTTCTCCAGGTATTCGATCATCTGCTTGCCGGGGAGGTTTTTCGTGCCGTTGAAGGCCATGTGCTCGAGGAAGTGGGCGAGGCCCTGCTGTGCGTCGTTCTCCTGGATGGCTCCCACGTCGTGCAGGATGTGGAAATCCGCCTGTCCTTTCGGCTTTTCGTTGTGGCGGATGTAATAGGTCATTCCGTTTTCGAGTTTACCCGTCCGGACATCCTTGTCCGCCGGGATCGGCTCCATCGGGTTGAGCTGGGCCATTGCGCTCGTCATTGCGAAGGCGGCTGCAACCAGCATTGTTAATTTTTTCATAATCGATCGTATTAGGGTTTTTGTGTTATTCTTTTTCTGCGGGCAGGTCGGGGCGGTATTCGATGATGTCCCCCGGCTGGCAGTCGAGCTCGCGGCAGATCGCTTCGAGCGTCGAGAACCGGATGGCCTTCGCTTTCCCGTTCTTGAGTATCGAGAGGTTGGCGGGCGTAATATCCACCCGTTCGGCCAGTTCGCCGAGTGACATCTTGCGCTTGGCCATCATGACGTCTATATTGATTATTATAGCCATAATGTCGTCCCCCCCCCTTTAATTGTCTGTATCGTTGCCATGCTATGTTACTTATTTTAGATAGTCAGTTTCTGCTCTTCGCTCAGTTGTGTCCCGAGGGAAAGCACCTCGGCCATGAAGAGGAACAAAATACCGACGATCACATTCCAGTAGCTCAGCGGAAATGTCCCCACGACCTCGAAAGAGGTGCCTTCGAGCAGTCGTGCCGCCTCGGTGTTGCTGATGTATTTCATCAGAGCCTCGCTTAGTTCCGCTACGAGGATCAGGATGCCGATGGCGCGCGTACGCAGTATATTGCTGTGGCGCAGCGGCTGTTCGTCGCGGATCGACTTGCGGAGCGAATTGATGATCAGGGCTATCAGCACGAGGATCGTCAGGTAAGAGAGGCCCGTTATCACCATCAGCAGGTAGCAGTAGACATTGTTGCCCATCACCTTGAACGCGTTGCCGAGCGTGTAGGCCTCGTCCACCTGTACGCGCAGGTCTATCCGGCTGATTGTCGGTTCGATGCTGGCCGGGAGCCCCTCGATCACGACCGGCTCGGCGGCCTTGCGCACTACCGGGGCGGAGACGTAATAGGAGCGTATGCCGCCTTGCGGGATCTCGATCTCCAGCGTGTCCTGCGCATCGCGCCATCCGCGCGAGAAATCCGGGACGAAGCTCGCTGCGAAACCTACGATCAGCGCCGCGAAGTAGATGATGTAGATCAGCAGTAAATGCCTGTGCAGTCTTTTTTTGTTCTGCATGCTTGTTCGTTTTTGAGTTTCGATAGTGCAAAATTAGTATTTATTTTCGAAAAACAAATAATATTTATCGTTTTTCGATAAAATAATTGGTCGCGGATAAAAAAGGACGGCACCAGCGCCGTCCTTCGCCTGCTGTGGCGCGTATTTATTCCACGTTGTCTTTCAGTTGTTTCCAGAACGAGGCTTCGATGGCCATTGCGATCGAAGCGGCCAGCACGAAGAGTACGAACATCACGACGAAGGTGATGAAGGCGATAGTCGTCCCTATGTTTAGGTAGGGTATCCAGATAGTTACCAGCCACAGGGTCACTGCCACGACGATCGGGGGGCGTTCTTGACGCCGATTTCGATCGAATCCTTCAGGGTTTCCGCGAAGTCGAGTTTCTTCATTTCCATAACTAACGCTTTTATTGAGGGTTAATGTTCAACCAAATATACGAAGAAAATCGGATAAAACGGGCGAACGGGGCGTAATAATGTAAGTAGCTGAAATGTAGAATCGCAATGGTTAGAACCTCAGTCCCTTGCCGAATGGCCGAAATGCAGGATTCCGAGGAGTAGAGCGAGGTTTTCGTTACTTATCCGTTGCCTTTTTCGAGTCGGGAAAGAGGCAGTCGAAGCCTTGATTCCGACCTCCGAAAACGGTTCTGTACTTCGTGGAACGCCGGTTTTCTCACGAAACTCCACGACAAAGATAGTCGTTTTATTCGGAGTTTCGCCAAAAGACGGTTCTTGATGTGAAAGCATAGTATCTTATTCTATGTTCCGCTTTGTTTTTCATGGCTTCAAATAACTCTATACCAACTAATTTTGTAAACGGTTAATAGAGTTATGAATCAAGAGGATGTAAAGGTTACGTTCTACCTGAAAAGGAACGAAACGAATACCGAGGGGCGTTGTCCCGTCATGGGTCGTTTGGCTATCGGCCGTTCGGAAAGTGTGTTCAGCGCAAAGATGCTCGCACCACTTTCGTTGTGGATGTCCGGTCGTGCCAAAGGCAAAAGCACCGAGGCCGTCGAAATCAATCGTCAGTTGGACGAGCTGCGTGCTTCGGCTATCAGCATATATCGCGAACAGTCTGCCGTTCGTGAGCGGGTAACGGCCGAGGAGGTCAAATGCCTACTGCTGGGTATGGCTTTCGGGCAGGAGACGCTGTTCGATTATTTCCGTTCGTTCATCGAACATTTCGAGCAACGGGTAGGCGTAAACCGTACTATCAAATCGGCACGCACCTATCGTTGCGTTTGCGGACTTATCGAACGGTTCCTGTCGGAGCGGCTTCGGCTGTCGGATATTCCCTTTTCGGCTTTGGATCGGTCGTTCATCGACAGATTCGACCTGTACCTGCGTACGGAGCGGCAGTTAGCTCCGAACACGATAGTGCTATATATGTCGCGTCTGCATACGGTAATCAACAAAGCCATCGCCGCAGGCATCATCACCGCCGATCCGTTTTCCAGCTACGAACCTCCGCGTCCCGAACACAAACGGCGCCACCTTACTCGCGAGGAATTGCGGCAGCTGATGACTACACCGCTTTCTGTGCCGAGGCTCTACCTTGTCCGCGATCTGTTTCTCTTCTCCTGCTATACAGGTATCAGCTACGGCGATATGTGTCGCTTGACCGCCGCAAACCTCGAAACGGCAGACGACGGAACAGTATGGGTCAAAGCCGCACGAGAGAAAACAGGAGTAAGTTTCGAGATACCGCTGCTCGACCTGCCGCTCCATATCATCGACAAGTATCGTGATACGACACCGGACGGCAAATTGCTCCCTATGTACGGGAACTCGGAGTTGAACAGAGGATTGAAACAGCTTGCCGCTGCTTGCGGCATCGACCGCAAGCTGACCTTTCATATGGCCCGCCATACCTATGCGACGGAAATCACGCTCTCGCACGGCGTGCCGATGGAGACGGTCAGCCGTATGTTAGGACACAGCAGGGTCGATACGACGCAGATCTACGCCCAAGTGACGGACAACAAGATCGACACCGATACGCAGTCGCTCGATAAACGAATCGCAGAACGCTTTACAATCGCTATCTGATGGAAAAGAATAAAGACATGAAACGCCGCAGCACGTTCGCCGTGCTCTTCTATATCAACCGCACGAAAGTCCGCAAGGACGGCTTGTGCCAGCTCTTGTGTAAGATAAGTATCGACGCCGAAGCGGCACAAATCGGAACGAAAGTCGCAGTAGCCCCTGCAATCTGGAATCCCACGACAGGGCGTGCCGACGGCCGCAGCCGTAATGCCAACGAAGTAAATCGTGCCATCGACGCGCTGACGGCGGAAATCAAGGCGCACTACAAGCGAATCAATCTGTCGCTCGGCTTCGTGACTGCCGAGCTGGTGAAGAGCGCCGTGAAAGGCATCGGACAGAAACCGCTGACCCTTCTGGCATTGTTTAGGGAGCACAACGAGGAGTTTCGCAAGCGGGTCGGCATCGACCGCACGAAAGAGACCTACAAGAGCTATGTGCGTTCGTACAATCACCTGCGAGACTTCGTGCAGCAGAGATGCGGGCAGGAAGATATAACCTTGCGCAGCCTCGACCGGGAGTTCTACGATGCATTCGACCTGTTTCTACGCACGGAACGCCGCCTGCAACAGAAGTCTGTGCACGAACATCTTTACCGATTGAAGAAGATGACTGTGCGGGCCGTTAATCAAGGGACGCTGCGCCGTGATCCCTACGCTACGCTGCACCCCGAACTGCCCAAGCGCAGGAGCCGCCATCTGAAACTCGACGAGTTGAAACGCTTGCTCGCCGAGCAGGTCGCCGATCCCGGACTGCGACGAGCGAGGGACTGGTTCATCTTCTCGACCTTTACGGGACTGGCCTATGCCGACCTGAAACAATTGTCGGAGAGACATATCACGCAGGACACGGAAGGCGTGCGATGGATACATATCCGACGACAAAAGACCGGCACGGAATCGGTCGTGCGGCTGCTGGACATACCTCTGCTGATTATCGAGAAATACCGAGACGAACGTACCGACGAACGTCTGCTGCCGATTTGCTCCTACCAGAAGCTGCAAAAACTTATGCCACGACTGGGTGAAGTCTACGGAATTGAAAATTTGACATTCCACAGGGCGCGGCATAATTTCGGAACGCATATCACGCTCTCGCTGGGCGTGCCAATCGAAACGGTCAGCCGCATGATGGGACACCGACGGTTGATGACTACCCAAATCTATGCCCATGTAACGGACAAGAAGGTGGACGAAGATACGAAGCAACTGCGGAAATTGTCCGCCAGCCGAAAGCTCGAACTCTATGAAGAACTATAAAAAATTAAATGTATATGACTACATCACCCATAACGATCAAGCACGGGCTGGTAACGATTCGCCCGACCGCCAACGGAGTATGGCTCACGCAAAGTCAAATCGCCGATCTGTTCGGAGTATTCTCGGCTGCCGTAAGCACGAATATCCGAGTGATACTCAAAAGCGGCGTTCTGTACGAAGACCGCGTTGTCCGCCGCACCCGCGGCCGAAACGGAAACATCGTCGAGAGATTCAGTTTCGAAATGATTACGGCACTGGCCTTCCGACTGAAATCCGAAAATGCCGAAGTATTCAGACGATGGATCATAGAAAGAGCAACGACACTCGCTATTGTCTGGAAAGTGCCGACAAGCAAGGACAGGATGCTGAACTAAAATTCCGACAAGACAAAAGACGGCCCACGCGGCCGTCTTTCTTTTACCATCACACCAGATTCCGATTGTCGAAAAGAGGCCGGTACGCCTTTTCCAACATTTGCTGAATATCCGATTCTTTGTAAAAAGCCTTACCGGAAATCAAATAATACGGTAAGATGCCCGCGCTTCGATAGTCCTGTAATGTTCGGCGACTGATTTTCAATACGCGGGACAGTTCGCTGTCGGATATGAACCGTTCGCCGTTGAACGTCCGTTTCAAACTTTTGCTCAACTTGTCGAGCACCTTGTCCGTGTGCTCCAAGCGTTGAAGAATGTCCTTTATGCAGGGGTCTTGCTGACCTATCAGATAGTTTTTCATTTCGCTCGATTTTGCTGATGATACGATGATCTCAAAAAAGCCTCGACATCTTCGGGTTTGTAGAAGATTTTATGCTTGATGCAGCTATACGGCAGCAGTCCCTTGTCCCGATAGGTTTGTAAGGTGCGCACGGATATTCCCAATATCTCACAGACATCCTGATTGTCCAACCATTTCTTTAACCCCAAATCTTCTTGTCCGCGACATAATGCGACGGCCTTTTCTTCGACGGATTTCACCCGTCGGATCATCTCGTCGAAGATTCTGGTATCTATACTTACGATTTCCATACTCTGATTCATTTTTGCTTCCCGGACGCTCAAATATAGCCAAACGAATGTTTGTATCCTATGCGTCATCATGTTGTGGACGCATGTGGCATTGAAGTGGCCACGAGTGGCACAACCCATATTCCCAGTTGTGCCGTACAAGGCCGTGAACATTCCATACCCGTTCACGGTTATTGATTTTTCTATCTGCACTTCTCATAATCTTCTCCTCATCTTTTTCACCAGCCTGCGCAGACCGGCATAGACAGGATGGATCTGTTGCAGTAGCAAAGGTACTCTCGGGCTTTACGCTCGTGCAAGATCGAGCCGCACGGCGGTTTTACGGAAAATCTTCCTTGCGTCCTTCGTCCGAAGCGTATTTCCCGCAAAAATCTTGTCGTGAGCTAATCCCGAACCTTTCAAGCTACTGAAACAGATTCCATCCATACCGGCTCCGCTACGGCATAAAAAAAAAGTCGAAGATTATGAGAAGCACAGAGAAAAATAAACGGAAACAGAAATCCTCCACCCTTCCACTTGGCATGGGGTCGAGTTGGACGGCGTGGTTGCAGGTCGGCGCAGTGGCGTGGGGCTTCTACACGTGGGGCGAGGGCTTCCTTTGGGGCGTTTTGGGCTTCGTGTTCTGTCGTAATATCCTGCTGGGTATTCTTCGCGGACTGGTTTCTTTCGTGGCTCTCATCGGCTTCCTCTATTTCCTTATCACACGCATTTTCTAACACTTACAGATATGGCAAAGTACATTTCATTATTCGGCGGCACGACGACGGACACGACCGTGCAGGTAGTCAAGGAAAATCAAATCGTCATCGGCTTCGGCCCGTACTCGGCGATGAACCGATATGTAGTCTACAAAGTGGAACACACCGACGACGGCTACATGTATCATCTGCTGAACCTCGACACGAAAAAGACAGACCGCACGGACATTCTGCAACCTCTTTCCCGCAAGCACGGTATCGGCCGATACTACGACGACGAGAACCCCCAGTTTATGGACGCTTTCGAGGTGGCATTACTCGTAGAGGAGGCGGAGAAGCAAGCCGCCGAAGAAGCACGGCAGGCCGAGCAGGAGCGGCAGCATGTGGAGTGCGTCAAGGCTGTCGGGCGCGAACGCTTCGCCGCAATCCTGCCCCCGACGGCAAAAGCCGTCATCGTCGCGGAACTCCGTCAAGACGAGAGCGACCACATGACGGACTATTTCGCCTATCGCACTGTCCGCACCGTCATCTTGGGTTTCTCCTCGCATACGCTGGACTTGTTTTCCGAAATGCGGAAATATGCGTCCAACCTCCCCGAAACGGCCTATTTGGCCGAGCCGTGCGAGGATTACGAACACCGCGAGAAATACTCGATGGGCGCGGGTTACTACCTCGGACAAAGCAAATACTACGGTTGGATTATCAAGAAAACGCCCATATACAACCGCGAGCGGACAATCGAAGATTTCGCCTACACCGCAGGTGACGAAGCCAATATTCGCCTGTCGAACGCGACTGCGGAGCGGTCGGACAAGCGTCCCGAAACGGTCGTGCAGGGTGATTTCGTCATCGTGGACTACTCCGATAAGGCGATTGCCGTATTCGGCGATACGAAGCCCATCAAGACGGAGTTATCCGCCCTCGGCGGACGCTTCAACAGCCGACTGACCCACGAGGGAGAGAAGAAGGCGGGCTGGATATTCCAAAAGACGAAAGAAGCGCAGGTGCGCGAGTTAATCGGCAAGAACGAATAAAGTTGAACAAGGGGCGGGAAACCGCCCCGCAAAAAAGACAATTATGGCACGAGAGAATAAAGCAACGGACTACTTCAAGCAGACGATACGCACCTATTTGGAGCAGCGGGCAGAGACCGACGAACTTTTCGCCGAGCGCTATGCCGACCCGAAGAAGAACATCGACGACTGCACGACCTATATTCTGAACCAAGTGCAGGCGAGCGGCTGCCACGGCTTCGCGGACGAGGAAATCTACGCTATGGCCCTCCATTACTACGACGAGCCCGACATCGAGGTCGGCAAGCCAGTAAACTGCCGCGTCGTGGTCAATCATACCATCGAACTGACCGAGGAGGAGAAACAGCAGGCACGACGCGACGCCATGAAGCGCGCCGAAAGCGAAGCCTATGCGCGTATGACGCAGCGTAAGCCCGCCGCCAAGAAACAAAGCGACGCAGACAAGCAAATGACGCTCTTATTCCAATAAACCCTAAAACAGCATTCCTATGAAACCGAAGACACAGATACAAATCGAGGTAGCACGATTGAGCCGCCGTCTGCCCCATATCACCGAAGCGCAGAAGAACCATGCGTTCCGTCATTGCTTCGACCACATCGGCCGCAGGTCGGCAAAGGGTATCATTACCTGCACGGAGTGCGGCCATTCGTGGCAAGGCGACGGGGCATTGGCCGACAGCCTTTGCGAATGTACTTGCCCGCATTGCGGTACGGAGTTGCAGGTCTTGCAGACCCGTAAACGGGTATTCCGCACCATATCCTACTACTCCGTTATCACGACCTGCAAGCAGTATCAAGTCATTCGGTTCTACTACGTCAAAGCAACCCATAAGGTCGGAGAGGCTGCCGATTATTCGATTAGCGAGGTCGTGCAACGGTGGATTGCGCCCGACGGCAAGGTCGTAACCGTCGCCCGTCCGCGAGCCATGTCGTTTTTCTACTACGATTTGTGGCATCTCGACGGCGCGATGGAGGTGTGCAGTAAGAACAATGCCAAAGCCTACGATATAGTCCCGTGCGCTACCTATCCGCGTCAGCGTACTATCCCCGAACTGCGCCGCAACGGTTTTACGGGCGAGTACCACGGTCTCCTGCCGTTCGACCTTTTTACGGCTGTTCTTCGCTCGCCGCAGGCCGAAACGCTGTTGAAAGCGGGGCAAATTTCATTGCTGTTCTATTCTGTGAATCACCAATCGTGGAATATCTCGGACTATTGGGCGGCTATTAAAATTTGCCTGCGCAACGGCTACGCCGTATCGGACGCTTCCGTTTGGCGCGATTACATCGACCTGCTCCGCCATTTCGGCAAGGATACCAACAACGCGAAGTATGTTTGCCCCGCCGACCTGCAAGCTGCTCACGACCGTCTCGTAGAAAAACGGCGTACCCGACAGGAGCGAGAGCGATTGCAGGAACGTAAGCGCCAAGCCATCGAGGACGAACAGCGATACCGTGAACTCAAATCCCGTTTCTTCGGGCTGGCCTTAGCCGACGGCGACCTTTCCGTGCGTGTATTGGAGAGCGTGCAGGAGTTCGTCGAGGAAGGCGACGCAATGCACCATTGTGTATTCGCCTGCGCCTATTATCTGAAACCGAACTCGCTTATCTTTTCGGCTACGATAGGCGGCAAGCGCGTCGAGACGGTCGAAGTGGCATTGGACACACTTGAAGTCGTGCAAAGCCGCGGCGTCTACAACTCGCAGACCAAATACCACGACAACATCGTGACCCTCGTAAGACGGAATATACCCCAAATCAAGAAGCGAATGACCGCATAACTAACCACATAAAAATCCTAACTATGAACGTAACGATTGAATCTTTATTCTGTTCCTATTGCGACGAGGTGGCGGAGATTTACATCCGACTGATAGACACGATTCTTCTCGCCAGCAACAAGACCGAACTGCGACAAGGTATCGAGAATCTGCGAACCAGAGTCCCGCTCGACGACTATTTCGTGTACGGCTTCGGCGCACATCATTTTTGGGTGCACCAGCGCAAGGTCAGCGACCCGACGCAGCAGTTCAGAAACAGACTATTGAAAGCAGAATTTTAATCCCTTAAACCACTATGACAATGGCAACGAGAATGACAGTAAACGGCGTGTCGGTATGCCCGACGGGAGAGGAGCGACACGAGTATTTCATCCCTGCCTTCGCCCGCAGGACGAAGAAGCGGTTTTGTCAATACGACTACCAACACATGGACGGCGAATTGTTCTCCTGCGTCGCTCCGACTTTGGAGGAGTGCCGTCGTAAGCGGGACGAGTGGCTGAATAAGAAAATCAATAAAGCTGCCTTATGAATTACGAAACCCTTATCATTACGTTCGCGGAGCCTATCCGCACGCTGGACGACTTTTTCGACGACCCCGAAACGTGGGGTGTCGAAACGCTCAAAGAGTGGGTCGATAACTACGAAAGCACCCGCTTCACGCCTATCGACGAATGCCGAGCGGTCATTACCTCCGAATACAACATGACCTCTGTTCGGGCGTGGCTGGTGTGGCATATGCCGATTGCGAACATCGAAGAATAGATTATGGAACTGACTATCCGAGACATTACAGGCGAGGTTATCAAAGTGGATAACCTCGCCGCGGCAATCCGCCAATGCCGCGATTGCGTGAACAGCCCATACAAAATGCCGTCGGGGCATACCGTAGGCGAAAACCACGCTTACATGCTGAAACAGCTGCTCGCCTTACGAGAACTACGGCGCCACCCGCCCCGATAACAGGGCGGCGGCGTTACATACGGCGCAAAAAAATCGGACGGTTTTCATCGTCCGATTTTTCGATTGCCATGATTATCGGCTCTCACTCGGAGCAACCGATAATCCGACCCTTACAAAGCAGTTTTTCGGATACAGGTAATAAGCGGCTCTCGTCGGTAGAACGAGAACAAATAGCCGTCTTGAACGAGGATATGGATGAAAGCCCGATCGACAGTGATGTCGGTAATATCGGCGAAACGAATTTCTCCATCGTTATGGAGCACCCCGTAATCGGGACTTTGAGGTATGACGATTTTCTCGTTGTCGATCATCAGACGATACATGTCTATCAACGGCTGCAACTCCTCCGCCACGAAGCTGTAATCATTCGGTCTGTCTTGTCGTCTCTCTGCCATATGCGTCTTTTTTACGGAGGTTGCAAATACCATACGAAAAGGCGTGAGAGTACGTTAAATACCGGCATTGAGGTACAGCCAAGCACCTATCCACTCGATAGATAATTTCTTCTCACGCCGGTTATCGTATATGCCAGAGGCATATGGATACGACGATAAAGAAGAGAACTATCCATTATCTTGTGAGTGGATTAAAATTTGGCTGTTTTCAATGCCCCACTATAATGTGTTCCTTCCGTATGTAGAACCGTTCGACAACTTGCTGCATTCTGCTGTATTTTGCCGAGCAATTCAGGTGCAAATATAGCGATTTCATTCGGCACTGCGTGATAAACAGGACGTTTTTTATCATTTCAACCCTCGTTTCGGCTTTTTCTGTACTTGTTGCGCAGGTCGCCGCAGCGCTGTATTCCCATTGTTTCGTTGTGTTTGTTCCGACGTTCGAGCCTGCTCCTGCCGTTCCCGATATGCGGATTCGGTAAGGGGGTGTAGGCTCAATCTGTTTTTATTCGGGTTGTAATTCACCTCACAGTAGTCGATAACGCCGCAGCACGTCCATACGCACTCCGTATATACGGGTTTACCCTCATAAAGCATTTTATATCGGTGATAGTCGAGCGGCTGGCGCAGTAACTCATCCACTCTCCGATGGAAAGAATAGATGTTCCGCTCTTTGGCAATCTTATCGGGGACATATACGGATAGCTCCCATTGCCATGTTACCGCCTGCAGGCAAATATCGGGGGTGCGGAGCTTGCGCGGAACCCATTGAATCGCCTCGGGCCAGTTCCTGACGGCAGCTTCAGCGACCTCTGCCGTGATGGAGTGACGCGGAACACTGTTCAACACTTCCCCGTTCTTACGCACCGCTTCTAAAGCTACTTTCGGGGTTATCAACTCGGAATTGAGATGCACAATGTCCATCAGAAGCCGAATTTTACGAGGGTCGTCTTGGTCGCGAACCACTTGGTGGAGCATCGACGGATCGGTCAGCGCCGCAATGACCGAGTAGTCCGTTTTATTTTTGCCATATGTGTTGTCGAACGCAATCCGGCACATCTCGGAGGTTCGACTTGCTCGCGGAATGCCTCTCAAATTGCGAGGATTCTCCCGCACGAGATACAGGTATGTTTCGGAATTTCTCATCGACGCGGGAATGTGCCGGATGGCATACGGAGTGTTGTGGATGGCTTTCATGCACAACTCTCTTGTTTTCATCGCTTCGGGAACATATTTCAGAAAACTTCCATCATAACGCACAGCCGTATCGCATAGTTCCCGATCTTTGAATTTATCGGGGATACGGTAAAACAATTCGGGCTCCTTCATGAAGATCGACTCCGCCAATCGCGGCGTCATATCTTCAAGCGGAATGCTTTCCAGAAAGTTCTTGGTTTGCGCATAGCCGTCGCATCGTTCCAATGCCTGTTCATAGTTTTCTCTGCGTCGGGCATGTTGTTTCTCTTGGTCTGTCATAAGGCTTTATTATTAGGAAACGCCCGGAAACGGGCGTTTCTGTCGTATTTGTTCGGACTACGATTCGTCCTCCTCTCGTTCGTTTTGAAACGAGAAGGAGTTTTGAGTAATCTGCCCCATGTTATCTTCGATATACACATCGATTACCTGACGGTCATCGCTCCGAGAGGTGTAGTACAGCCGAAACACCTTCCTCGTAAGCGGATAACGGTCGTTAGGTTGAAACAGCGTTCCGTCGTCCATGCGGAGTTCGCCTTTGCCGTCGGGCTGGAAGTAGCGAATCGTGTACCGCGCTCCGTCGTATTCTCCCTCCCGAACGAGCGTGCAGCGTATCTCGGCCGTTTCACCGCGCACGATGCGCGTCTGCACGGGCATCGTCTCCAGTCGGAACACATACGCCTGTTTTACGTTCAGTTCATCGTCGCAGGCGGTCAGCAGCATACCGACCGCCGCGAGTGCGAACATCAGAAATCCTTTTATCTTCTTCATGTCGTTTTCTCTTTACGGGTTTCACATCATTTGCCTATCGGAGTGTCGGGTTGAGGGATCGAATCCCACACGGGCGGCGCGGGTATTTCGATGTCGTATTGCGGACGTTCGATATACCGCTCGTCTATCTCTTCATGCAGCTTGGCGCACCCCATGCACTCCGCCGCTGCGGCCAATACCAGCAGGCCGTATCTGATTCTTCGTTTCATCGTCATTGTATTGTTATTAGTTCGCGTATTTCGGGGTCGAGGTTGCCCCTGTATTCGAAGTTGGGTTGTAGCTCGCACGCCCTACGGAATGCCGCCTTGCCCTCCTCGATACGCCCCATGCGGGCGCAGGCTACGGCTTTCAGGTATTCGACTGTCGCCTCCTCTTCGAGTCGGCACAGCACCTCGTATGCCTGCTCGTCGTGCCCGAGCGAGAGCATCGCCACGGCCGTATTACGGTCTTCATAGGGACGCAGGATGCGCAGCGCGTCGTTGTACTCGCGTTCGTTCAGCAGTTCCACGCCACGGGCATAGAGCGTGTCGGGTACGGTCGTGTGGATCGTGTCCTTGACCATGCCGACACGCCGCAGGTCGTACTTGAAGTTCACCGCCCGCAGCAGCGGATAAAGCCGCTCGCGAATGTCGCGGTACTGCTTCGGGAATCGTCGTCGCAGCTCCGCTTCGCGACGGTCGGGATTGCCGACCGTGCGGAGCAGGGAGAGAATTGCCTTGCGTTCGGCGATCGTGCCGTCCGCAGCGATAAGGCGTGCCAGCTCGTCCCAGTCTTCGGCCACCCACCGCACGCAGAGCAGCGTATCGACCTGCTGCCCGAAGCGCCGGCCGAGGCGTTGTTTGAGCGCCGCCGCACGTCCGCGCGCCAGCCGTTCGTTCTGCGCATAGCCGCCTTCGGGCGACGCCGAGGCCGTGAGGACGATGCTGTCCACATGGAACTCGCGCTGTTCGACCAGCTCCTCCATCAGCGATTCGATGCGGGCTATCTGCGCGGCGTTGTCGCCCAACGTGTCGATGATCCGCGTGTCGTTCACACGAAACGAGAGGTAGTTGCGGTCGTTCACTACGGCGTACTTCTCGATGATCTTCGTCATGTAGCGCGTCGTCGTGTCGGCGAAGGAGAGCATCGACGAGATATGGTAGCGGAGCGTGTCGAGGGGCGGCAGGTCGTAGCGGCTGCCGTCGAGCGCCACGACCGCGCCGTGCAGCGTCAGCAGCATCGTCTTGCCCTCGCTGTGGGTCGGAACCTCCTGCGAATAGTAGTAGGACAGGTCGTGCGTGTCCTCGACGATGGAATCGAGGCGCACGCCCTGCGGGTAAGGGTGTTTCACGAATCGCTCGAACGCCCGCTGCTCGCCCGCAGCGTCGGGACGGAACAGACGGACATATTGCGCGAACTGCCAGTAGTTGCGATCCTGCACGCGGCTGAACAACCCGCCGCGGATGGAGAGTTCCTGCAAGGGTACGGCGCCCTCGGCCTTGTGCAGATGCGGCACTACCACGATGCTGCGGCAGCCGCCCTGCAACTCTTTGGGGAGCCTCACGACGAAATCGACCAGCACCTTGCCTTTGCGTTCGGGCAGCGTGCGCGACTTGGCCACCACGACCACCTCGTCGAGGCGGAAGTTGGCCACCGTCTCGCCATTCTCGTCCTTTGCCGCCTCGGTGATGTAGTAGGTCGTGCTGTCGTGTTGTACGGTCATATAGTTCCGTGTCTGCACGGGCTTCGGCGCAGCCTGCTCGCGGGGTGCGTACTCCGCAAGCGCGCGGCTTTGCCGCCGCTCCAGACGCGACGTTACCGCACAGCTTGCCAGCAGCACGGCCAGCAGGCCGACGGAGCTATGTTTCATCATTGCTTTCATCGTCGTCGGGGTTTAGAACAGGTAGGAAAAGGCCACCTCGATTTTCGAGGGCGCGAGGACTATGCGGCGGCAATGTTCGTAGCGGATCGCTTCGTAGGGCGACGGATCGGGATGCCAGCGCAGATCGTCCATGTAGTAGATACCTACGCCGCCTTCGAGGGTCAGGTTCCACCGCTTGGCCAGCATCCACGAGTAGCCGACCGAGGAGCCTATGCCCGTCGTCCAGCCGTTGTAGCGGGTGCGGCGGTTGCCGACCTTGTACTTGGTGAGGGTCGAGTGTAGACCCCAGAACAGCCCCACGTGCGGCTCGAAGCGCCAGCGGCGCACGCCGATGGTCGCAGCGAGGACGTTGGCACGGAGATTTTCCGTTGATACGGGATTCCAGTAGCCCGACAATTCCACCGACCACTTCTGCGCCACGGCGACATCGACGCCCGCGTTGAGCGTTCCCGTCGCCCAGCCCAGTGCATTGACACGCACAGCGGTGTATTGGGCCGATGCAGTGTGCGCCGCAAGGACGCACATCAGCAGGATTAACAGCTTTCTCATCATCGGTTCGTTTAATCGGTGGATATTGCGGTGCGGCGGCTCGATGCCTCTTCTTTCGAGACGGCATCGTAGCCCGGGATAAGCGTCCGATTGGCGGTGGCGGTAAAATCATACGGATTGTCGGTCGATACGATGCGGCGCGGCAAGACATTTTCCGGATTGCTCCACCATGTCGTGACCAACATTCCTATCTTTCCCGATATGGAGCAGCGGCTTCCGGGCGCCACGATGAACGCCTGCTTGTCTCGGTCGATTCTGAATCCCGTATTGCTGACAAGAAGCACTTCGTCGAGCTTGGTGTAGATATAGACCCACTCCTTGACGAACTCGGTATAAAGCGTATCGCGGTACGAAGTCATCGGGTGCTGATAGGGGTTGGCGTCCGAGACCTTTCGCGTCAGGCCGCTGTCGGCATACCACCCTTTGAAGGCGAAGCCGTCGTTGGCGACGACGGGCATCGTCGGGCCGTCTTCGAGCGACAGAAGGCGCGTGTAGAACGCAGGGCCCGTCCACGTCTTGATCTCGCCGACGGCGGTAACGTCCTCCAATCGTCCGGCCGTGTTGTCACGCCCCGACCAGTAGGTATAGACCGTCAGCATGTTGTAGAAATCCCGCGTGAAGGTCTTGGTATAGCTGTATCCGTCCGTGTTGCTCACCGTAACCTCGTAAATCAAACGGGAATTCTCTGTCGTATATACTGTTCCGGGGTCATAGGCGATCGGTATTTCATACACATCCGACGAACCGCCGAGCGGAACGGTGATGTCGGACGTGACGCTGTGTCCGCCGATCTGCAAGGCTCCTTTCGCACCCGCAACGAGGCGTATTTTGGCCGAGAGGTCGCCCGCCTTCTCCCGATCCATGACGGCAATCGACAGCCGCTTGCCGGTGGCGTAGATACAACGATCTGCCGTGCGCCCGAACTCGGCATCGGGCAGGTCGTCGGAGATCTTCACCTCGAAAGAGTGAATGCGTGCGTCGATTTCGTTATCTCCCTTGATGCGAATGTCGAGCGTCTGTACGGTATTGCGCCGCACGTCGAAGTTCGAGGTGTTGTTCTCGCCCAGATAGACGTCGTAGGTCATTTGCAGCCCGTCCTTCCGGGCTTTGATGCGCACATAGGTCGCACCTTGCGGAGCGTTCGCGGCGCACTTCTGCTGCTGGGTCGTGATGGAGGAAACTTCGCCCCGACAGTTTTCAAATAGGTAGAACGTGCGGGTCGCCTTGCGGCTCTCCAAAGAGGACATTTGCAAGGGCTGCTCCACCACGAACATATCGCCGGCCTCCTCCTCTGCGAACAGCTTCGTCGAGGCGGCGGCATTTATCAACTGCACGGATTGCAGCTTCAACGTATAGACGACCGACGATTCGATGGCGATGTTGCAGACCACTTTGGCGACGGCACGCCGCACGGTAATGACGGGATCGGACATTCGGTCTTCGACTGTGAGCGTCGTGCGCCCCGACATGGGCAGTGTTTCATACGACGTCGCGGATGAGATCTTGGCTTCCAGCAGTTGTTCGCGTGTCCTCGTACCCATATCCCGATGGAGATTCACGACGGCGTAGGCGTCGTAGCGGCCGGGCAGCACGGAGCACTCCACCGTGCCGCTCTCGACGTAGAACTGTCGGTCGGGCAGCACGCCGCGCGGGTCGTAGAGGAAGAGATTGACGTCGCGCACGGTTCGTTCGTCCGTCGCGCGGGTAACGTACTGCACGCCCTCCTCGCGTACTTGCAGCGAGAAGCGCACTTTATCCTTGCAGGACGGGCACTCCTCCATTTCGTCTTTGATACAACTGCTCATCATCGCGAGCAGCGGTATGATAAACAATAAGACTTTTTTCATGATGAATATGCTGATTAAAAGTTTCCGCCCCGACGCGGAGCTGGAGCGGAAACGGATTCGACTTACGGTTTAAGCGCCCAACTCGACCGTCTGCGTCACGGGCGATTCCCATTCGGCAGGCGTGACGGTCAGCGAGGCGTCGTGGCCCGAAAGGCCGTTGATCGTGATGTCCACGCGGTAGTAGCCGTTTCGGCGAATCTCACCGCCCGACGCGCCGTCGAGCTCCACCTCGTAGGTCATCGACGACTGACCGGCTGCGGTCGAAAAATCGCCGTCCATATCGTAGGTCGCATGGATGATGGCTTTCACGCGGTTGCCGACGTTGCGGGCGGGACACTCGAACAGGTAAAAGAGGTTGCGGTACTTGCCTGAGACGGCGTCCGAGGCTTGCGTCGCCGAGAAATTGAAGGCTCCCGGATTGTAGTCGGAGTGGAACACCGGTGTCTGCGTCGCGCCATTGGAGAGCGTGATGCTGTTGACCCTTACGGCTCCCTGATAGAGCGACCCGAACCGGGGCGAGGGCGTAACCTGAACGGCCACTTTTGCCACGGTGCGCTTGAGCGTGATAGCTACGTCGGTCGTCGAGCCTGCGGCTGCGACGGCTTTCGAGGTCGTGCCCGACATGACGAACCCGCCGTCGCGCGCGGCTTTCGTCGAAACTTCGGCGAACGTACCGTTGTACGAGGCCGCATCGCGTTCCAGCAGAGCCGTGAGCGTCGTCTTGTTACCGACGTTCGCTACATCGAGGTTCGCCACGGCATAGAACTCGCACACGTTGCCCGGCACGGCATCCGGCAGGGCGAAAGTCGCCTTCTTGGCCGAGAGTTCGGCTGCCGAGAACGAACGCTTGACCATCAGGTCGCCCGACGGGTCGAAGACGAACATCGTAACCGTGTTGAGCGTCTTTTCCCACGTCTCGGCCTCGGCCGTCGCGCTGCGAGTCGCAGGCTCTCCGTCAGTGAACGACACGGTGGCTACCGCACCTTTCGAGGTCGCGTAAATTTCGTTTTCTTCCTTGTTGCACGAGACGAGAAGTCCCAAGGCGACCGTAGCCGCCAAAAATAAGTGTTTCATATAAAAAGTTGGTTTTATGCTACTTGCGTAGCGGTTTGATAAAAATGTTCGTGTCAGTTGATGATGAACTTTACTCCGATGCCGTACTGCGTGTGGAAATGCCCCGTCGTCGTACCCCACAAACAGCGTTCGCGTCCCGAAAGCGAGAGGATGATTCTGTCCGTGAGATAGGCCTCCACTTCCAGCGTAACGGCCCCGCCGTAGAGAAACCGGTCGCGGTTGCGGATCGTTGCACCGTCGTAGAGCCGTTTGTCGCCCCAGTTTACGGTTTCGTATCCCGTCATGGCTGAACCTCCGACGTAGAAGAAGAATATCTTGCGGGCGTCGGAGAGGAAGTTGTAGTAGAACCCTCCCTCGGCCGTGAACTGCGCCATCGGAATGCGTCCGGCCTTGTAGGGATAATAGCGCGACAGGTACTCGACGCCGAAGACCCACTTATCGGCGTGCTTTGCGTAACGACTCATTGCAATGCCGAAATAGTAGCCTGCATCCGTGCTTGCGGAGGTGCAGAACCCGTCGACCATGCCGCCCCGAAGCTCGATGCTGCGCATCCGCGGCAGGGCACGCTGGGCGTGTGCTTCGTGCCGAGATACGACGCACAAAGCCAGCAACAGAATGAATATCGCCCGCTTCATGTTATTTGACCTTTAATTCGTCGATAACACGGGCGCGCACGAGGTCTTCGTTCTCGACGATGAACGACTGATGACGGCCTCCGTTCTTCTCGTTCAGCTCCACGACGAGGCACTTGTCGTCGGGAATCGTGAACTTGTCGAACGTGAAGACGGTGCGCTCGTCCCGCTTTCCGGCCACGCGCGTGGCGTAGTTGTAGGCCCGCAGAGGGAAGATGACCTGCTCCTGCATGGCGGTACGCTTGGCGACCTTCCGATCGACGATTTTGAAGGTGATGAAGTCCACGTCGAAGGGCACGTTGGAGCCGTTGCGGATCTGCGTGTGGAAATAGAGCAGGCCGTTGTGGGTGTAGATACCTTTGAGGAGGTATTGAATACCGAAGCGCTTGCAGCCGATATGCTTTACCTCTCGCCTGTCCTGCTTGTGGATGGATTTCATAATCAGGCGCACGAGCAGCGGCGATTCGCTTCCCAGCTCCGTGAGGTACACATCCATCGCGTTGTTGGGGCGGTTCGCGGATTCGCCGTCGTGGATGAAGTCGCACATCTCGACGTTGAGCAGCAGCGGTTCAGCCGCGTAGCGGACGTTGAACGTGTAGAACGAACCGTCCTCGGTAATGACCGACATATTGGTCTCGGCGCGGAAATCGCGTACGGTGGCCTTCACGCGGATGACATTCTCCGCACCGTCGGCCTTGCCTGCGATCAGATTCGGCGAGCCGAGATCGACGTAGCGCACCGCCGCCGGAAAGATGACGTGCACGGTCTTGTCGTAGGTGACCTCCAACCCGTGCGGCGGAATCATGCGGTCGAAAGAGAGCTTGCGCGTGAGGCCGTGATAGAGGCCGCCGTCCCGCTCCGCGTCGGGATAAATTTCTTTGCAGAGCGATACCGCCTGCATCTGCTCCGTCGTTTCGACGGTCTCGGTGTTCGTTACTTCCTGTGCGTTCGCCGCACCCGCGCCCAGCGAGAGGGCGAACATCATTACAAAAATCTTTTTCATGGCGTTTTACTTTTAATGGTTGAGAAATGGATTTCTTAGTGGCTCGTTTTTTACTATTTCAGCGGCGGCAGCAACAGCACCTTATGGTCTGCCTTGAGCGTTATCTTCACCGTTCGCATCTTTTTACTCACATACGACGATACACCCTGTATGGCACTTCGGCCCAAGTCGGAGAGCAGCTGCGACCCCGCGTCATCGGTGATGGTGATGCTGCTGCCTATGCCCGACCCCATGTTGGCCGCGATCTCCTTGACCGCATTGATCTCGTCCGATTCCGGAATGGAAATGCCCTCGTTGCCGTTCAGGTCGTAAACCGACAGTTCGACAGGTATCACGGCGCCGGAAACTTGCACGGCGGAAACGGTTATGTTCAGCCGCTCGCCGGCGATTCGTGCGGCGCCCGTCACCACGGTTCCGACAGGTATCAGCGTATTGCCCGCCATCATCGGCTCCGTCAGTCGCAAGGACACCTCGCCGCCGTCGGTAATCGTTACCGTCCGATAGACGCAGGCTCGGATGCTGTTGCGTCCCTCCTCGTGTTCCTCCGCACCGACCGTGTTGAATCCCCAGTTCCGAGGTTTCGCGAACTCCTCCCGAAATACCGAATCGGGCATCGGCGCGGCGAGAAGCGATACGATATTGCGGCGTACCTGCTTCACGGGCTGAACAACGACCTTATCCGTCACGGTGGAGGGTTGGGCCGCCGCGGCCGCCGCCGGTTGTTCCGTCTGTCCTCCGTTCATGTAGCGGGCAGCTATCTCGTATGATTTTTCGAGCAGGGCCACCTGCTCCTCCTGCGCGGTCTTGCGCTCCTGCTCCTCTTCGAGCCGACGTTCCAGTTCTTCGATGCGGGCCTGCATCTCGCTTTGCCGCTCCTCGTCCTCGGCGGAGGTGTCGGTGTAGAAGCTGCCTATCTGTCGGTTGATGTCGGCATAAGCGTCGGCCGACGAGCGGAACGTATTGCCGGAAGTCCTCCCCGCATATCGCGGTCGTTCGTCGGCATATACCGTAACCTGCAGCTTCGGCTCTTCGGAATCCGCCTCTCCGTCCAGCTCGAAAGCGAAATCCTGTAACGAGCGCATCTTGTTTTGCTGCTTTCGCTTCATCTCCTCCTGTATGTAGGCGTCGCGCTTGTCCGCTACGATGCCGTTCTGCTCCGGGGTCGGCAGATCGGTGTTGAAGCCCGAGGTCGGCTGCTCCTCTTTCGTGTCGGGGGCGAAGATCAGCCACATGCACCCTGCGAAGGCGAGGAAGAAGAGCGGGAATATCACCATCTTCTTGCGCGTCTGTATCTGCTGCGGCGTGAGCTCCTTTCGCTCCTCGCCCGTCGGCTGCTTATTCTGTTTTTCGTTTGTCGTCATAATTGAAATCGTTTGATTGTTTTACACTGTCCATCTCGATCGTTTCCCGTTGCAGCTCCGCAGGTTCGATATGCCGAATCCGCAATCCGTCATCCGCGCCCTTCCCGAATCGGCAGACGGACGAAACGGTGAAGTAGAGCGACAGGACGGTAAAGAGCGAGAGCATCGCCAGCACGACGATCACCCGGCCTTTGGAGGACAAAGCCCCGCATTTGCGCCGCAGGAGACATTCGATACGCTCCGACAAGGCGACGATTCTTTTTCGTACCATAGCCCTTACCTTGTCAAAGTCCGCAAATCCCTGTTTTCGAGAATCTCGAAACGCTCCATGATGAACCCCTGCGGGTTGTTGTCCGAGCGCACCGAGTTAATCAGGTCGCAGCGCGTGATGAGACTCCGTTCGGTGATGTTGCTCTCACGGACGATCATCTGCCGTGCGTAGGTCGTCGCCCGATAGGGGTAACGCTCGAAGTCGCACACCACCGAATCGACCTCGATACGCTGGTTGATGTTGCCCGATACGATGCGGTTGTAGTAGCCTTTCTCCTGCAAATCCTGAAAATAGGCGAACGCGCTCTTGTCCACCAGAAACAGCGCCCGTTTGATGTTGCTCTCGATGGCGGCGCGGTCGGGCGAGAGGGTGAAGAACAGCTCGTGGAAACGCTTGATATGCTCCCGCGCTTCTACGGGACGGTTCTGGCTCAGATCCTGCGACAGGGCCAGCATAAGCGACTTGCCCTCGTCCAGCACGTAGATCTTCTGCCGCTGCGCCTCGGCGAAGCGATAGCTTTTGACGATACTGAACACGGCGACCGCCGCACACAGGCAGAGGAAGACGATACCGAACGTCCGAATCTGCCGGAAACTGCTTTCTATGTTTTTTAATGATTTGAACTCCATAGCTTCGTGTGGTTAATGATTGTCGTTTCTTGTAGCCAGATTCCGTCCGTTGTGCGCATTGTCGCCGTCGGAGGACTTGCTGCCGAACGAGGGTATCATACGTCCGGCCATATTGCCCGCCAAGCCGCCTGCAACGCCCGCAGCGAATGTTCCGGCCTTGTTGATGCCGCCCATCGCACCGCTCGCGCCGCCGCCCGACTGGATCACCCACTCGGCGACGGTGGGAATCGAGAAGTAGCCGATGATACCGATGATAAGGAAGATGATATAGATGCCGCCGCCCTCTTCGGGAATATAGTTCGGGTCTTGCAGCGCGGCGATGTCCGCTTCGAGCATGAGGGCCTGTATCTTCGCCAGCACGGCGGAAAACAGGTCGGCGATCGGAAGCCACAGGTAAACGCTGATGTAGCGGGAAATCCAGCTCGTGAGCGTCGAGTGAAATCCGTCGTAAACGGACAGGGCGAACGACAGCGGCCCGAGAATCGAGAGAACCACGAGAAAGAATGTTCTCAACGTGTCGATCGTAAGCCCTGCTGCATTGAACAGCAGCTCGAAGAAGTCGCGCACCAGTTGCCGAAACCACATCTTTATGTCGTGCCACGTCCTCTCGGCCCACATGCTGACGATCTCGCCCAAGTCCGTGATACCGAGGTCGGAGAGCTTTTGGTCATAAACCTCGTCGTCCACCAGCCACGCCTTGCCTTCGCGAACCCGCGCCTCGTATTCCAGATCGTCTTTTTGCTGTTGGTAAGCCCGCAGATCCATCGTTTGACCCTGCAAAATGGAGTGCGTGCCTTGCACTACGGGCGACAGCACGGCGTTGATCGTCCCAAGCACAACAGTCGGAAAGAACATGATGCACAACCCGATGGCAAAGGGCCGCAGGAGCGGGAATACGTCGATCGGTTCGGCATTGGCGAGTGCTTTCCACACGCGGTAGGCGACGTAGAACAGCGCACCCAAGCCGGCCACGCCTTTCGCTATGCCGATCATATCTCCGCACATGGGCATCATCTCCACATAGAGATTCCGCAGCACCTGATGCAGATTGTCGAAATTCATTGCTAACGGCATCATGGCTACCAGTATCTTTCGTTAGGACTGCCATAGAGGGACAGCACGCGGCTCGCGTCGCCCTTGTCGCGGCTGCGGATGTAGGAGACGGAGATCGTCTTGCGCGTGAAGTAGCGCGTCAGATTGCGGTACTCCAGCATCCGGTTGTAGACCTGATCTATGATTTCCATGCGCTCCTTGTCCGAGAGCGACAGGCCGTTGCCGCCTGTGACGACCGTTTTAAGCTCCGTGACCAATGCGCCGCCCTCCTCCAACAGCCGTGCGTAACCTGCGGAGATAGCGGCCAGCTCGTCCACCGTGAAGTTCGGGTCGCAGACCATCTTGTTGAAGCCCGACACGTAGATGTCCGTGATTTCGCTGACCATCTCGATCGTCAGCTTTACCTTACGGGCGTCCTTGACGAGGTTGCTCACCGATTTCAGCGCATCGTAGTAGGCTTTGCTCTGCTGGTAGATTTTCACGCTCTCCTGCAACGACTTGACCATGTTGCTGGCCGTCGTCGAGCTCTGGATCACGTTCCTGATATTCTGCGTCAGATTGGACGGGTCGATGACCGTCCACTGCGCGTGCGCCTGATACGTGAAGCCGAAAAGGCACAGACACGCCATTATTATCCATCGTTTCATGTGATTCGTTTTTTAACGGGTTAATACTCGGACTGTTCGTCCGTTCTGTAATAGTTGCCGTAGACGGAGAGCCGGAGCACGTCCCGCTCGGCATCGTAGGCTATTCCGACAAAGCCGTAGAGGTCGAAATACCGGATGCCGCCCCAATATTTCCTGATGGGAAGCACGAAGCGTGTTCTGCTGTCGTAGGCCAGCTCCAGACGATACCCGCCGCCCTTGCGGGAACTGTTGCGGTATATCCTTATGCGGGGCGCACCCTCGCGGCTCTCCCACGTGCCGACGACATCGCACAGTCTGAAATCGAGGTATGCCGTCATAGGGTCTCCGATATATCTGCTATACATGGCCTGCCTCCCTTCCTAATTGTTGCGTTCGGCAAGCTGCTTGATCGCCAGCTCGATGTCACCATCCAGCCTGTCTCTTATACACATCTCCGAGCCCACGAGACCGTACTAGAT
>OJPT01000129.1_pt1 | contig 39821 bp, 59 predicted proteins | sample 1598641 | NCBI WGS metagenome assembly OJPT01 (sample SAMN03922495, study PRJEB24848) | human gut metagenome | isolation source: stool sample | host: Homo sapiens | place: Germany | collected 2011-11 | reverse complement strand
CGCCATCCGTGGGGTTCTTTTTATAAAATTAGCATACACCTTGTGCGAGCATAGCGATGGCACAATGTACGGCGTGGTTGCTGCATCTGCGAGAATTTTGTCGCTCACCAGTATACAGTCATTGTCTGACAATTCATTTTTGCACCCGTGAACTCCGGTCTATCTTTCCACTACTACGAATCGCCTTTCCTCTTTTGGTCGCTCCGTTTCCTCGACACCGCAGACCGTGACATTTGCTCGTTGTGCCTTGCGTTCTGCATTGCATCGAATTTCATTCCCGTGACCGCAGAGACATTTCATCTTTGTATCATATACATAGAAATATGCCATCTCACTCCTCCTCAGCTTCACGTTGCAGTTCCCATCCTCGTGTCTCTGCCTCTTTCTTGGTGTCAGCAGTATCCATCAAACCGCCTCTCGCCCTCTGAGAATCTTCTCAACAATCAGTTTTTCGATATACGCCGGACACGCTCTCTCTCCGTTCTCCCATCCGCTCAATGTCCGGTATGGAATTTCTAACCATTCAGAGACCTCACGCCTTGACATATTCATCTGTTTCCGTGCATCTTCTATTGTCATTCGTTCTCACTCCCTTGACTTTCTTTTTTTCTCCTGCTATGATTCGTTTATAGCACTTGGGGAGACTAGCAGGATGTTTCGGGATGTCTCCCCTCGTGTGACCCTTTATTCTATTTTATTCAAGCAATTCTGATAAGTATTCAATCAACTCCTCTTTCGGAGTGTCATTCCTAATTAGTGCAATTATCATCTTGATTATTCCTCTGAACTGGTTATTTGTCATTTGATTGCTCTCCATGCTTTTCTCCTTTCCTGCTATTCCCTTGTTACAATTATATTATATGCTCATTGAGCCACTTTGTCAACACTTTTTTTGCTCATTGAGCAACTTTTTTGCATAGAAAAAGGGCAACAGGAATCAACCTGCTGCCCTCTGTTTTTTCATTATCCGACTTTCTCAATGCTGACGTGACATGCTGCTGCCGACAGGAACAATCCGTCGATAGTCTCCACCATCGGCAGACCGTCGCACATGAATATTCTCTTGCCGATATAGGTCTGACCCTTGGATGCACGACCGCACTCGTTGTCGATGGTGAACGATGCAGAACGTCTCAGTCTGAGACTGCCCTCACACACAACCGTGATGTTGAATCGTCCGGTCTGTTCCTTAACCCGTTCCGGTTCATTGCCCTGTTGCACATCTTCTCCTCCGGTGCTCTGTGGCTGTGCATTCGCCCCATTCTCGTCCTCTCCTGCATCCGGCTGAGTATTTGCCTGCTCAGTGTTCTCCGTGCCGTTCTCGACGGTCTCAGCGTCACCCTGCTGCATCATATTCTCTCCTCCGGTGCTCTGTGGCTGTGCATTCGCCTCATTCTCGCCGTTTTCTCCGTTGGTTGGTTCATCTGTGCCCTGTGAGGCATTCTCGCCCTCTGTGTCGCCCTGTGGCTCGTTTCCTGTGACTGCTGCCACGGTTGCAGCAGTGGCAACTCCGACCTGCTGACCATCTGCATTGTAGGAGTTGACGCTGCCGTCTGCATTCGTTGCGAGTGCTCCATCGGGAACATTATCGGTCAATGACCCGATGACGTTTCCATTTTCATCCCACACCACGAGGCTCTCGTCCTTGGCTGCTGCCTTGAGTGCTCCCTCGATGGTCTTGTATGGCTTACACTGTGCCTTGATGAACTCTGTTCCTGTTCCGAGATAGTACATTGTTGTTTCGCTCATGATAGTTTCCTCCTATTTTTTTAAGTATTTTGAAGATGCAAAACCTGTCTGTCCGTTGTAGGCAATGAGCAACCATTTAATTCCGGACACGGTCGTATAATATCCGTAACATTTGACCTTTGAACCTTTCGGCATGGATGCAAGTTTTGTCTTGTTCTGTCCTGCTCCGGCTCTCAACGTCAACGGGTCTGTGTTAGTGCTGACCGTGTATGTGCCTGCGAGTGATTTATTGAACGACTTCGCCGAATCCACTTTCGTGCTCGATGTGGTTTCGCTTGATGACATCTGATTGCTCGTCGTACCGCCTGCAAAATCTGCCACACGTCCGTATCCGATGATGTACTTGTCAGATACGTTGATGTTTCTGTATCCGACTGCATCGTTCTTGTTGCCCTCGATGGCTTTGATTGTGCTGCCGGATACACTCACCACATATCCCACATGAGTGGAATCTGCTTGCGTATGTTTGGATGAATAGAAAATCACATCACCACGTTTCGGTGTGTATGTGCCTCCGTAGTATTTCGCCTTTTCATATCTTCCTTTGTTCTTGAACCATTTCACTCCTGCGTCGCATGAGGCGAATGTCGGAATGAGGCTCGTCGGTGCTCCCACCAGTCTCGCAATCGCTGTCACGAAAATCGCACACCATGCCACTGACATGGAAAACCCTGCTCCTGTCAATTCATTGTATAATTTGATGAACTGGTCATCACCAGTCGGCTCACTCACTCCGAGGAATGAGATTGCCTTTTTGATAATTTTTTCAATCATTATCCTGTTCCTCCTCTGTGTCGTCTCCGAAATCTCCCATGAGTTCCGGAAATTTCTCGTCAATAATTCCAAATAGCCACACGCCGATGAATATGAGCGGTGCTCCTATCCATATCGCACTCAGCAACACGGATATTCCTATCCCTACGACCCACGAGAGGAACGCTCCTGTATTCCCCTCCGGATACGCCTCCGGATACATTTCCCTGTCCTCGTCCTCTGCTTTTCCTATCCAGTAGAAAAACGCAATCAGACCGATGAATGTCAGCACCGCTCCCACGATGTAGATGGTCAACAGTATGTGCCAGTTGTTCATGAAAAACTGATACATTCACACCGCCTCCTCTACTGGGTATCGCCGGACACATATTCCTGTGCGGATTTATTTGTCTTGAGCATCGCTCTCATGCTCTCAAGTGCCTCGTCCACCCACATGGAGAACGTCGCAAATGAGACAATCTTTGCTGCCACCGGAAACCTGCTGATGAATAGGTCGTACACATATCTGAGTTTGAGTTGACCTGTTCCGTTTCCGAGTTCCTTTTCTGCTGTGGTTACCGCAAGTAATAACCACTGTTTGATTTTTGCCACCTGTTCCTTTGTTGGAAGTCCTGCAAATTTATATATGGCACATGCAACGCCTCCGGCAACTGCTGCCAGTGCGACGATGATGAACCAGTTTTCAACAATCCATTCTGCCATTTTTATTCCTCCTCTGTCTCTGCCGTGGTTTCTGTTTCCTCCGGCTCTGCTTGTGGAGTTTCCGTCTTTGGTTTCATGACCGTTTTGGATACCTTAATGAGTGCCATCGCACCGCCCTCAACTGAGAGAAAACGGAATACATTCTCAATCAGTGTCGACGGTTCTGAGCCTGTCTTTGCAAATAACACAATCATAACGACCGTAAAGATTAAGGCTGCAAGGATGTCACAGATAACCACACGATTCATGAACTGACCGGAAACCTTGTTCTTTGCTTTTGCCTTTTTCAGTTGAATCCGTCTGAGTTTTCTCTCGTGCCGGATTTTCGCCTGCAATCGTCTTTTTGTTTCCCTGTTCACTTTTATCGCCTTCATTCGTGACGTTGCCTTGCCCTGTCGCCCTCCTGTTAATCAATCGGATGGATGGTTTCACCGTCCAGTCGCTTGTGATAACTCTTGAGTGATGATTCGACTTTTGCAACCCGTTCTCGCAGGGTCGCAATGTCCTCTCTGAAATTGCGGTTTTCGGTTTTAATTTCTTTCAAATCATCCGAAATCATTTCCAGTTTCATCATCACAAGAGTGTCGTTCTTTGTCTCCTCTTTGGTATCGCTGACCGCTTTCTCTGCTTCTGCCTTGGTGTCGTTCTTTTCATTCCTCTTTTTCGTACTCAGTCCGAAATACAACGCTCCGGCGACAGAGATGCCAGTCAACAGGATTGAAACCTCAATGGTCATCTGCTGCTCCCTCCTCAAGCGGTTCGCCGTCGTCGGTGTCAATAATGTGACGGAGGTGGTATTCATTCACATCCATCTTTCTCTCTGCCTCTGAGACCATGCCTCTGAGTTCTTTCTTGACCTGCTCCTCGACTTTCGACCGCTCAATCTCTGTCTGTTGTCTTTTCACGATGTCCGACAGGGTGTTGATGATGTCGCACATCTCTGAAATCAATTCAAGCGGTCTCATGATGCCGTTCTTTCCTCTCCGGTGATGTAGGTGTATTCTGCATCGGTAATCTTGCCGGATGCAGCACGTTCCGCAATCTGTTCTTTCGTGAGTTTTCCTGCCTCATACAGTCTCTTGAAACTTTCTACGACGATTCGCATTATAACAATCCCTCCTCTACCAGTTGCAAGGTGTACTCGTCAATCACTGCGGATTTCTGAAAATCTGTCACACTGCTGACGATTTCGCTCTTGTTGGTGTTGACAACCTCCTGCACAAGTTTCATCTGCTGATACTCGTCCAGTGTCAACTCACGCTCCTCACGTTCCCATCCGACGACCTTTGTTCCGTCCTCCTCAACCTTGGTCTTTTCCACGACATTGCGTCTCTGATAGACCGTTGTTGGAGAGAGTGTCTCGTCGAACTCCTGCGGTTTCTCCGGTTCTGTTCCGAATACTGTTCTCCACTCTTTCACGCTTTTCTTTCTCCTTTCGCCTTGAATGCTTGCTGACAATCCGTTTCAGTTTCTTGACATTCACATACGGCTTGACCCTGTCTTGATACATGCCATAAGTGTCCGTGTGGGTGAGGTATCCCATGTATGACAGGATTGCCGTTGCGTCATACCATGTGATTTTGTCTTTCTTCGCCACCCTGTTGACTTTTCTTGTGCAACTGAGCATGATTGATTCTCTCAGAATCGTCCGGTCTTGGTGGAACTCAAAACCCATAAAGTCGAGCGGTCTGCCCTTGACCTTTCCGGTCTTTCTTTCCACATACTCAAACCGGAATACCTGCCAGTTGTCTTTCATTTTTAAGTTGAGACGTTCTCTCAAAAAATCATCAATCGCAATCCGCATCCGGTGCAATTCTTTTTTATTCCTGCCGAACACGACCATGTCATCCATGTATCTGATATAGTGTGTAGCATGTAACTGTTCTTTGATGTAGTGGTCGAGTGGCTGCAACATGAAATTCGATAGCCACTGCGATGTGTAGAAACCGAGTGGCAATCCCTGCTCGCTGCCGTCGATAATCAAGAACAGGATGTTGAGCATCCTTTTGTCTCTGATTTTCTTCTCAAGCCACGCCTTGAGGACGTCATGGTCGACACTCTCGAAAAAGTGCCGTATATCCATCTTGAGGATATATTTGCAATTCTTGAGGTCAGTATGTATCCATCTTTCGATGTACTTCTTTCCGTAGTGAGCACCCCTGTTTGGAACGCTCCCACATGAGAACTCATACATGCCTTGCATAAATATGTCATAGCAAGCCGACACCACTATATGATGAACCACTTGCTCATAATTGTATCGAGGTTTCTCAATGAGCCTCTGTTTCTTGCTCGTTCCCTCGTTGATTCTCACCTTGCCATGTTTGGCAGGTCTCCACGCCTTTTCCGGATTCGGTACGTCATACCCCTCCGGTGCTGTGTTGGATAGTTGCTCGATGACCGTTTCAACGTGTCTCTGAATGTTTTCCGGTTTCAGTATCACGGCAACGTCAGACCGCTCGGTCTTTCCCTTTGCTGCAATGTGAAACTTTTTTTCTACGTTGCTATGCTCAAGCATAGGTTCAAACCGGTTGTTGACGGATTTCTTTCCCATTTCTTTCTTATCACCTCAAGGTCTTTCTTTTCCAATACTCGACCCTGCCTGCATCGGTATCATTTTCACTGGTTAGCAGTGTCTCAACTGCCTGCGGTGTAGGAATGCGGTGTGCTTTTGGTTATACGCTCCGTCATTTGATAAGATTGGCTCGCCCCGATGTTCGTGTTCACGTTCGTCGCAAGGTTGTTCAAATTCCAGTACGAGAGACCGCACTTCGACCCGTTGCCACGGTTGCCACCGAACAGGGCAAGGACGCACACCGAATCCCCTCATGTATAGGGTCATCATTTTTATAATCACGTCGGAGATTCTACCACGAAAAAGTCGCTTTGTGTCGTCTCCTCGTCCTGTTTCCAACATCGTGGAAATTCTACTCAGTGGCGAGACACTCGGAGGGTAAACCCTCCGAACCTCCCTTTGCGGATGGGGAAACCCCCTCCGTTCCTCCCCCTGCTGCTTACGCAGCAACAGGCGGTTTGCAAGAAAGGCTCGCCCCGAGGCCCGTGCTCACGTACGTCGCAAGGGAGGACAAATCCCAGTACGAGAGACCGCACTTCGACCCGCTGCCACGGGCGCCACCGAACAGGGCAACATCCAACTGAGCGTTGTTGAACCAAAAACCATCACACTCGTATGTGGTCTCGCTTCCGGATGCTTTCACCGGAACTCTGCCTCCGTCCGTCATACGCATCTCAGACAGGTATCCTCCGGATGTTCCGGCAGGCACAAGACCCGTGCTGATGTATCCTGCTCCGGTGCTGTCGTATGGTGGAACGAATTTCACTTTGATGTTTCCGTTGTCGTTGATAAGTCCACGGATTCGTTTCCAGTAGTTGCCATAGAAATTCTCACAATAGAACATCTTGACACCTGCTGCCGTTCCGCTTGTTCCATAGAACTGACCCTTGCCGTTGAGTGTTCCGGTTGCAAGGAAATTGTCTGATGTGCTGCATCCCATGCCGAACTTTGTCTGCGAGTTCGTGTTCTTTGAAATCAGAGTACACATCTCATACATGAGGTTGCATTCTGAAAATGAGAGTTTATCCCATCTGTCGCCGTTCTGCTGTGCTGCTGTGGTTTCCTGTGCATCTGTAAGCGATGCCGATACCGTCTGACCGGACAGCGAACGCATACGGTTGTTGATAACTGAACCCTCATACATAGGGAAATATGTCACAGGTAGGACATTTCCGTCTGCATCTGTGTGAGCGTATGCGTAATAGGTGTCATCATACTGAGTTTCGCAGAATACAACGAAATCATAATTGTTCTGAGACCATCTCTTGACCCAAATCAGTGGAATCTCAGACATTGCATTCCCACCGTAGGCAGTGGATGCGACTGCGGATGGAGTGCCATCCAGTTTCAAGGCGTGATTCTCATGATTCAATTCATAGTCCACTGTTCCGTCGGTTCTCAGCATGACCGGACGGTTATTCTTTACAAACCACAAGTCTCCCCAGTCGCCGTAATCAAACGCCCCTGCACTGTAATTCATTCCGGCAGGTGTCATCCCGACGGCATCAAAAAGATATGTGACACGGGTTGCCGGATTGCTGTCGAGCCTGTTGATTCTCATGCCGTATCTTTTAGGTTTCTCTGCTGCTCCACTGATGATTTTTTCTGTATTTGCGAGAATCTTCTGCGAGGTCGATTCTTTCGCCATGAATATTCTGTCTCCTGCTGCCATTATTCTGTTACCTCCTCTGTAATTTCCTCAAAGTACAACGTGCCGTTCGAGATACCCATTCGGTACTTGATAGCCGTTACATCGTCCTCAAGTTCGACCGTGGTCGCCAGTGCTTTCATTTCTGCCAGTAGCTCCGTGCCTTTAGCGACAAGATTGTTGTAATAGGTCTGAGAATCCACATCCATTCCGGTCTTGATTTCTCTGACCTCCTCGATGTCGAATGTGACAGGCAAGTCCATGAACTCACTTGCTCCATTTCCCACTCTGATGATTCGGTGACCGTCCGCTGTGGTTTCAAGTCCGAGTTCTCCGTCGTCAAGAACTCGCTTGCTCTCCGTCCATTCGGCGGTCGTTCCTTTTTTTAACGTGATTGTTGCTGTTGCCATCTGTTTTCACCTCTTTCTATATTATGTGAGACGTTCCGGCTATGTATTTATCATAGTCGGTCGTGAACGGTGTTCCTCCCTTTACAAGCAGGAGTTCGGTACTGGTTGGCGTTCCCCCGTCCACATTGATGTTGATGTCTGTTTCGAGTTGCTGAATGCGTTCATAGTAGTCTCTGACTGCTGCAAGGATGGCATCAAGACCGCTCTGCTCGATGATGATTTTGTTTGCCTCCTCGGTTGCCTTGAGACACGCTGCTGTCTGCTCTGCTGCCTTGGCGATTTCCTCGGCACATTCTACAATGATTTTCGCCGTGGAATCCTCTCTCCGGCTCTCTTTGATTTCTCTTGCTTTCTCAGCAGTCTCTCTCGCCTTTTCTGCTGCTACACGCAACGCCTCGGCTGCGTCGATGCTGTTCTGAGTATCCTGTGCAATTTGGAGAGCCTCTCTTGCTGCTGCAATCGTGTTCTCAAGTCTTGTGTATTCTCCGGAGTGGACGATTTCTGATTCATCTCTCTGTGATGGAAATATCTCCATCTCGAACGTGGCACTTGTCAGCAACGCACCGTTTTGGTATAACTGAATTTCACATTGAGCAGTGCCGTGAACCATGAGCATTCCTCTCGTTAATGGAACGAGTGCCTCGTTTCCGGACTTTTCTCCGTCGTTGTGAACGTGGGTCTTGTCCGGCTTTGTCATATTGATGATAATTTCGGCATTGTCCGGAATCTCATAGACGACGCCGTCCTCCAATAAAGTGACGCCGACGTATCTTGTTCCCATATCCATCTGCTTGGCTGCCACCGCAAAATGTTGAGTGTCGCCATATAAATCCACTTTGATGTGTCTAATGATATTCACTTTCTCACCTCCATTCTCACGAGAGTTCCTGCTCGGTCTTTTGAACCTCCTCGAATGACAATCTCGTATTTGCCAGTTCAACCTTGTTTCGTTCCTTGGTTAGCGGATATTCATAGAATTTCACGACCCTGTGTTTCTCTCTGAGGTTTGTTGATTTTGAAATCAGCAGCACCGTGTCTCCCAGTCCGACCGAGAACACCTCTTTGTATTCCTCAGATACCTCGGCGAGATTGATGACGTCTGCGGTGTAGGACTTGTATGGTTTTGAGAGTTCATCCAGTTTCGCCTCGCCGTCCTCCTGCAATGATTCTCGAACGGTGTATCGTTCATCTTTCCATGTGCAGGTCTTGACTTTCCTTGAATACTGATAGTTTTCGACGTAGTTCTTGCCATCTATATCAAGCATCAAGCCATCTTTCCCGATGCATATTAGTCTCGTGCAGAAATCGTATGAGTTCGACTGAATCTGCAATCGTTTGAGATTCAATCTCTCCATGAAATACGCTCCTTTGTCCTCGCCTATCTTTTCATAGATTGCGATTGTTTTAGCAATCGAATCGAATTTGATTTCGCATCTGTATGTAGTGATGACCGATTGAATGATGCTCCATGCGGAACAGTTGGAATCCGATGACACCGTCCTTTTTTTGGTTGGCTCGCAAAGAATCACTTTCCACTCCGTTCCATCAATCGCCGTTTCGACACATTCCTCTGCCGTGACCTCTGTTGTCTTGAATCCTGTCGGGAACTGTTTCCCCTCAAGGCTCTCCACATTCATCGCTGCGGTGCATTTATACCATGAATCTGACGGCTCAATCTGTTTGATGACAAACTCGTCGCTCTGTGTCCGGATATACCCCTCCTCTTTGATTGAGGACGCATACGGGTTTTCTTTCCGGAACATGAATGTCAATTCCTTGTCTCCGGTTTTCAGTGTACTTGTGATGCATATTTCTTTCACTCCGAACAGATTGCACACTTTTATGTGCATATCATTGAATAGTTCCATCCTGCACCTCCTAGAGCCACATTGGATTGTATTCCAGTGTCACAATGATGTTCTTGTCTGAAAATATGAGATGATGTTCTCTGTCCTCTCCGGTTTTCAAGAATGGAAACTCCATCATGCCGTCGACATCCCCGAACTTGTTTGCTCCGTCCATCGTGATGAATCCTTTGGTCGAATCAATCACGACTGTCGCTCCTCTCGGAATAACATTGATTGTCAACTCGTCGGAGAAACCGTTGATTTTCAACACCTCGATGTATTCCAGTGCCGTGATGCTCAGTTTGCACGGTGACCACCTGTTCCCTGCTGCCTCGAATTTTGCCTCATGTACTTCCTGCCATGTGAGTGTCACTGTATCGCTGAACCAGTATCCGTTGAATGTGAACTCTGCTTTGTACCTCGTTCCGGTGATGGTCTTGTTGAGTGTGTTGCCCGTCATGTATGCCTTGAATTTTCTCTCGTATCCATCCAGTGTCAAAATGACACCTTTTTGCAACATGGCATTGAAATCACTGACATATCTCTGTATTTCATTTCTTGTCTGCCCTCTGAAATAAATCTCAACCGTGAGTTCTGACAGTGGTGTGTATGTCTCAGATTCCGACGGGGTCAATGCCCCGTTGAATAGTTCCACGTTCACGGCTGTGGATGGAGGTGTGTATGAGACTTTTAACTGCTTGGCACTGAATGTCCGAATGTCCGTGTTGTTAATCTGCATTTTTTACCTCCTCTTTTTTGTTTCAATGGCAAGTTTGTCGCTGACCTTTTCGGTCGTCCTGCTTGCGACTTCGTCGCCGTCAATATAGTTGTGTGTTTCCACATATACATTTGTTGTTGCTTTTAATGCCTGCAACTTGTTATCAAGCATCATATTCAATCTCGTGTAGAATGGTTCGAGAGGGAGAACTGCCTCTGCACCTGCCTCACCGCCTATCATGAAATTGTTTCCATTCGCTCCGAATATCGTCGGTTGTAACATGATACCGCCTGTTTTGTACCACTCCACTCCGAACGACGGAACTGACGGAGGGTTCAAACTGAATGAGCCGGAGATACTGAAATGTGGCAGTTTCAAACTCGGCAGTGACCACTCGAAATTGAATTTTTCTTTTATAGCATCAATCGCATTCGATACGGCTGTCTTTGCAGCATTTATCGGTGTCTCGATGGCTGATTTGATGCCGTTCCATACTGTTGTGACTGTTGATTTCAGTGCATTGAATACAGTGGTCACAGTGGTTTTCACTGCATTGACTGCGGTCGATACCGTGTTCTTTGCCGTGTCGATTGCTGTCTCAATGGCTGACTTGATGCCGTTCCATATAGATGACGCTGTCATTTTCACAGTTGTGAACACTGTTGTCACCACTGTCTTGATGGCATTGACCACAGTTGTGATTTTGGTCTGAATCGCCGTCCATACTGTATCAATTACCGTCTTGATGGCATTGACCGCAGTTGTCACGGCTGTCTGAATCGCCGTCCACACTGTCGTGATGACCGTCTTGATGGCGTTGACCACGGTTGTCACGGCTGTCTGAATCGCCGTCCACACTGTCGTGATGACCGTCCGGATTGCCTCAAGAATCGTCTGCACATTTGTTTTGATGTTCGTCCATACCGTCGTGATAACTGACAGGATTCCGGTCAATATGAACTGAATCCTTGCAAGGAAAAAGTCGAACACCGTCATGATGATGGTCTTGAGGTTTTCAAGCACTGTCTGAATCTTTGTCTTAATGGCATCCCATATCGTCGTGACTATGGTCTTGATGGCGGTCAGTACCGTACTGATGACCGTTTTCACGGTATTGATTGCGGTCTGTACCTTTGAGGTGATAGCATTCCACACCTCGATGATGATGTCTTTGCAGTTTTCCCAAATGAACCGGAATGGCAACGTGATGATTGTCACCGCTGCATTGATGATTTCTTTTATTGCCATGAACGCCACCGTGATGACGTTCTTGATTGTCTCGAACACCGTCGTGACAATCTCTTTGCATTTCCCGAACGCATTGGAAAAAGCCTCTTTTATCGGTGCGAGTTTCTCGCTGACCGCTGCTTTCATCTCTCCCAGTTTGTCCGAGAATGCTTTTTTGATTTCGGTGAGTTTGCCTCCGGTTAGTTTATCCACAAAAGAGAGACCTGCGGTGTAATATCCTTTGATTCCCTCCCATGCTCCGGCGACAACGCCCTTGATTCCTCCACCGTTCTCCTCGTAGGCTGATTTGATATTGTTTAATTTCTCGGATACTGTTTCTTTTGCAGCACCGAGAACAGTTCCCATTGTTTCCTTGACCTTATTGAATGCACCGGATACCGTCTCTTTGAGGCTTGAGAGTTTCTCGCTCGTCGCCGTCTTGACTTTATCCCATGCACCGGATACCGTCTCTTTGACTTTTCCGAATACATTCGAGACGACCTCGGCAATCTTGCCGAATGCCTCTTTGACCGCCGTCCATAATTTATTGACGGCATTTCGGAACGTCTCTGAGTTTTTATATAAAGCGATGAACCCTGCGACAAGTCCTGCGATTGCAAGGACAACAATGCCGATAGGATTCGCCGACATCGCTGCATTCAACAACCACTGTCCGGCTGCTGCTGCCTTGGTTGCGACCGTGTGTGCGAGTGTTGCTGCCGTTCCTGCTGACGTTGCTGTCGTGTTGGCTGCTGATGCCACCGTGGAGGCGGTTTCTGCTGCTGCATCCGCTGTCGTCGCTGCTGTCTTGGCTGCTACCTTTGCAATCACTTTCGTGACCACATCTCGCATCGCCTTGAACCCGTTGACTGCTCCTTTGACGCCCTGCCCCACTTTACCGAGGGCAATGGATAGCGGTGCAATCGCTGCCACGAATAACCCGACTTTGATGATTGTCTGCTGTTGCCCCTCGTCCAGTGAGCCGAACCATTCACACAACGCTTTGACTTTATCTGAAAACTGGTCAATGATTGGTGCTGCCGATGTGAGAATCGTCTGACCAAACTGCATCACGGTGTTTTTCAACTCATTGAGTGTCACCTTGGTGTCGTATGAGGTTGTTTTCATTTTGCCGAACGCCGTATCTGTCGCACCCGTGGAGTTCCGCATCTGTCCGAGGGTGGTGTTGAACGTGTCCGCACTATCACCCAGTAGAATGAGACCTGCTTTTGCTGCCTCTGATGACGAGAACATATCGCTCATTGAGAGGTTCTGTTCCTTTGCTGCTCCGTCTACGATGGCAAGAACATCCGAGAGACTTGCTCCATCTGCCATCAATTCCTTGAATGACTTTCCGGTCTTTTCTCTCAGAATCACGTCGGTCGTGCTGCCAGTCTTTCCCAACTCGTTGAGCATCGAGTTCATGTATGTCGTCGATTCTGCTGTCGCAACACCGTTCGCTGTCATGATTGCATATCCTGCACATAACTGGTCGAGTGCTACGCTGTTAGCATTCGCCGTCGGGATGACTTTACCCATTGCAGACGATAACTCTCCAACGGTCGTTTTGCCGAGATTCTGTGTCTGAATCAACATGTCCGACACGTTTGTGACCTGCTCTGCCGATAGACCGTAGGCATTCATGATTGTGGTCAGCACGTCGAGGGTGTCTCCGGATTCCGCAAAACCTGCCGTCGCCAGTTTTGTGGACTGACGAACGAAATTGACAGCATCTCCCGTTTTCTGACCTGCACTGATGGCGTTGTATACGTTGTCAGCAATGTCTCCTGCTGCAATTCCTGTCTCATTTGACAGGTCTGTGATTGCGGTCGACATGTCTCCGGTTGACATTTCTCCGGTATCCATAATCGTGGAGACCTTTGCCATCGAATCCTCAAAATCAACTGCCATCTTTGCAGCAGAAATTCCAAATGCTGCTATACCTGCCGAAACAATGGTCATTTTCTGACCGAACGCCTCAAGTTTCTGTCCTGCTTTATCACATCCGCTTGCAAATGCATCCAGTTTATGATTTTGCAGTTCCTTGTTGACATTCTTGAGTTCCCCCTCCATTGAATAGAGTTTTGTCTCCGCATTATTGCAGGCGGTCGCCTGTTTGTTTAATGCGGTCTCGGTCTTGCCGATGGAACTCTCATTTGCTTTCAGTTCGGTCTCAAGTTTCGTCAGTTCCTCTTTGAGTTTCTTTGACTGCTCTGAGTTTTTTCCCGTTGCGGTCGCTGAATCTTCATAGGCTTTTCTTGCTGCATCGACTTTCGTCTTGAGACTTTCATGCTCTGCTTTCTGTTCTGACAGTTTTGTGGAAAGTTTTCCGTATTGGTCTCCTGCCAGTTTTACAATTTCTTTTTGCAGCTTTATCTTGTCCGATAATGCTGTCGCCTTGGTTGTGAGGACTTCGGTTTGTGAACCGAATGCTTTTGCTTTTGCCTGTGTCGCCGTCCATTGGCTTGCCAGTGCTTTCGCCTCGGCTGCCATGGACTTCATTGTTTTTTGATATGAATTAGCGTCCGCAGTCGCTTTCACGCTTACATAAGCCATTCAGTTCCCTCCTCTCCTACTGCTTATCGTTTATTGTCTTGATTGCAAATTTCATGTAATCAAGCAATGCCACGATGTCAGTCTCAAGGCATTGACTGTATGAATTATTCAATAATTTTATTGCTATCTGAATCACTCGGTCGATATTGTCTGAGCACACCTCCCACATGTTTCTTTTCTGTTCGTCTGTATCCTCATACCCGTTCTCACGGTCATATTCGTCGAATGCTGATGTTTCCTGTTCCACAGGTTCGTCATCCATCAATTCCAAAAACTTCGGTGTGATGACGTTCTGCATCACAAAATGAATTGATTTCGCTGCAACCATCACCTCGGTGATGTCTGTTTCTCCCAGTTCCTCAAGTGACATCCTGCTGTCGAATACATCCTGCACAATCTTTTGATTGAAAAACAGGGCATCCGACAGTTTCTCGCTGCTATTTATTTTCATGAGTTGAGCATATTTCCGATATTGCCCGACTGTTATGCTATTCACGAAATACTTTTCATCTTTGCAGGGGATGTATATTTCCGGCATCACTTGACGACGGTAAAATTTTCTTGAATCTTCTCCATTTTTTTCTGAATCTTTTCTGCGATGTCGATGTCGACCATCATAAACTCGGTGATTATCTCGTCAGCAGAAAGACCGATTTCCGGATTTTTCAATTCCTCAATCGTGAACTGGTCGCCGTAGAGACGGACAATCCACTCACACATCAACTGAATGTGCTCTCTCTTGTATCCGCTCTGTTGTGTGCCGTTTATTGTCTCAGATGCATCCAAATAGTCCATGTAGTCATCTGCCCCGATTTTAGGCATCGTGTACTTTTTCTGATTGATTACAATTTCATGTTTTGCCATTTTATTTCCCTCCTGTTATCTGTTGCTGACTAACCTTTAACCGCTGCCTGTTCTTTTTCCTGCACCTTGCTGAACCAGTCCTTGATTGCTGTCGCTGCATCCACATCCTCGGCGACGAGGTTGCTTTCATCGACTACAATCTGATAACGACCATCTTTCTGACGGTCATAGAAATCGCCCTTGATGGTGTTGCTCTTGACTGCGATTTTTTCTGCCTGTGTCTCAAATTCGTCATCGAGACCCTGTCCGAATTTTCCGCAGTAAAGCCATGTAAATTCATACTTTCCATTGCGTCGTTTGGTTCTGAATCCGAGGGCGAGTTCCGGTGCAAGGTCGTCCTTGCTCTTGATAAGGAATCCGTTCTCAAATAACTGTCCGAACAGCATTGCTCTGTCCTGTGGTGCAAGGGATGCGAGTTCGATTTCCACCTCTGTTCCCTCGTATGATGTGATTGTGTCCTCTGTACCGTCGTCAGAGTAGACCTTTTCACTTGACCATTTGTCTGAAATTTTTGCATTGACCGCTCTTGCCAGTTTGACCGGAACGTCTGCTGCATACGCTGTCTGTGTGTTCTGAGTTAATAATGCAGCATAGATGTCTCTCAATCCGCAATATCTGCTCCTTACGATAGGTATTACCTCTGCCATTTTTATTCCTCACTTTCTTCGTAAAATTTATTGAATCGTTGTGCTTTCATGTATATTCCATTTTGAGGTTTGGAATCGTCTGCATTCCTTGCCTCAAATAAGAATCCACTTGCTTTCATAAGTTTCTTGATTTTCGCTGCAAGTTCAACCTCGTCATTCCGAGAAAAGATTGTCACCTGCACCGTAATTTGAACGCCCTCGGCAGTGTCATCCGAATAGCTGTCCTCAGTTTCACCGCAATCCCACAATGTCACATGTGTCTCTTTGATGTCCTCTCTGTACCATCCTTGCACTACTTGTATGCCGGAGTTTTCTACCTCCTGCAACGCCTCGGCTGCGTCCTTGATGATGTCACTCATTGAATCACCCCACAGTCTTGTTCAAATAGTCTTGATATTCACTTTCTGCGATGCTCTGAATCTGCCCCTCAACCGCACGACCTGCCTTGTATATGAACTCTTGAGGCGGTCTTTTTACCGTTCCCCAGTTTATGAATTTCACATAAAAGTGTTCACTGTTGTCTGCTTTCGTCCATCCCACATCTGCCTCGGCTCTCGTTCCGCTCACTTTGACCTTTTCAAGCGGAATCGCATCTGCTGCATGACCGGACGGGTGTGACTTTGACCCGAATCCTCGACCGGACAGGTTTTGATTTCTTGATTTTGGCATCTTGCTCGACATCTCTTTTTGAATGATTGGTTGTGCCTTGGTGACGATGTTCTTGTTCAGACCTTGAATCTCTTTCTCGGTCGCACATTGTTCCAGTGCTTTGACAAGTTCGTCGATGCCTTGAAACTCCATCTCAATCCGCATTTCATCGCCTCCGTGTCATATTCTGACACCTACGAAACCCGATTACATTTAAGGAGATACTTGCTCTCGCTCTCCACGGGAATCATGGAAAAGATGTCATATTTTTCACCCTTGAAGATGACCGAATGCTCTTTGTGATGCATCCACATCGCCTCTGTTTTTCTGCATCTTCTCACCTTGAAAACTGCTGTTTCCTCAAGTGACTGCTGCAATGCCTCATATTTCTCATTGCTCAACAGGTCAGATACATCGCACCAACATTTGAAATACTCCTCCGATGTGGTTTTGTTTCTTCCATCCACCACGGTGGTGGTCTCTTTCATGATTGTGATTCTGCCTGCTGCCATCATGCACCTCCGTACATCTCTTTGAGTAACATTGAGGAAACTGCATGTTGCATCACCCTCGTGTCCTTGCTGAATTTTTCTCGGTTGTCATATAAATCTTTGACCGAAACGAGCAGGAGGAGGCGTTGCCGTGATGACAGGTTCTCGGAATTAAAAGTCGGAATCAGTTCCGACATTTCCTCAAGGGTTGTGTCAATCATCAATTCAAGAATATCGTCGTCGTCCTCGTAGTCGATGCGACTGTATTTTTTGCAATCCTCAAGTATTTTCGCACGATATTCTTTCAATTCTTCATCCGTCATCGTTGCACCTGCTTTCTATGAATGGGCGGTCACAATGACCGCCCTGCTCTCTTGTTAGCCTGCAACATTCTCGGTGATTTCGCCCTTGATGACTGCTGCCTCGTCAACAGGCTGCACATCGAAACGGTCACGCACCTTGATTCCGGTCATATCTTTCTCCCACAATCCTGCTGCCTTGTCATTCATGTCGATGGTCATGACATTGCGGTCAAATAATGTGATAGCCTCTTTCAAGTCACCGATATACACCGGATGCTTGTATCCTGTCACCGCTTCGCCGGTTTTGATTTCTGTGGACTTGATGACCTTATTGGATACCTTGACAATCGGATACTTGCCGAATAACAACATCTGAGTTGCCATTGTCGGATTCGGCTGCAAGATGTACTTGCCATCTGCATCCTTTAACTTGTCAAGATAGTTGTATCCGCTCTGATTGGTGATGACCATGGAACTGGTTGCGATTGCAGGGTCGAGGGATACGTTGAACACGTCCTTGAGGCTGTCGATTGTAGAGATAACGACCTCTTTTCCTGCTGTCATGGCATTCAGTACCTTGAGAATCATGGCGTTTCGGGTTGCCTTTGTCTTTTTGGCAATCCATTTATTGATGTACGCCATGACATTGGCTGCTGTGTCCTCAAAAAGTTCGGCGGTGAGTTTTAAGATACCGCCTTTTTTCTTAATGGCATACTTAATAGCTTTGAACTTAGGTTCATCCATTTTGGGGAAGTCTGCCTCCTCCCCCACGTTGTCGAACGGTACGGATTCCGCATCAACCTCGATATTTCTCGAACCGCTCTTTGTGGTTACGCCCTCAACATTGACATACTGCTCAAGGTTGTCATCTGAGCGTCTCAGTTCGATGATGTCTGTTCTGATGTCCTCCGGAATGGTGACGCCGATTCCCATTTCTCCGTCCTCATTTGCTGTTGTATCTGAGGACAGTGCATCCTTGTAGACTTTCACGTCTGCCTCGTCCGGCTCTTTCTTTAAGAAACCACACTTGACAATATTGACGAACGCTTTCACAAGGTTCTTTTTCTTGGCTGCCTTGTCAACCGCTCCTCCGGTGATGTCTTTTGCCCTGCCATTGTTGAGGCTGTCCTCGATGCCATCGAGGTCATCATCCTCAAGGTCTGCCAGTAAATTGAACTTGTCCTGTAATTCCACAAGTTCGGCTTTTGCTTTCTTTGCCTCGTCCATCTTGCCCTCGTTTGCAAGAGAACGAACGGCGTTCTTTTTGTCGTTAATCTGCTTGAGCAGTTTCTGCATTTCTTTGTTCATTTTGAATCTCCTCTCGTTTTTAGATTCCGTACTCGTCCAAATCGGCGAGCAACTGTTCCTTTTCCTGTTGCATTGCTTTTTCCTTTGCATCTTTATCTCGTGCATCCAGTGCAGCGATGACGGCATTCACAACGTCCTGTGTGCTCGTCTTTTTCAGATTCTCCGGAATATTGTTGTATTTCTCAAAGAAATCGGATGTACATGCTGCGACTGCTGCCTGCTCCTCAATCTCAACATCGAAATACTGTGCGACCTCATTGCCATTCATCCATGTTTCATTTTCCACAAGCGACTGAATTGTCTCTCTTGACACTCCGTCCTTTGTGTGTTCCATGTAGATGTCGAGAATGGATTCCTCACATTTATCTAACTGAGCAATCACATCCTTGAAGTCGTTGGCGTTGCCCCATGCAATACACAACGGCTTGTGTACCATGCACTGAGCACCGGATGCGAAATGTAATTCGTCGCAGGCGAACATGATGACTGATGCGATACTTGCTGCCATTCCGTCCACATATCCGGTCTTGTGACCCTCGTGTCGTCTCAACTGGTTATAAATTGCCAGTCCTGCAAACACATCACCGCCTCCGGAATTGAAATAGATGTCGATGTCCTCGAAACCATCCAACTGATGCAGGAAATCAGCTATATCCTGCGGACACTTGTCCTCCTCGTACCACTCAGATTCCCATGTCGCTGATACAATGTCGCCGTAAAAGTAGAGCGAACATTTCTTTTTTTCCTCGTCCTCTTTCAAGTCCAAATATCCAACCTTATCCACCTGTCCGGTTCGTTTGTTTTTCTTTGTGAAATCAAACCTTTTCATCTTCGGCATTCTCCTCACCTCCTTTCACGTCATCCTCCTCGGTCGTTTGCTGACCATCTTTTTTGGCGTATTGAACGCCTGCTTTTTCAAGAGGAATCACGTTTCCGTTTGCATAGAGACGGTCACCTCCCTCGGCATTTGACATGTCGAGTTTTCTTCTTGCCTCGTTTGGCGTAACAATACTGTTCTTAACACCGTTGGAGAGGTACTCCATCTGTGTCTTTGAATCAGTTCGGAATAACACTTTTTCATTGAATTTGTAATACTTGCCCTCGTCCTGTTGGTCGGGCGTCAGCAGTTTATAATTGATTTCCTCCTCGTACTGTTTGATGACAAACAATTCCGTGTCGACGTAGAATGACAACTGCTGCATTTCCGAGTTACTGTATGACGATTTTTCATAGTCATTTATCTGATTCGGTTTGACACCGAATGCTGCTGCAATTTGCAGTGATGTATATTTTTTCAGTTCAAAGAACTGTGAATCAGTCAACTTGATGTCGAGCGGTGTCAACTTCATTCCGAGCGGAACAGGCAGGATTCGTCCGGTGTTCTTTGCACCGCTGCCGAACTCCTCGAACGATTCTCGGAGTGCCTCTTTCGCATTTTTGTCAAGAGTTCCCGTGTATTCCAGTACCGCCTTTGCGGATAGTCCGGATTCATACATCTTATTCATGAAATCCTGTGACGCACCTGCACCGTTGACCGTATCCCTCAATATTTCCTGCACTGGTAGTCCTGTGATGCCATTGAGGCTGTGTGATGTCTTGAAATGCAGTACCTCGTCAGTGTTGAAAATGTATCTCTTTCCGGATGTCGGGTCTGTGTAGACGTACCACAATCGCCCTGCTCCGGCGAATATTCCTGCATCGTCGACAATTATCTGAACGCAATTCGACTGCATCACCCACAGGTCAAGCGTTTTTAATTCTCCTCCGAACTTCTTTCGGTCGAATTTCCTGCGTACATATACATACGCATTTCCGAAATGGTTTCGATTCATCTCAACCGTGTTCCAAAAAACCGTTGGTGTCATGAACGGATTCGGTCTCGTCTTGAGCAGGCGTGAGACATCCGTGTCCTCCGGTTCAATGATGCCCTCCTCTGTCTTTTGATAGTATTTGACGGGCATCTTTGCCAGTGTTTCAGACAACATCTTGAGGCAGGTGAAATATGTCACCTCTGAGGTTGGCTTTCTCCTAGTTGCCCCGAAAAGTCCGAGGAACGTATCTGAGTTGATTGAGAATGTCTTGTATGACGATGGTTCTGTCGCATTCGACACTGTGTTCCTGCTCCTCCACTTTTCCAGTAAGTTGCTATATGCTGTTTTGAATGGATTCATCGGTTCTCACCTCCGTTCTCTGTGTATTTTTCTTTCATGGCAAGCCATTCATTGACGAACTCATTTGCATCCGGTTTGTATTCGTCTTTCATTGCGAGTTTCCATGCGTCGATAATTGCATCAATCGGGTCAATTCTGTCCTCGCTGATGTCCTTATCAATCTTGATTTCGCCGTAATTGTTCGAGATTGTCTTTGCATTTGCGATTGACCATGTGAGCAATTCATCGACCGGAACGACTTTCTTTCGTTCTTTTCCGGTCTCCACGCCCTCAATTTCAATATTGCCTGTGAGAATTTCCAGTCTGAAATCGACAGTCGCATCGTTCAACTCTTTCGCTGTCTGTGTGATAGAGATGGAATCCCATCCCATCGCCTCAAGGTCTGAGAGGAACGCCGATGCGTTGTGTGGGTCATAACAAATCATCTGAGGCTTGAGGTTGTATTCCTCAATGAGCATCTGCAAGTATGACAAGATGTACTTGTAATCTGTCTTGATGCCCCCCAGTGTGTAGGTTGGTGTCACGAGACCCTTTTCAATCCATACGTCATACGGCACTTTATCCGTCTTGATGTGCTCGTCGACCCTGCTCGCAGGAATGAACGAGTGTGTCTTGACGAAATATTTCTTGTTTCCATCTTCATCCGTGAACGGAATGACGATGGCGATTGATGTCAGGTCACCGCCGGACGATAAGTCAACGCCGACATAACACTTTGAGCCTTTGAAATTCGCCAGTGTTTTGAGGACTGCAAGGCGTTTCCACTTCTTAATGTCCTTGATGTACTGGTGATTTGACCACTGAATCCACTGATTCAACTGCTTGACGAGGAAATCTCTCAAGTCCTCGCCACCCATGTCCTTGGCGGTGGATGCAACCGGAATCATATTCTCAAGAGCATCCACATCGAACTCAAGAATCGGGTTCGCTTTTATCCAGTTTTCCGGTTTCCAAATGTCATCATCTTCATCCATCTGAGCGATGTATGCGAACTGTGCATCGTTCTCAAATACTCCCTTGAGCAGATTGCAGCAATACTCATACAGTTTGTAACACGGCGACTTGAGGTCGAATCCTGCCGTCGTGATGACGGAAATCAATGCGGATTTCAATTTCTTGATACCGCCCTCAAGCAGTTTATACATCTGATTCGTTTTGTGAGCATGGTACTCGTCGACAATTCCGAGGTATGGTCTGAAACCATCCATTGACTTGGTGTCTCCGGATACTGCCTTGATGATTGAGTGTGTCAACAGGCAATCAATCGTGTTGTTATGCTCGTGAACCTTGAACCACTCCTGCAACTCCTCGTCGCTGTTTATGAACTTGATGACCTCCTGCAATACAATGTTTGCTTGGTCTTGCTTTGTCGCAGTACAGAACACCTTGCCGTATTTGTATCCGTCAAAATTGCCGTAAAACGCTGCAAGAATGCCATTGATGAATGATTTTCCGTTCTGCCTGCCTAATTGAACATAGGACGTTCTGAATCTTCTGTGATGGATTCCCGATTTCGGGTCTGCTGCTTTCTTTCTCCATCCATTCAGAGAGCCTAGAATGAAACATTGGAACGGGTAGCATGTGACCTGTTCCTCCTCGTCGCCCTCTGCGATGACGAGTTCCTCTGCAAAATTGATGATTCTTTCTGACTGCTCGACATCAAAATAATAGATATAGGGTGCTGTTTTGGACTTCTCCAAATCATCGAGATGCCTTTGACACGCCAGTCTGACGTATTCTCCGGCATTTATTTTCCCTGTGACGACGTCAACTGCGTACTGTGTGCAGCGGTCTATGGTTTCAACTGTCTTTGCCATAGTTTAGTTTGCATACTTCGCAAACTTGTTCTCCGGTTTCGGCTGTTGTACTTTCGGCACGACAATTCGGCATCTGCTTGATACCGTCAAACCGAAATCGCCTGCCCCCTGCCTGCACTGTTTCCAACATCTATCTTGAATTATCAAGAGACGCTCATGTTCTCCATTCACGACCTCTCGTTCTCCGACCTGTACTTGAACCATCGTTCCGGTCTCCTCGTCTTTCTCAGACTTGAAAATCGGTATCATTTCAGTGAGTGGGATTTCTCCCAGTTTCTTGGTCACCTCAAGATATTTCTCTTGAGCAATCAGCAGTCTTGCGAGTGCGTCACAGTCCACATTCGCAATCAGTTTGATTTCGAGCAGTTCTTTCGCAAGTTTCCGGAATTTCTTTTTGAGTTCCGGCGACAGATATGACGGCGGTTTGACCTTGTCACTCGGTGCAACGACCTCGGCATTTTTTCGCTGCTCAATTTCTGCTTTTGTGAGGTGTTTTTTACCTTTCAAAACCACCAAATCAGTGGGTTGTCTTGTTCCTGCCATGCAACAACAAACCCCCTTTCCCTCTAGTGTTCGCCGATGCTGTGTCACATTCTGACACCCCTTTCGGATTTGACCCTCTGTTGAAATTCTCGTGGGGAGTTTTCTCCGAACCGAATGGGGGGTGCGACTTAGAAACGGTTACCGAAAACTTTTTCGATACCCCCTGCCTCTTTGAAATGACGTTCAATCACCTGCCGAATCCTCGCTTGTGTTGCTCTCATGCTTGCCTTGTCCTTTTTGTATAGTGCTGTGATAGTGTTGTGTGTCGCTATGCTCAAAGGTATAAGGTTCAAAGGATTGAGCCTCTGTTGCCAGTCCTCCTCAAGTTCTATGATGTGATGAATCGGGTCTGATTCTTTGAGTGTTATCAACTCGCCCATCTCGTACAGTGCATAGATGTCAATGTAATCATAGACACTCATAATCACCGGACGAATCTCTCGCCATTCCTTTGACACATAGAACTCTGCTGCTCTTTGGTCTCTCCGTGTGTTGTTATATATCACATGCCTCGACTGCTCTCGTTCCTCACACTGCTCACACAGTCTCATGGTCTGCGGTATCAACTTCCCACACCTGCACACTTTGTATAGCAAACTCTCACCCCTTTCATTGCCTGCTGCCTGTGTCTCTTTATATAGGGCAGCGGTTTCACATGGTGTCCTGCTGCCCCGATAACAGGAGGGCGAACAGGGCAAGAAAAAGCGACTGCATTTCTGCAATCGCTCCTTACAACTGTTCACGCTACTATATTACCACTTGAAAATGACCTTTTGTTCCCCATCTTTTCACGGCATTTTCACGCCTTTTTCACGGCATTTTCACGCCCTTTTCACGATATTCCTGCAAATATTCGCTATTTATCAATAGCCTTTGCACCGAATAACTTGATTGATAACCGCTCAACCATGGTCTTGCACCACTGTTTCGGTGCATTCTTCCCACAGTTCCATTTGTCTCTGATGTCCTCGTATGTCTTGCCCTCAATGTATTTCATCTTGAGAGCATCGAACTTGTACTCCTCGCCTGCTGCATTCGCCTCTTTCTCCAATGCCTCAAGGCTCTTGTTGATATGTTGGAACAGGATGACCGTCTCTGCCTTGCATTCTCGGATAGACTTGAGGAATGCTTTCTCTGCCGATATGTTGTAGAGTTCTGCATTCTCCACCTGTGAGGTTTCACTGACCGCCTCAGATATATACCTCTGCATCTCGTTGTAGTTCTCAAGATACATGTACGTTTTATCAATGACGGTGACTACTGCCTGTTCTGCCATGTCTTTTCCCTCCCTTTCTTCTCATAGGCAATCCGTGCATCTTTCGCCAGTTGTTTGATTCCGTCCTCGCCTCATATCTTGTCGGTGCTGCTACCTCATAAAACATCCCATCAATCCATATTCTTTTATGATTCACCTCTTTGCGTTGACTGCCTACCGTCGCCTTATCTGCTGCCGTGGTGATAATCTCCTCAATCTCTCGCTCTTTCTTTCCTGTCGCTCTCAGTCCTTTGACCGTATCCGTCAGAACGTCAATCCATCCCATGTCAATCCCCCTTTTCTTAGTTGAACGGCAGTTCCTCGTCGATGCCGTCCGGTATATTCATAAACCCGTCACCGTCTGTCGGGTATTCCTGTGACTGCTGCCTGTTTCCGGATGATTCTCCCTTGCTCTCAGCGAACTCCTGCTCCTCAATCACCACGTCAGTGGTGTATACTTTCTGACCATCCCTGTTTGTGTATGAGCCTGTTTGAATACGTCCGGTGATTGCTACTTTCATGCCTTTCTTGAAATACTTCTCAGCAAATTCTCCGGCTCGTCCAAATGCTACACATCCGATGAAATCTGCTGACTGCTGCCCGTCTCTATTTCCACGACGGTCGACTGCCAGTGTATAGCGTGTGATGCACATGGATTCCTGTGAACTGTTGCTCTGTGTGTATCGTGATTCGGGGTCTCTTGTCAATCTCCCCATCAATATAACCTTATTCATGAATATCCTCTCTTTTCTCAATCCTGTCTGTGATTTCCGTTGTTGATGTCCTGTCTGTCGCTTTTATCCTTGCCTATCTGTCCGAATGCCTTTACCAGTTCCACTAAAAAGGCAAACAGTACCGTCAAGACAATCAGTCCGACCACAATTCCGATTCCGGTCAATATCATGCTCAATATGCTCATTTCTTCTCCTCCTCTTATGCGTGATTATTGAGTTCTCTTGAGAGGTTGAAAAATTTCTCTTTGAACTCCTCGTTGCTACCATTCATGCAGGTCTCAAACATGTCCTCATAGAGTTCACGGTTCTCGCAGATGAATCTCTGCTGTCCGATGGTGTATCTATTCTTGAAAAACTGTTCTTTGAATCCCTCAAGGATGACAGTCCATGAATCTCTCTGCTTTTGGTCGACATCCGGATATTTGTCGAGCATCCGGTTCACGACCGTGTCAACCGCCTCAGAAATGACCTTTTTCCAGTCCGGACGGTCTTGCAGCAGGAGGAACTCAATATCTGCGAATGTGTCGCCTGCTGCCACTGCTGTGATGCGGATGTCTTTCTTTCCCTTGGCTGCCACAAGAATCAAGTCCTCGTCATAGGCTGCACGATAGTATTTCAGTTTCTCCTCGAAATTCTCTGCCGGATTGATGATGATTTCCGGTTGACTGCTGCCCTCTGTCCGAATAGCCACGCCGATGTATCCGGCATGTGCATCAATCGCCTTTTTGAATATGTCTGCAAACTCTTTTTTTCGCATTTCGTCATTCTCCTCTCTATGATGCCATCACTTTGGCGAGCAGGCTCTCGTATAACTGTTTGAATGTGTCTCGTTCGGTCTCAAGCCGAATCACGCTCTCCTGTGATGCGTTTTGTGCCACTTTCCTGTTTTCCTCGACATATACTGCTGCATCCTGCTCCATCTGCTCCATTTTCGTCTCATTGTCCGTGATTTCCTGCTGCAAATCGGCAATCTCTGCCTTGAGACGCTCAATCTCGTCATTCTGCTGTTTTATTGTCTCGCCGTACTGTTTTGAGGTCTTGGTGTCTCCGTCCAGTGCAAGGGAAATCATGAGAGCGATGTCAATGTTCTTTTGCTCTTGCTCTGATACCTGTCCGATATATCCTGTGATTCTATCCACGGATACAGAAACAATCTGCTCGCATAATACAGTCGAAACTCTGCCCGTGCTCCGGATGACCGTATGTGTCGGCAGGTCTGTCTTTGGCTGAGTGGTCAAATATACCACCTCGACCACTCCACTGTTTTCATTGTTCTTTTCATTGCTTACGATGACCGCCGGACGGTCTGCCTGCTGCTCATGACCGTATGACACCCCCCCTCGGCTGATGTAATAGATTTCACCTCTATGCAAATCATTCATTGTTCTTTTCCTCCTGTTCTGCCACTTCGATTCCTGCCACGGATACGAGTTTCGTTCCCATGATGCAATATCCGTCCTCAAGTCCGGTATAGTCGTCAAGCAGGTACGTCACAAGCACTCTCACGGTGCGTCCTGTGTTCTTTCCATCCTTGAACTCCATCATCTCAAGGAAATCGCCCTCTTTGTATCCTCTGTCATTTTTTCTCAGTTCGAACGATTTCTTGCCGGATACAACATCATCGAAATACATGGATGCAAGGCGAATCTGATGAATCTTTCTGCCGTCGCCTGTTTCACTTGGCAGGGTCTCCATTTTCTCCTCCTCTGCCATCTCACGGAGTTTCTTTTTCGTCTCACGGTCGATTGCATCCTGTTCCTCATTGTATTTCTGCTCTGCGGTCTTGTTTGCCTCGGCTCTGTTCTTATACTGGTCGCACTTGGTGCATGTTCCGGTCTTGACGTTGCATGTCTCGTATTCAATGCAGGAATAACACAGAGAGGTGATTCCCTCCGGATGCGGTGTCTGATAGTCGTCGCCTGCTGCCGTCTCGGTCTTTTCTCCGGAGGTGTCTGAATCTGACACCTGTTCCTCTGCCTCTCCGATAACCTCGCCGTGATATGAGAGCGGTGTTTCCTGCTCTGCTGTGGTCTCGCCTGCTGCCTTTGCCTCTTTCATGCCCTTGACCTCTTTGTATGAGAGTTCTCCGGTCTCCATGTATTTTCCCAGTGCCTCACGCTGTTCCTCTGCCGGCATCCCACTGAGTTCGTATGCAGCGGAAAACGTGAGACGTTCCTTTGTGAGTTCCTCTCTGAACTCCGGAATCAGATTGTTGCTGACGCTCTCCATCTGTGCAATCTTGGTCTTTGACGTCTTGAGCATCGTGGCGATGACATCTCTCAGTCTGCCGGATTGCAGGTCGTATCCCTTGATTGTGCCTCCTGCTGCCTTTATGCGCTCAAGAGATGCCTTGAGACGCTGTTCCTCCTCGATTAAGTCCTTGACGCTCTTGATTCGGTATGCGTTGGCGATGATGATTTCCACCTGCTCCTCGTCCGAATCCTGTGGCGTTGTCAGTTTGCAGGTCGCCATCTCAAACTCTTTGTATCCCTTTTCGACGAGCATCTTGAGAGCGAGCCATCTGCGTTCTCCTGCAATGATTCTATATTCGCCCTGCTCATTCGGCTCATAGACGAGTTCGAGGTTCTGTTTCAACCCGTACATGAGGATTTCTCCTGCCAGTTCCTCGATACCACTGAGGTCATAGAAATTCATTGTATTCCGGTACATCTTGAAAATTGAAATGTCTCTCGTTCTGAATCTCGCTCTCGGTGTCTCGTCAATGCCTGCTTTTGTATTCTTATTCAGTGCATCCATCACACTATATCCTGTTGCCATGTCTGTTCCTCCTGTTTATTCGGTCAATTTCTGTTTCTTGGTTTCGGTGCGTTCCACATTGATTTCACCCTTGGCATTCTGAGAAACCGATGCCTTGACCCCCCCCTCTGAGGTTCAACGTGACCTTTGCCAGTCCTCCGGTGTATATCTCCTCGACTGCTGCCGACAATATACTCACAATCTCCTCGCCGACACGTTTCTCCGGTGCTGCATCCTGTCCGAACAGGACGGAGACGTTTTTCAATGCTTTCTCTTTTCTCTGCTTTTCTTTCTGATACTCGACCGCCTGCTCGCAGGTGCATCTCATTGTTGCCTCCTCTGCGAGTTGAGGAGATGTCAAACTCTCCTCGGTTTCGATTGCTATTGTCTGACCGCAAAATCTGCACACTCCCGTGTTCAACTTACTCATTTTCGTTTTCCTCCTTTTTCTCTCTCAAGATTAAGTCCGGACACCCATCGCACTGCTGTCCGTTTTCCTCACATTGCTCCTGCTGCACTTCTGTGACATCTCTGAGTGGTTTTTCATACCATCTGCAAAATGCCTCGTTTTTCATCAAACCGCCTCCCTTGTTTCTCCGAGAATGATTTTTCGGAACATGCTTTCAAATATCGGAACGGCGATGCTGTTCCCTGCTTGGTCATATAATGCCTTGTAATATTTTCCGATTCTTTGCTGTGCCTCTCTCGCCCTCTCAAAGTCCTCGTCAGTGTATCCTTGCAATCTCCAACACTCTCGCTCTGTCAAATACCGATACCGCCCATCGCCTCGGTCGATAACCTGTGCAGGCGTCCGGTCTTGGCGTGTTGTGATGGTGTATGCATAATCTTGAATGACTGTCGCTCGTCTGATACCTTTTGCTCCGATGCATTCAAGAACTGACGGCTGTGTCACGTCATAGACATCCGGAACATCGCTCTCAAGGAAGTCCTGCAAGTTCTGCATCGGTGTCCGAATGAGGTCATCGAATTGGAACGGTTCTCCATCCAGTACCGACACCGTGAACACTCGCTCCCTTGCCTGTGGCAATCCGAACTCTCTTGCATCCAGTGTCTCGTGATTGTTTGAATATCCCAATCGTTCCATTTCGCTCATATACCTGTCGAAATTCGGTCTCATGTACTTTGATTTCACATTCTTGACGTTTTCCCATATAACATACTTAGGACGCCATTCTCCCATGTTCTCGATGATATGTATTGTTTCCCACATAAGTGAGGAACGTGTTCCGCTGCCCTCGTCTGAACCTTTTCCTCGGTTGATTCTCTCCTCGCCTGTCGCCTTGCCTTGGTGTCCGGCGATGCTCATATCTTGGCAAGGCGAACCATGAATCAGAATGTCCGGCTTGAGATTCCATCCAACGACTGTCTGTGTCTTGTATTCGAGTTCATCTCTGAACATGGAATTGTAGGAACGGACTGCCTTTTCATTGATTTCCACATAGTCGATTGCTTTGGTTGGTATGTTGAGATTTCTCAATGCACATCTCGGTGAGCCGATTCCTCCAAACAACTCAAGAATCTGAACCATTGAGACCGCCTCCTCTCGTCACATAATAGAACATGTACTGTTGAATGATTCCGGCATATCCGTCATACTTCTCGACCGGAAACTTACCACCATACTGCTGCTTGATGATTTTATTTATCCATGTATCCACCGGAAAAGCGTCAACCTCGTGCATCCCAAACAGCCGGATGCAGTTGGCGACCTTTTGTCCTATCCCGTAGATGCTCCGGAGGTTCTTGTCACTATCTCCGGATGATAGTGTTCTGAGGTCAATCTTGCCATCCAGTACGTTCCGGACGAGACCCTCAAGGTATTTATCACGGTATCCAACGCCACAGGCTCGGAAATCTGCATCTCTTAACTGCTCCGGCGATGGGAACGTATATTGTGGCTGATTCTGCCCGTATCCGTCCGGTATCGTGAGCCTGCTGCCATATTTCTCACACAGTGTCTCGATGCTCTGCTTTATCTTCGGGATGTTATTGTTCTGTGAAATCATGAACGAGACAATCGTTTCCCACAGAGGTTGATTGAGTATCCGGATGCCTCTGCCGTATTCTGCTGCATCCATGAGAAACCTGTCCTCTTTGTCGATGCTGTCAATGATTTTCTTGTATCCGGTCGGTATATCAAAATAATTCGCCCACTTATTTGCAAATGTGTCCTTGTTGCAGGATAGCTCAATCGAGTGACTGCCTGCTGCCTGTGTTATCTCTATGTAGTCAACCCCGACCACCACTGTGAACGTGTCCTTTTTGGTCGGATGCTCTTTCATCCGGAAACACTGACCGGAATCCGCAATCTGCCGGATGTCAAAACAATCAACTTTGATTTCCATGTTCAGAGCCTCCCTCCATATCTTTCAAGAGTTCAAATACAATATTACGATAGTCCTGTGTTGCAATACATCTCGGTGAGAATCTCGGCAACGGCATCATGTTGATGGTTGCTTTCTCTGCGATGATTGAACGTCTCACCGGAGTGACGAACACATCGAATCCGGATTGTTCCTTGAGCCACTCCTCGAACTCAAGAGATGTCTTATTCTTCTGTCTCATGGTGCATACTGCTTTGATTGTTAAGTCCGGATTGATTTCTCTCATGTTCTCAATCTGCTCTGCGAGGCTGTTGATTGCCCTCACCTCGAATCCTCCGACCTTTACCGGAACGATGACGAGTTCTGCTGCCATGAGGACGTTAATGACCACCATGTCGAACAGTCGTCCGCAATCACAAATACAATAATCATATGCCTGCTGCACCTCGTCCAGTGCATCCCTCAGACGGAGAATCTGATTCTCGTCCGACTTCATGAGCAGATTCATGTCCGTTTTCATGAGATAGCCATTCGCCGGAATAATATCAATGTGTGGATACTCTGTCGGTCTTATGAGGTCGCTTGTCTGATAGTGACCTCCCTGTGACACATGGTGCTCAATCAATTCGCTCATTCCGATTCCGTCCGGCTCATAGCATCCGAATGTCTCTGAGGTGTCGCCCTGTTGGTCTCCCTCAAGAATTAAGACACGCTTTCCATGCTCCTCGCCCAGTATGTAGGCGATGGAATCTGACGTCGTTGTTTTTCCGATGCCTCCCTTTGGAGACATAACTGCAATAGTTTTCATCCTGTTTCCTCCTGTTATCTTTTCCCTGTTATCTTCTGCGGTTCTGACCGCTCATGCACGTTCTGAACTGATTCATCTCTTTCCCGACTTCATAAAGCACTTTGATGATTGTGACGCCTGCTGCCAGTGCGGTCGCTGCGATGATGATGCCTGCTGTTCTCATGCTATCACCTCCCCGATAAAATATTCGTTGTGCTCACAGGTGCAGCAATATGATTCGAGTTCATTGTCATCCGGATTCCTGCAACCGGAACACTGCCCCATCCCATTGATGACGGGTTCTTTGAATCCGCATCCGGCATATTGTTTCGCCATGGTGCAGGATTTCAATGCTTTCTTGGTTTTCTTCTCCTGCTCTCTAATCAAATCCCATCTCGTCCTCACTTGACCTCACCGCCTTTCAAGATGCTGTTGTTCGGTATATCCATGACCATCTTTTCGATTGCGTCCTGCTTTCCACTCGCTCGCCCCATCACAATCATGACATCATTCATCCTCCAACTATTGAGAGATAAATATTTCTCGATGACCTTGATTGCCTCCTCTGCCGAATAACATGTCGCCACGAAATGACCTGCCTCTGCCATATCTCTGAGGAACTCTTTCTGTGTTGCCTGCTGCCTGTTGTCACCGTATTTCATCTCGATGAACAATCCGCAATACATCCCTCTCGGATATGGGAGGCACAAGTCGGACACGCCTGCCTTGACGCCCATCTGTTTGAATTTCACTGCCTCCTGTTTGTTCCTGCTGCCACCATTCGGAACGTGATACAACCATCTCAATTCCGGATACCTGTTCATGTTCCAGTTCGCCCATGAGATGACGTTGATTTGCTCCGTGTCCTCACTTCTCAATGCATATTTCATATTCATTTTTCTGATTCCTCCTCTATTAGTTCTGCCCTGCATTGCTCATAAAACTCGCAGAACAGGCAAATGCTCCGGCAGTCTTTGACCTTGAGCATCCATCTCAGTCTTGCGACTGCCTCTCTGAACCTCATTTGTCACACTCCTCCATCTCCATCACCATGTATCCGTGAATCAAGATGGTTTTCTCTTTCTTCCCGAACTGGTTTCTCGGAGGCTCATTCTCACGCAGGTTCGGCATGTTTCTCTTTGCCTCCCACCACTTTTTCGTGTTGCCTGCCCTGTGAAACGGCGTGAGAAATACTTTCATTTTCTGCCCCTGCACTCCGAACGAGGTCTTGTCAATCTTGAGGAAGTCTGTGAATCCTGCTGCCTCAATCTGCTGTTCGGCTTTTATGAAATACTTTTCTTTTTCTTCATCCGTCCATCCGAATCTCACTGCTCAAGTTCCTCCTCAATCTCTTTCATCCGTTGTATAATGGTCTCATTGTATTCATAGACATATATTCCATTGCTCCACAGATGTGTGTATGCTCCACGCTCGCCGTAATTGTATGCAGCAAGTGCATCTTGAATCGTGCCATATTTCTCAATCAGTCCGGAAATATAGTCGATGCCGACGTGTATGTTCTGATATGGGTCGAGCAGGTTCGTCGCCCCCAGTTCCTCCATTCGGTCGATATGTGCTGACTGCCATATCTGCATATATCCCATGGAATGACCATCGTCTCCGATGCGGTCGTACTGGTATCCGGATTCACGCTCAATCATCGCCACCACGAGGCTATATCTCACGCCGTACTGTTTGCACAGGCAATATGTGTATATCTGTGCCTCCTCCGGAAAATAGCCTCCGGTCGCTTGATATTCCTCCGGTATCTCGTAGAACACGAAACCATCCTCCTCGCCACCGTAGTCCATCGACATGGTGTCGAATGCTCCGATGTTCTCAATGTCCGCATCCAGTGTCGCCTGCTCTCCGGTCTCAATTCCTGTCATTGTTCCATTGAGTGCCCTTGCCACTCCTGTGGACAGGTCTGCCAAACTGTCGGCGTTCTCAATTCTTTCTCTGATTTCCTGCTTTCGCTGTTCCTCCTGTCGCTTTCTCTCGCTTGCTCCTCTGACTGCTGCCACTGCCGTGTGTACCATGAGCACCGCTCCGATTATCAGAACGATTGCGAGGCATATTCTGTCGTGTTTTCTTGCCTGCTTTCGTGTCATGTTCTGACCTCCTCTTTCTCATTCGTGCATGTATGTAGAACATGCAGTTGAAATCGTTGTAATAGACTGCGGAATCCGTGAACTCATAATCGGGATACCATTTCGCCAACTGCTCCGGAATGCTTTCTCTGTTCTTGACCATCCCGTCGACGAATGAGCCTATCTGTTTATAGTTGCCCCCTGCTGCCGGACGCTTTGAGTGAACCACTCTGATTCTCGGCTGCGTGAGGTTCTGTGAACTGTTCCATCTCTTTTCTGACTTGACCCTCTCTTTTTCCTTGACGATATAGTTCGCCATGCCGGACAGACCGAACTTGTCCTTTTCCAGTCTGCGGACTTCGTTCCTGCTGCCACATTTCCATGCCTTTTCAACTGCATCCATGTCAAGGTCTCCATCCATCACGAGATGATGATGCCATCTGATTTCCTCGTCCGGATTGTATTCCGTGACGTATATGTATTTGCAATTTCCGAAACCCTGCTTTTTCCGCTGATAGTTGATTCTGCGGATATAGTTCTGCATGTTCTTGATTGCTGCATCAATATCTCCATCCGGAGGCAGATGCTCGTCATCATAGGTCAGCGTTATCCAAATGTCTCGGTCTGTGAAATTCTCATTGATAAGACGCTCAACGTATTTCCTCGCATTCTTATCATTCAGATTCTTTTGAGCCTTGGTGTTGTCCTTTTTCAATCCCTCCGGAGGAACTTCATCCATGCTCCGGAACTGCGGATATATCTCAACCTCGAACTGCTCTCCTGCTGTTATCTCTTTGAGTGCATACACGACTTTCTTTCTGTGATTGAACATCTGCTCCACAAACCACTCATGCATGTCCTCAAGGCTTTTCGCATACGCTGCCTCATAGTCATACGGGATGAAACCCCTCCTCGGTTTCTTCCTTTTCTTGCCCTGCTCCATATTCTGACACGTTCCTCCTGTTGCCCTTATATTCTTACTTTCAAGGTTTCGTTGAGTTGTTACTATCCATTACAAGGTCGACAAAACCTTGCGAATCCCTTGAAAATAAAGGCTTTCTTGCCTCCGTTTTTCTTGCATTCCCGTGTCAGATTTGTTATAATATTTATAGGTTTTCAAATATGACACGAACTTTTGAATCGGGTGACCACTGCAATGGTCACCCTTTTCTTTTGCCCTTTTATGAGATTGTGCTGTTATGCACCCTGCAACTGCCGTTTGTAGGTGTCGAGTAAACCTCGATAGATATAATATGCATGACGGGTCTTGCCGTCTTTCTTGAGAGCGTATCCAATCGGCAGGCGGTCGTTTCTCATGAGGTACTGCAATGCCTCGACATCCATATTCAACTCTTTCGCTGCCTGTTTGGTTGTCACCCTTTCCATGGAATCCATATCCTTTCACCTCCCTGTCTATGATAAAAGGCTCACGCCTGTGTTTTCTGATGTCCTGCCATCGCTGACAGGACGTATCTGTCTGCTATGCTGTGGCAACTGCTGCCTCTTTTCTCTCCCACTGCTGCCGTTCCTCCTTTTTTCCCATCATGTACCCAACAATGAAAGATTTGTCGTTCTCCTCCAATCCGGTGAACTTCTCAGCCATTGCCTCAATCATGCGTTTTTTCTCGTCCTTTGACATGGTTTTCTCTCCTTTCGTGACCTGTCATCATCAGCGTATGGCGGTCAATCCATACGGACGGGCAACTACTGCCCGTTTCGACTAAAAATCAAATGTATATTCCCATGTGGGTTCTGCTCCGGTGACCTCGATGTCACCGTGATGTATGTACGCTTTGCACTGAAAAAAGTGCTCGTTGTGGTCGTGAGATTCCTCGACCTCGCTTTCATCCAGTTCAACCTCAACCACAATCATTCTCTTGATGCCTCTCAGTATCAAAAACTTGCAGGCATCAACTGCCGTCGTGCATAGATACGCGCATCCATCCCACGATTTCCGGATTGCTCCATCCGTGAAAATCTTCTCCATTGTTTTCTCTGTTGTTGCGTGGTAGTATTTCATGATTTCCTCCTGTTTTTCTTGTCCTGCTGTTCCCTCCTGCCATATAATGAATGTGCAACCATTTCCGACTGACAGGAGGTGAGGACTTATGAAAATTGATGTTGACTTTGACGAATTGATGCAAACTGCTTTGAACGGTAGCATTGAGGCAAGCGAAAAACTCGCAGACAAATCTCCGGATGCTGCCGGATATGCTGAACAGTTCGAGCGTATCGCAAAGATTTCGGCAGGTGTTACAGTGGGGATTCTCCGTGAGTATCACGCTGCCCTTGAGATTGCTCTTGATGCAATTTCAACCACTCGTTGAGAATTTCATCATCGTCCACGGGCAGGGATTTCAGAAATCTCCTGCCCTTTTTCAATATTGTTTTGATTGCTTTGAGTATCTTCATCAATCTGCCTCCGGCATCTCAATGAAATAGTTTTCACTATTCCATTCGTCTCTCATGAATATGTATCTCTTGCCGTTCCACTCATTAAGTATCTGAATGAACTTGACCTCTCCGAGTGAATCATCTTTCTTTTTGGCATCCAGTTCCTCGAATGTTGTGACTGTTCCCCAACAACTGCCGACTACCTTATCATTGACACAAAAATCATTTTTTCTCATTTTCCTGTCCTCCTGTTCTTTGGTCGGGAGGCTTTCGCCTCCCTGCGGTTTATTCTGCTAGTGTTATCTTTCTGCCTTTCAAGTCGATGCAGTTCTCATAATCGAAATCAAATTCAGTGTTGAGGTTCAAGTCATGACCCTCTTTTTGCAGTTTCATGAAATCCTGTTCGTCGAGTGCATCAATGACGTATTTCCCTGTTGCGATGTCGATGTCAACCAGTTCCACATATTCGATATGGTAATAACATCCGTTTGGGGTTTTTCTGTATCCACTGCGGTCTCTCACGCACATTCTTTTGATATTTTTCTCTTTTTTCGGCTGTGGGATTGCTTTGAGTATCTGTTTGATACTTTTCACGAAATCCTGCTGATTGAGGTTGCTGTTCATGTATAAAGTCTCGAATGCGTCGTACTGTTCTGTCGTGACTTCTCTGCCTGCCATTCTTTCAAATTCGTGTTTCATCATGGTCTTGTTCCTCCTGTTCTTTTATAAATGAAACAGTGCTGTGTCATCTCGCTCCCTCGCATAAGTGTTGAACTCTCCATCATAAGCCGTTCGCCTTTTCAAAACCGAGGCATTCAATGGGGTATGTCGACCATCGTTTTCACTTCTCTCAAATCCCATCTTCCTGCTTGCTGTTTCATTTGAATACATTGTAATTCCGTTTGAATACTTTGTCAACACTTTTTTATTTCGTTTGAATACTTTTCTATTGATTTCTGTTTTTATGCGTGTTATATTCAAGATGAACGGAGGTGATAATGTGACACAAGGTGAACGAGTGAAAGAAATCAGAAAGTCTCTTGATTTGACGATGGAGAAATTTGGAGAGCGTATCGGAGTATCAAAAGCAAGCATCTCCAATATAGAAAACGGAAACCGTAATCTCACTGAGCAGATGACAAAATCTATCTGTCGGGAATATTCAGTTGACTATATGTGGTTGACCACCGGAGACGGCGAGATGTTCATGGAGAGCGATGACGATTTCATGGAAAAGATTGACCGCATCATGGCAGGTGAGAACGATGCCCGAAAAAATATGATTAAGACGCTCTTGAATGCATCCGATGCAGACATCGAGGCTCTTGACAATCTGATTGATTATTATATTGAATTGCGTGGAAATAAAGAAAAAGACTGACAGTCTTTCAACTGCCAGTCTCGTGGGTGTAAAGGTACGAAACGAATTTATATATCCTCTTGAGGGTTTTTTCACTTCGTATCTTTCCGACCATCTCGATGATGATGTCTCTGTACTTGATAGCGACCACCCCTTTCCGATTCCGATTATACCACAGATTTCCACAATCATGGAAATATGGCAGGCGATTTCCACAATCATGGAAATATATCCACCTGCTGCCCGTCGTCAATCATACTATGGTATGATTATTTGTATTCGGATTCAAAAAGGTCGGTGATTTTAACATCCAGTGCAATGGCAATCAGTTCGAGTTGAAACAGTGTCGGAGACACTTTCCCGTTTTCGATGTTGTTGAGCGTAGATTTTCCGAGACCGGATTTCTTTGCCAACTCCATCAGTGTGAGACCCTTTTCGGTTCTCGCATTCCATGTCAAAATCTTCATCGTTCTCACCTCCTCTCCGTAGAGATTCAGTGTATACGATGATTGATATTGAATTTTTTGCACTAAAAAAGGACGACCCCCACTGCAATGGGAATCGCCCTCGGAAACATTATTTATCAATGCGGTCGGCACGGATAAAATAACGCCCCTGCAAGCCTTATTTTATCATAAAACCGTGCTACTGCATAGGTTTTTTCTTTATGCCCTTTTATGAGAAAGTGAGGTTTTTATCATGAAAATGCCGAATGGATACGGCAGTGTTGTCAAACTGTCCGGAAAACGTCGCAAGCCTTGGGCGGTTCGCATCTCCTATATGGATGAATCACCCGACGGTGTCATCAAACGCAAACAGAAATACCTTGCATATTTTGTCAAGCAAGAATCCGCTTTGCAGTATCTTACCGAATACAACAACGGCTCTGTTGTTGCTGAACACATCAAATTCTCTGACGTTCCCACGTTCGCCGAACTGTATGGGAAATGGAAGAAATACAAGAAATCACTCAAAGACAAATTATCAGATAGCACATGGAAGAATTATGAGATTGCTTTCAACCATCTCGCTCCGCTGCATCCGGTCAAAATAATCAATATACGAGCGAATGACATGCAGGAATGTCTCAACGCCCACAATCATCAAAGCAAGTCCACCATCGGAAACATGAGGGCATTGCTCAAGGGTGTGTATGCGTATGCGGTCATGAATGAATATGTCGAGCAGGACTTGACCCAGTTCCTGCAATTTGAATACACTGAGACATCCACATCCATTCACTCCCGTTTTTCCGACGAGGAGATTGAACTCCTGTGGCAGAAATTGTATGTCGTCAACAACGTGGATATTGTTCTCATATACATTTACACCGGAATGAGACCGACTGAGTTGCTTGAGGTGCTGACCGAGAACGTCCATCTTGATGAAAAATACATGGTCGGCGGTCTCAAGACTGAGAACGGATACGACCGACTGATTCCTCTCTGTGACAAGGTGCTGCCACTTATCCGGAACAGGTACAATCCCGACCGGAAATATTTAATCAATAACAAATACGGCAATCATTACACATATGGAACATATCAAAATGGAAATTGGAACACTGTCATGGGAAAACTCGGATTGCAGCACACCCCTCACGATGGTCGATATACATTCGCAGCACTCGCAGACAATGCCGGAATGAATATCGTGTGTCAACATGTCATTATGGGTCATGTGATGTCGGACGAGGAAAAGAAGAATTTCAAATCACGCACCGGACAGGACATCACAAAAGGCGTATACACTCAGAAAACCATGAATGAACTGCTCAAAGAGGTCAATAAATTATGATTCCGGTTTTGTCGCTCACCTGTCTCTCACGGGAAAAATGGCGTGTCGCTCACCTGTCTCTCACCTGTCGCTCACTTGTCACCATCATGGTTCTGTGAACGTCGTTGTACTTCCGTTTGAAACAATTCTGACAATAAGAAAACCCCACAGATTCGCCATCCGTGGGGTTCTTTTTATAAAATTAGCATACACCTTGTGCGAGCATAGCATCAACTACTTTCTCAAAGCCTGCGATATTTGCACCTGCAACATAGTCAGTCTTTCCACCAACTGTTGCATTGTATCTCTTAGCAGCATCACTGATGTTAGCGTAGATTGTCTCCATGATACCCTTGAGCTTTCCGTCAACCTCTTCGAATGTCCATGAAAGTCTCTCAGAGTTCTGGCTCATCTCAAGTGCTGATGTAGCAACACCACCTGCATTGGCAGCTTTACCACCTACGAAGAGTACTCCGTTCTCCTGAAGGTATTTTGTAGCCTCAAGAGTTGTAGGCATGTTAGCACCCTCTGTTACAGATGTAACACCGTTAGCAACGAGCATCTTGGCATCCTCAATGTCTAACTCATTCTGAGTCGCACATGGAAGAGCAAGATCTACCTTGTACTGCCATACACCGTGCTCACCGTTCTGCTTTGCATGATACTCAGCAGTTGACTTAGCAGCTGCATACTCAGTAAGACGGGCACGCTTAACTTCCTTAACTTCCTTAAGAAGAGCAACATCAATTCCGTTTGGATCATAAATCCATCCGGTAGAATCAGAACATGTTACAACCTTAACACCTAATTCCTGTGCCTTCTCGATTGCGTAGATAGCAACGTTACCAGATCCGGAAACTGCTGCTGTCTTTCCCTCAAGGCTCATACCATGATCTTTCCATAATGCGTTAGTAAGATATAACAGACCATATCCGGTAGCCTGTGTACGTGCAAGAGATCCACCATAGGTAAGACCCTTACCAGTCAGCACACCTTCGTATGATCCACGAATTCTCTTATACTGTCCAAATAAGAAGCCGATCTCTCTTGCACCTGTTCCGATATCTCCGGCCGGTACATCAACGTCTGCTCCGATATATTTGCAAAGTTCTGTCATGAAGCTCTGGCAGAATGCCATGATCTCTCTGTCAGATTTACCCTTAGGATCGAAATCAGAACCACCTTTACCACCACCGATTGGAAGTGTTGTAAGAGAATTCTTAAATACCTGCTCGAAACCTAAGAACTTGATAATACCCAGGTTTACAGAAGGATGAAGTCTTAAACCTCCCTTGTATGGTCCAATGGAATTATTGAACTGTACCT
>OJPT01000113.1_pt1 | contig 44404 bp, 41 predicted proteins | sample 1598641 | NCBI WGS metagenome assembly OJPT01 (sample SAMN03922495, study PRJEB24848) | human gut metagenome | isolation source: stool sample | host: Homo sapiens | place: Germany | collected 2011-11 | reverse complement strand
CACAAAGGATTCCTGCGGCTATTTGCCTTAAATCCCGCTTGTGCTTGCGAAATATTCGTCATTTTCTTTGTTTTCAGATACACCTTAACACGGAAAGGGGAGATGGTATGCTGTTCCGTTTGCCGATCGTCAAATTTTTCAACCGCATCCTCAACCGCATCACGGTCACGGTGGTGCTGGTGGCGCTGCAGCTTGCATGGCTGGCGTGGGTGTTTTTTGCCCTCACCACCGGCGCGGCGCGGGTGTGGGTCACCGGGGTGCTCAACGGGTTAAGCCTGCTGATCATTCTGTATCTGGTGCGCAAGGACGAAAACAGCGCCTATAAGGTGGGCTGGATCGCCCTCATCGGGCTGTTGCCGCTGCTGGGCGGGGCACTGTATCTGGCCTTTGGCAACAAGCGGCCCTCCCGCCGTCTGCGCAGCAAAATGCAGGCGGTGGAGCAGGCGCACCGGGCAGACCGCGCTCAGCAGCCCGGACAGACCGCCGGGCTGTGCGATGAAAACCGGGGCGTGAGCCGCTACCTGACCCAGTACGGCTGCTATCCCGCATGGAAGAACACCACCGCCCGGTATTTTTCCTGCGGTGAGGCCATGTACCCGGCACTGCTGGCCGACCTTGAAAAGGCGGAAAAGAGCATCTTTCTGGAGTTTTTTATCATCAGTCAGGGCAAGATGTGGCAGGGCGTAGAGGATGTTCTGCGGCGCAAAGCGGCGCAGGGGGTGGACGTGCGGCTGATCTACGATGACTTCGGCAGCCTGCTGGGTCTGCCCAAGGACTTTGTGGTGCGCATGGAGCGGGCGCATATCCGCTGCATTCCCTTTAACCCGGTGGTGCCGCTGCTCTCGCTGGTGATGAACCACCGCGACCACCGCAAGATCGTGGTGATAGACGGCAAAGTAGCCTACACCGGCGGCATCAATCTGGCCGATGAATATATCAACGCGATCACCCGCTTCGGCTACTGGAAGGACGCGGGTCTGCGCATCGAGGGCGCTGCGGTGTGGAACTTTACCGTAATGTTTCTGGATTTCTGGAATGCCTTCCGGCCCTTTGAGCAGGATTACAGCACCTTCCGTCCGCAGCTTGCGGTGCTGCCCGCCAGCGATGGAGTAGTACAGCCCTACGCAGACAGCCCGCTGGACGAGGAGCCGGTGGCAGAAACGGTCTATCTGGACATTCTGGCACAATCACAGCAGTACGTTTATTTTTATACGCCCTACCTTGCCATCGGCGAGGAGATGCTGGACGCGCTGCGCAACGCCGCCAAGCGCGGGGTGGATGTGCGGCTGGTGCTGCCGGGCATCCCGGACAAAAAGCTGGTGTTCCGGCTGAGCCGCTCGTACTATCTGCCCCTGCTGCGGGCGGGGGTGCGCATCTACGAGTACACCCCGGGCTTCCTCCACGCCAAGTGCTGCGTCAGCGATGACCGCGCGGCGGTGGTGGGCAGCATCAATATGGACTACCGCAGTATGTTTCTGCACTTCGAGTGCGGGGTGCTGCTGCTGCAAAATAGCCAGGTGCTGACCCTGCGGGACGATGTGCGCCGCACCCTGCCCCAGTGCCGGGAGGTGCAGTGCGCGGACTGCCGCACCGGTCTGGCCGGTACGGTGCTGGACAGCGTGCTGCGGCTGTTAAGCCCGCTGATGTAAACATCTGCTCATAAAACCCGCGCGGCGGGGCACACTAGCTCCAAAGCCTGCGTCTGCAATGCAGGCACGGAAAGGGAGCGTATGTGACGATATGAAACAGGCATTGCGTTGGTTTTTGTGCTGCACGCTGGCGGCAGCACTGACATTGACCGGCTGTGGCGGGGGAAACTCCGGCAGCAGCTCCGGTTCTGTGAGCGGCAGCACCTCTGTGGGCAGCAGTGCAGCGCAAAGCGCGGCGTGGCGCACCGGGCTGGGGGTCCTGACCGAGACGACCGGCACAGACCGTGCGGGCAACATCCACACCGTAGCGGCTGCCGTGCTGCTGGATGCAGACGGCAAGCTGGCCGGGGTGACACTGGATGAGCTGGAGCTTTCAGTCAGTGCGGACAGCACCGGCAAGGTGACCACCCCCACCGACACCCGCACCAAGCGCCAGAAGGGCAAGGACTACCCACTGGCAGAGGTGTCCGGCCTGAAAAAGGGCTGGGCAGAGCAGGCAGACGCCTTTGGCAGTTGGCTTGAGGGCAAGACTCCGGACGAAGTGAAGAAGCTGAAAACGGATGCGGACGGCAAGCCAACCGATGCAGACCTTCTCTCCGGCTGCACCATCGCGGTGGACCGTTACCGGGATGCTGTCGTCCGCGCCTGCGAGAATGCACAGGTGTTGGGTGCTGCCCGGGGCGATACGGTCAAACTGGGCGTAGAAGTGGCAGAAATGCCGCAGGGGCTTACGGGCACAGACGACAAGGACGCACAGGTGCAGGCTAAGATCACGCTGGCGGTGGTGACCATGGACGAGAACGCCCGGGTGACCAGCGCTATCGGCGATATGACCGAGCCGGAGCTGACCGTCAGCGCGGATGGTACTGTGTCTGCCCCGCGGGAGCCGGTGTACACCAAAAACGAGCTGGGCGACCGCTACGGAATGCGCAGCGCAAGCGCGTTAGGCAAGGAATGGTACGAGCACAGCGCAGGCTGGTGCGGCTACCTGAAGGGCAAAAACGCCGTGGAGATCGGCAAGCTCTCCACAGACGGCACAGACGCCGACCTGAAGGCGCTGTGCACCATCTCGGTCACCGACCTGCAAAAAGCGGCGCTGAAGGCCATGGCGGAGCAGTAATCATAAAAACAGGATGTCCCTCTGCACAAAAAGTGCGGGGGGATTTTTTATGGATACCCCCTCAGGTGCTAACGCAGTGAGCAGACGGAAGGGGTATGCACACTTTCCCACAAAAAGCGGGCTTATGGGCGGGACAAAGCAGTGCATTGTGCAAAAAAATGGGTTTACCTCTTGCAAAACGGCGGCAAACGCGCTATTCTATAGCTACAGTTTACCACTTTATCATGGTAAAATGGTAAATCGAGAGGGAAGCGGGACGCAGAACGTCCCCCATGGGAGGAAAAAGATATGAAACTCAAGCGTATTGCAAGTGCATTTCTGGCCGGTGCTCTGGCATTGAGCCTTGCAGCCTGTGGCGGCAGTGCATCCACCTCTGCTGCGGCATCTGCTTCCGGCAGCGCAGCCGGTTCGGCTTCTGCTGCAGCGGGCAGCGATCTGGATTACATCAAGGGCAAGGGCAAAATGGTCATCGGCTATACCGTGTACGAGCCCATGAACTACACCGACGCCGACGGCAACTTTACCGGCTTTGATACCGAACTTGCCACTGCTGTGTGCGCAAAGCTGGGCGTAGAGCCGGAGTTCGTGGAGATCAACTGGGACACCAAGGTGGTGGAGCTGGACGCCAAGAGCATCGACTGCATCTGGAACGGCATGACCCTGACCGAAGATATCATGGCAAACACCGCCACCACCAAGGCCTACGCCAAGAACGCACAGGTCGTGGTGGTCAAGGAGAGCACCGCCTACACCTCCACCGCCGACCTTGCCGGTAAGACCGTGGTGGCTGAGGCGGGTTCTGCCGGTGAAGCCGCCATTCAGGGCGATGAGAACCTTGCAAAGGCAGACTACGTTTCCAAGAGCGTGCAGACCGACTGCCTGATGGAAGTGGCTGCCGGTACGGCAGATGCCGCTGTGCTGGATCTGACCCTTGCTAACGCCATGATCGGGGAAGGCACCGACTATGCAAGCCTGAAGATCGTGGACGAGCTGAACGCCGAGGAGTACGGCGTGGCCTTCCGCAAGGGCAGTGATGCCGCCGCCGCAGTGGACGCCGCCTTTGACGAGCTGAAGGCTGACGGCACCATGCAGGCACTGGCCGAGAAGTACGAGCTGGCGCTGGCCGACTGAGCCGGGCGTAAAACAAAACGATAGATGGGTGTGTTTTTGTGTCTGTGATCCTTGGGCGCCTTTCCGGCGCGTTCCTGCTCAACTGTGAGTTGTTTGCCCTTACGCTGCTATTTGCGCTGCCGCTGGGGCTGGTGGTGGCCTTTGGCTCCATGAGCCGGTGCAGGCTGCTGTCCGGTGCGGTAAAGACCTTTGTCTGGGTCATCCGCGGTACGCCGCTGATGCTGCAGATCATCGTCATTTATCTGGGCCCCGGCCTGCTGGGCATGAATAATCCGTGGCCCTCCGGCTCCGGCGGGCGCATGGTGGCGGCGGTGGTGGCCTTTGCCATCAACTACGCCTGCTATTTTTCCGAGATCTACCGAGGCGGCATCGAGGCGGTGCCTAAAGGGCAGACCGAGGCCGGGCAGGTGCTGGGCATGACCCGCACGCAGATCTTTTTCAAGGTCACTCTACTACAGGTGGTCAAGCGCATCCTGCCGCCCATGGGCAACGAGATCATCACCCTTGTCAAGGACACCTCGCTGGCAAACACCATCGCCAACAAGGAGATCATCATGATGGCCAAGGAGTACAGCGCAAAGGGCTTGATCTGGCCGCTGTTCTCCACGGCGCTGTTCTTCCTTGTGTTTGTAGGCGCGCTCACCCTGTTGTTCAACTGGGCTGAAAAGAAACTGGATTATTTCCGCTGCTGAGGAGGTTTTTAAGAATATGGCATTACTGGAAGCCTCCGGCATTGGCAAAAATTTCGGAGATACAAAGGTCTTAAAAGATATTTCTCTTACCTTAGAGCAGGGCGAGGCGCTGGCCATCATCGGCTCGTCCGGCTCCGGCAAAACCACCCTGCTGCGCTGCCTGAACTTTCTGGAGCGGCCGGACACCGGCTGCATCCGGGTGAACGGCGAGACCATGTGGGACGCCGCCGACCCCGCTACCCAGCGGGAGAGCGAGATCCGCAAAAAGCGGCTGCACTTCGGGCTGGTGTTCCAGAACTTTAACCTCTTCCCGCAGTATACGGCGCTGCAGAACGTGATGCTGGCAGGGGAGCTGCTGGCAAAGGAGCGCCCGGACTACCGCGCCAACAAAAAGGCGGTGCACGCCCAGCTGGAACAGCAGGCGCGGGAACTGCTGGCGCAGATGGGGCTTTCGGAGCGGGCAGACCACTACCCGCACCAGCTTTCCGGCGGGCAGCAGCAGCGGGTGGCCATTGCCCGTGCGCTGGCGCTGCACCCGGACATCCTCTGCTTCGACGAGCCCACCAGCGCCCTTGACCCGGAGCTGACCGGCGAGGTGCTGCGGGTGCTGCGGGAGCTGGCCGACCGCAAGACCACCATGATCATCGTGACCCACGAGATGCACTTTGCCCGGGATGTGGCCGACCGCATCCTGTTTATGGACGGCGGTGTGGTGGTGGAAGAAGGTCCTGCAAAGCAGCTGATCGACCACCCGCGCGAACAGCGCACCAAACAGTTTCTGGCACACTACGCGGAATGAGCAAAATCACCAATTCTTTGGGCAAAAAAATGGAAATGTTGATGCAAACCAAGTCTTGTAAAACCGGCGCTGCTCCGCTATAATACCACTCATGAATCCTTACAACGTCCTGCCGCTTTTCCGGCAGGGCGTTTTTCACGGCAAAAATGCGAACATCCATCTTTTTTGTGTGGGCAGGAGGTATATTTCCATGACCAAAGATATGACGCAGGGCAGTCCGCTGAAGCTGCTGCTTGCCTTTGCTGTGCCGCTGATGCTGGGCAGCCTGTTCCAACAGTTCTACAATCTGGCCGATACCATCATCGTCGGGCGGTTCGTGGGCGTGGAAGCGCTGGCGGCGGTAGGCAGCGTGGGCGGTTTGAACTATCTGGTGCTGGGCTTTGTCAACGGCATTGCCTGCGGCTTTTCCATCCCCATCTCATGGACCTTCGGTGCCCACGACCACCACGAGATGCGCCGCTACACCGCCAATACCGTGTGGCTGTCCATCGCCTTTGCCACGGTGCTTACCATCGTTACGGTGGCAATGACCCATCTGGTGCTGGTGTGGACGAACACCCCGGCCGATATCATCGACCTTGCGGATATCTATATCCGCACCATTTTTGCAGGCATCCCCTTCACGCTGCTTTATAATGTGACCAGCGCCCTGATGCGTGCACTGGGCGACAGCAAGCGCCCGCTGTATTTCCTGCTGGTGGCCAGCGTGCTGAACATCGGGCTGGACCTTGCCTGCATCATCCTGTTCAACATGGGCGTGTTCGGCGCGGCTTTTGCCACCGTGTTCAGTCAGGCTGTGGCAGGCATCGGCAGCCTTATTTACATCATGCGCCACTACCCGGAACTGCGCTGGAATAAGGAAGAAGGGCGCATCAGCGCTCCGCACTGCGCAAAGCTTTGCGCCATGGGCCTCCCCATGGGTCTGCAGTGCAGTATTACTGCCATCGGCAGCGTGGTGCTGCAGGGCGCGGTGAACGGTCTGGGCAGCGATATCGTAGCCGCGCAGACCGCCGGCGGCAAGGCTGCGCAGTTCCTCAGCGTGCCGCTGGAGAGCATCGGCACCGCCATGACCACCTACACCAGCCAGAATATGGGCGCGAAGGATCTGGGCCGCGTGAACCGCGGTGTGAACACCGCACTGGGCATCGGCTGCGTGTACAGCGTGGCCTCCTTCCTCATCCTGCGCGTGCTGGACAAGCCCCTGATCGGCCTGTTCCTGGACGCAGGCGAGACCGCCATTATGGCCAATGCGCAGGACTTCATCTTCTGGAACAGTGTGTTCTACATCCCGCTGGCAGTGCTTATCATCTACCGCTACACCATTCAGGGTCTGGGGCACTCCGGCCTTGCCATGTTTGCCGGTGTGGCTGAAATGATCGCCCGCGCCATGGTGGGCTTCTGGTTCGTGCCGCTGTGGGGCTACTTTGCCGCCTGCATCGCAAGCCCGGTGGCATGGCTCTTTGCCTGCTTCTTCCTGATCCCGGCCTATTTTGTGGTGTTCCGCAGACTGCAAAAGGAAAAGCAGCAGGAAGCCGCCGCAAAGGTGCAGTAAGGGTTCATAAAAAATGCTTTTTCTTTTCGCCCTTTCATGCTATAATAACAGGTAAATACGGCTTTGCCGTAACAGGGCAGGGCAGGGGTGACCCCGCACTGCCGGGGCAATGCCCGCAATTGCGGCGGGCGGGAAAATACAAAAAGAGAGGCGAATCGAGATGTTGGATATGATCAAATGCAGCACCGGCGGTGCGTACTATGCGCGCGGAGAGTGGGTGCCCGCAGATGGCAATGCACCCGCAGCACTGGCAGCAAAGGGCTTTGATGCCGCTGCCGTTGCCGCGGCTAAGACCGGTACCATGGCCTACAATATTATGCAGGCACACAACACCAGCGGCGATGCCGAGAACCTGAAGATCAAGTTTGATGCCATGGCAAGCCATGACATCACCTTTGTGGGCATCATCCAGACCGCCCGTGCTTCCGGGCTGGAAAAGTTCCCCATTCCTTATGTGCTTACCAACTGCCACAACAGCCTGTGCGCTGTGGGCGGCACCATCAACGAGGACGACCACCGCTTTGGCCTGTCCGCTGCCAAAAAGTACGGCGGTATCTTTGTGCCCCCGCACATGGCAGTCATCCACCAGTATATGCGCGAGCGCTTTGCCGGCTGCGGCAAAATGATCCTTGGCTCGGACTCCCACACACGCTACGGCGCACTGGGCACCATGGCTATCGGCGAGGGCGGCGGCGAGCTGGCAAAGCAGCTGCTGGGCCGCACCTATGATGTTGCCCGCCCGGGTGTGGTGGCCATCTACCTGACCGGCAGTCTGCCGGCGGGCTGCGGCCCCCACGATGTAGCCATTGCCCTTGTGGGCAAGCTGTTCAAGAGCGGCTACGTCAAAAACAAGGTTATGGAGTTCGTGGGCCCCGGCATTGCTTCCCTGCGGCAGGATACCCGCAACGCCATTGATGCCATGACCACCGAGACCACCTGTCTGTCCTCCATCTGGGAGACCGACGAAGTCACCCAGCGTTTTCTGGCAGTGCATGGCCGTGCAGCAGACTATAAAAAACTTGCACCGGCTGACCTCGCCTACTACGATGGTGTGGTGGAGGTGGATCTTTCTGCCATCCGTCCCATGATCGCCCTGCCTATGCACCCCTCCAACGCCTTTACCATCGAAGAACTGAACGCAAATCTGGAGGACATTCTCCACGCCTGCGAGCAGGATATGCAGAAGCTGATCGGCCGCAAGGATGTGCAGCTGGATCTGTGCAGCAAGATCGAAAACGGCAAGCTGCGTGTGGATCAGGGCGTCATTGCAGGCTGCGCAGGCGGTCTGTACGACAGCATCTACGAGGCTGCTTCCATCCTCAAGGGTCATACCGGCGGCTGCGGCGACTACGCCTTGAGCGTTTACCCCGGCAGTCAGCCCATCATGATGGAACTGGTGCGCACCGGCGTCATTGGCGAGTTGATGGCTAGCGGCGCTACCATCCGCACCGCCTTCTGCGGCCCCTGCTTCGGCGCAGGCGATGTGCCCGCCAACGGTGCACTGTCCATCCGTCACACCACCCGCAACTTCCCCAGCCGCGAGGGCTCCAAGCCCGGCAGCGGCCAGCTGGCCGGTGTGGCACTGATGGATGCCCGCAGCATTGCAGCCACCACCGCAAACGGCGGCATCCTGACCCCCGCCACCGACATTGATTACGATCCCACCGTGCCGGAGTACCAGTACGATGCTTCCAGCTACGACACCCGCGTCTATCAGGGCTTTGGCAAGGGCGATTACGATGCCCTGCTCAAGTTTGGCCCCAACATCAAGGACTGGCCGGAGATCGCACCGCTGGGCGACAACCTGCTGCTGAAGGTGGCTTCTTATATCACCGACCCCGTCACCACCACCGACGAACTGATCCCCTCCGGTGAGACCTCTTCTTACCGCTCTAACCCCCTGGGTCTGGCCGAGTTCACCCTCAGCCGCAAGGACCCGGAGTATGTGAGTCGCGCCAAGGCCGTGCAGGCCGAGGAAGCTGCCCGCCGCGCCGGTGCAGGGGACGCCGCCCTGCTGGCAAAGGTGAACGCCGTGCCCGGCTGCGAACAGCTGAGATGGAACGATATCCAGATCGCCTCTACCATCTTTGCGGTCAAGCCCGGCGACGGCTCTGCCCGTGAGCAGGCCGCCAGCTGCCAGCGTGTGCTGGGTGCCGGTGCCAATATCGTAACCGAGTACGCCACCAAGCGTTACCGCTCCAACCTGATCAACTGGGGCATGCTGCCCCTGCAGCTGGCAGGTGCCACCCCCTTTGGTCTGGGGGACTATGTGCTCATCCCCAATGTGCGGGAGGCACTCAAGGGCGACCTGCAGAACATCAAGGCCTATGTTCTGGGCGATACCGTCAAGGAGTTTGAGCTGTACATGGCTCCGCTCACCACCGACGAGCGCCAGATTCTGGCTGATGGCTGCCTGATCAATTTCTATAAGCACTAAGGAAGTAACCCGCTATGTCCTGTGACCTGCATATCCATTCCACCTGCTCGGATGGTGCTGTGCCCATCGAGCGGCTGGCACCCATCGCCGCCCGCACCGGGCTGCACGCCATCGCCCTTTCGGACCACGACACCCTGCTCAGCGCCCAGTACGCCTATGCCCACACCGGGCAGGACGGGGTAGAGCTGATCCCCGCCGTGGAGCTGACCGGCTACGACTTTGAGCGCCAGCACCGGGTGCACCTGCTGTGCTACTACCCGGACGTGGATTGCCCGGCGCTGCGGGAACACTGCGCCATCATGAAGGAGCGCCGCAACGCCTGCGCTTTGCAGAGCGCAAAGGAGCTGGAACAGCTGTACCCGCAGTTTACCACCGACCTTGCATGGGAGACCACAAAGGCCAGCGGGGTGCTGTTCAAAAGCGGGCTGATGCAGGCGCTGGAACTGCTGGGTCTGACCGATGGCAGCATCTACGGCGAGACCTACCACAAGCTGTTCGGGTGGAACCCCCGGGGCATCGTGCTGCACTCGCCGGAGTATCTGCCGGTGCGGCAGGTGCTGGCTACCGCCAAGGCAAGCGGCGGCGCGGTGGTGTTTGCCCACCCCACGGTATATAAAAGTATGCCCCTGCTGCGTGAGCTGGCAGCAGAGGGCGCAGTGGACGGCATAGAGGTGTACCACCCCAGCAACAGCCCGGAGGACAGCGCCGAGTGCCTTGCCCTGTGCAAACAGTACGGTCTTGTGGCGACTGCGGGCACGGACTTCCATGGCCGCAACCACAAGCACCCGCACCCCATCGGCACCTGTACCGCACCGGACGAAGCCGCAGCGCAGCTGCGCGCCATCGCCGAAAAACGTAAAAGAGAGAGGACGTAAAGACTATGAGCAAGGAATTTTCCTTCCCGAACAAGGGTACCTGCTCCAAGCAGACCAACTTTGTGCTGAACGATGACCACACCATTGCTTCCATCGAGGTCGTCGGCGGCTGCAATGGCAACCTGAAGGGCATCTGCCAGCTGCTTACCGACATGAAGGCAGAGGACGCCATTGCCCGTCTGGACGGCACGCTGTGCGGCTTCCGCAGCACCAGCTGCCCGGACCAGATCGCAAAGAACCTGAAAAAGGCTCTGGAAGAGATGAACTAAAATCCACCGGAGAGCCGCTGCACAGAACCTTGTGCGGCGGCTCTCTTTTTGTATGGGAAGATTTGCTTAGAGAAACCCTCTCAGTCAAAGCCTTGCGGCTTTGCCAGATTCCCCCTTTTGTCACCTACGGTGACATCTTCCCCCGGTGCGGGGGAAGTCTGCCCTCTCAGGGGGAGCTTTTAAGTATCTCTTACGGTCAGCGCTGATAAAGCTCTCCCTTCGGGAGAGCTGGCGCGAAGCGCCTGAGAGGGTTTACTTTATGTCACAATTTGTACGCATTTCCAGCAAATGAGGGCGGATGTAAAAAATCTATACACCGGGCAAAGTTTGTTTGTTGTTCCGGTTCACTTTGCGGGGTATACTGTTGCCATAGAGAACAGCACGATGAAGGCTGTGAAACGAAAATATGGAAGCATGGAAGCAGGGAGGCTTTTTTATGTACTATTCCAGTGGCAATTATGAAGCTTTTGCACACCCCAAAAAGCCGGAGGGAGTGGATCATAAATCCGCTTATATCATCGGCTCCGGTCTGGCTGCGCTGACCGCTGCCTGCTATCTGGTGCGCGACGGCCAGATGAAGGGCGAGCACGTCCATGTGTTTGAAAAGAACGCACTGGCCGGCGGTGCCTGCGATGGCTACAAGTACGATATCGGCTATGTGATGCGCGGCGGCCGCGAGATGGACAACCACTTCGAAGTTATGTGGGATATGCTGCACTCCATCCCGTCTCTGGAGACCGAGGGTGCCAGTGTGCTGGACGAGTATTACTGGCTGAACAAGGAGGACCCCAACTTCTCCCTGTGCCGTGCCACCGTCAACCGCGGCGAGGATGCTCACACCGATGGCAAATTCGGCCTGTCCGATAAGGGTGCCATGGAGATCATGAAGCTGTTCTTTACCCCGGACGAGCAGCTGCAGGATAAAAAGATCACCGATTTCTTCGATGACGAGGTGCTCAACACCAACTTCTGGATGTACTGGCGCACCATGTTCGCCTTCGAGAACTGGCACAGCGCTCTGGAGATGAAGCTGTACCTCAAGCGCTATATCCACCACATCGGCGGTCTGCCGGACTTTACCGCCCTGCGCTTTACCCGCTATAACCAGTACGAGTCCATCATCCTGCCCATGGTGCGCTATCTGGAAGGCTTCGGCGTGCAGTTCCACTACAACACCAAGGTCACGGATGTGAAGTTTGATATCCAGAAGGGCCGCAAGCTGGCAAGCTCTGTCACCGTGGAGCACGAGGGCGAGACTTCTAACATCGACCTGACCGAGAACGATCTGCTGTTCATCACCAACGGCGGCTGCGTGGAAAGCTGCACCGTGGGTGCACAGGATAAGGCCACCGGCTTTGACCCCACCATCCAGCCCGGCAACGGCTGGGATCTGTGGAAGAAGATCGCCGCACAGGATCCCTCCTTCGGTCACCCGGAAAAGTTCTGCTCCGAGCCGGAACTGAGCAACTGGGAGAGCGCCACCATCACCACGCTGGACGACAAGATCCCTCAGTATATCCGCAAGATCTGCAAGCGCGACCCCTTCAGCGGCCATACCGTCACCGGCGGCATCGTCACCGTCAAGGACTCCAGCTGGCTGCTCAGCTGGACGCTGAACCGTCAGCAGCAGTTCAAGGATCAGCCCAAGAATCAGCTGTGCGTCTGGGTGTACGGCCTGTTCAGCGATAAGCCCGGCGATTACGTCAAGAAGCCCATGCGCGACTGCACCGGCCGCGAGATCTGCATGGAGTGGCTGTACCACATCGGCGTGCCGGAGGATCAGATCGCGGAGCTGGCAGAGCACAGTGCCAACACCGTGCCTGTGATGATGCCCTATATCGACGCCTTCTTCATGCCCCGTGCCATGGGCGACCGTCCCGATGTTGTGCCCGAGGGTGCTGTGAACTTTGCCTTCCTCGGTCAGTTTGCCGAGACCGCCCGCGATACCATCTTTACCACCGAGTACTCCATGCGCACCGGTATGGAGGCTGTGTACACCCTGCTGAACATCGACCGCGGCGTGCCCGAGGTCTGGGGCAGCACCTACGATGTGCGCGCTCTGATCGATGCCACCGTGAAGCTGCGCGACGGCAAGAAGATCACCGACATGGATCTGCCGCTGATCCCGCGTCTGGCTTTGAAGGAAGCTTTGAAGAAGATCGAGGGCACCGACCTTGAGAAGTTCCTCAAGGAGTATAACGCCATCTGATATTTCCCTCTCCTCCGATAGACCCGGCAACGGGTCAACACCCCCCTAAAAAAGACCTCTCCGCTGCTCTGCGACAGGGCACAGGGAGGTCTTTTTTGTGTAAAAATGGTACAATATGCGTCAAAATAAAGCGGAACGTGAAAATAATTTGTGCCAAAAGAATGATTTTGGCTTGTTTGCGGCGGCGTTCTGTGCTATGCTAGAACTATTGAAAGGGCAGGAGGGAAGAGCCTGCCCAAATGCGATACGCCAAAGATAAAAGGAGGTCGTTTTCCTGTGAAACAACTTATTTCCCGTCGCAGCTTTTTAAAGGCTGCTGGTGTGACCGCTGCCGCTGCATCCATGGCCATCGGTGCGCCTGCCGCATCGGCCTGCTGGTATGGTGACAAGTCTGACGTCACCATCCTGTACACCAACGATGTCCATACCTACATCGACAAGCAGAGTCCCAAGCTGACCTACGCTGCCATTGCCGACCTGAAGCAGAGCTATCAGAATGCCGGCAAGGATGTGCTGCTGGTGGATGCAGGCGACCATGTGCAGGGCACCGCCTACGGCTCCATGGACGAGGGTGCCTCCATCATCAAGCTGATGAACGCTGCCGGTTACGATGTCGCCACCCCCGGCAACCACGAGTTCGACTACGGCATGGACCGTGCCAAGGCCATCATGAAGGAAGCCGATTTCCCGTACCTGTCCTGTAACTGGGTAGACCTGCGCACTACGCTGCGTGTGCTGCCCTCCGTCAAGGTGTTCGTGCGCGGCGGCAGACGCATCGCCTTTGTGGGCGTGACCACCCCCGAGACCTTTACCAAGTCCACCCCGGCCTACTTTATGGATAAGGCACAGCGCAAGTACATCTACGATATTCAGGGCGGCGAGGACGGCAAAAAGCTCTATGACGCCGTGCAGAAGGCCATTGATAAGGCAAAGCTTCTGGCAGATGTGGTCATCGGTCTGGGCCATCTGGGCGTAGACCCCTCTTCCTCTCCGTGGACCAGTGAGGAAGTCATTGCCCACACCAGCGGCTTTGACGCCTTTATCGACGGCCACTCCCATACCGTAATGGAGAACAAGCAGGTGCAGGATGCCTCCGGCAAGGCTGTCACCCTGACCCAGACCGGCTCTTACTTTGCAAACGTTGGCGAGATGACCATCGCTGCGGACGGCACCATTACCACCAAGCTCATCCCCACCCACGAGGGCATGGACGCAGGCATCGCCGCCATGCAGACTGGCTGGGTGAACACCGTGGACGATATGCTGGGCGAGAAGATCGCTGTGGGCGACAGCGATTTCTACGTCTCTGACCCCGCCACCGGCAAGCGCCGCATCCGCTCTGCCGAGACCAACCTCGGCGACTTTGTGGCTGACGGCATCTACACCTACTTCAACGAGGTGGAAAAGCTGCACTGTGATGTGGCCATCATGAACGGCGGCGGCATCCGCGCCGATGTGCCCGCAGGCGACTGGACCTTCAAGACCTGTAAGCAGGTCAGCCCCTTTGGCAACGTGGCCTGCCTGATGTCGGTCACCGGCAAGCAGATCCAGGACGCACTGGAGTTTGCAGCCCGCTTTGCAGGCGAGGACGGCAAGGAGAACGGCGGCTTCCTGCAGGTGGCCGGTGCTACCTACGAGATCCACACCGATATCCCCAACACTGTGCAGACCGACGAGAAGAACGTCTGGATCGGCAGCGCCACCGGCACCCCGCGCGTGCAGAACGTGAAGATCTACGATAAGGCCTCCGGCAGCTATCTGCCGCTGGACCCGGGCGCTACTTACGCACTGGCCGGCATGAACTACACCCTGCGTAATCTGGGCGATGGCTTTGCCATGTTTGACGGCGCAGAACTGATCAAGGACTATGTGTCCGAGGATTATCTGGTGATGTCTACCTACGCTATGATTTTTGACGGCGCAGATGCTGCGGGTCTGCCGCACCTGTCCAGCGCCAACAGCCCGCTGGCCGCATACCCCGGCTACCTGCTCAACTACGAGCAGCCCTACGGCGCAGGCCGCATCACCATTCTGTAAAAGAAAGCCCTATCAGGGCAGGTCAACTGTATAGCAAAAACCGGGCAGTCTGCGGGCTGCCCGGTTTTTTGTGCAGTACGAACGATTGGAAATGCGCTCCGCTATCCCATTTTCACGGGGAGGGCTGCAATGGTTAAATGGTGGTCTGAATTGCAAATGCAGTTGACCGTTACGACCCCACTGGTGAAAAGGAGATTCAGAAAAGCCCGCAGGCTTTTCTGAATCTCGAGTAAAAAACTAATTCCGCTAATTATGCGCAGAGCGAACGCGGAGCGCATTCTAAATCGTCCCGCCCCGGCAGGGGTGACTCTTCAAAAGTCCCCTATGACCCACAGGGGTTTTGAAGAGTCATGAACAAAAAGCAAAGAAAACTGCGTTTTCAGGCCATGACTCTTCATCTTGAAGAGTGAACTTTTAAACGCTGATGCGCTTCTTTTTCGTCACTCTTCAAAAATCCAAAGTGGTAATAGAGTTATGACTCTTCAAGTTTTGAAGAGTCACGGCTTTGCGGCTGTGGTTCGGAATGATATAAACAGAAAAGCCACCTGAACTTCCTCAGATGGCTTTAGTCTGGTTGGGGATGAGAGAATCGAACTCCCACAAGTAGAGTCAGAGTCTACCGCACTACCACTATGCAAATCCCCAATATTCTGTTGTGTTTTGCGGGGTGAGCCGCTCAACGTGTGCTATTATACGGGAAAAGCCCGGAGTTGTCAAGCATATTTTTGAAAAAAGTTGTACTTTTTTGGAAAATGCCGCAGCAGCGCCGGATAATCTATGCCGGAGCGCTGCCACGCTTCGGCAGGTTCTGCGCACCGCACCGCCTATACTGGAAGGTACAAAACCTTACAAAGCACCAGAAGGAGGATGCCTATGCCGGAACGAACCACACAGAATGCCCAGACCCTGCTTTCGCCCCGCGTCCCGCGGGATACCGAGCACGAGCGCTACCACCCGGAGCTGGAGGAGGAACTGAAGGAATGCCTGTTCTGTTTGAAGCGCAACGAGATGATGTTTGATATGGAGGTGGATACGGACCTGATCGAGCAGCGTATTTACGAGCGGCAGGCGCTGCTGTGCCGTTACCGGTACTTACTGGCACGCGCCCGAGAGCTGGGGCTGCATACGGTGCTTACCCGCTACCAGCACATGGGCGGGTAAAAAGGCTTAGCGAAAAAATCTTGACAAAAGCCGCGCTGCGTGATATCCTATTACAAGATAAAAGCGTACCGGAACTATGTCCGGCGCGATAAATTTTTGAGAGTTAGAGAGGTTTCTATCATGGAGCGTATTAAGACTATTGCTACTCGTGACCTGACCAAGAGCGTTAAGACCGGTGGCTGCGGCGAGTGCCAGACTTCCTGCCAGTCCGCCTGCAAGACCTCCTGCGGCGTGGCTAACCAGCAGTGCGAGAACAGCAACAAGTAATTTTTGCAAACCCTATGCCGCCTTTGCCGGGCGGCATTTTTTTGTGTAATCTGGAATGGAGTGTAAAATGGTACATCAGTATCAATTGAACGGTTATAACATCGTGCTGGACACCTGCAGCGGCTCGGTGCACGTTGTGGACGAGGTGGCCTACGATGTCATCGCCATGTACCCGGAGCATACCGCAGACGAGATCGTTGCCGCCATGCTGGCAAAATACGGCAGCCGCCCGGACGTGACCGAGGAGGATCTGCGCCAGTGCATCGACGACGTGACCAGCCTGAAGGAAAACGGCAAGCTGTGGAGCCCGGATGTCTATAAGGACATGGCTTTTGACTTCAAGAACCGCAACACCGTGGTAAAGGCGCTGTGCCTGCACGTTGCCCATAGCTGCAACCTGAGCTGCTCTTACTGCTTTGCCTCGCAGGGGCGCTACCACGGCGACCGCGCCCTGATGAGCTTTGAGGTGGGCAAGCGCGCCATGGACTTCCTCATCGAGAACAGCGGCACCCGCCGCAATCTGGAAGTGGACTTCTTTGGCGGTGAGCCGCTGATGAACTTTGATATGGTCAAAAAGCTGGTGGCCTACTGCCGCGAGCAGGAGAAAATCCATAACAAGAACTTCCGCTTTACCATGACCACCAACGGTGTGCTCATTGATGACGACGTTATCGACTTCTGCAACAAGGAGTGCCACAATGTGGTGCTGAGTCTGGATGGCCGCAAGGAGGTCAACGACCGCTTCCGCGTGGACTGTGCAGGCAACGGCAGCTACGACCGCATCGTGCCCAAGTTCCAGGAATTCGTCAAGAAGCGCGGCGACAAGAACTACTATATGCGCGGCACCTATACCCACTTTAACACCGACTTTACCAACGATATCTTCCACATGGCAGACCTCGGCTTTACCGAGCTGAGCATGGAACCGGTGGTCTGCGACCCCAGCGACCCCAGCGCCCTGACTGAGGCCGACCTGCCCATCCTGAAGGAGCAGTACGAGATCCTTGCCAAGGAGATGATCAAGCGCGACCGCGAGGGCAGAGGCTTTACCTTCTACCACTACATGATCGACCTGACCGGCGGCCCCTGCATCTATAAGCGCATCTCCGGCTGCGGCTCCGGCACCGAGTACATGGCTGTTACCCCTTGGGGCGACCTGTACCCTTGCCACCAGTTCGTGGGCGACCCCAAGTACCTGCTGGGCGATATCTGGAAGGGCGTTACCAACACCGCTGTGCGGGATGAGTTCAAGCACTGCAATGCCTACGCCCGCAAGGAGTGTCAGGACTGCTGGGCAAAGCTGTATTGCTCCGGCGGCTGCGCTGCCAACTCCTACCATGCCACCGGCAGCATTACCGGCGTGTACGAGTACGGCTGCGAGCTGTTCAAAAAGCGCATGGAGTGCGCTATCATGATCAAGGTAGCCGAGAATCAGGAGCTGGCTGCTAAGGGCATCGAGGTACCCATTGAGCTGGGCTCTACCTGCAACGCCTGCGCTGACGGCGAAGCCTGCGAATGAGCATGACCACCCCCATCGTGGATTTTGTGCGCAGCTATGCAAAGTCCGGCACCGCCCGGCTGCACATGCCCGGCCACAAGGGGCAGAGCCTTTTAGGCTTTGAGCCGCTGGATATCACCGAGATCTGCGGCGCAGACGAGCTTTACGCGCCGGAGGGCATTATTGCCGAGAGCGAAGCCAACGCCACCCGGCTGTTTGGTACGGCGCACAGCTATTACAGCACTGAGGGCTCGTCTCAGTGCATCCGTGCCATGCTGTTTCTGGCGCTGCAAGGCGCACCGCAAAACGGTAAGCGCCCGGTGCTGCTGGCCGCCCGCAATGCCCACAAGGCGCTGCTGTACGCGGCGGCGCTGCTGGATTTTGATATCCGCTGGCTCTGGCCGTCTGCGCAGGCAGAGGGTGCACTGTGCAGCTGCCCCGTCACAGCCGAAGCGCTGACAGGGGCTTTGCACGCGCTGGCGCAGCAGGGCAACACCCCCTTTGGCGTGTACGTCACCAGTCCGGATTATCTGGGCGGGGTGCAGGATATTCCGGCGCTGGCGGCGGTCTGCCGGGCGCAGGGCGTGCCTTTGCTGGTGGATAACGCCCACGGCGCCTATCTGCGCTTTCTGCCGCAAAACTGCCACCCCATCGCACAGGGCGCGGCCATGTGCTGCGACTCTGCCCACAAGACCCTGCCGGTGGTCACCGGCGGTGCGTATCTGCATCTGGCGCACGATGCCCCTGTGCAGGACGAAGCGGCTGTGCGGGGCGCGCTGGCGCTGTTCGGCTCTACCAGCCCCTCTTACCTCATTTTGCAGTCGCTGGATGCCTGCAACGCGGTGCTGGCAGGGGACTACCCCCGGCGGCTGGTGCAGTGCTGCGCGGCGCTGGAAGGTCTGCGCCGCAGCCTGAATAAGACCGCAGCGGCGCGGCAGTGCCCGGTGCCGCTGGCAGTTGCCGGGGCACAGCAGGAGCCGATGAAGCTTACGCTGGACGCCGCTGCCCTTGGCTGCACCGGCACAGCGCTGGCAGATGCTTTGCGCCGCGCACAGCTGGAGTGCGAGTACGCCGACCCCCGCTATGTGGTGCTGATGTTCACCCCGGAAAACCCGCCGCAGGACTACACGCGCCTGCAAGCTGCGCTGGAACAGCTTCTGGCTGCCGTGCCCGCCGTACTGCCCCGCCCCGAGAACCGGGCAGGGGAGTTTGCCGCCTTGCAGCAGCAGGCGGTGCAGCGCTGCACCATCCGGCAGGCGGTGCTGGGCGCACAGGTGCGCATCCCGGTGCACAAGGCACTGGGACGGGTGTGTGCCATGCCTACGGTGTCCTGCCCGCCCGCCATCCCTGTGGCGGTCAGCGGCGAGGAGATCACCCCGGCAGCCATCGCCCTGATGCAGCGCTACGGCATCGAGGAACTCTCGGTGCTGCGATAAAGATTTTATAAGAAGAGAACCCGGAAGGTCTGCGGACCTTCCGGGTTCTCTATATTTATTCTTAAATATCCGTCCGGGGTGCGGCGCACATCTCCCAGAAGTGCAGCTCGTGCTCCGAGCAGGCGCGGAAGATCGCGCGGCAGCGGGCGGCACGCTCCGGCGAAAGGCCGGTGCAGGCTGCTTCAGCACGTTCTGCCCATGCACGGCAGGCGGCATCGTAGCCGGGGCCAGCGTAGTCCAGCACCAGCGCGCCGTAGTAGGTGTCCTTTACGGCGGGGGAGCGCTGCAAAAGCTTCTGGAATAGCCACCCGTAGCTCAGCATACAGGGCAGGCAGGCCATCAGGCACTCGGCCTCGCCCTCGCCGGTGCGCGCAGCGTCGATCATGCAGTCCAGATAGGCGCGGCTTTCCGGGCGCAGGGGCAGGGACTGGATATCAGCTTCCCGCAGACCGTACTGTTCCAGATACCGCAGCCGGGTCAGGTCCTCGTTCTCCTGCACGAAGGACAGCAGGGAATAGTAAGTGCGCATGGCAGCCATGGTGGTGGCCTTGGTCATGCCCCAAGCAAAAATTTTGGCGTACTCCCGCAGATACAGGCTGTCCTCTACGAGGTAGCTTTTAAAGCAGTCCTCGCTCAGGGTGCCGTTCTCCATCTTTTGCAAAAACTCGGCCTGCAGGCACTGCTCCCACACGGGCAGGTCGGCCTGCACCAGCGCCGAGACAAAGGGCAGGTCAGTCACGGACAAAATCTCCCTTCAGGTTGAAGGTATGATCCATGGGCCCGGAGCCGTGCCCTAAGTCCAGCATGGCGGACAGACAGCCGGAAATGTAGGCCTTGGCGCGCTCCACGGCGGTGTCAAGGTCGTAGCCCTTTGCCAGATTGGAGGCAATGGCGCTGGACAGGGTGCAGCCGGTGCCGTGGGTGTTGGGGTTTGCGATGCGCTTGCCCTTGAACCACTTGCCGGTGCCATTGCGCCACAAAAGGTCGTCAGCATCGTTGATCTGGTGGCCGCCCTTGCACAGTACGGCGCAGCCGTAGCGCTCGCTGATGGTGCGGGCAGCGGCCTCCATGTCGGCAGCGTTGGCAATGCTCATGCCGGACAAGATCTCAGCCTCCGGGATGTTGGGGGTAAGCACTTCGGCCAGCGGCAGCAGCTTTTCGGTCAGCGCCTGCACGGCATCGTCCTGCAGCAGCTTTGCGCCGGAGGTGGCCACCATCACAGGGTCCACCACGATATGCTTTGCGCCGTAGAAGTGCAGCCGCTCGGCAATGGTGCCGATGAGCGGGGCAGAGGATACCATACCGATCTTTACCGCATCCGGGTAAATATCGGTGAACACGGCATCGAGCTGCTGTGCCAGAAACTGCGGCGTGGTGTCAAAAATGGCGGTCACGCCGGTGGTGTTCTGTGCCGTCAGGGCGGTAATGGCGCTCATGGCAAACACGCCGTTGGCGGTCATGGTCTTGATATCGGCCTGGATCCCGGCGCCGCCGCTGGAATCACTGCCGGCAATGGTCAATGCAGTTTTCATGGATAAAATGCTCCTTTGCAGCAAAAATGCGGATATGCCCGCAAAGACATATCCGCAGATAAAAGCGCTATCTCCCTACGTTGGCATGATCCAAATCAGGTCACAGGTCAGGGCAGTACAGCCCACTCTCAGCCCGCTTGCACGGGCTCCCTTTTTATACTAGAAAGCATACCACAATCGGAGAAAAGATGCAAGAAAAACAGGCGGCGCAAACGCACCGCTTATTCGCCCAGTGCGGTGCGGATGTTGTCCAGCACCTTTTTGCTCAGCAGCACAAAAGCCTGCTTGGTGCGGCCTGCGGACACATTGGCGCAGCGCACGTTTTCCCGGGAAAAGAAGTCCTCGGCCACGGAGCCTGCGGCGGCGCGGGTGTCGCAGAAGAAGCGGGTGCCGGGCAGATCGAGCCACTTTTCCAGCGCAGCGGAGTCAAAGCCGGGGCCGATGGAAGTGTTGAACAGTACCTTGCCTGCACCCAGCTGGGTAAACTCATTTTCGCCCAGCAGCAGCACGTTCTTGTTCAGGCAGGTGAACACCACCTCGCTCTCAGCCAGCAGCTGAGCCAGCGGCTTAAAGGTCATACCGGCAGCCTCGGCGTCCGGCTTTGCGCTGCGGGCAAAGTAGCTGATCTCTGCGCCCATAAATTGCAGCGCATCGGCGATCATCCGGCCGGAAACGCCCAGCCCCACGATGCCCACCTTTAGCCCGGTGATCTCCACCGGCTCGTCCCGCAGCATGGGCATCCCAAAACCGTGCAATAGGCCGGTCAGCTCGTGCAGAACGTACTCCACAACGCCGCGGTCACCGTAGTCCCGGATGCCCAGCACCTTGATGCCCCGGGTGCGTGCGTAGGCGATATCCACGTTGGCGCTCTCCTCAGAGTACAGGCTGCAGCACATGCCGATATAGCGGATGTTGGGGCACTGCGCAATGACTTCCTTGCCCATGCGGGAGGTGTAGCTCAGCAGCACGGCGTCGGCGTCCCCGATGCGGCGCACCATCTCGTTGTCGCTGGCAGGCACGTCACGGTACAGCACCACCTCTTTGGCGTAGCGGTGCAGCTCCTCCTCGGCAGAGGGAATCAGGCTGACCGGCTCAATGGCAACAAGCTTTTCAAACATGACGGACTCCTCCTTATATTAGTAGAAGCAGACGGGCGAGGCCAGATTGCGCAGCAGGGAGACGGCGCTCCAGCCCGCAATGGCGCTGGTGGAAGAGCAGATATCTACCACAGCCTTCACGCCCTCGATCTCGGCAGTGATGCAGTGGTCGTCGCCCACCCAGCCGGGCACGGAGTGCATGGTCACACCGGTGCTCTCGGGGCCGGTGGTGGCCAGAGAGGTAGCTACCGCCACGTTCACCCGGCGGGGGAAGGTGGCAATGGCCTGCTTTGCATTGCCGGTGAACACGGTGGTCTTTTCGGTGTCGGTCAGCAGATGCTCTGCCCACACCGGGGTGTTGCGGAAGCCCTTTGCACCGGTATGGGTCTCGATGCCGGCGGTCTCCGGTAAACCCTGTGCCTGTGCCATCAGGGTGACAGTTTGCAGCACGTCAAAGCCGCCGATGGCACCGCTGGCCAGATGCACCTTAGCGCCGCTCTCCACGGCGGCTGCCTTGACCTGTGCGTAGAAATCCAGATCCGCAAAGGCACCGATGGACAGAATGACCAGATTCACGCCCCGCTTCAGCGCCGGGATGGCCATAGCGCGCACCGACTCCACCGAGGCCGCCTCTACGATGTACTCCGGCTCAAGTGCCAGCAGCGCGTCCATATCCTCGCAGACGGAGCAGCCGACGTTGGCGGCGGTCTTTTCAGCCGAAGCGCGGGTGCGGCTGGTCACGCCCACCAGCTCGTAGTCCGGCAGCAGACCCTTCTTCCACGCGTCAGCCACGATGTTGCCCAGAAATCCGCAGCCCACAATACCCAATTTTGTTTTCATACCGTATCCTAAACTCCTTTTTTCTGCCTGTGGCAGCATATTCATAATCAGTATACCATACCGGGTACAAAAAGGGAAATAATGTTTGCGGCAGCCCGGCGGGGCAGGACATAAAAAGTTAACAAAATAAATTACAAAAAAATTACAAAACCCTATTGCAAAATGGTTTCAAAAGAGTTACAATATGGTTACAGCAAGGGCAAAGCCCCAAGGCTGTGTGTGAAATCTTTTTCTTCTTGTTTTTTGGGATACTGGGCGCGGGTCCTCCTCCTCCGGCTGTTCTCCTTCACAGCTATGACCTATGCGCCGCACAGGCAGTGTCCCGCTTCGTGTGCAAAAGGGCTCGTCCGGTGTTTCGGACGAGCTTTTTTGCATTCGGCAAGCCCTGTTTTGCCTGCAAAAGTGATACTTCAAAAATCAAAGTATGACCAATGCCCGAAAACGCTTGGCAATTTGTCTGTTTTTCCGCAAAGGACAATTATAAAGTTTGGCGCGGCAGGGGTTTGTATTCTTGCGGGCTTTGTGGTAAAGTATATACAATCAATTTATAAGCAGCAAACATGAATGATTTTGATGCTGATTTGTATCGGATGCGTTAAGGTGTATCTGAAAACAAAGAAAATGACGAATATTTCGCAAGCACAAGCAGGATTTAAGGCAAATAGCCGCAGGAATCCTTTGTGGATTTCAAGGCTGTTTAACGCAAAATCCAGCTGTGCTTGTAGAAATAGACTAAATTTTCGACTTTTCAGATACACCCTAAGAGAAAAGGAGTTTGATTATGGCTTATTTCTACGAAGAACCCTCCCGCACCTTTGGCGAGTACCTGCTGGTCCCCGGCTATTCCTCTGCGGAGAATGTGCCCACGGCGGTCAGCCTGAAGACCCCGCTGGTCAAGTACCGCAAGGGACAGGAGGAGTGCCCGCTGCAGATGAATATCCCCATGATCAGCGCCATCATGCAGTCGGTCTCCGGCGATAAGCTGGCCATTGCACTGGCTCGTCAGGGCGGCGTTTCCTTTATCTATGGCTCTCAGAGCATTGAAAACGAGGCTGCCATGGTGCGCCGCGTCAAGAGCTTCAAGGCCGGTTATGTGGTGTCCGATTCCAATCTGGCTCCCACTGCCACCCTGCATGATGTGCTGGAACTGAAGGCACGCACCGGCCACTCCACCATCGCCATCACTGCCGACGGCACTCCTAACGGCAAGCTGCTGGGCATCGTGGCTTCCCGCGATTACCGCGTCAACCACACCCCGGACGATGCCTGTGTTACCACCTTTATGACCCCCGTTGAAAAGCTGGTCACCGCTCCGGCCAACACCTCCCTGCACGACTGCAACAACATCATCTGGGACAACAAGATCAACACCCTGCCGCTGGTGGATGCCGAGGGCAATCTGGTGTATATGGTATTCCGCAAGGACTACGATTCCCACAAGGCAAACGTCAACGAGCTGCTGGATAAGAACAAGAGCTACGTTGTAGGCGCCGGCATCAACACCCGCGACTACGCCCAGCGCGTGCCCGCACTGGTAGAGGCCGGTGTGGATGTGCTGTGCATCGACTCCTCTGAGGGCTACTCCGAGTGGCAGAGCCGCACCATCGGCTGGATCCGCGAGCACTACGGCGACACCGTCAAGGTGGGTGCCGGCAACGTGGTGGATGCTGAGGGCTTCCGCTTCCTCGCTGAGGCTGGTGCAGACTTTGTGAAGATCGGCATCGGCGGCGGCTCCATCTGCATCACCCGCGAGACCAAGGGCATCGGCCGCGGTCAGGCTACCGCTGTCATCGAGGTTGCCAAGGCTCGTGACGAGTACTACAAGGAGACCGGCATCTATGTGCCCATCTGCTCCGACGGCGGCATCGTTCACGACTACCACATCACCCTCGCACTGGCTATGGGCGCAGACTTCGTGATGCTGGGCCGCTACTTTGCCCGCTTTGACGAGAGCCCCACGAACAAGGTGCGCATCAACGGCCAGTATATGAAGGAGTACTGGGGCGAAGGCTCCAACCGTGCCCGCAACTGGCAGCGCTACGACTTGGGCGGCTCCACCAAACTGAGCTTTGAGGAGGGCGTGGACAGCTATGTGCCTTACGCCGGTCCTCTGGCAGACGGCGTGCAGACCACCCTGTACAAGGTGAAGAGCACCATGTGCAACTGTGGCGCTCTGTCCATCCCCGAGCTGCAGCAGAAGGCCAAGCTGACCGTTGTTTCTTCCACCTCCATCGTGGAGGGCGGCAGCCACGACGTTGTGCTGAAGAACGCCACCCCCAGCATCATGAACGGCTAAGCCTGTTCTGAAAAGAATCTATTGATTTAAGCGCAGAGACCGCTGCACAGCGTTTGTGCAACGGTCTTTTTGCGCGAAAATACTTGCACCGGCAGGGGAATCGTGCTATCATGATAGAAACGCTCTGTCATGACAGGGCGGAGGATCCCCCTGCCGGGCAAGCGGCAGGCGGCGCGCAGTAGGGAAGAGCTGACGCCGGGTATAAATAGAGAGGAAAACATTCATGAACGAGATCAAGGTTGAGCCTTATATCCCCGATGAGGACTACGATAACCCCGCGATGGTGGTGGATTTTTATGAATTCACCATGGCAAACTGCCTGTTCCTGCATGGCTTTAAGAATACCACGCTGGTGTTTGATATGTTCTTCCGCAAAAACCCGGATAATCAGGGCTATTCCATCAGCGCAGGCCAGCGCAAGCTGACCCGCTTTTTGCTGGAATATCACTTCAATGAGCAGGATATCCACTGGCTGCGCACCAAGGGCATGAGCGAGGAGTTCTGCGAGTATCTGCGCACCTACAAGTGGAAGGGTGATATGTACGCCCTGCCCGAGGGCACGGTCTGCTACCCTCATGTGCAGATGGTGCGCATTGAGTGCGATCTGGTGGGCGCGATCCTGATCGAGACCTACCTGCTGCAGACCATGAATTTCCATAGCCTGATCGCCACCAAGGCCACCCGCGTCACCGGCCTGAACACCCACACCCCCCGCAACGTCATGGAGTTCGGCACCCGCCGCGCACAGGGCGAGAGCGCCGGTAACGATGGCGCTTACGCCGCAGTGCTGGGTGGCTGCATCGGTACGGCCAACTGTCTGGCAGAGATGAAGTTCGGTGCAGAGGTCAAGGCCGTGGGCACTGTGGCACACAGCTTTATCGAGTTTTTCCCCACCGAGTTTGATGCCTTCAAGGCCTTTGCCGATACCTACCCGGATTCGGTCAGTCTGCTGCTGGATACCTATAACATTATGGAGAGCGGTCTGCCCAACCTGATCAAGCTGGACGATTATCTCATTGAGAAATACCCCAACGATCCCAACCGCCGCGTCAAGAGCGCCCGCATCGATTCCGGCGACCTTGCCCGCGGCTCCAAGCGGCTGCGCAAGGCACTGGATGCCGCCGGTAAGCCCTACATCAAGCTGGTAGCCTCCAACGGTCTGGATGAGAAGAAGATCGCCAACATGGAGCTGTACGAGCACGCACACTTCGACTCCTACGGCGTGGGCGAGAACCTCATCACCTCTGCCTCCGACCCCGTGTTCGGCGGCGTATACAAGCTGGTGGCGGTGAAGAAGCCGGACGGCAGCTACACCCCCAAGATGAAGTGCTCAGACTCCGCCAGCAAGGCTATCATCCCGGGCAAGAAGATGCCGTGGCGTCTGTACGATGAAAACGGTCAGGCACAGTGCGACCTGATCGCTATGGACGGCGAGGTTATCGAGGCCGGTAAGCCGGTCACTATGGTCAATCTGGACTCGGACGCCATCGAACGCACCATCACCTTTATCCCCACCGCTGTGCGCCCGCTGCTGGTGCCGCATATTCTGGGCGGCGAGCTGGCCATTGAACTGCCCTCTATTGCAGAAAAGAAGGCCTATATTGCAAAGCAGCTCACCGAGGAGACTTGGGAGAGCGAGCTGCGTCTGGAGTGCCCCCACAAACACTACGTCAACATGACCCCCGCAGTGGCCGAGTGCCGCTCCCGGATGTACGCCGAGCTGCACGGAGGCAAGGTGTAAGCAGCACCGAATAAGCGGTTTTTCTTGACAAAACAGGGAAACTATTGTATCATAAAAGCCGCTGATTTAATAAAAATGTTAATACCACCAGATTGCGAATAGCAGTGTGGTTGTAATAATTTTTCCTCACACCTGTTATTCCCGGCTCCCTCTCAAGCCAGAGGGCAGCAGGACTTTGTAAGCCGGGGTTGCGCCGCTGTGGTGAAATTGGCAGACACGAGGGACTTAAAATCCCTTTCTGGAGACAGAGTACGGGTTCGACCCCCGTCGGCGGCATGTAGAAGCTCAGAATTGTTCGTTGATTCGAATGATTCTGGGCTTTTTCTTTTTATTCCATGGATGTGGGCGGTCTGGTCTGTGCGTGATGAAAAAACGAAAGCGACCAACTTTTTACGGTTGATCGCTTTTGAGTTAATGATTTATTTGGTCGGTTCTTGAAATAACTTCCTTGGTTGATGCGATTTTTTGGTCACTGTAAAGAACAACTTCCTTGATAGTCAGCTTTTTGATAGCAGATATGAAAGTTTCCATAAGTGCAAAATCAATTTTGCCATCCTTTTCGGGCAATCTGATATTCTTGTTCTTTACAACATTCCAACCACCAAGCTTGTTCTTATAAGAATAAATAGGTAGGTCGGTTACCTTGTTAATGCACATGACCATGAACAGGTATTGATTTGGGGAAAGTTCAATTTCACTGTCCTTCCACCGAATCGCATAAGCATCGGACAAAACGGTAAAATCTCTTGTTTGATAATATGCTCTGTAGACATCGCTGTTGGAAGGAATAGAAATCACATTGCTCAATACAGTTGCCCCGGATTTGGGTGCATAATAGTTCAAGCCCTGATTTTGGAAGCTTGAAGTCAGACAGGGCAGAATATAATCATCCGTGGGCTGCTTAGGCAATTCCTTGGCTTTGTAAGGCAATTTCTTGGTTTCAACTTTTTCAAACAGATTTCCTATCGTATATGTACCCCAATCATTATCGTTTTGATCACTGAAGTTTCGAAGAGCGCCAAGCTCTTCAATCGACAATTCGTAATTGTCGTATCCGCTTACTGTCAAGTAAGCGGATAGCTCAGCGACCCGCTGAGCTTCCAGCTCAGCGACCCGCTGAGCTTCCAGCTCAGCGACGAACGAATCCATAAAATCAAAGTCGATTTTGCCATTCCTAATGGGAAGTTGGATTTTTGTTGAACAAAAAACCTTGTCAACATCACGAACAAGTACGGACAACAACTTTGGCTTTTGTTTGTTTAGCAATGTTGAGAAAAACAGCACAGCAGAACCTTTTATTTCTATTTTAGGAATAATCTTTCTTACGAACTGTCCCGCATACCAAGGTTTTCTGCGGTAGAAGAAATCCATTTGTAGAAGTCCCAAACTCCATGTGCCAGCAGGATTGATATTTTCTCTATTAACAAATCCCGTTGATTTTAAAATACCTTGGTTCAACGATGTACGTGTTACATAATCATATTCATTGCCAGAAACAAGCCTGTCTGTATTGAAGCTCAATGTGCTCTCAATTTTAAACAAATCGCCAAGCTTATATTCGCCCCACTTAACCGCTTGCAGCTTTTCGTTAAGTGAGGCTTCTATTTTCCCAGGCGGTCGTCCTCCGTGGGCTGATTTTTCAGAAGCGTTGATACTTCCCATGCAAGATAATCGCTGATCGTCTTTTTGAAATCATCCAGTGTAGGTCTTGTATCGATTGGAGCTGTCTGATTCCAGTCATTGCCCTTTTCTGGTTCGATATGCCCTTCGTAGTATTCTTTTTCTGTAAGAATATTAAGTTTCGTTTTTCCAAAACGAACCAAATCTACAACTTCCTGATAGCGCTCTTTCGCCCGATCGGTATCAAACAAATTTCTGCTTGCTTTTTTGCGGTCAGAACGGGTGTAACCATCGTTGGAGAAGTCGATAAATTTAACTACATCATCCTTTTGATGGGCTTCACCAACACGGAAAACGTACACACTTGTTTGAACACTCGATTTTCCGATAAACAAGTCTATCGGCATTTTGATGCTTGCAAGAAGTGTGCTATGCTCCAAAATTCGTTTATTGTACTCTGTTGCTTTGCCAGAGCCTGCCGAGTTTTGAATGATAATAGCTGCATAGCCTTTATTCATCATGGAAAGAGCCTTTTCAACAAAGACCATACCGTTGCCCTCTGCAGAGTAGGGTGGGTTCAAAATAAACGCATCCGCAGGGAACTTTTCGTCTGTTTTGCCAAAGCCATAATGACCATCAAACTTCAAAGAGTCCTTGTTCAAAATGTTAGAGCTGCCGTCACCCATCATAATCATATTGAGTACAGCAAGCATATAAACATTGGACAGGATTTCCAGACCTAACAACTGATTTGCTTTGATTTCTGCTGACTTGCGTGCCAGCTCTTCGGGGGACTTGATCTTCTTTTTGGCATCAGCCAACATTTCATTCATGGCGGCTACCAGCAGACCGGCCGAACCTGTGGCAAAATCCCACACAAAAGAATCTTTATTCACTCTTGCAAGGCGGCACAGAAGCGTCGCAACATAGGGCGGTGTTAAAACCACATCATTGAGCTGATCCTGCGTGAAGCCAAGCCATGAATACATTTCGTTAAATAGCTTTCCGGTGAAATCCGTATTCAAGCCGATTTTATAGTAAACACCAAGGTCATCAACAATCTTGATGAATACTCGTTTTAACTGACTTTCGCCATCGTCTGCATTGTTAATATTGTCAGTAGTAAGTGTGTTTTGCAAAGTTCGCACAATTAGGTCTTTCTTGTCCTTGGGAAGCTTTTTGGCATCGAGAAAGGACTCGATCTTGCGAATCATAATTTCGCCGTCCGTATTGTTTCTTTCGTTGGACGATTTCAAATCAGCTTTGGTAAGCGGATATACGTTGTTCTCCACATCACCAAGGGTAGCCATAATAGAGGCAACAACAAGATAGACACGGTCGTTTTCACTCAAATGTTTTTCACTCTTGAAGATATCGTTATTCAGCTTGACAAGGCTTGCAGTAATTTCCTGCTCTCTACGTTCTTTTAGCTTTTCAATTTCGTCCTGAGAAAGCGATAATTGTTTGACCTTTTCGATAAATGCAGAAAAGTGCTCTTTTTTCAAGAAGGAGAGATCGGTGTATTCATCAACCTTTTGACCGACACCAAAGTTGTTCTTGGAAACGTAGTACACACCAATCAGATACTTGAGCTTTCCACTGACTTCCTTATATCCGGTGACGCCGATAGCAATAACATCGGTATAACTCGTGTAGTGCAGAATCGCATTAGCATAGTGAACCGCACCATTTACTGCATAGGAATTGATAGTGGAAAAATCCGGCTGATTTTTTGCATTTCTGTTAGCAACATTTCCTTCGGCGTCCAGTTTGACAAGTTTATCTTTGTATCCCTTATACTCAATCAAAATTGGATAGTATTTTCCATCATTAGCCAGTAACAGTAGTTTGGCATCAGGCCTATTGCCGCCCTTTCCGCCACTCTTGGAAGAATAATCGCTCAAGGCCTGGTCGATTTCAGTGTTTAAGGATTCCTGCTCCAATTTATAATCCACTTTATATGATTTGAGCCAGCCATTCACTAAATCAGCAATATTTGGCTCTACCGACTGAACAGTAGCTTTTGATGCCATCGTTATTTCTCCTCATCTGTAAATTCTAAAATATCATCAACTCCACAATTTAGAGTTTTACAAATTTTCTCAATGCTATCGAGGGATATATAATGATCATGCTTGATACGGGTAATAATATTGGCGCTAAAGCCGGCCCTCTCCATTAACTCAGCGTTAGTTATACCGCGGTCTATCAATATGTGAAATAATTTTTTGTAGGTTACAGCCATAGCGATTTCCTCCTTCCATTTAAAATACATTGTATCACATAAACGTGAAAATTTCAACGAATGCGCATAAACTTGTTTCCTGTTCCTAAAACAAGATAAAAAAGGGAGCTTGTGCTGTCTTGAACACAAGCCCCTGAAGCATCAACTATAAATCAATTCTATTTTTACAATTTCTTCATCGCAACAGGAAAGGCTGCTATAAGTACATTTATTTCAGAATAGAGAGATCGTCATAGCGAGCGACACCATTATAGAGCAGCTTCGAGCATTGTCACGGCAGAGGGGCGACCATTCAGCGGATAGCCAGCCAGCTCCTGAACGCGATCGGGGCAGAGATCCCATGCGACCTTGGATGCTCGGCAACGTGAATCGGCAGGGGGCTTGGCTATGGTATATGCAGTCTATGAGGTCGTTGGTTTTGGAATGGGGGCTGTGGCGAGGGATCTCCATCACACCACGCAAGCTGTAACAGATGACATCATGCGCTACCGTTCTATTACTCTCAACTGTCGACATTTTGACGACACTTGAAAGCGAATCAAGGCAGTTCGGCGTGTGATTTCCGACCTCAGTCGTCAAATTGGAGACCGAACTCAACGGGTCAAGACGGTCTTTTTTTATGTGTAACCTCAAACAGATATACACAAATTCCATATCAGTTTCAAAGGCCGAAAATCCGCCGGGATATCTGCTGTCTGATATTAAACGCCGCTCTTTAAGTTCACTTCTTGACCGAATACCGCGTAAAAAAGAGCCCTGCTACTCGTGTCTGAGCGGCAGAGCTCTGTTGCTGTTATAGGAAATGATGGTTGGTGTTAGCGTTCAATGATCTCGGTGGTAACTTTCGTTTGACCCTTGCCAAAAAGTCCGGCATAGCCAAAATCAGCCAAATCCTTGAGCTCCTGTGCTTTTTCTCGTGTTTCACGGTAATCTTCACGAAGCAAAGTATCTCCATTTTCATCATGGAATACCGTTTTGACAACGAATTTATTTTCAGCCATAAGCTTACCTCCTGCTGCTGACAGAAGTGGTGACGATGGGTGCAGTGTTCCATTACCGCAGCTTTCTCATATATGCTTGGGACGTCCTTTTCTGGCTCTCGTAGAAGGTAACGCCAGTAACATCATCCACGACCAGATCATCATAAGGGATGCCCTTTTTGTTCAAGTGGTCAATGAACCAGCGCTTTTTCAGGTAGCACCACGGGGTTCTGCTGAGGTCGCCGTAACTCGATGCAGGCCGTTCACATGCGTTGTAGGTTTTGCCGCAGATACTCCACCATTCTTTACGCACTCGCTCCCGCATTTGCAGGACCTCGGAGGTGCCATGAAGGCCGTGCTCCTCGCCATACTGATAATCTGCCTTTTTGATTTTTGCGTTCTGTCCCGCGCTGACTGCACCAGCCGCACCAAGACCCAGCAACCCTAAAAATAACGAAAAAGCGCCTGCCATAATAGTATCCTCCTGTATTTTGAAGTGTGTTTGCTTTTGTTGTACCTGAAGTCTACCAAACGGTGCGTCCGATAAGATGGACTTGCAAGTGTGCTGTTAAAAATATGGAGCGTTGTGGCTGCCGTCGCGCGGACTGATGGTTGACCGCACTATAGCAGGCAAAAAGTATCCGGTAAGGCCTCCGGTGGCGGGGAGCACCTCACTCGGCCAACCCCAATAGATAATCGGTCGACACCTGATAGAATTGGGCAAGCTGGATCAGATGAGGAATCTCGGGGCATTTATCGTGCTCCCATGCGTAGACTGCCCGGCGGGTCACACCCATGGTTCGGGCAAGCTCGGTCTGGGTATAGCCGTGCGTCAGGCGCAGGTGCTGCAAACGTTCTGATATAATGGTCATAGCTGCTCTCCTTTAAATAATGGGCGTCCTCTCACAGCCCGGCGAATCTCTGTCTTTACGGGTGCATTTTTAAACAACGTCAAGGGTAATGGTGCCGCTCTCTTTGGTGATGATCTCATACTCGGTGGACTGGATATCCCGCAATACCAGCTTTTCAATGCTCAGGATACTGGCAAGGGGGATGGAAAGCATGGTGTGTCCGGCCATGAAATGCAGCTCTGACTTGTTCCGGTGCGTGTGCAGCTGGATGTCTTGGAACGCGATGTCTGCCCCGGAAAAAACGGCGCACCCACTGGCTTTGCACTCGGATGTCTCGGCAAGAAAGGTGTCAATAGCGATTTTATAAGTATCCATGAGGAGCTTCCTGTAATTTTATATATAGCACTACTCTCACTCGTGCCCTCGCTCTCTGTCCTGCTATGATTAGTCAGCCTTCACGAACAGTTCCATGCAGTCCGCGCAGATGACCCGCACGTCCTTGGTGCTCCGGATGATGGTACCGCACTTGGGGCATACCCACCGCCGGGTGCTGCTCTTTGCTTTGGGAGGCTTGGGTGCGCCGGTCTGACTGCTGCCGGGTGATTTGCTGCCTGCTCCGGTGCCTGCCATATCCGACCATGCCAGCCGCTCACCCATCTGGATATCCTGCCAGCCTTGGAAGATAATGAAGTCCAGTAGCTCTTCGGACGGGCTCGTGATGGTCCAGCCGTACTTTTCGTGGTGGTCGACAGTCAAGCCGTGTGCCTCGGCCTGCTCCTTAAAGCGCCGGTTGTGATAGACCCCGTTGTTGCTGGTGTCCTTGATGCCGGTCTCCATGCAGTACTCGTGCACCATCTCGTGCAGCAGGGTGGATGCGGTCTCTTCAATGGGACGGTCAAGGGTAGCCGACGAAATATTGATCTCGTACTTGTTCTCGCCACCTGCCTGCCAGACTTTGGAACAGGTGATATGACCATAGGCGGACGGGGTCTTTTTCAGGCTGATAATGGGCTCGGGCAGATTGCCTGCAAAGTAGTGCTTGTTGAGCTCGCGGAACATCTTTTCCAGCTGACCAGCAGCGCGGGAGGTTTTGACAGTCTGTTTCATGATTTTTCGAACCTTTCTCTTGATAAAAAAGGCCGGGACAGGTATAATATTGGTGTAGCCCGCCCCGGCGGGTGTTGTGGGCTCTGTACAGCGCAAACTTTGGTCGGAGAGTGCTGTATGGGGCTTTTTTCGGGTGATGTCAGGTGATGCTCAGGCGGGTGCCGGTGACCGTTTTGCTGTACTGGTCGTACAGGTCGGGAGCTACGGCCTTGATGGCTTTGCTGTCAAGCCGGGTGCTGGAGAAATCGGACAGACGGACTTTGTGGCAACCTACTTCCAGATAGTTGGTGGAGCGCTCTGCCAGTGCCTCGCGGATCTGGATCTTCAGCTGTTCCTGTTCAGCCTGCGCGGCCTCGATCAGTTGGGCGGCCTCCTTGTACTGCTCGACAAGGGTCAGTAAAACGTTGATACTCATGTGTGTACCTCTCTTCAAATCGTTGGGTGAATGGTCGGTTGTGAGAACCGGTGTTCCCGATGGCATGAGTATACAACTACTTGCGCAAGTATGCAAGATGGAATGTTGCACAAAGAAAAGATGGCTGAATTATGCAATTTGCATACTTGAGCAACTATGCACGGCAAAAGACAGAAAAGCTGATATGATATAATACCTATAAGAGTAAACAGAAAGATGGTGCTTCAGATGGGCGGCAAAACGAGCGCGGCAAGTAAGAATAAGTGGAACGAAAAAACCTATGACCGGATAAACCTTGTTGTCCGTAAAGGTCAGAAAGAGCAGATTCAGGAGTATGCCAAAGAGAAGGGGATGAGCCTGAACGCCTATATCAACGCCTTGATTCAGGCAGACATGGGCGAACACCTGACCCCGGGGGTAGTTAAAAATCTGGAAGGGGACACTGACCCGGTAGAATGAGATAGTTGTTTCATCTCCCCAGACCGGATTAAAATCTAGCAACAGAAGGCCTCTGTCTTTCACAGAAATGTGATCGGCAGGGGCTTTTTTGCGCGAACAAATAGCCCGATTTAGAGCAGGTGGTAGCTGCAGTGACGGGATGCTGATTGTACCTATATATAAATAGGGGCAGCAGGGGAGAGGGTAAAAATTATGTGGTACTGTGCGATATGCCTCGTCAGAACTCCTGATCAATGTGACGACATAAACCGGCTTTTCAGTGCGAGGGGCGCGTTCTATTTAACGGCTGTCATTACATCGGAGCGGCTATCACACCTGACTGCACTCTCCAGCGCCTTGGACAACTATATGACCACACATTTTGTCCATCGATGATTTCATCTGGAGCTTTCATGCGAAACTGGGCAATGTGCAAAAAAGTTCTGGCTGAATCGAATTTTTTTCTAAAACATGGATGGATACATTTCCTCGTATTTCTATTGATTCCCAGATATAACCATGATAGAATAATAAGAGAATTCAGACGGCCACGTAGAAGAACTGGTATCTTCCGTTTTGTGATGGAAGGATACGCCTTGATTGCGGTAAGGAGGTGAATCCTGTGGGTTTATGTCTGTTTGCGAACAATCATGTGATAGATCATGAGGAAACCCGAATGATAGATCAAAATAAAAAGCCCACTGCTGTTTCCCTTGCTGGCGTGATGCGCAAAGGTGAAAATGAAGTGGGCTTGTTGAGGTTCTACAAAAATGTGAAATATTGCATACTGGAAGCAATGCACATGCGGCGCTTGAGCTGTAACATGACGTTCTGGTTTTCATTACGGCCACATTGCATTTGAAATGACCTTGGGCGAAGCTGTCGTCCGAGGGCTTTTGTCTGCCTGGAGATCAGGAATAACGGTCTGCCGGTTTTAGGAAAAGAGGAACGGTTATCTAAAAGGAAGGTGCTTGCGGGAACGGTGTGAGTTAAAGGGATTACTTTATAGCAGTTTGTGTTTTTAATGCGCAAGCAGCATCCGCAAACTGCATATCGCAAATATGCCGTGTTGATAGGGCACTATTTCTGAAAATTGCGATAAAACGAATGACGATAAGAAGTGCATAGACAAGGATTTATGTGAGGAGAAAAAATGGCTACGAATACTGTCGGAATCGATAAGGAAGTTGAAGTTAACCGCAAGGAAAATCTGCGCGACCATCGCCTGTACTGGATCGGACGTCGGACGCAGGATATTATTTTATCTTCTGTGGCACTGGTGGTGTTGTCACCGGTCATGCTGGCTACGGCCATCGCAATTGTGGTGGATGACCCGTCTGCAGGCCCTGTCTTCAGTCAGGAGCGCATTGGCCGCAACGGCAAGCCCTTCAAGTTCTATAAGTTCCGCTCCATGTGCCCCAACGCAGAGGCAAAGCTGGACGACCTGCTGGATCAGAACGAGATGGATGGTCCCGTGTTCAAGATCAAGGACGACCCCCGCATTACCCGTGTGGGCAAGTTTATCCGCAAGACCAGCCTCGATGAGCTGCCGCAGCTGTGGAATATCCTGAAGGGCGATATGAGCATCGTTGGCCCCCGCCCGGCGCTTCCCCGCGAGGTCGAGCAGTACGGCGACTACGAAAAGCAGCGCCTGTATGTGACTCCCGGCCTGAGCTGCTATTGGCAGATCGCCCCGCACCGCAATGACCTCTCCTTTGAGGAGTGGATGGATCTGGACGTGAAGTATGTCAAGGAGCGCAGCTTCTGGGTGGATTGGAAGATTATTTTTAAAACGTTCAAGGTATGCCTGCTGGGGCGTGGGGAGTAAGGGGTATCAGCTTACATAAAGATTGGGAGAATAGCCGTGAGAAAAAAGAAAAAAATCTTAATGGTTCATAATTTTTATCAAATAGGTGGCGGAGAACATACGGTTTTCAAAAACGAAGTAGAACTGCTTCGAGATAATGGCCATGAAGTAATAGAGTATACGCGTAGCAACGATGAACTGAAATCTGATAAATGGAAATTGCTCTTTTTGCCTTTTACAACAGTGTGGTCTCTTAGAACCTATATAGAGATCAGAAAACTGATAAAGAACGAACAGATCGATGTTGTGCATTGTCATAACACGTTTCCATTGATTTCGCCATCTGTGTATTATGCTGCAAGAAGCATGAAAGTTCCTGTGGTTCAGACGATTCATAATTTCAGACTTCTCTGCCCGAATGGGTCTTTTTACTGCAAGGGCAAAGTGTGCGAAAAGTGCCGCGAGAACGGAAACTTCAAAGAAGCAATAAAAAACAAATGTTATCGAAACTCTACACTTGGAACAATAATTGTTGCAGCAATGTTAACGGTTAACAGAAAACTAGGAATCTATAAAAAAATATCATATATCTTTTTGACTGAATTCAACAAAAGTAAATTCGATAAACTCATCGATATAAATTCAAATCAGGTATTCGTAAAACCTAATTTTGTAAGCAGAAAAGGGGAGCCAAGCAAAGGAGCACACAAGCGAGTGTTCATTTTTGCAAGTAGACTTGAAGAAAACAAAGGAATAAAACTCCTTTTGGAATTGTGGAAGTTGCTTCCTAAGGATTATTGCCTGCACATTTATGGAGATGGAACCCTCAAAAATTTCGTTGAAGAAAATGTGAAAGAGAATATTTCCTTTTACGGATTTACTCCACAGAAAACTATTTTTGAAGATTTATCAACTGCAACAGCACTTGTATTTCCAAGTATCTGGTATGAAGGCTTCCCAATGATTCTTGCAGAGGCAATGGCCATTGGTTGCCCTGTTGTATCGACAAATATAGGCAATGCAGGAGATATTCTTGTCAATTCAAAAGGTGGAACAACATTTGAACCTGACAAGCCCGATACATTTATAAATGCTATTGAAGATGTTTTGCAGAACAACGAAATATATCAGAAAAATGCGCTGGCCTATTACAGCGAAACACTGTCAAAAGATAAAAATTATGTTCTCCAAAACGATATATATGAACATTTGTTCGGGGGGGTAAGAACATATATTTATGCCGGAAGACTTGATAAAGGAAAAGGAATACTAAAACTGCTTAATGAATGGACCAATCTGCCGGGCACCTATGTACTTGAAGTTTATGGAGAGGGTGAGTGCGCAGCCGAGGTTCGAAAGTTAGCAGCTAAATATCCAAACATTCATTTGAATGGATTCTGCCCACAAAAAGAATTATTCAATTCCTTAAAATCCGCAGTCGCATTGATTACGCCCTATATATGGTATGAGGGCTACCCTATGAATATTGCAGAATGTTTCTCTTTGGGAGTTCCGGTCGTATCAACGAGGATTGGAAATGCTGGCGACTTAGTTTCAAAATCAAATGCAGGAACTCTATTTGATTTTGAAGTCAAGGGCTCTTTTAGGAAAGCGTTGGATGCAGTTTATGAACAACGAACGAAATTTTCGTTTAATGCTTATAACTATTACTTGTGCAACCAGACACCTGCTTCAAACTATGAAAGACTAAATAAAATATATGATACATTGTAACAAACTAAAGAATATTCCTACACGCGTAAATATAATCGGTGTGCCGATTTCAGTAGTGAATATGGAGAGTTGTATTTCCTTTTTATTCTCCAATTGGGATGCTGTACATGGAAATTACGTCTGTGTTTCCAATGTGCATACGACAGTTATGGCACATGATGATCCACAATATTATAAGGTACAAGCGGAGTCTTTGCTGTCTGTGCCAGACGGGAAACCACTTTCTGTAATTGGAAGAAAGAAATTTCCGCAGATGAATCGTGTCACCGGACCGGATTTGATGCGAAGGCTTTTTGAAGAGTCGAAAGAAAAGAAAATCCGACATTACTTTTATGGAACAACGCAAGAAAATATAAATGCGCTTCTTGAGAAAATCAAAAAGGAGTATCCATGGGTTGAAGTAGTCGGATGTGAGCCTTCCGTGTTTCGTCCGCTCAGTGAAGAAGAGGAGAATGCACTCATAGCGCGAATAAATCAAACCAATCCAGATATTGTTTGGGTCGCCTTGGGTGCTCCACGCCAAGAAGAGTTCTGCTATAAAATGCAAGGGAAAATCAACGGCCTTATGATTGGCGTTGGTGGAGCATTTAATGTCGTCTCTGGCGTAATTGATGAAGCACCTCAATGGATGCAGGATATTAGCATGGAATGGTTTTATCGGTTCATAAAAGAACCAAAAAGGCTGTTCAAAAGATATTTTACAACTAATTCAAGATTTTTAATTCTTAATTTTCTGAGGAAATAAAATGACGCTGTTTTATATTTGCGTACTAGGTGTTGCACTGTTTGGGGGGGCATTTGTCAAATTCTCTATTGCCGGAATTCAAATCTTTTATCTTGTATTGCTTTTTTTAGTGGTTGCTTATATCAAATATTTCTATTCACATTGGGGAGTAATTCAACTCACGAAAATCAATAAGGCAATAATTGGATTTGAACTCTATGCACTAATGATGATAGCGATGTCCTTTGCAGGAACGAACAAATTATTTGCAAGTGATGACCTTTTTTTTGAAAAAGCATATATTCCACGCCAAGCATATTATGTGTTTGTCATACCAGCAATTCTCTTAATGGAAGATAGGGACAACATAGATTATTTCAAGAATTTTTTGAACAAAAATTATAATATCATCTTTTGGATCATATATATCGGAAGCATGATTTATTCTAAAAGATTTGCAATATCAGTTCCAACAGAACTGATATTAGCTGGATTGCTATTGTGGGGGAATGATATACGAAGAACCAAAAGTGGGCTTTTACAAACGCTCCTTATCTTATTCTCGCCAATCGCAGTTGGCGGAGAAATGACAAACATGTTAATTCGAATGATTTATGCGTTTTTATACTTCTATAAAAATAAGCGTAATGCGATAAAAATATTTGGTCTTGCATTTAAAACTATGATTGCTGGAATCTTTATTCTGCCTATAATGTCAGGTCTATTCACTAATATTTTCGATGCAAATTCATGGTGGAGATTACTGTATTGGAAAGATGAACTAGCACAATTGGTTCAAAGCTACGGCCTTGGAGTGGGCTATGGAACGTCCTACGCAACAGAGAACTTTGTTGGAAATCTAGGAAGTGTTGTATCCGGGCCATTTGCTGCAACAGCTGAATACAGTACCCTTGATAAACTTTTTATAACAGGTCCTCATAACTCATATGTTAGTATCGCGTTTAGACTTGGAATTGTTGGCATTGTTCTCTTTTTGGTTATGATCTTCGATTTAATAGAAAAGATTTCCGAAAAGAACAATGAAATTTCAAGATGCGCTATATTCATGCTTTTCTCATCAATTGTTTTGATTGGCGTTAATGTCGGACTTGAAAGTCCATACTATCTCATTATGTTTGTTTTTTCGTTTGGGTTTTGTGCAAGTGAAGTATATCATGAACATGAATGATATTAGAAAATAATAGATTTGAGTTTGTTACGCGCTACGGTATGTTAATTGCAAAAATTGTAAAAGCAAACAAGATGCTGAAAAAACGTACAGACTAAGAGATTGGTATACAAAATTAAAGTAGAGAGGAAAATTAAAATGTCTGCATTTGATAACGCAACCCTTATGATCACTGGTGGCACTGGTTCTTTTGGCTCCACCGTTCTGAAGCACTTCTTAGATTCCGATTTGAAGGAGATCCGCATCTTCTCCCGTGACGAAAAGAAGCAGGATGATATGCGCCACGAACTTCAGGCCAAGCACCCTGACACCGCTAAGAAGGTGAAGTTCTACATCGGTGATGTCCGCAACCCGCAGTCCATCCGTGACGCAATGCCCGGTGTTGACTACATCTTCCACGCTGCTGCCTTGAAGCAGGTTCCTTCCTGCGAATTCTTCCCCATGCAGGCTGTTCAGACCAACATCATCGGTACTGATAACGTCTTGCACGCTGCAATCGACGCAGGCGTTAAGCGTGTCGTCTGCCTGTCCACCGATAAGGCAGCTTATCCTATCAACGCCATGGGCATCTCCAAGGCCATGATGGAGCACGTCATCTACGCCAATGCCCGTGTAGCTGCTGAGCGTGGTGGCACTACCATCTGCTGCACCCGTTACGGCAATGTCATGTGCAGCCGTGGTTCCGTCATTCCGCTGTTCATTGACCAGATCAAGGCTGGCAACCCAATCACCATTACCGACCCCAATATGACCCGCTTTCTGATGAACCTGGACGAGGCTGTGGATCTGGTCTTGTTCGCTTTCCAACATGCAAATCCCGGTGATTTGTTCATCCAGAAGTCTGATGCTTCCACCATCGGCGATTTGGCAAAGGCCGTCCAGCAGCTGTTCGGCGATACCGGTACGAACATCATCGGCACTCGTCACGGCGAGAAGCTGTTCGAGACCTTGATGACCCGTGAGGAGCGTCTGCGCAGTCAAGATATGGGTCACTACTTCCGTGTTGCTGCGGATAATCGTGACCTGAACTACGACAAGTTTGTGGTCAAGGGCGAGGTACATACCATGGCGGACGAGTCCTACACCAGCCACAACACCGAGCGTCTGGATGTGGAAGGCACCGTCAAGAAAATCCTGACCACCGAGTATGTTCAGAACGCACTAAAGGGCATCCTGAATATCTGAAAAAAGCTTGTGATTATGCCGGCTGCTTTGGTCGTGCGATGGTAGAGCAGATAATGTTGCAATGATTACTTTTTGTCGCTGATGGGTAGGCGGTGATAGCAAAAATCTGTGGCACTCCAGTTATAGATGGTGTTTCCAATCTGAAAGATTGACAAAAAAGCATTTGATTACAGGTGATATTGACAACGGAAGGGTGCGTTAACGCGCAAGGTATCATAGTATGCACAAAGTAAAGCGAGGAGATTAAAAAGAAATGATTCCTAAAATTATTCATTACTGTTGGTTCGGAGGGAATCCGTTACCAGAACTTGCACAGAAGTGTATAGCTTCATGGAAGAAATATTGCCCGGATTATGAAATAAAAGAATGGAATGAGGGTAACTTTGATTTAAGTTGTTGTGATTATGTTCGGGAGGCGTATGAAGCAAAAAAATGGGCATTTGTCAGTGATGTCGCAAGACTATACGCAATGGTTACAGAGGGCGGCATATATATGGATACAGATGTAGAAGTTATACAACCTCTTGACGGTTTATTGTGTTACCATGCGGTATCGGGTTTTGAAACAGACAAAAACATTCCCACAGGCTTGATGGCATGTGAAAAGGGAAATCCGATGTTCCAAGAACTGTTGGATGAGTATGAGACGGCACATTTTATCTTACCTGATGGCACGGTAGACAAAACTACAAACGTAGAGCGAATTACAAACGCGTGTTTGAAGTATGGTTTTATCCCAAATAACAAAAAACAGACAATTAACACGTTTACTCTTTTGCCTAAAGACTACTTGTGTCCAAAGAATAACAAAACTGGAGAGCTAAAAATAAGCGACAATACACTTGCGATTCATCACTTCGATGGCTCTTGGTTGTCGAGTGAAGAACACTATAAGAATGAACTGACAAGGAAAGTTCATAAAAAGCTTCCAATGATTCCAGTCGATTTAGTTTCGATGGTTTGTGCCTTTACTGCTGCAACAAAATTTAATGGAATAAAAGCGGCATTTTCTAAACTTGGGGTCTGGATTAAGAAAAAGTCCGTTCGATGCTGGAGGAATAGACTGTGAAAAAAATAATGATCGTTTTCGGTACCCGTCCGGAAGCTATTAAAATGTGCCCGCTAGTTAACGAACTAAAGAAGCACGAAAATCTTAAAATGACAGTTTGTGTAACTGGCCAACACCGTCAAATGTTAGATCAGGTACTGCAGGCCTTTAATGTTGTGCCGGACTACGACTTGTCCATTATGAAGGATAAGCAGACCCTATTTGATGTAACTGTCAATATTCTAGAGCGAATCAAGACGGTTTTGCTAGATGTAAAACCAGATGTTGTACTGGTACATGGTGATACATCTACGACTTTTGTGACGGCACTTGCCTGTTTCTACTTGCAGATTCCTGTTGGTCATGTTGAGGCAGGTCTGCGTACTTATAACATCTATAGCCCGTATCCGGAAGAGTTTAATCGTCAGGCGGTTTCAATTATCAGTCAGTATAATTTTGCTCCTACTGAACTTTCAAAGCAGAACTTGCTTAAGGAAGGCAAGAACCCAGAAAGAATTTATGTGACTGGTAATACTGCTATTGACGCTCTGAAAACCACAGTCCGTGCAGATTATACCCATCCGGAACTGGATTGGGCTAATGGCAGCCGTTTGATCATGATTACTGCCCATCGCCGTGAAAACCTTGGCGAGCCGATGCGCCACATGTTTAAGGCAATCCGCCGTGTCATGGATGAGCATCCTGATGTCAAGGCAATCTATCCCATTCACATGAATCCTGTCGTGCGTGAAATCGCAAACGAGTATCTGGGGGACGATGATCGCATACACATTATCGAACCGCTGGATGTACTGGATTTCCACAACTTCCTGAGCCGCAGTTACCTGATTCTGACGGATTCTGGCGGAATTCAGGAAGAGGCTCCTTCTCTGGGAAAACCGGTGCTGGTTATGCGTGATACCACGGAGCGACCGGAAGGCATTGCTGCGGGTACGCTGAAGTTGGTGGGCACGGAAGAAGAAAGGATTTATAAAGAGTTTAGCCGCTTGCTGTCCGATAAGGATGAGTATGAGGCCATGAGCAAAGCAAGTAATCCTTATGGTGATGGGCATGCCTGCGAGCGAATTGCTGATATTTTGGATACTTAAGAAGAGAGGACCCCATGAAAACTCTTTCCGTAATAATACCGACTTATAATACCTCTAAAGAGTACTTTTCAAAGTGTTTAGCATCTTTAGTATGTGAGCAGGCTGGCGAAATTGAGATCGTTGTTATAGATGACGGTTCGATGGAACAATATAGCAGTGAAATCAAGCAGGAAATAGAAAAATCACCGCTTGACATATACTATTGCAAAAAGAAAAATGGTGGTCAAAATTCTGCCCGGGAATATGGCCTTGTAAAGGCAACGGCTCAATATGTATTCTTTATGGATGCAGATGATTATGTTGACACTGTCGCGTTGGATGCTGTTATTTCTTTGCTGAAAGACAGTTATCCGGACATTCTTGCCTTTAACTATGATGTGCGAACTCCGGATGGTGAGATACTGGAAAAATATGACCGATGGAAAAAAAAATACGATAAAGTAGACGTGCATAAAGGACTTCTTTATAGTGATTCCCTATGCCTACAGATTTATAAAAAAGATGTGCTATGTAAGAGCAGGATTCATCTTATACAAGGTGTTAGAATTGGCGAGGATATGGCTTCTGCGACGGCAATTTTGGCTGCTGTTGGAACAGAGCACGCAACAAATGAATGTTTGTATCACTATGTAAAGCACCCCGGGAGTACACTGTCCAATCCTCCGAAAGAATCTGCACTTGATATGGTCCGAGCATTTGACGCAATGCTGGAGCAACTTGACACATCAATTCAAGAAAAATATCATATGGAACTTGAATGGCTTGCCATATTGCATGTGCTATATTATAACATAAATCGAATTCTAAAAAGTTTTGATGGAAACAAAAAGTTTATCAAGGAAACACAGGATTGGATGGAGAAAAAGTATCCAGATTGGAAAAATAATTCGTATTTAAAAACGGAACCAATTGCAAAAAAAATTCTGTTTATTATGACGGTAAATGGACATGTGTTGCTCTTGCAAAGCCTTTATCAAATGAAAAAAGGGAGTGAAGACCTTTTTAAAGGAACCAATGTGTAATTTGTTGAGAAAATCTGGAGATCAATTTTTTAATGATGAGCGAAAGAAAAAAAGGTGCAATATTATCCTATATTCAAGTTGTATTGAGTGCTATAGTTAGTGTTATTTATGTGCCGATTCTCCTACGATATCTTGGAAAAAGTGAGTATGGACTATATCAGATTGTGGGTTCTTTTTTTTCGTATATATCGGTTTTTGAATCGTGTATGTCAACGGGCGTGCTGAGAAATTATTGCAATGCATTAGGACTGTCTCTTATACACATCTCCGAGCCCACGAGACCGTACTAGAT
>OJPT01000092.1_pt1 | contig 50942 bp, 42 predicted proteins | sample 1598641 | NCBI WGS metagenome assembly OJPT01 (sample SAMN03922495, study PRJEB24848) | human gut metagenome | isolation source: stool sample | host: Homo sapiens | place: Germany | collected 2011-11 | reverse complement strand
GTTACAAGTTCTTTCGATATTGTTCAATTTTCAAGGTCCTGTGCGCCGCAGCCTTTCGGCTGACAGCTTAGTTATTTTATCACTTTCGTGATAAATTGTCAAGCACTTTTTTGAAAGATTTTTGAGATTCATTTTTGATTCTGTCGAATCTCTCCGTTTGACGTCGTTTTTGAAGTATTTCATTCTGTCGGACGTCCGCCTGACAGTAATATATTTTAGCACAGCATCCTTCAAAAAGCAAGCTTTTTTTACAAATTTTACGTCAAAATCATTCTTTTGACTTTTTGCCCAGTTTTTTACATTTTTTATAGACACTTCCTCCCTTATTCCTCCAAAAGCCGGGCACGCAGCCGGATCAGGATCTTACGTTCCCGCCTGGAGATCTGTACCTGTGTAGTATGCAGTGCTTTTGCAGTCTCGCTCTGGGTGCGGTTGCCATAAAAGCGCAGACGAATCAGTTGCTTGTCCTGCTCTGGCAGCGCTTCGATCACCTCTGCCAGACTGATCCGGTCTGCCAGTTCCTCCTCCGGAGATTCCACCGGGATATCCAGCTGCCGGTCTCCATCCTCGCCGCCCTCCGGGGTCAGGCTCATGGCGGGCTGCGCGGCCTGTATAGCAAGGGCTACATTCTCTATCGGTTCGTCCAACTGCTCTGCCAGCTGCTGCAAGGTAGGCTCTGCGCCGCACAGCTTCATAGTATGCTCCCGTGCAGCTTGCACCCGCATTCCCAGTTCTTTCAGAGAGCGGCTCACTTTGACTGTACCGCCATCCCGGAACAGCTTTTTGATTTCACCAAGGATCACCGGCACGGCATAGGTGGAAAAACACACGCCCCGACTCTCGTCAAAATTATCATAGGCTTTGATGAGCCCCACGCAGCCCGCGCTGTACAGGTCGTCATACTCCATGCCGCGCCCACGGAATCTGCCCGCACAGGCGTGCACCAGTCCCAGATTCTGCGTGATGAATGCTTCCCGCCGGGTCTTATCCGTTACCATATACCGGACCGCCTTTCCTTTTTATGTAGGCTCCCGTCGGGACAGACGCTTGACCAGCAGCACCCTTGTGCCTTTGCCGGGCTTTGAGGTAACTTTTACCCTGTCCATAAAACTTTGCATCACCGCAAAGCCCAGACCGGAGCGTTCTTCCGGGTTGCCGGTGGTGAACAATGGCTGCATGGCCTGCTCCACATTGGGGATGCCGATGCCCTTATCTGTAATGGTGATGTGCACCTCCCGGTCGGGGTAGACCGCTATGGTCATGCACACCGGCCCGATATGCTCCGGGTAAGCATGGACGATGCAGTTGGTCACCGCCTCGGACACTGCCGTTTTCAGGTCGGCCAGTTGGGGCACGGTTGGGTCGTATCGCGCCAGAAAGGCTGCCGTAACGCCGCGGGCGTAGGCCTCGTTGCTGCTAAGGGAATCGAACTGGATGCGGGTACTGTTCTCTGCTTTCATTGCGCATTCTCCTTTTCTATGTTCTCCGTACAGGGGATGCCCGCCAGCCGCAGGACTTTTTGCAGCTGTGCGGGGGCGTGCTGCAACCGCAGGCTCGTGCCCAGAACGTGGGCGCAGCGCTGCCGCCCCAGAATAAGTCCGATGCCGGAGGAATCCATGAACCCTACCCCGCCAAGGTCGATAATTAGGGTGCGGGGACTGCGGCTGACCAGTGCATCGTCCAGCTGCATCCGCAGGCTCTGGGCGGTATCGTGGTCGATTTCCCCCGCCAGATAGGCATACAGGGTCTCCCCTGCTGCGCTGAAAGTCACCGTTGCCATTGCTTGTCCATCTCCTTTTTTTGCAAAATAAAAGATCCCGTACACATAACTTCAGTGTACGGGATCTTCGGGTTATTTTTTAGAAAAAGCTGTCGGCAGCTTACGCCTTTGCCAGCAGCTCGGCAGCTTCCAGCGCTGCCGCCTCGCTGCCGCAGACCAGCAGCCCACGGCGGGTGTTGGCGTGCGCCAGCTGCACCGCCTCGTCCAGACTGGTGCAGAGCTGGGCGTCAAAGTGATACTTTGCCTTCTCGGTCAGACGCCGGGTCAGCTGCTCCTCCACACCGGCGGGCGTGACGAGATACACCTTATCAAAGGGGCTCTCGCTCATGCCGGGCATGGTGGATTTATCCTTTTTCTGTTCCTCAGGGCTCAGGCCGGTCTCCAGCGCGGAGAAGAAGGCTTCGGCGCCCTCCTCCTCGGTCAGGCCGATGATAGCGCTCATGTGGCGCACCTTGGCCATGTTCAACACGCGCAGCAGCGCGGCAGCCTGCTGCGGGGTGCGGCAGGCATCCAGAATGACCAGCGGGCGCTGGGAAAGCACCCGGATGCTGCAGCGGTTGTCCACGGCGGCAATGCCATCCAGAATCGCTTCATCGGAGATGTCCACCCCCTTGCGGCAGAGCGCCAGTGCCAGCTCCACCGCCATGGCGGCATTGCCTGCGGCGTGACGCCCCAGAAAGGCCAGCGGCACCGTATAGCCGCCGTAGTCTACCCGGCTTGCGAACTGCTCCGCCTCCAAAAAGGTGATATCCTCCGGGTCGGGCACTACCAGCTCACAGCCACACTTGCCCGCAGCCACAACCAGCTCACTGAGCACCGCCTTGGGCTGCTCCGGCGCGGTGACGCAGATGCTTTCCTTGCGCATCACGCCGCCTGCCAATGCAGCCAGACGTTCCACCGAGCGGCTCACGCCGTCCGGTCCCACCGCTGTGACGGCGCACACCGGCATTTTTGGCAGCACCGCAGCCAGACCTGCGTCCGGCAGCTCTACTACCGCCAGCGTGCAGCCGGCTTCGCCAAAGCAGTACGCAGCGGCAACAAGCTCTGCCGCCTGCAAAGGCAGCTCCTCATGGGCAGCAAGGGCATCGGCGGCGCGGCACAGCAGTGCTTCGTCCACCGGCTTGCCATCCACACGGATGCGGGCAGCAAGCGGCTCGCACCCGGCATGGTAGACACCGGCACGGATCCCCTGCGCGTGCAGAATGGCTGCCAGCAGACGCGCCACCGCCGTTTTACCGGCAGTGCCTGCCACACCCACGAACTGCACCTGCTGCACCGAGGCGGGCAGCAGCGCACCCAGCTGCGCCGGGTCGGCAAAGCCGTCCGGCAGAGCTGCAAAATACTGATTTGCCTGTTGGATGGTCATTCGTATCTCCTTTTTATGTGATAATACAGTCCCTCGCAGGCCAGCAGCAGTACAATGGCAACAAGGATGCCGGCCAGAACACCGGCAGAGTCCAGCCACACATCGGTGACCTGACTGCTGCGTCCCTCCGAGAAGAGCTGAATGGTCTCATCGGCCAGTGCTGTCAGTACACCGCCCAGCATGGGCACGGTGATATGCCGCAGCGGGTGACGGCTGTACACCCGCATACAGAGCATGAGCAGAAAGCCCTCCAGCGTATACTCGCAAAAGTGTGCCAGCTTGCGCACGATATGCATGGTCAGATGCTCTGCCAGCCCCGGCTGCCCCAGACGGCGCAGGATGATGCGCATCCACGCCAGCACCCGGCCGCTGGAGCCGGTGGAGACCGTTGCCACCGCCATGGAGTTGGAAAAGATGAACCAGATGCAGGCGATGAGTGCAACGGTAAAGACCACTCGTCCCACAATGACCCACAGCGAGGTGCGTTCTCTGTTATTGTATTCCACTATTTTAACCCAGAGCCTTGATGCTCTGCTCAATGTTGGCCAGCTTGTCCTGACTCTTGGCGAACTTTGTGCGGATCTCCTCCACCAGAGCCGCCGGGGCACGCTCCACGAACTTGGGGTTATTCAGCTGGTTGCCGAACATGGCCATTTCCTTTTCAGCCTTGGCCTTTTCCTTGTTCAGACGAGCCAGCTCCTTTTCACGATCGATGAGTTCCATCATGGGGATGAAGCCGCGGGCAGCGTGGGTGGACACCTGTACCATGCCGTCGGTGCTGCCCTCGTACTTTTCGGTAAAGGTCACATCGGTGGCAAAGGCGAACTTGGCCAGATAGACCTGTGCGTTCTGGAAGGGGGCTGCATCGGCAGTTTCAATGATCATGCTGGTCTTTTTTGCGGGGTGCACGTTCATCTCGGTGCGCATGGTACGCACAGCCTTGATATAATCCATCACCTTTTCAAAGGCTTCCTCTTCAGCGGCCCAGTTGTGAGCAGCGTCAAAGGTGGGCCAAGCCTGCGTCATGATGGTCTCGGCAGAGCCGGGCAGAGCCTGATACAGTTCCTCGGTGATGAAGGGCATAAAGGGATGCAGCAGCTTGAGCGCCTTATCCAGTACATACACCAGCACACGGCGGGCGGTATCGGCCTGCTGTGCATCGCCGGAGTTCAGGCGGGGCTTTGCGATCTCGATGAACCAGTCGCAGTAGACATCCCAGATAAAGCTGTTGATCTTGGCAGCAGCCAGACCCATCTCATAGTGCTCCAGATTGTCGGTCATAGCACCGGCCACCTGATTCAGTTTGGTCAGCACCCACTTGTCGCTCATGTCCAGCAGCTCCTCGCAGGGCAGACCCGGCTCAAAGTCCTCGGGCAGGTTCATCAGCACAAAGCGGGTGGCGTTCCACAGCTTATTGGCAAAGTTGCGGGCAGCCTCCACCTTCTTTTCGATATAGCGCATATCGTTGCCCGGGGTTGAGCCGTCCACCAGCATAAAGCGCAGGGCATCCGCGCCGTACTGGGCAATGACCTCCAGCGGATCGATGCCGTTGCCAAGGCTCTTGGACATCTTGCGGCCCTGACTGTCGCGGACGATGCCGTGGATGCAGACGGTATCAAACGGAGCCTTGCCGGTGTAAGCCAGACCGGAGAAGATCATGCGGCTGACCCAGAAGCCGATGATGTCGTAGCCGGTGACCAAGGTGTTGGTGGGGTAGAAATACTTGAGGTCGGCGCTGTCCTCGTTGGGCCAGCCCAGCGTGCTGAAGGGCCACAGGGCAGAGGAGAACCAGGTATCCAGCGTGTCGGGGTCCCGCGTCAGCTTTGCGCTGCCGCACTTGGGGCAGCTGCAGGGAGCGGACTTTGCCACCACGGTCTCGCCGCAGTCGTCGCAGTACCAAGCCGGGATCTGGTGACCCCACCACAGCTGGCGGCTGATGCACCAGTCACGGGTGTTCTTCATCCAGTTCATATAGTTCTTGGTAAAGCGCTCGGGCACGAACTTGATCTCGCCCTTCTCCACGCTCTCGATGGCGGGCTTTGCCAACGGCTCCATCTTGACGAACCATTGCTTGGAGATCATGGGCTCGATGGTGGAGTGGCAGCGGTAGCAGGTGCCCACCTCGTGCTTCAGGGGCTCGATCTCCTTCAGGAAACCGCCCTCCTTCAGGTCGGCCAGAATGGCCTTGCGTGCCTCCAGCGTAGTCATGCCGGCATACTTGCCGCAATCCAGCACATGGGGCTCGTTGACGGTGTTCTTACCGGCGGCAAACAGAGCATCGGCGGCAGCCTTGTCGGCAGCGCCGGTCATGTGGCCGTCATAAGTGAACACGCGCACGATGGGCAGGTCGTGGCGCAGACCGACCTCAAAGTCGTTGGGGTCGTGGGCGGGGGTGATCTTCACGACACCGGTGCCCTTGGTCATATCGGCGTGCTCATCGCAGACGATGGGGATTTCCTTGTTCAGCAGGGGCAGCACCACATGGCAGCCGTGCAGATGGGCGTAGCGGGGATCCTCGCCGTTGATGGCCACGGCGGTATCGCCCAGCATGGTCTCGGGGCGGGTGGTGGCCAGTTCCAGCATCTCGCCGGTCTCCTTGACCGGGTACAGCAGATGCCAGAAGCTGCCGTCCTTCTCCTCGTACTCCACCTCAGCGTCGGAAATGGAGGTGTTGCAGTGGGGACACCAGTTGACCATGCGGTTGCCGCGGTAGATCAGTCCCTTGTCGTACAGGCGTACGAACACTTCCTTGACAGCCTCAGAGCAGCCTTCGTCCATGGTAAAGCGCTCGCGCTCCCAGTCGCAGCTGCTGCCCAGCTTCTTCAGCTGGCTGACGATGCGGTTGCCGTACTTAGTCTTCCATGCCCAGGCGCGCTCCAGAAAACCATCGCGGCCGACCATCTCCTTGGTCAGGCCCTCGGCGCGCATGGCCTCCACCACCTTGGCCTCGGTAGCAATGGAGGCATGGTCGGTGCCGGGCACCCACAGGGCGGCATAGCCCTGCATCCGCTTGGTGCGGATGAGGATATCCTGCATGGTGTTATCCACCGCATGGCCCATGTGCAGCTGACCGGTAACGTTCGGTGGCGGCATCACGATGGTATAAGGTTTCTTGTCCGGATCGGCCTTCGTGTGGAAGTAGCCGCCGTCCAGCCAGAACTGGTAGATACGATCTTCCACCTGACTGGGATCGTACTGCTTTGCAAGCTCTTTCATAGTGTCCTCCCAAAAATTTGATGAAGTGGGACGCAAAAAGCCGCCCCACGGAGCGTTCCATGGGACGGCTGTAAATACATGACCGCGGTACCACCCAAATTGCGCGGAAGGTTCCGCGCCCCTTGATGCCCCTGTAACGTAGGGCAGACCCGAAAGCGGCTTACCGGCAAGGCTCACCGCTCCTGCTCCAAAGTGACAGTGCCCCGCCGGTATCCCGCCGGGTTTTCAGCTGCCCCCGGCTCTCTGTGCGGCTCCAGACGATGCACACTCTTTTTCAACGCATTTATAAAAAGAATATAACGTTTTTTGTGGGATTTGTCAATCAGTTTTTCAAACCTTTCACCCACCGCACCAGCTTCCATGCCTTTGCGCCCAGATGCGGGCAGTAGCTTACCATCAGCGCCTGCAGCTTCTGGCTTTGATTTCCCGGCGGAATCTCCCACGCAGCATGACGGTGCAGCTTTGCTGTTTTCAGCAGCATTTTTTCCTTCTCGGAATCCCGCTCCGGCCGGTTGACCAGCCGGAAATATACCTCGGCGCAGGACATGACGCAGCGCTGTTCCGTAGTGCTGCGGAAGGGGTCCGGCTGCCCCTTTACCAGCTGCCAGATCTGTTCCCACGCCAGTGCCGCCGTGTAAAAGCGCAGGCTCGGCTCCTGCCGCACGGCAGAGCTTGGACGTTCAAGGTAAGCATACAGCGGGCAGTTCAAAAATGCCAGACTGCCTGCCTTGAGGAATTCCGTTACAAAGAACAGGGCATCCTCCCCGTAGAACAGCGCCGGGTCAAAGCGAACATCCTGCAGCACCTCCCGGTGGGTCAGCATCCGCCAGCAGTGCCCGCCGCTCCATTCCTGCATCCACGAGTAGTTTTCCGTCGTGATTTTCTGCGGTGCCGGGCACTCCGTCACCGTCCACAGAGTCTCGTTTTCCCGTATGCTGCGGTAGCGGCACATGGCAATGCGGGTACCGCAGCTGCACAAAGCATCGTACAGCCATTCCAGATACTGCGGCAGCACAAGGTCGTCGGAATCCACAAAGCAGATATACTCGCCCCTTGCCTGCTCCAGCCCAAAATTGCGTGCCGAGGACACCCCGCCGTTTTCCTTGCGGAAAATACACACCCGGGCATCCTGTGCCGCATACTGCTGCAAAATTTCCCAGCATTTATCCGGCGAACCGTCATCCACAAGGAGCAGTTCAAAATTCTGATACGTCTGCGCCAACAAGCTGTCCAGACATGCAGGCAGATACTTTTCCACCTTATAAACTGGCACGATCACCGAGATCAAGGGCTGCTCCTTTGCGTTCATTCCGCTCTCCTTTTCAATATCTTCAGTCCGCGCTGCCTCAGCGTATCATATTCTTCGCTGCCACGGTAGAACAGTACGATCACTCCTGCGAACACAGCTGTGTAAAGCAGCCCATCCAGAATAAAAATACCGAAATTGCCCACCGGGAACCGCTGCACCCACAGCACCGCTGCCGCAGAGACCGCTGCTGTAAGGAGTGTGCGCTTCAGATACTCTGCAAAATAATCCCGAAGTTTCTTCTGCCATGCATCCTGAACGCCATACTTCAAAAAGATGTAGGGTTCTACCCAGGCACAGGTACACAGCGTGCTGATGATGGTGCCCCAGATAATGCCGGTCACGCCGTACTGCCGCACCAGTACAAGCGAGGCCACCAGATTGATGATGGATTCCGCCACCGCTTTGTAGCGGTCGTTCCAGAACAGCCCCATGGCCTCCCGGAACAGCAGATTCATCTGCCGCATTCGTGTAATGTAAAACTCTGCCACAATGACCATCACGGTGGTCATTGAAAAACAGTATTTCCCGCCAAACAACAGCGTGATAAAGGGGTTAAACAGCATCATCAGCCCGCCGGTCAGGTAAGCGGACATGACAAAGAACATAAAATCCATTTCCTTGTAGATTTTATACAGCCGGTCCGAATTTTCCATTACTGCAAAATTGCCGATACTGCCGGAAAAAGCCACAGCAAATTTTCCCATCAGGTTGTTCAGTGCATTGATCACCAACCGGTAATTGGAGTAAAGGCCCACCGTCGCAAGGCCAATAAAGGAGGACATCAGCAGACTGTCCGTATTGCGCACGATGATGGTTGACAGCTTGTGCATACTCATGGCACCGATATTTTTCAGGATGCCGTTCCGTTCCTCCCTTTCTGGCAGCTCATGGCATTCCTTCAGGTATGGAAACTCCTTGTCCACCATGCGGGAAACCATAATGTTGGGTAAAAACTGTATCGCCTGCTGAACCGCCAGATACAGGATGAAGTTCCGGGTCAACAGCAGCACCGTGATCTGCGAAACAGTCTTGATGCACTCGCACGCCATACTCCATCCTGCGCAGATATAGCCTTTCTGGTAGGCCTGATAGATGGAATTTTTATAACTCAGCAGATAGGAACTTGCTGAACCGAGCACATATATCATATAGATCAGGGTGATATGTTCAATGCCCTCGCCGCCCTTGATGAGGTAGGGCAGAAACGGCAGCAGCACCAACCCGAACAGCAACACCGAGACTGCCACCGCCCGGTACATCCACTTGTACAGGTTCATCAGCCGTGCCAGTTTCTGCTCGTCATCCCGGGCTGCCGGTTCATACATGCTGAACACCATAGCCGTACCGATGCCCAGCTCCGCAAAGTTCAGGATGCTGAGCACATCGGTAAACAGGCCGTTGACCCCCAGATATTCCGCTGAAAGGCAGCGGATGAACACCATCCGGTTGATGAAGGACAGCAGCATCGTCAAAAACTGCCCGCCGATGTTAAACAGCATATTGATGATCGAATAACGTGTTCTCATGCGATTTTTAATTCTCCCCTGCCTTTGATGTTCCGCAGCCACATATATTCCCGCGGAAATAGCCGCAACAGCAGGCTTTGCAGCCAGAGTCCCGCCGGAACGGTACAATACTGCCGCGTCCGGTCCACCACATCAAACTGCATCCGCAGCATTTCCCGGCTGCGGGGTGCCTTGCGCAGCGCCGGGGGCAGCTGCCGGTACACCCGGCTCACGCTGCCCATCGTAAACTTTGCCGCATTTGCCAGCGCATCGTATACCTCGTTTTCCACGAGGCAGTTCCAATACCGCTGTGCGGCCTCGGCAGCATCAAAATGGCGCAGCGTTTTACTTCCGTTCATAATGCTGCTGCCGCGCTGCACATAATAATACAGCTCCTTTGGCACCACCACGGCCTTTTTGGTGTTCAGACAGATTTCTGGGAGCACAAAAATATCCTCGTTCAGCTTGCCCTCCGGGTAGCGCAGCTGCGCAAAGATAGCGCGGCGGTACAGCTTGTTCCACGCAGGCTGCGCCATCGTATTCGTGGCTCTTTTCAGCAGTTCCCGCCCGGTAAAGATCCGCTGTGCAAGCCCGGTGTACGGCGGCAGGCAGGGTATGCCTGCCTCGTCCACCGCAGCGTAATCGCACAGGGCAAGGTCTGCCCCGGTGCTTTGCACGGCCTTGTACAGTGTTTCGTACATTTCCGGTGCAATATAGTCGTCGGAATCCACAAAGCCGATCCACTCGCCCCTTGCCACATCCAGCCCGGCATTGCGGGCAGCAGAAAGCCCGCCGTTTTTCTGGTGAAGCACCCGGATGCGGGCATCTTTCGCGGCAGCGGCATCACACAGCGCAGGGCAACCGTCCGGCGAACCGTCCTCCACAAGGATCAGCTCAAAGTCCGTAAAGGTCTGTGCCAGAATGGAATCGATACATTTTTGCAGATAGTTTTCCACCTTGTACACCGGCACAATGATGCTGAGCAATGGTTTTTCGCAGGGCACAGCGTGTTCCTCCCGTTTTATCTTTTCAGCCCGTCACCTCGGTGCGCAGGCGGGCAATGAGCCGTTCCATCAGCGCCACCCGGTTGAAGGGGGTCATCAGGTAAAAGCCGTCTGCATAGGGCGCAGCCGCTTTGGCTGCCTGCACCGAGACTTCCAAGCCCAGTTCCTCACCTGCGGCGCGGTCCAGCCCTTCAAACTTCTGGATGATGGCATCATCCACATGGATGCCGTTGACCTCGTTTTCCATAAAGATGGCATTGCGCTGGCTGACCACCGGCAGGATGCCCGCCAGAATTTTTGCGCGCTCACCCAGCGTCTCCCGGGCTTTTTTCAGGTTTTCCACCGCCTGTGCCGACAGCACCGGCTGGGTAAGGAAGCCGCTCATGCCGTTTTCCAGCTTTTCTGCGGCGCGGCGCAGCTCTACCTCAAAATTGCGGGCGTTCAGGTTCAGCGCACCAAAAACCGTGATGGGTGCGGGCATCTCCCGCCCCTCTCCGGCCAGCGACACGATATACTGTGCCAGCTTGCGGGAGTTGAACTGGTACACATTTTTCACCTCGTCCCGCTCGGCGGTGGGAATGGGGTCGCCGGTAATAGCCAGTACCTCCCGCACACCCTCGGCGTACAGTCCCAGCAGCAGCGCCTTGGTGGCATTCAGGTTGCGGTCCCTGCAGGTCATGTGGGGCAGCACGTTCATGCCCAGCTCCCGGTGCACCCGGCAGGCCACCAGCGAGGAATCCATCCGCGCCCGGGCAATGGGGCAGTCTGCAATGGTCAGCAGGTCGGCACCGGCGGCCTGCAGGCGGCGGGCACCCTCGAGATAGGCGGTCAGGTCGGCGTCCTTGGGGGAGTCCAGCTCCACCGCAATGACCCGCTGCCCGGTGCGCAGCTTGCGCAAAAAGGCATCGTCCGTTTCCACTGCAGGCTTTGCCGCTGCAGCGGGCTTTGCCGCCGGGGCGGCGGGCAGCGCTTCCGGCAGAGCATCCAGCGCGGTGCGCAGGGCAGCAATGTGCTGCGGCGTTGTACCGCAGCAGCCGCCCAGAATGCGCACGCCCTCGGCGGCAAGGCGGCTCAGCTCCCGGGCAAAATACTCCGGCTTGCCCTGATAGCGCACCTGTGCCCGCGCCACCACCGGGTAGCCCGCATTGGGCATGACCGAAAGGGGCAGTCCCGCATCCCCCAGCTGCTGCACCAGTGCCCGCATCGCGCCCGGGGCAGATACACAGTTCAGGCCCACGGCATCCACCACGCCGCTCTGTGCCATGCGGCGCACCAGCTCAGCACAGTAACGTCCCTCCCTGGTGTAGCCGTCCGGCAGCACCGCAAAGGATACCAGCACAAAGGCCTCCGGCACGGTCTGCTTCAGCGCACGAATCGCTTCCAGCACACCGTCCTCGGCGCTCAGGGTCTCGAACAGAAAATTCCGTGCACCCAGCAGCGCAAAGCGCTTCGCCACAGCAAGATACACCTGCTCCGCCGGGAGATTTTCGGTATCCGGTGCGGGGCCAAGGTCCGCAAACACTGCCGCGCCGGTCTCCCCGGCGGCCTTTACTGCCAGCTGCCAGCCTGCATCCGCCAGCTGCTCCCAGCCGAGCTGCTGCGCCGCCGCCAGACGCGGCAGGCTGAAGGTATTGGTCTTGATGGCGTCCGCTCCGGCAGCAAGATACGCCCGGTGCACTGCCAGAATGCCCTCGGGGTCGGTCAGGTTTGCCTGCTCGCATTCCTGCCCCGGTTTTGCTTTATAATAGGTACCCATGCCGCCATCGAACAGCAGCGGCCGCTGGGCTAACAGTTTGCGCACATCTAACATCGGTACTTTCCCTTCCCTATAAAAGATTTCACCTTTCAGTTTATCGTAGTTCACCCATCCGGTCAAGCGGTTTTCTTGATTTCGCTTGCGGCGCGGTCGTTTTTGTGCTATCTTAGGAATAACTTTTGAGAAAAGGGAGAGGATGGATCATGCGCCACACCGGCACACCTGAACTGGAGACCGACCGTCTGCTGCTGCGCCGTCTGCTGCCGCAGGACGCCCCGCAGATGTACGAAAACTGGGCAAATGACCCGGCTGTGACCCGGTTTTTGCGCTGGGAACCGCACAAAAGCCCTGCCGAGACCCGGGAACTGCTTTCGGCGTGGGCAGAGTTGTATCCGAACCCGGATTATTACCAGTGGGCCATGGTAGAAAAGGCCACCGGACAGGTGTTTGGCTCCATCTCCGTATACAACGCCCTGCTGGGTGAGCCGCAGCAAAAGGCCAAGTGGGCGGAGTTGGATCTCTCCGGCGGCATCTGGGAGCCGGGCTACTGCATCGGACAGAAGTGGTGGGGCAAGGGCCTTACCACCGAAGCACTGCAAGCTGTGGTGGATTTCTGGTTCAATCAGGTGGGCGGTGCCTTCCTCACCTGCTGCCATGCGGTGCAGAACCCCGCCAGCGGCCGGGTGATGGAAAAGGCCGGCTTTGTGTACCATCACAACGACGTTTACCACAAATTTGACGGCACCCCGGTGGAATGCCGGTGCTATCTGCTGACAAAAGAACGCTACGATAACAGAAAGGACTTACTTTGAGCGAGCTTTATGATATTCTGACCGAGACCCCTCCCACAAAGGTAGTGCTGCTGGCACTAGATCAGGGGCTGTGGGACTGCGAGCGCAGTCTGGCAGAACTTTCTGCCCTGTGCGAAGCCAACCACATGGAGGCCGTGGCGCAGATCACCCAGAAGCGCCAGACCCCGGAGACCGGCATCGTGCTGGGCAGCGGCAAGCTGGAGGAGGCCTCCCTTGCCGCCCAGACGCTGGGCGCGGAATGCGCCGTGTTTGACGGCGAGTTGACCGGCAGCCAGATCCGCAACATCTCCAACGCGCTGGGCGGGCTGGAGGTCATCGACCGCACCATGTTGATTTTGGAGATCTTCCGCAGCCGCGCTGTGACCAACGAGGGCAAATTGCAGACCGAACTGGCGCTGCTGCGCTACCGTCTGCCCCGCCTGCAGGGCATGGGCGAGGCGCTGAGCCGTCAGGGCGGCGGCGGTGGCGGCGGCGGCGGTGCCCGCCGCGGTGCCGGCGAGACCAAGCTGGAGTTGGACCGCCGCCATGTGCACGCCCGCATTGATGCACTGGCCGAAAAGCTGGCCGAGATGGAAAAGCGCCGGGGCGAGAGCCGCAAGGCCCGCGCCAAGACCGGGATGCCTGTGGTAAGCCTTGTTGGCTACACCAACGTGGGCAAATCCAGCCTGATGAACGCCCTGTGCGGCCCCAGCGTAGCCGAGGCCGATATGTTGTTTGCCACACTGGACCCCACCAGCCGCAAGCTGGTGCTGCCCAGCGGCATGGCAGTGCTGCTGGTGGACACGGTCGGCTTTGTGTCCCGCCTGCCCCACAATCTAGTGGAGGCGTTCAAGTCCACCTTGGAGGAAGCCGCATGGTCTGATGTGATCATCCGGGTGGCAGACGCCGGGGATGAACAGCGCGAGGAACAGCTCACCGTCACCGACGAGGTGCTGGACGGGCTGGACTGCGCCGATATCCCCCGCTTGACCGTGTACAACAAGTGCGACAAACCCAACACCCTGAGCTTTGACCCCGATATCCTGCTGACCAGCGCCAAGACCGGCTACGGGCTGGACAAGCTGCTGCAAAAGCTGGACGAGGTGCTCAGCGACCGGGTGCACACCATCCGGGTGCTGCTGCCCTACGACAAACTGGGGCTTGCCGCCCCCATGCGGGAGCGCGGCAGCGTACAGGTGGAGGAATACCGGGAGGATGGGCTGTATCTGGAAGGCATCGTCAAAACCGAGGACCTGCACTGCTTTGAGGGCTATCTGGTCTGATAGGCGCATACGATTTAAATAGCCTCCGCAGAATAATATTTTGATATAGAGCAAACCCGGAAAGTCTGCGGACTTTCCGGGTTTGCATTTTCACGGGTGGGGTCGTGACCGGAAACAGCTGCTCCACGGTTCAAGTCCGTGGTTTACCGCCACTCCCTTTTGTGAAAAAGAAAAAAGCCCCAACAAACACAAAAACCCGCCTGGCAGCGGGTTTTTGTGTATAGAGGGGTGGGAAAGTATATAAAGTGGTGAATCTCAATATCATTGGCAGACTTTTATTCGTCGCGCTGCCTTGCATGATGTATTATACCCGTTTTTCTTTTCTTGTCAAACAGGATTTTCGGATTTTGCTTTAAAATAATACTTTACTTTTTTGCAAAAACTTTATATAATTAACATAGAATTTCAGAAACGAAATTTTATTCCATTTCCGTGGGTTTGCACAACATAAAAACTTTACTTTCAGAAAATTTTATACAATCCAACATATTTTGAAGGAGGCTCTTCTCATGGACGATCTTGACCGCAAAATCCTCACCCTTCTGGCAAAAAACGCACGGATGCCCGTCAAAGAAATTGCGGAGCAGGTGTCGCTTACCAGCCCGGCAGTCTCCAGCCGTATCCATAAGCTGGAAACGGACGGCATCATCAGCGGCTACACTGTCACGCTGAACCGCCCGGCAGACCGGATGTATGTGGATGCGCTCATCAGCCTTTCGGTGGCCCCCTCCAAGCAGGATGCTTTTCTGGAACTGCTGCAGAACAGCCGCGAGGTGCTGCAGTGCTACCACGTTACCGGTGCGTACACCTTTCTGGTCAAGGTCAGCTGCGGCAGCATGGCACAGCTGGAGCACCTGATCTTACAGTTCCAGAAGCTGGGCACCACCAGCACCCAGATCATCCTGTCCACCCCGGTGAACCATGGCGATCTGGACGCCTTGATGCTGTAAGCGGGCGCTGTTCATAAAACTGTTACTTTTTCCCTGCAATTTTGCGGTGTGGTGGTTCGTATCCAGAATAGCAGCCCAAAACCGGCACACACTACCTGTAACGTGTGCGCCCGGCTGCGCCTTCCACACACAGCACTATGAAAGGAAATGCAATACTATGAAAAAATTCATCGCCGCCCTGCTGGCAGGGCTGACCCTGTTTACTCTGGTGGGCTGCTCCGGCGGAAGCAAGGTCGACAGCTCCACGCCCAAGAATTACTCCCAGATCATCCACGACGCCCGCAGCGACGAGGACAACGAGTATGATATGATCTTTACCAAGGGCGAGGACGGCAAGTTTACCGCTATTGACGGTTACAGCGCCGAGTACGAGGCCGACCAGCTGAACGAGGAGATCCGGGACATCCTGATGCCCCTGCTGAATCTGGAGGACGGCCAGTACACCGCCTTTGCCGCCAGCATTTCCAGCATGATGGTGCGCAGCTACGCCGTTGCCATCGTGAAGCCTGCCGAGGGCAAGACCGATGAGGTAAAGGCAGCACTGGAAGCCTATGTTGCCAGCGAGCAGCAATCCATGGAGCACTATCTGGAGGATCAGTACCTCGTGGCCAAGGCCGCTACCGTCACCGTAGCCCCCACCGGCGAAGTCATCCTTGTCTGCTGTGAGGGCAGCGATACCGTCCTTGCCAACATCAAAGCCGCTCTCGCAAAATAATTTTCCCGCATAAACCCCGGCCTTTGCAGTATGTTTCATCTGCAACGGCCGGGGTTTGGTTTTTATGCTTATTCCAGATCCAGCTTATTTTTCATCAGCCAGCTGGTAAGGACAAAATAGACTGCGCCGATCAGAATCGTTACAAGAAGGACGAGCCAGAGATTGCCGCTGGCGGAATAAGCCATCGGCATCGCTGCCACAGAGCCAACGATCACCCGAATCCCGCCGCCTGCATCCAGTTTGCCCTGAATCAGCTGCAACAGGAAGAAGGCCAGAATGCTGGCAATCGTGGAATGGTTCCTGAACTGATGCCCGATCATGCAGGCGGCGTAGATACAGAGGATGAGGACTGCAACGCCCGCCAGACCAAGGACGATGATCCACGCCAGCTCGCTCCAGAATTCACCGCCGATGCTCTGGATCGCCTTCCAGCTGAATTTCAGGACATCGCCCCAGCCCGTCGTGATCGTCTCCCCATTGATGACCGTTTTGGAATCCTCGAAGGCGCACAGGCCGACCAGCATCAGAAGGACGGACAGGATCCCGACCACTCCGCTGCAGATCACCCAGACCATGCTGGAAATGAGTTTGGACGCAACCAGCTGCTCTGGATGGACCGGAAGGGTGTGCATGAGATAGCCCTCCCGCCCCAACAGATTTTTGGTGAACCGCTGGATGATCGTCACAATACAGACCACTCCGATGGCAACCCCGATGGCAAAGTAGGCAAACATCAGGTATGCCCAGATCTGGCTGCTGCCATTGTCCCAGACTTCGTCCCGCATCGAGATCCCCATTGCCAGCGCAACCAGCAGCCAGACCAGATACAGGCCGCCATAGGTCCGTCCGGTCGCCCGGAATTCATACTTCAACAGATTTTTCAGCATTTGAATACCTCCCGGAAATATGCGTCCACGCTCATTCCCTCATTCTCACGGATCTCATCCACACTGCGGTGAGCAAAGACCGTTCCCTCTTTCAGGAAGATGGCCTCATCCAGCACCGGCTCGATATCCTCGATCAGGTGGGTCGAGATGAGGACGGTCGCGTCCTTGCTGTAATTGGACAGGATGGTGTGCAGGATATAATCCCGTGCCGCCGGGTCCACGCCGCCGATGGGTTCATCCAGCAGATAGAGCCGGGCATTCCGGCTCATGGCAAGGATGAGCTGCACCTTTTCCCGGTTGCCCTTGGAAAGGGTCTTGAGGACGTCTTTGGGGGAAAGTTCCAGATTTGCCAGCATCTCATTCGCCCGGGCCGGATCGAAGTCCTTATAGAAGTCCCCAAACATCTTCACCAGCTGCTCTACCCGCATCCAGCCGGGAAGCCAGTCGGCATCGGGCAGGTAGGATACGATCGCCTTGCTCTCCACGCCGGGCTTCATCCCGGCGATCCGGATGCTGCCGCTGTCAGGCTGCAGCAGACCGTTTGCCAGTTTGATCAGGGTGGTCTTGCCGCTGCCGTTCGGCCCCAGCAGGCCAACGATCTTCCCAAAGCCGATGTGCAGATCCACACCGTCCAGCGCGGTTTTTGCGCCGTAGTGTTTTGTCAGCCCTTCACAGGTCAGAAGTTCACTCATGATTCGGTTCTCCTTTCGTCTGACGGGCCAGCAATTCGGCGACCTGCGCCGGGCTGTACCCGATGCCCCGCATCTTTTCCAGAAATTCTTCCGCGAACTTTTCCGCGGTCGCGGCACGCAATTGTTCGATCAACATGGTATCCTCCGTCACATAGCGGCCCGCCGTCCGTTCGGTCCGGACAAGCCCCTCCGTTTCCAGCTGTGCCAGCGCACGCTGCATGGTATTCGGGTTCACCCCTGCGGCTGCGGCCATATCCCGCACCGAGTCAAGATGTCCTCCGGGCGGGTATGTCCCCGCAAGGATCTTCGCCTTCAACCGCTCTACCAGCTGCGCATAGATCGGACGGCTGGAATCAAATTGTTCACTCATCGTAGCCCTCCCTGCATTTTGTGTTTCTGTGTTAAGTGCCTAATACAATAATACTCATTTTTCAGATTGTGTCAAGGGGTTCATACAATTTTTTAGCCAATTCTGTCACAGCTCCCCGGGCATTGCCTTGCAAACGAGGGCAGGCGTTATCCGAGAGGTTTGCATTTTTGCGATAATATGATATACTCTCTCTGTAATTGACGAAAACAGGAGTAACTTTTATGATAAAAGCGACCATCATTATCCCAAACATCAACGGCAAGGGCTGGCTGAAGGATTCCATCGAGTCCATCTACGCCCAGACTGAGCAGGATTTTGACCTGATCGTGGTGGACAACGGTTCCACCGATGAAAGTCTGGAACAAGCCCGCAGCTACTGTACCCGCCCCAACTTTACCCTGATCGAAAACGGGCGCAACACCGGCTTTTCCTACGCAGTGAATCAGGGCATTGCCCGGGCGCAGAGCAAGTATGTGGTGCTGTTCAACAACGACGCCTTTGCCGAGCCGCAGTGGCTGGCCGAGCTTTTGCGCACCGCCGATGCGGACCCCAAGATCTTTGCGGTGCAGAGTTTGATGATCCGGCACTTTGAGCGGGAACTGGCCGATGATGCCGGGGACTATGTAACATGGATGGGCTTTGCCTGCAAGACCGGCGATGGCCGCCGCGCCAGCCGCTACACCAAGCAAAAGCGCATCTTCTCGGCCTGCGGCGGCGCAGCGCTGTACCGCAAAAGCATTCTGGACGAGATCGGCGGTTTTGACGAGAATTTTTTTGCCTACTTTGAGGACGTAGACCTGAGCTGGCGCGCCAACAATGCCGGTTACAAAAACGTGCTCTGCCCCACTGCCAAGTGCTACCACATCTGCGGTGCCAGCACCGGCGCAGTGCGCTACAACGCCTTTAAAAGCCAGCAGAGCGGCCGCAACAGCATTCTGCTGCCGCTCAAAAACGAGCCGCTGCTGATGCTGGTGCTCAACTTTATCCCGCTGGCGCTGGGCTATCTGCTCAAGTGCTACAAGTTCCACAAGCAGGGCTTTGGCGAGGCTTGGGATAAGGGAATGCACGAGGCCTTTGCTCTGCTCAAAGCGGGCAAGCTGGGCAAGCGCCCCTTCCGCCTGAAAGACCTGCCCAACTACATCCTGATGGAACTGTGGATGATCTGGAACATGGTGCCATACCTGTGGTATCGGCTGGTGGTGGTCAGGTTTGATTTAAAATAAAACGTACAAAAAACACCCGACTGTGAAAGCAAACGCACAGTCGGGTGTTTTCATTTACATTTTACGCTGCGGTACTGGCGGCATCCTCAGCGGCAGGGGCTTCTGCCACGGCGCTGTCAGCGCTCGTTTCTGCCTGCGCTTCCGGCTGCACAGCCGAGGCAGCAGCCGAATCTGCCGCAGCGGAGTCTCCGGCAGTGGCCAGAATGGCGTCCTGCACATCGCTTTCCGCCATGGGCTCCGACTGCGCGGCCGCAGAGCTTGCGGCGCTTTCGGGTTTCGTCTCGCTCTCGGTCAGGCCGGTCAGATACCAGCTGCCGCTCTGGCGCTCGAACAGGTAGTCCATATATTTGGTGGGGGTGTCCGAGGAGGGATTGATGATGCTGTCATCCGCGCTGGCGGTGGGGATATAGCCCACGGTAACATGCAGCTTGCCGCTGCGCTTGAACAGCTTGACCACAGTGGCGCGGTAGTAGCCCACCGTGCCGGTGATGGGGATCTTGTAGCACTGGGTGGTCTCGTCAAACTCGACGGTCATATCCTCCATGTCAAAGCTGCGGTGGGTCAGCTTGAAGCCGGGGCCCAGCAGCTTTGCCAGATAGGCATCCACTTCCACCGAGGGCAGCAGCAGCTGCTCGGTCTCGGGGTCGGTATTGTAATTCTCAAAGCCGCCCTGCGTCTCCTGAATGCTGTACACACAGCCCCACACAGCTGCCTCCCGCAGGGTCAGGTCATCGATGTTCTCAATGCCGTCAAAGGGCATGGGGTCAAACAATACCAAGCCTTCCAGCTTGTCCTCGTATTCCTGCTTTTGTGCGGTATCGTCAAACAGGTTTGCCACAAGGCCCACACCGGCCCGCAGCACCGTGATAAACCCGATGAGCACCAGCACCGTGATCAGCAGACCCAAGGTCTGCCGCCAGCGGCGGCGCTTGATCCGGGCGTGTTCTTCCGGGGTGATCGTATTTTTCATTGGTCTGAGTCTCCCAAAGTTTTTTGTCTACCCAACAGTATACCACATCCGGCCGCAGAGTGCAAAACCTGTACCGGTGGTTTTTTTGTGAAAGCAGGTTTTTTATTCCCAGTCCTTCCATATTTCGGGCTGGTAGCCCACAGTGGCCTTGCGTCCGTTGCGCACGATGGGGGTCTTGAACAGCTGCTGATTTTCAAACAGCTTATCCTCTTTCTGCCAGTCCACCAGTGCATCCAGCAGCGCAAGGGTCTGCTTGTCCTTTGCTGCCGGATTTACCAGCGCTTCCCAGCCGCCCAAAGCGCGCGCCACGTTATCAAACTCGCCCCGGCTCATGCCCTTTTCCTTCAGGTCGATCATCTGGAATTTTATGCCGCGCTCCTTGAAATAGCGCTGCGCCTTTTTGGTATCAAAGCACTTGCTCGTGCCAAAGATCTGGATATTCATCTTATCTCCTCCTGCCGGTTCCCGGCGGTCTTATTGTACCACACCGCAAACCGCTTGCATAGGCATAATTTGCGGCAAAACGGGCAATGCTTTCCGCAAGGAGGTGTTTGCATGAACGCATTCGTAGACCCTGAACTGTGCATCGGCTGTACCCAGTGTGCCGGGCTGTGCCCCGCCGTGTTCCGCATGGAGGGCGTTCTGGCTGTGGCAGAGCCCGGCCCCATCCCGCCGGAGGAGGTGCCGCAGGCCGTCACCGCAGCCCAGAGCTGCCCGGTAAGCGCCATCCGCATCGAAGAATAAGCCCGGCATCGGTAAGGCTGCTGCACAGCTTGTGCGGCAGCTTTTTTTGCCGCAGGACGATTTGAAATGCCCTCCGCTTTGCTCTGGGCATAGGCAGCGGAAGAACATTATAAATGATGCGATTGTCACGGCTTACGAGCCGTGACAATCACATTTTTACGAGAGATGGCATCACGAAAAACAACCACTTCTCTTTTTTACGCAAAAAGTTCCCGCGCGGTACAGTTTTGTGCTATACTATAAGATGTGAGATTACGCAATGGAGGAACTGCATTATGCGTTTACTGGTCATTGACGGCAACAGCATTGCCAACCGCGCTTTTTACGGCATCAAGCTGCTGACCACCAAGGACGGACGTTACACCAACGCCATCTATGGCTTTTTGAACATTCTGCTCTCCCTGCTCAAGGAGTGCCAGCCGGATGAGGTGGCTGTGGCTTTTGATCTGAAAGCTCCCACCTTCCGGCATAAAATGTACGATGGCTACAAGGCCACCCGCCACGCCATGCCCGAGGAACTGGCACAGCAGATGCCGGTGCTCAAACAGCTGCTGGCAGACCTTGGCTACCGCACCGTTACCGCCGAAGGCTGGGAAGCGGACGATATTCTGGGCACGCTGGCCGCTGCCTGCGCTGCCCGCAAGGACGACTGCTTCCTTGCCACCGGAGACCGGGACAGCCTGCAGCTGGTGAGCGAGAGCACCACCGTGCTGCTTGCTGCCACCGTAATGGGGCGCAGCAAGACCGTGGTGATGGACGAGGACGCCATTCAGGAAAAATACGGCCTTGCGCCTAAGCAGCTTATCGAGGTGAAGAGCCTGATGGGCGACACCTCGGATAACATCCCCGGCGTGAAGGGCATCGGCGAAAAGACCGCGCTTTCTCTGGTGCAGACCTTCGGCTCGCTGGAGGGCGTGTACCAGAACATTGACGACAAGCGCATCAAACCTAAGCAGCGGGAGCACTTGTTGGAGGATAAGCCCATGGCTGAGCTGAGCCACACGCTGGGCACCATCCGCACCGATGCCCCCATCGACACCGCCGAGGGTTCCTACACCGTGGGCGAGGGCAACAAACCCGCCGCCGTGCGGCTTTTGCAGGAGTTGGAGATCCATTCCCTGATCCCGCGGTTCGGGCTGGACGGCGTAGCGCCGGAAGCCGCCGCCGAGGAGCAGGCTGTGGAGCTGCCGGAAGCAGCGCTCACTCCCCTGCCCCTGACCCCCGCCGGGCATTATCTGGTGGCTGCCCGCCCCGCCGTTACCGGCAAGCAGGGCACCCGCAACGTGGTATTGCAGCCGGAAAGCTGGTACGCCGTGCAGGACACCACCGTCTACCCGCTGGAGGACGCTGAGCTGCTGCGGCTGCTGGACAACGCCGATGTGACGCTGGATGTGTTCAACGCTGCGCCCCTCTACGCCAAAGCCATGGCCGCCGGCGGCTGGGGCAGCAGCATCGTCTGGGACGGCAAACTGGCTGCCTATCTGCTGGACGCCTCTGCCTCCAAATATCAGATCAGCGAGCTGATCCCCGCCTACAAGGCTGCTGCCGCCTTTACCTGCACCGATTACCCGGACGCCGGGCGGCTGGCCGACCTGTTTGCCCGGATGAAAGCCGAGATCACCGCCTGCGGCGAGGATGCGCTGTATAACGAGATCGAGTTCCCGCTGGCACAGGTGCTGGCTGATATGACCCGCACCGGCGTGCTGGTGGATAAGGACGGCATTGAGCAGTTCGGCGTAAAGCTGCGGGAGGAACTGGAGCAGGTGCTGACCCGCATCCACATGGAGACCGGCAGCGCCACCTTCAACCCCAACAGCCCCAAACAACTGGGCGAGATGCTGTTCGACACCATGGGTCTGCCCCACGGCAAAAAGACCCAGCGCGGCTGGTCTACCGATGCCGAAACGCTGGAAAGCCTGCGCGAGTACCCGCTGGTAGAGGATGTTTTGCAGTACCGCGCCTACCAGAAGCTGAACTCCACCTATGTGGAGGGTCTGCTCAAGGTCATTGGCGAGGACGGGCGCATCCACTCCACCTTCAACCAGACCGAAGCCCGCACCGGACGGCTCTCCTCCGATAACCCCAACCTGCAGAATATCCCCATCCGCACCGAGCTGGGCAGTCAGCTGCGCGCCTACTTTGTTGCAAAGCCGGGCTGTGTGCTGGTGGATGCGGATTACAGCCAGATCGAGCTGCGCATTCTGGCGCACATCACCGGGGACGAGCACATGCAGCAGGCCTTTTTGAACGGCGAGGATATCCACCGCAGCACCGCCGCCAAGATCTACGGCATTCCGCAGAGCGAGGTGACGCCCCGGCTGCGCTCCTCTGCCAAGGCCATCAACTTTGGCATCATGTACGGCAAGGGCGCGTACAGCCTTTCCAAGGATATCGGCGTGACCGTGAAGGAGGCAGACGCCTTCCTCAAGAATTATCTTGCGGCTTTCCCCAGTGTGAGCGGCTATATGGACAAGACCATCGCGGATGCCAAGGCAAACGGCTATGTATCCACCCTGTTCGGCCGCCGCCGCACCCTGCCGGAGCTGGCCAGCACCAACTTCAACGTGCGCGCCAGCGGCGAGCGCATGGCCCGCAACACCCCCATTCAGGGCACCGCTGCGGACGTGATCAAGCTGGCCATGGTGCGGGTGTGGAAGCGCCTGCGGGACGAAAAAATGGCCAGCCGCCTGATTTTGACCGTCCACGATGAACTGATCGTGGAGGCCCCGGAGGCGGAGGCCGAGCAGGCTGCCCGCATCCTGCGGGAGGAAATGGAAGGCTGCGTGCAGTACGCGGTGCCCCTGAGCACCGATGTGCACGCAGGCAAAAACTGGCTGGAGGCACACTAAAATGATCATTCTCGGAATCGAGTCTACCTGTGACGAAACTGCCGCTGCACTGGTGGAGGACGGACGGCACCTGCTGAGCAACGTCATCTCCACCAGCGTCAAGGAGCAGGCGCTGTACGGCGGCGTTGTGCCGGAGATCGCCAGCCGCCGCCACTGCGAGTTTATCAGTGCTACGGTCAAAAAGGCTCTGCTGGACGCAGGCAAGGCCATAGACGATGTGGACGCCGTGGCCGTTACCTTTGCGCCGGGGCTCATCGGTGCGGTGCTGGTGGGCGTGAACTTTGCCAAAGGGCTGGCCTACTCGGCGGGCAAGCCGCTGGTGCCGGTGCACCATCTGCGGGGACACATCGCCGCGCTCTACCTGACCCACCCGGAGCTCAAGCCGCCCTTTTTGTGTCTGGTGGCCTCCGGTGGGCACAGCCACATCGTGGAGGTGCAGGACTACACCCACTATCACATTCTGGGGCACACCGTAGACGATGCTGCGGGCGAAGCCTTTGACAAGGTGGCCCGCACACTGGGTCTGCCCTACCCCGGCGGCCCCAGCGTAGCCGCCGCCGCAAAGACCGGCGACCCCAAGGCCTACCGCCTGCCGGTGCCCCATGTGGAGGGCAAGTACAACGTGAGCTTTTCCGGCTTAAAGACCGCCGTGCTCAACGAGGTGAACAAGGCGCAGATGAAGGGCGAGGAAGTGAATGTGCCCGACCTTGCTGCCAGCTTTCAGGAGCGCATTGCGGGCATTCTGGCCGAAAAGCTGCTGCTGGCTGCTGCCGATACCGGGGCAAAGCAGGTGTGCCTTGCCGGCGGCGTAGCCGCCAACGGACGTCTGCGCCAGCTGGTGAACGACGGTGCCCAGAAGCTGGGCGCAAAGGTCTACCTGCCGGAACTGAAGTTCTGCGGCGACAACGGCGCGATGATCGCCGCGCAGGGCTACTACCAGTACATTGCCGGGCATACCGCCGGGCTGGAACTGAACGGCCTGCCCACCCTGCCCATCGACTATGAATAAACACAACACCGGAGGTGTTCCCATGACCGAGCGCAACCCTATCCTGCAAAGTCTGTTCGACCGCAAGTCGGTGCGGGTGTATGAAGAAAAGCCCATCCCTGCCGAGATGAAGCAGGCCATTTTGGAAGCTGCTGCACAGGCGCCCTCCGCGGGCTGTCAGCAGCTGTATACCATTTTAGACATCACCGATCCGGCACTGAAAGAGGCGCTGGCCGAAAGCTGTGACCACCAGCCCTTTATTGCCAAAGCACCGCTGGTGCTGGTGTTCTGCGCCGACTGCAAAAAGTGGTACGACGCCTACTTAGAGGCCGGCTGCACGCCCCGCACCCCGGGTGTGGGCGATTTGATGCTGGCAGTCACCGATGCCGCCATTGCCGCCCAGAACGCCGTGGTCGCCGCCGAAAGCTTTGGCATCGGCTCGTGCTATATCGGGGACATCATGGAAAACTGCGACACCCAGCGCAGTCTGCTGCACCTGCCGGACTATGTGTTCCCGGCGGTGATGCTGGTGTTCGGCTGGCCCACCCAGCAGCAGAAGGAGCGCGTAAAGCCCCAGCGCTGCGCCATGGAGCATATCGTGCACGAAAACGGCTACCGCACCATGGACGGCGCAGAGCTGCGGGACACCTTCGGCTACAAAGCCGGAAACGCCCCCTTTGACCAGTGGTGCACCGCCTTTTGCAACCGCAAGTATAACTCCGATTTCTCCAAAGAGATGACCCGCTCGGTGGAGGAATATCTCGGCCAGTTCCGGTGATCTAAAACGTTTCTGAGCCACAAATTATAGCAACAAAAAGCGGCAGCTGCACGGTATTTTGTGCAGCTGCCGCTTTTCTCGTTTATCTTTGGTTTTCCGCAAACAGTGCGCCCAGCTCCGGCAGGATATCGTGCGGCAGCATCCCGTACTCGCCGCGCTTTGCGGCGGCGCGGTCGGCGGCGGCACCGTGCAGGTATACCGCACAGGCAGCGGCTTCGTAAGCGGGCAGACCGCAGGCCAGCAGCGCCGCCAGCATCCCAGCCAGTACATCCCCGCTGCCGCCCCGGGCAAGCCCCGGATTGCCGGTGGGGTTCACGCACACCCGCCCGTCCGGGCTTGCCACTACAGTGCGTGCCCCTTTCAGCACCACCACGGCGTTCCACGCCTTGGCATACCGCAGGGCGATGCCCTCCCGGTCGGCGGCAAGCTCTGCTGCCGAAAGGCCGGTCAGGCGCGCCATCTCGCCGGGGTGCGGGGTAACTACCAACTCCCCTGCCGGGTGCGGGAAGGGCTTGCCCTCTGCCAGCAGCTGGGCAGTGGCGTTCAAACCGTCTGCGTCCAGCACCGCAGCCCCCGCAAAGCCGGGCAGAAGTTGCTGCACCAGCGTGCGGGTCTCGGTGGCCCGGGCGGCACTTTGCGCCGTGCCGCCAAGGCCGAGGCCCAGCAGCAGCACGGTGGCCTTCTGCCGCCGGAGCAGCGGCACATTCTCCGGTGCAATGCCGCCCTGTGCACCCTCCTTACAGGGGCACAGGCAGCACTCCGGCAGGCGGGTGACGGCGGCGCCGACCACCGGCTCTACGCTTGCAAGGGTGACGATGCCCGCCCCGGTGCGCAGTGCACCCTCGGCTGCCAGCAGGGCCGCGCCCCGGTAAAAGGCACTGCCCGCCACCGCCAGCACGCTGCCAAAGGTACCCTTATGGCTATCCCGGGCGCGGGGCGGGATATTCTGCCAGACAAATTCTTCGGTAATTTCCACAGCCATGGGCGCACCTCCAGAGAACGATTTCAAATGCCCTCCGCGTTGCTGTTGGCATTTCTAGCGGAATCATTATTTTAAGATTGTCGGTTTGGAAAATCCGCAGATTTTCCAAACCGACTTTTTCACAAGAGAGGAAATTGGGAGGAATAGCATTTACGCCTGTCCCTGCACAAGGGCACGGATCTGCTTTTCCACGTTCTGCACTTCCTCGTGGAACATCCGGGCAGACACGCGCAGTGCGCCGTGGCCAAGGATAATGACCTGCTCCATGCCGTCCGAGGTCGCCACGCGAACGCGGCGGCTCTTGCCGATCTCATGGGTGACCCGCTCGATGAACATATCGGCGGTCTCGGCCTCCTTGGTATAGACCACATGGATGTTGTGGTACTGCTCGATGGCACCGGGGCTTCCGGGCACGCGGTAGGCATCAAATACCAAGATAAGCACGCATTTCTGGTAACCCTGATAGTTGCACAGGATGTCCATCAGCTTGCGGCGGGCGGCGTCCAAGCTTTCCTTTGCCAGCGCGTTCAACTCGTCCCACGCAAAGATGATGTTGTAGCCGTCCACCAGCAGATACTCCGGGGCAATTTCCCACTGCTCTGCATCAAAATCCGGGCGTTCGGTCTTTTGCACCGGACGGAAGGCCGCCAGCGGGTCCCGCTTGATAGGGCCGTAGGTGCGCTCAAAAATTTTGAGCAGTTCAGCGTCCTCCTCCAGCGTGGCGCGGTAGGCCATGGCGCGGCGCTGGGGCGCAGCCTGCACCTCCGGGCGGGCGGGCTTTGCCTTGCCCCAGCCGCTTTCCACGTGCATGTGGCTGCGCACCTCGCTCCACGGCACTACAAAGCCCGCACCATGGGCGCAGAACACAGAGTCTGCGGGGTTGTCCAGATCATGCTCCGGCTGGTAGCCGGTCTCTGCAATAACCTCCTGTGCATTGTGACAGGGGCGGTAGCCGTCCAGCGTCAGGCTCAGATGTCCCCTGCCCCGGGTGTAGCTGACCACCTCCATGGGGTAGCTGCGCATGGTGGATACCGGCGCAAAGCCGGTCAAGGTGGCGGTCTCCGCGCCGCTTTCCGGCGGATCAAAACTGCCCTCCATGCGCTGGATATCGCTCATGGCGCGGCCAATGTTTTCCACCGGCACCTCCAGCCGGAAGGCATACCACGGCTCTAGCAGCTGGCTTTTTGCCAGCATCAGCCCCTGCCGCACGGCGCGGTAGGTAGCCTGCCGGAAATCGCCGCCCTCAGTGTGCTTGAGGTGCGCTCTGCCGGTAAGCAGAGTAATTTTTACATCGGTCAGCGGTGCGCCGGTCAAAACGCCAAGGTGCTGCTTTTCTTCCAGATGGGTCAGCACCAGACGCTGCCAGTTTTTATCCAGCACCTCTTCCCGGCAGTCGGCGGCAAACTGCATCCCGCTGCCCCGGGGCAGCGGCTCCAGCAGCAAATGCACCTCGGCATAGTGGCGCAGCGGCTCGTAATGTCCCACACCTTCCATGGGCTCGGTGATGGTCTCCTTATACAAAATGCCGCCCGGACCAAAGGATACTTCCAGCCCGAACCGCTCCGCCAACAGGCTGCGCAGCACTTCCAGCTGTACCTCACCCATCAGCTGCACATGAATTTCGCCCAAGCTTTCGTTCCACACCACATGGAGCTGGGGCTCTTCCTCTTCCAGCCGGTGCAGTTTGCCCAACGCGGCGTGCACATCTGCGCCCTCCGGCAGCAGCACCTGATAGCTGAGCACCGGCTCCAGCACCGGCACATCGCTGTCCCGCTCTGCCCCAAGCCCGGCGCCGGGCTTTGCATGGGTCAGGCCGGTCACAGCGCATACCTGTCCCGGGCCGATGGCCTCGGTCAGGGTATATTTTGCGCCGGAGTACAGCCGCAGCTGGTTCGCTTTTTCTGCCCACGGCTCGCCGTCCGCTTCGCCGGTAAGAAGCGCCTTTACCTTCAGCTCCCCGCCGGTGACCCGCAGCCATGTCAGGCGTGCCCCCTGCTCGTCCTGTGATACCTTGAACACCCTTGCGCCAAAGGTGTGCAGCGCCGGGGCGGGGCGGGTGTAGCGGTCCAGCCCCTCCAGAAGTGCATCCACCCCGTCCAGCCGCAGCGCCGCCCCGAACCAGCACGGAAAAACGTGCCGCCGGGCAACTGCGGGGATAATGTCTGCATCGGTCAAGGTTCCCGCGTCCAGCATTTTCTCCATCAGCTGCTCATCGCACAGCGCCAGTGCTTCGTTGCGGGCGGCAGGCTCTGCGCCAAAATCCACAAAGCCCTCGCCAAGGCGGCGGTTCAGCTGGGTAAGCAGCTGCTCCCGGGTCATGCCGGGCAGGTCCATTTTGTTCACGAATACAAAGGTGGGCACATGGTAGCGCCGCAGCAGCCGCCACAGCGTTTCGGTATGGCTTTGCACGCCGTCCGTTCCGCTGACCACCAGCACGGCGTAATCCAGCACCTGCAAGGTGCGCTCAGTCTCGGTGGAAAAATCCACATGGCCGGGGGTGTCCAGCAGGGTGATGGCGGTATTGCCCGCCGTAAGCAGCGCCTGCTTGGAAAAGATGGTGATACCGCGCGCTTTTTCCAAGCTGTCGGTGTCCAGAAAGGCATCTCCGTGGTCTACCCGCCCCAGCTTGCGGATAGCACCTGCGCGGTAGAGCATGGCCTCGGAGAGGGTGGTCTTGCCGGAGTCCACATGGGCCAGAATGCCCAGTACGATCTGTTTTTGCGTTGTTTCCATGCACTGCTCCTATAAGCCGTTTTCCTAAGTACTGCGCACCATTTCCAAAAACAGCTTTTAAAAATAATTTCCTGTTTATTGTAACACGCTTTGCGGGGAAAAGAAAGTTTTCCGGTACAAATCCCACAGGCAAAAAACAGCACCGGACAGAAAGCGCTCTGCCCGGTGCAATTTTCTTAAAAAAGGTCCAGCATATTGTCCAGATAGATTGCCTCCCGCACCTGCAGCTGGTATTCCGGCTTTGTCATGTAGTAGAGCAGAAATTCCAGCACCAGTGCACTGCCAAGCCCTCTGCCCTCTATCTTAAACTGGGAAAAGCCTGCGGGCAGGTACCGCTGCCGGATGTCCTCCACCCCAATAAATCCGGGGCTACGCATCGCCTTGGAAAAGCGGTAGCCCCCAGCGGCATCCGGGGCGGCGCAGCGGTGGTCCGGGCAGCCCTCGCCCAGATTCTGGCGGCTGACCGTCTCATAGCAGCGCTTGCGCTCGGTGCAGCCGAACCAGCAGCACTCGTTGCACAAAAATTCCACCTTCGCCTTTTGCTCCGGCGGCAGGGTGCGCAGCTGCTCCAATGCCGGGTTCAGCCGGAAATCCGGCACCACATACCGGAACTGCGGCTTTGCCAGCTCCTGCCGCAACTGCGCAAACTCCGTGAGCACCTTGGTGGTGGAGGACACCAGATACAACTCCGGCCAGCGCTGCCGCAGATAGTCCGCCAGCAAATCAGAATGGACGATCACGCCGTTTGGCACACTGCCGCTTTTTGCAAACTGTTCACACAGGGCGTTGCACTGCGGGTCGGCAAGGTGCTCAGACCTCAGCAGGGAGTTACTGAAGGTCAGCCGCCCGGAGATGCCGTATTCCCGCAGCAGCGCCAGCACCTCGCGCGCCGCTGCTCCGCCGCAGGAGATGCGTCCCCCGCCCCAGATACAGCCCGCCGGTGCGCCATAGATAGAGCCGATGGTGCACCAATCGTAAAAATATTCCCGGTGCTCCCGGTACAGCGGCAAAAAACGGCGGTACAGCTCGTAAAACTCGAACAGGCCGGGTAGATGATAACAGGCAGCTGCGGGCTTTTCCATAGCGGTTCCTTTCCTGCAAAAAGGGAGCTGCTGCGTAAAAATGCCGTGCAGCGGCTCCCCTGTTTTTATCGTATTTGCTTTTGTTACACGGTAGCGCCGACCTGAGGGGCACCACCGGCAAGCTGCTCTGCCGTAAGCGGCTGGGCTTCTGCGGGGGCGTTCAGCCGCTCCTTGGCCACAGCCAGCATCAGCTTGATGCGGTTTTCCTGATTGACCCGGGTGGCGCTGGGGTCGTAGTCGATGGGGGTGATGTTGGCGCTGGGGTACAGCGCACGGATCTTGTTCACCATGCCCTTGCCCACGATATGGTTGGGCAGGCAGCCAAAGGGCTGCGCACACACGATGTTGCCGTAGCCGCCCTGCACCAGCTCGATCATTTCGGCGGTCAGCAGCCAGCCTTCGCCCATTTTTGCGCCCAGCGAGATAACCCCCTTGGGCTTTTCCACCAGCTCCTTGAAGGGGCCCGGCGCATAGAACCCGGCGTCCGTCTCTGCCTTGAGCATGACGCGTTCCACGCTGTCCAACCAGTTGAGGAACTGGTCGGTGCCTACCTTTACAGCCAGCTTGCCGCCGTAAAGCACATGATCCTCGCCCATGTTGAAGGCGCAGTACTGCACAAAGCCCATCAGACCGGGGAAGTTCACCTCGCAGTCCTGACTTTCCAGGAATTTTTGCAGTTCATTGTTGCCCAGTGGGCTGTACTTGACGTAGATCTCGCCCACAACACCCACCTTGACCTTGGGCACCCGGGTGACCGGGATAGTGGCAAATTCCTTTGCGATCAGCGGGAAGGTGTGCTTCATTTCCCGGGAAGTAAAGCCTTTTCCGGCCAGCAAGGCACGGCCAAGACGGGCGATCCAGCGATCCACCATGCGGTCAGCAGCACCCTTTTCGTTCTCGTAGGGGGCCACCTGATTGCGCAGCGCACACAGCATATCACCGTAGAAGATGCAGGCGATGCACTTGCGTGCCAGCGGGATGGTCATCTGGAAGCCGCTGTCCTTTTCCAGGCCGGAAAAGTTCAGGCTTGCCACCGGGATCTGCGGATATCCAGCCTTGACCAACGCCTTGCGCAGCAGATGGATGTAATTGGAGGCACGGCAGCCGCCGCCGGTCTGGGTGATCAGCAAGGCAGTGTGCTCCAGATCATACTTGCCACTGTTCAGCGCGTCCAGAAACTGGCCGATGACCAGCAGCGCCGGGTAGCAGGTATCGTTGTGGACATACTTCAGCCCCAGCTGTGCCACGGCACTGCCGCAGTTGCCCAGCAGCTCACACTTATAGCCTTCGCAGCGCAGTGCGTACTCCATAAGCCGGAACTGGGTAACGGCCATGTTGGGGATGAGGATGGTGTGGGTCTTTTTCATCTCCGGGGTAAATTTGGGATAATGATATTCCATAGGTTCCTCCTATGTTGCTCTAAACAAGATAGTCCCCGCAAAAGCTTCCCCCGCCGGGGGAAGCCCTTCAGCCTATCTTTTATTCTGACTTTTCTGCGGCGGCCTCGTCCCGCTCGTCCAGTGCGGCAAACAGGCTGCGCAGACGGATGTTCACGGCACCGAGGTTCGTGATCTCGTCGATCTTCAGCTGGGTGTACAGTTTGTTGCCCCGCTGCAAAATCTCGCGGGTCTCGTCGGTGGTAATGGCATCCACGCCGCAGCCGAAGGACACCAGCTGCACCAGATCCATATCCTTCTGGGTGGTGCAGTACTTGGCGGCAGCGTACAGGCGGCTGTGGTAGGTCCACTGGTTCAGCACACTGGTGGGGAACTTCTGCACCCTGTTAGAGATGCTGTCCTCGGTGACCACCGCAGCCCCGTGGCGGGTGATCAGGTGGTCGATGCCGTGGTTGACCTCCGGGTCCACATGGTAGGGGCGGCCTGCCAGCACGATGATGCGCTTGCCCTGACGGCGCGCCTCGTCGATGATCTCGCTGCCCTTTACCCGGATCTTTGCCATGTGCGCTTCGTACTCCGCGTAGGCAGCATCGGCTGCGGCCTGCACTTCCCGCTCGGAGATGCCGCCAAAGTACTTGGGCAGCACCTCCTTTGCCATCTTGTGCACAAAATCCTTGGGACGGTGGATGCCCACATAATCATAGATGAACTTTTTGCCTTCCAGCTCCGGGCAGTTGCCTGCCAGAACCTCCGGGTAGTAGGCCACCACCGGGCAGTTATAATGGTTGTCGCCCAAGCCCTCGTCCACATTGTAGGTCAGGCAGGGGTAGAAGATGGCGTCCAGCTGCATCTGGCTCAGCGCCTTGATGTGGCCGTGGCTCAGCTTTGCCGGGAAGCAGGCGGTATCGCTGGGGATGGTAGCCTGTCCGGCCAGATACAGCCCGCGGGTGGACACCGGGCTGGTGTGCACCGCAAAGCCAAGGCTCGTCCAGAAGGCGTACCAGAAGGGCAGCAGCTCGTAGAAGCCCAGACACAGCGGGATGCCGATAGAGCCGCGCTTGCCGGGCACAGGCTTGTAGCTGGCCAGCAGCTGCTGCTTGTAGGCGTACAGGTTCAGGCTGTTATCCTCGCTTTTGCCGGTAACGGGCTTATCGCAGCGGTTGCCGGAGATGAACTTGCGGCCATCGGCAAAGGTGTTGACGGTCAGCTGGCAATGGTTGCCGCAGCCGCCGCACTTGACGCTGACCACCTGCTGTGCAAACTTTTCCAGCTCCTGCTCATCCATCATGGCAGAGGTGGTCTGGTTGTTTTTATGGCTCTGACGCAGGCCGTACAAAGCAGCGCCGTAAGCACCCATCAGACCGGCAATGTCCGGCCGGATGACCTCCACGCCCATCTCCTTTTCAAAGGCACGGAGCACGGCTTCATTATAAAAGGTACCGCCCTGCACCACGATCTTGCGGCCCAGCTCTTCCGGGCTGGAAGCGCGGATCACCTTGTACAGCGCGTTCTTGACCACGCTGATGGACAGGCCTGCGGAAATATTCTCGATGCTGGCGCCATCCTTCTGCGCCTGCTTGACCGAGCTGTTCATGAACACGGTGCAGCGGCTGCCCAAGTCCACCGGGCGGTCTGCGAACAGACCCAGTGCGGCAAACTCCTTGACGTCGTAGCCCAGCGCCTGCGCAAAGGTCTGCAAAAAGCTGCCGCAGCCGGAGGAACAGGCTTCGTTCAGGAAGATGTTGCTGATGGCACCATCCTCGATCTTGAAGCACTTCATGTCCTGCCCGCCGATGTCAATGATGAAGTCCACGTCCGGCATAAAGTACTTGGCAGCGGTAAAATGCGCCACCGTTTCCACCAGACCGTAATCACAGCGGAAAGCGTTCTTTACCAGCTCCTCGCCGTAGCCAGTGGTGGTAACACTGGCCACCTGCAGCCCCGGATGCTCCTTATAGATCTTGAGCAGCTGCTCCCGGATGAGGGGCAGCGGGTTGCCAAGGTTGGGCTGATAGTTGGTGTACAAAATCTGGCTCTTTTCATCCACCACCACCAGCTTGACGGTGGTAGAGCCGGAGTCGATGCCGATATGCACCGGCCCGCAGTGGGCACTAAAAGCCACGCGGGGCACACTGTGAGACATGTGCCGTGCGTGGAAAGCCTCGTACTCCTCCTTGCTGGCGAACAGCGGCGGCTCGCTGGCATAGGTAGCAGTGGCGGCGTACTTGTCCAGCGCAGCGGCCACCTCGGTAAGCACAAATTCCTTGTCGGCATACAACGCAGCGCCCAGCGCCACATACAGCAGACTGTTTTCCGGGCAGGTGCCGGTCACGTTCAGCGCTTCGTCAAAGCTCTTGCGCAGCACGGTGCTGAAGGTGAGCGGGCCGCCCAGATAGAGGATATTACCCTTGATGGGGCGGCCCTGTGCCAGACCGGCGATGGTCTGGTTGACCACGGCCTTATAGATGCTGGCGGCGATATCCTCGGTGCGGGCACCCTGATTGATCAGCGGCTGCACATCGCTTTTGGCGAACACGCCGCAGCGGGAAGCGATGGTATAGGTGCGCTGCGCCTGCTCGGCAGCCTTGTTCATTTCCTCGGCGCTCATCTTCAGCAGAGTGGCCATCTGGTCGATGAAAGCACCGGTGCCGCCGGCACAGCTGCCGTTCATGCGCACCTCGGTGCCGTTGGTCAAAAACAGGATCTTGGCATCCTCGCCGCCCAGCTCAATGACACAATCAGTCTTTGGCATAAAGCGCTTGACCGCCACGCGGGTGGAGAATACCTCCTGCACAAAGGGCACACCGCAGCTGTCGGCCAAGCCCATACCGGCAGAGCCGGAGATGCTGAGCAGCGCCTTGCGGCCATGCAGATGCTCGGCATCAATGCGCCGCAGCAGCTCCTGCGCCTTTTCCAGAATATGACTATAATGTCGTTCGTATGTAGAATACAGCAGTTCATCATGCTCGCCCAGCACCACGCACTTGATGGTGGTGCTACCGATGTCAAGACCTACTCTCACCTTGTTTTTCCTCCTAAGGACAAATAACCGGAACATAACGCCCCGGCTGCTATGGCAAACAAGCCGTTTGCGACAAAGACCCGCAACGGCGTTTTTTCTTTTTAGCTTCCCGCATTGCGCATCTACGTCATTTTCAAACAGTACGCGTTATAAAAAACACAGCAAATGCGCTTTTGCATACATTATTATTATAATCCAATCGCGGGCGGCATTCAATCCATGTTGTCTATTTTACACGAAAAAAATAGTATTTTTTGCTCAAAAGGCTGAACTTTTTGTGAACATGTGTCGGTTTTCCCGCAAAAAAAGCCGCCGCACAGCGCTTTGTGCAGCGGCCTTATACCGGCGGAACGATTTCGAATGGCTCCGCATGCGCTTTGGCTATTTTCAGCGGAAGTTCCTCTCTACGCCCCACGCGTAAAAATGTTTTTGGAGCGTTCCGTTTTCCTTACCGGTTCACGAAATTCAGCACCAGAACCAGCAGCAGCATGTGCACGGGGTAAAAGGCGTAGCAGGCATACTGGAAAGGCTTGCTGTGGTAGCCCTGCCGCCCGCGATACAGCCAGATGGGCACCAGTGCCAGCAGCGCCAGCCCCTGCTGGCAAAGCTCAAAGTCCATGCCGAAGAGCTGAATAGGGTACATCAGCCCGCCCAGCAGTTCCACGTTGACCCAGTACAGCGCTGCCAGCTGCCCCAGCAGGCACCACCACCTGCGCCCGTGAAAAAAGTAGAAGATGAACACGGTCAGCACACCGGCGCCGTAGTAGTCCACCATGCCCAGCGTACCCAGCACCGCGCCTGCCGCCACCACAAGGGCCGCTACCAGCAGGTACAACCATGTTTTCTGCTTTTTGCGCACCGTTTCCATCAAGTGGATGCCCAGAATGCCCAGCAGCAGCGTCCAGATGACGTTCTGGTGCACCGGGTAGAACCATGTGCCGCCGTACATCAAATCGAAGGGAATCTCCGAAAGCAGGGCAAACAGCAGCAGACGCAGGGTGTATTTTTTCAGGTCATGGGTGTGGAAGTAGCCCTCCACCGCCATAAACGCAAAGATGGGAAACGCCACCCGCCCGGCACAGGTCAGCCATTCCTGCGCGGGCAGCAAAGTGGCCCACAGGTGGTCCATCAGCATCAGCGCCATGGCAAGGATATGAAGGGCCGCTGCGCTCAGGTCAAAGCGGGTCGCGGCAGTGGGGCTGATTGGTTTCGTTGACATACTCGCACCTCGTCTTTTGTCGAAATTCAGTTCCTTTATCTGGAATACGAACGAGCCCCGCAAAGAATTGCAGCCCCGGTAGTTCTTTTCCCGCCGGGGCCGGCTTGCTGCTTTATTTTTTCTGCTGCGAACACCCTAGCAACAAAAAGGTAGCGCCAAGGCAGCGCCATACCACTGCCGTAGCGTGATCCCCTCCGGTAACAAAGTTCAGCGCCGCAGCAAGAAAAAACAGCAGCCCGATGAGATAAAACAGCTTACACCTTTTCATAGCTCATACCTCCGGTTTTGGTTTTCCACCGGCTATTTTGGATACGGCAAGCGCAGGGACGGCTGCCATTTTTTGTGTGCACAGGGGCGCAAAGCGCCCGCCCGGCACGCAGAAGGTGTGCGCCCGCAAAATCTGCGGGCAAAATTCATGAAGGGTGGCTTGCCTGCCTGCCCATGGAGACGTAAGCGCAAAAGCAGGAATGCGGGAAAAAGCAAGGGACGGTTTCGGCGAAAAAGCGTCTGGCGGTGGCGGAAAAGCCGAACGCAAGATTTTTTCATAATAGCTGGCTCGTAAGGTGAGCCGTACCAAAACTTCCTTGCGGAAATGTGCAGCGTTATAGTTCATCTGCACCTGAACCGGCAGCTGTGCACCCGGCGCTTGCCGCACCCAAAATAGCCGGTGGAACGTTTATTTAGTTTTGGACATTTTCCAGATAGGTCTCAAATGCCTCGGCAAAGCTGGCGTTCACATCAAAGGGGACAGTGTAGTCTACCTTGGAGGTCACAAGGCAGAGGTCCAGCCGGTTGGAGGTTTCGTCTGCCTGCCGGTTCAGTTTGCTCAGCGCCGCATGGATGACCTTGCGGTCGTAGTTGATGGTGGTCACTCGCTTCACATCGCAGCAGTAGGAGATCTGGTTGCCCTCGGCGTTGAAGCGGTAGCCGGTGCCCCCGCCGGAGAGCAGCTGCTCAGAACTGCGCAGGTCGTTCATCCGTTTGAAGGTGCGGGCAATGCTCTGCCGCGCGGCATTCAGGCTGACCTCGCTGTCCATATCCATGTCCAGCGCATCCTTTGCCTTGCGGATAGCGGCAAACAGGCGGCTCTTCTCCTCCAGCAGATAGAGCATGAACCGGGCAACGTCGGTGATCTGCTCTGCATATTCGGTCTGTGCCACGTCCATAACGGTCTCGTCCTCGGCCTCGGGCATCACCTTATGGCGCAGATAGGTGTTGGCCACCTTGGTCACGTTGGCATCGCAATCCAGAATGCCCTGCGCCTCGTCCAGCAGAGACTGGAGCTTGTTCTGGTAGCGGAATGCTTCCTTCAGGTTCATAGTCGTTCCCTCCATCTTGTTTTTTCTGCTTTCAGCTTACCACAGACTGCCCGCCCGCGCAAGCCTTCCGGTAAAACAGGCAAAACGCCCGCCCCGGCATGACCGGAGCGGGCGTTTTGCATTGCTGTGACACTTATTGGGATAAGAGATTGGCATTACTCAGCCGGCCACGCGCTCGGTGCGGCCTGCCTCCAGCATATAGCGCAGGAAGCCGGTCACGTCGGCAGGGTCGGTCACGGTGAGGTCAAAGCCCTTCTTGGGGGCAGTGTCCATCATCTGCAGCATGGAGCGTGCGGTAGCGTCCTTTTTCAGGTCGCAGGTCTTGCCGTTGTCCAGATGCAGCAGCACGCTGCCGTGGCTGGCAGAAAGCTGGTTCATGAAACGTTCCTTATCAAAATACTCGATACGAAGCATAGGAATACCTCCTTGATGAAATGGTTTATGTTACACTTGCCGTCCAGTCCTCTTTGGACAGGCGGCGGGAGAATGGCAGTTTTGCCCGGCAGGGAACGCTTGCACAGCTTGCGTCCCGGCTGCCTTGGTGCTATACTGAGCTTGGAAGCTCTGATAGGATAATACCACAAAACAATCGCTAATAATAGAATAAAACCGCATAGTATATGCAACAAAACCGGCATTGACAAAAAACATTCAAAGTATTGCGGAAAGGATTTGGTGAATATGGCATATCAGACAAGCTGTGCCTCTTATACCAGCGGCCGGGTGGGGCTGTCCAGCGCTACTGCCGTGGTGGCCGATGCCGCCGGGCGGGAGCAGGCCCAGCACGGCAGCCCGCTGTTCCCTATCGCCTGCTACGCCGAGGATCTTTCCTGTTTTTCGGTGGCGTGGCACTGGCACGAGGAATTTGAGTTCATTCTGGCGGCGTTGGGGCCCATCCATGTGGATGTGAACAAGACCCGGCTGACTTTGCAGACCGGGCAGGGGGTGTTCATCAACTCCGGGGCGCTGCACGCGGTAGAGCCTGCCGAGGGCAGGGCGCTGCTGCACTCCGGCGTGTTCCAGCCACGGCTTATCGGCGGCATGGACACCGTATTCTGGCAAAAACTCATCCGCCCGCTCTTGCAGCCCGGCACACCGCCCTTCTTTTTGCTGGACGAGGCCGTGCCATGGCAGCGGCAGGTGCTGCTCTGCCTGCGGGAGGCGTGGAAGGGCGTGGCGGACGAGCCCTTTGACTACGAGAACCGGGTGCGCTACCACCTTACCGCTGCCCTGCGGCTGCTCATTACCCAATGCGTCAGCGGCAAGGTGAAGGTATCGGAGCAGGAGCAGATTGCCTCGGAGCGGATGAAGCAGATGCTGCGCTATGTAGAGGAGCACTACGCTGAGGAGCTGACCGTGGAAAAGCTGGCTGGCTGCGTCGCCCTGAGCGAAAGCGCCTGTCTGCGCAGCTTCCGGCAGTTTCTGGGTATCACGCCCATCCAGTACGTCAAGCAGTTCCGGGTGGAAAAAGCCGCCGAGCTGCTGCGCTCCACCCGGCTCAAGACCGGCGAGGTGGGGCTGGAATGCGGCTTTTCGGACGCCAGCTACTTTATTAAGACCTTCCGGGAGATCAAGCACTGCACCCCTCGGGAGTACCGTATCCGCTTCTGCTGAGCAAAAAGTAAAAAATGCCGGGCAGCTGCAGGCTGCCCGGCATTGCATTATAAAATTTCCCCCTGCCAGCGCTCCGGCGGGATGATCGGCTCGGTGACAAAGGCTTCGGGATTCGGGGCAAGAACATGGCGGGTGACCCGGAAAAGCCCCCCGGCGTCGCACAAAATGCAGCTTGCATCGCCAAATTTCGTGTTCCGGGCTGCGCCGCAGTCCAGATACGCCTGTTCCAGCTTGACGAAATCCTCCGAGATGTGCGGCTGCTGTGCGTTGTAGTGGCGGCGCATATAGACGGTGTGCTGCGCCCCGGCTTCGTCCACCACGGTCATCTGCATGGGCTTGTCGGTCAGGCGGTTCGGCACGTTCAGTACCTCCTCCACACTATGGATAAAGGTGTTGCGGGCGTGGGTGACCCCCAGCAGCAACACTTTGCCGTGGGCTGCCCGCAGCCGGTCGTAGCAGCCGCCGGGAGTGCAGGGGGTGTTGGCGTCCAACTCCCCTTCCAGATACGCAGCTGCGCCCTTGCCGTAAGCCGCCATGCTGTGGGTGGGGTGCAGCGAGCGCACCACGCCGGGGCGCTGCCGGAACAGCTCCGGCAGAATGCCCACGCAGCACGGGCTGTGGCGTACATCGAACACTCGGTTTTCCTCGTTGATGAACCGCCATGTGTGGGTGGGCAGCAGCAGCAAGCCCTCTGCAAAAAACTCCATCCATGCGTCCAGAACCGTGTCTGCGCCGCCCTCCACCGGGCCGATGGACTTCATGGAGGAATGGATCAGGATGGTCTCGTTGCCTGTCAGCCCCATCGCGGCAAGGTCGTGCTTGAGGTCAGCCTTTGTGTATGCCATGTCGTTTCTCCTTTTCGGGCATTTTGTCTGTACCCAGTTTACCGCCTTTTGTGCGGCAAAGCAAGCACGCACGCAAAAAAGGCAAACACCCTGTTGTATTTGCCGGAGACGAGCCGGTATCTGCGGGGTGTGTGCCCTTGCAGCTTTTTTAGTAAAATCCTGTATACAGCATATCATCTCGCAGCGTTACCGCGAAACAAGCACAGCGCCTTGCAATTATAGCAATTTGACAGTTGTTTCCTGTTTTCTTTGTGCATTTGGTACAACAGTCACTTGATTGCAGCATTTTATCAGCACTTTTCCCGCATTGCAAAGTGGTATATCAGTTTTTCAGTTTCAGGAACAGTTCCGTGCGCGAGTGCGCATTCTTGTATACAAGTATTCAAATTAAGTTCCATTCCAGCATTGACATTCAGTTGCTGTAACGGTACAATGATACTAAGATTACATTTACCGGATAAATGGAGAACAACTATGGCTACATTACAGCACACTGATGAGCTCTATCATATTCTCGAGGACGAGATCTGCGCGTTGAAGATCCTGCCCGGGGAAGCGCTGAGCGAAAACCAGCTGTGCAAGCGGTTCGGCGTTTCCCGCACTCCTATCCGCAGCGTTTTGCAGCGGCTGGAGCAGAACCGCTTTGTGCAGATCATTCCCTGCAAGGGCACCATTGTTACCGCCATCGACACCGGCGTGGTGGACCAGCTCATCTTCCAGCGTGTTGCAGTGGAGGGCATGGTGTTCCGGGACTTTGTGCAGAGCTGCTCGCCCATGGAGATCCTTGCGGTAGAACACCTTTATAATATGCTGCTGGAAGCCGCTGCAGGGCGCAGCGACCCGGAGAACTTTGATTTCAACCACTTCCTCAGCTGCGACCTTGCCATGCACGAGTACTGGTTCCACAAGACCAGCAAGGAGTACCTTTGGGAGCAGATGACCCGCCCGCAGGCAGACTACTCCCGCTTTATCCGTCTGGACATCGTGGGTGCACGCAACGTGTCCAGCGTCGTCAGCGAGCACGCCGAGATGCTGCGCATCCTGCGTGAGAAGGATCTGGACGCCATCGAGCCGCTGATGCGCACCCACCTGTACGGCGGTGTGAGCCGTATGGGCAGCAAGATCTACTCGGACGAATACCGCGGCTACTTCAAGCTGCCGGAGAACAAAAAATAAAGAAGGCCGCTGCACAGGAAACTGTGCAGCGGCCTTCTTCTGGTTGCGCCAGCGTGAGTCGAACACGCGGTGGGGGAGTCAAAGTCCCCTGCCTTACCGCTTGGCGATGGCGCATTATGCAAAACAGTATAGCATATTTTCCGCTGTTCCACAAGAGGTGCGCCGCATTTTTGCGGCTTTTTCTGTGCGCTGTCTGCCGCACTTGCGGCGGTTTGGGTCGGTTTTTGGGCTTTGCGGCCGGGACCCTGCGTTTTCCATATCCTTCCATGTTTTTACGAAAGGCAAGTTTTGCGGGATGCGTTTTTCAAAAAACACAGTCCGCAGGGGGCACAAGATTCATATTGCAAAGGTGAAATTTATTTTTTCCTGATTTTTCTTATTATTTTCTCAAAAGACTGTATTTTTTGTTGCGGTTCTGGTACACTGGATGTGATAAAAATAAGTTGAAGAAACTACGCCGATGTCCGGGCTGTCCCCGGGCGGGGCAGTGTCTCCATCTTTGTGAAGGAAAGCGAGGGATCTCATGAAAAAATTCCTGAAAACGCTGGTGGTCGGGCTTTGCCTGTTCACGCTGCTGTGCTGCGCACTGCCGGCTGCATTTGCCGCCGACAAAACTTCAGGGAGCAAAAAGGAAGAGAACGTGTACGCCATTGGTATGGATGCCCAGGGCGGCATCTGCTCCACCGTGGTAACCTACACGAACCTGTCCGGCAAACTGGAGAGCACGCCCGAGCAGCCTACCATGACGGGCTACACCTTTGACGGCTGGTACACCGAGCCGGTGGGCGGCAGCAAGGTGACCACCTCCACCGTGTTCACCTCCGACGCCACCATCTACGCCCACTGGACTGCCAAGGTCGGTACTTCTACCGTGCCGCAGCCCACCACCCAGCCTGCCGCCACCCAGTGGCAAAAGTATGTAGGGCCTGCACTTGTGGCCGGTGCCCTGCTTACTACCCTGCTGGTCGCCACCATGTTCTGAACACTGCTGTAAACACAATGACACCATTGAAGAAAGGGATCTTACCATGACTACTTCTACCATGAAAATGCCCGCCAGCTATTCCGCTATCGAAGCCGAGGAGATGACCTATCTGGACGGCGGCGCCAGCAACGCTTATCAGTCCTTCCTGGACATCGGCAAGGTGTTCAACTACATTGCCCGCATCTTCTCCGGTGCAAGCTCCATCATCAACAACGTTAACGTCATCTACCAGTCCTTTGTATCGCTGAACAGCCTGCTGGGCAGCTTCGGCAAGTAAAAGCATCACCCCAAAGTTCAGATCCGGGAGCCGCGCTTTTTTCGAAAAGTGCGGCTCCCGTTTTTCGTACACGCTGTAATTCAGTGCATTACTGCGCAGCACTTCACGTTCCAGAATTGTGAACAAACTTTTTAAGCTTTTGGGGGGTCAGTGGCCGTTTTTTGGGCTTTTTCTATATAAAAAGCAAAAAAATGCGATATTTTTTCGGCTTTATCTCTTGATTTTGTGTCTGATTTGTTATATTGTTGTTACATGGAATGTGCTAAACTAAGATAGTTTATAAAAGGTCTCTCCCGCTGCGCAAATTGCGTGGCAACAAGTGAATTATCAGGCATTTCCTTTAAGTTGTTTCGGTATTTTCGAAAAAATTTTCGTTATCTTTACATTCGGGAGTTTGTACGCAAATGGCAGATCGTGAACTGCGGCGGATGCACCGCGCTGAACTGATAGAGATCATCTATGCGCTGAAACAGAGCGAGGACCAGCTCAAGGCGCAGAACGCCGCGCTTACCGCGCAGCTGCAGGACCGGCAGCTCCGGCTGGAAAGCGCCGGTTCCATCGCGCAGGCCGCGCTGGAGCTGAACAACGTGTTCGCCGCCGCGCAGGCCGCCGCCGATGACTATCTGCACTCAGTGCAGGCCAGTCTTGCGGACACCAACGCCACCGCCGCCAATACCCTTTCGCAGGCGCGCAGCGAGGCCAAGCGCATTCTGGAGCAGGCACAGGCAGACGCCGACAGCCTGAAAGCGCAGGCGCAGCAGGAATGCGACGCCATGACCGCCGCCGCCGCGCAAAAACGCACCCAGACCGAGGCCGACTGCAAGGCCATGGTAGAGCGCGCCGAGCAGGAGGTGCAGCAGCGCTGGCAGGCATTTGACCACAAGGCCAACGAGCTGCTGGACCAGTATCGCAGCACAGACGGTCTGCCTTCGGAGGAAACATGAAAAAACGCGATATCCGGTTCGCTTCCATCCCTTCCACCGAGGAAGTGGCCGCAGAACGTGAGCGTCTTGCGTACCAGAGCCGCTACCAGCGGGTGCTGCGCAGTACGATCTATATTCTGGTGGTGGTGGCCGCAGTAGCTGTGCTGCTGGCTACGCTGTTTCTGCCGGTGCTTCAGGTCTCCGGCGACAGCATGTACCCTACATTAAATGATAAAGACATTATCCTGCTGGTAAAATCCAACCACATTGAAAACGGCGAGCTGTGCGGGTTTTACTGGCAGAACAAGCTGCTGCTCAAGCGCATCATCGGGCAGCCCGGTGATGTGATCGATATGGACGTGAACGGCGTAGTCTCGGTAAACGGCGTGGCGCTGGACGAACCCTATGTGGACGCGCTGACCGTGGGCGAATGCGACATCCGGTTCCCCTATCAGGTGCCGGAAAACCGCTACTTCGTGCTGGGCGACCACCGTGCCACCTCCATCGACAGCCGCAGCAGCGTGATAGGCTGCGTTGAAAAAAGCCAGATCGTGGGCAGGGTTTTTCTAAGGGTATGGCCCTTGTCCAGCTTCTCGTTGATCCATTGACCCCGGGAGGAGGTATTTCGTTATGAACGACATTCTTAAAACGTACATGGAGCGGTTCCGTGAGAACCGGCACACCCTGCGGCGCTACACCGCGTTTGTGCTGGCACTTGCCATGATCACCACCCTGTTCGTCAACTGGCAGCTGCATGGCGTGGGCATTTCCATGACCGCGCAGTACCAGTGCGGCGAGGAGGAGCACACCCACACTGCGGATTGCTACACCAAGGTGCTCACCTGCGGTTACGAGGAAGGCGAGCTTGAAAACGCGGACGAGGTGGCCGCCGCTGCTGCCACCAGCCAGCCCACCGTTGAGGCTGAGCCCGCGCCGCTGGCACTGGAGCCGCAGATCGAGTTTGTGCCCCACGAGCACACCGAGGACTGCTACACCGAGGTGCAGACCCTGACCTGCATGGAGGAAGAGCACGTCCATGGTGACGACTGCTTCGACCCCGAGGACGGCAGCCTGATCTGCGACAAATTTGAGCATACCCACGACGAAAGCTGCTATACCACCGAGTACGAGCTGACCTGCGGACTGGAAGAGGGCGAGCTTGTGGAGCAGGTGGTGGAGCCCACCCAGAGCGCCGAGCTGGCGGCTATGGCTGTGGCCGAGCCTGTGGCACTGGAGCCGGCGGTGGACACCGTGGAGCCCATCTACCACCACCACACCGACGCCTGCTACGAGGAAGTGCTTACCTGCCCCCTGCCGGAGCATCACCACACCGTAGCCTGCCTGAGCGACACCTCCGCCGACGTTGAGACCCCCGAGGAGTGGCAGGCCGCCAACGCCGAGGCCGTGATGACCGGCAACTGGGACGAGGACCTGCTCAGCGTGGCAAAGACCCAGCTGGGCTACGAGCAGAGCGAGAAAAACTTTGAGATCGACCCCGCGGACGGCGTGACCCTGCGCTACTACTCCCGTTACGGCCAGTCTTACGGCAACCCCTACGGCGAGTGGGACGTGATGTTCCTCTCCTACTGCCTGAAGTACGCCGGTATCCCCCAGAGCGCCATCCCGCAGGAGGCCAGCGTGCTTGCCCTGCGCAGCTCCATGAGCGACATGGACTGGCTGCTGGACGGCGAGGACGGCAGCGCCGCCAATGTGGGCGACATCGTTATTTATAATAAGTATGTCACCCGCACCGTGGCTGTGGACAGCAGCGCCGACGGTGCAGCGGACGGTCTGGACGACCAGTTCAGCATGGACGCTGAGGGGGAGAACGGCGCAGAGCTTGAAGCTTCCGGCGCTTCTGCGTTGGATGCAGCCCCTGCCGCCGAGGACACCCCTGCTGCCGACAGCGTGATCACCCCCGATCTCCCCGGCACCACCAACCCGGAGCAGCCCGCCGCAAAGCCGGTGGACAGCACCGGCACCTCTGCATCCGGCGCGGACACCCTTATCCCCAGCGTGGATTCCCCCGCTGCCGAGCCGCAGACCACTACCGTGACTGACGCTCAGCCCGTGGAGACCGTGGGCATCGTGAGCGAGGCGGACGACGACACGCTGACCGTTATTTCCGGCGACGTGGACGGCAAGGTGGCCGAGGTCACCCTTTCCAACGCCGAGGTTCTGGCCGTGGTGGATGTTGCCGCCGCCCAGTATGCAGACGAGATGCTCTCCTCTGCCGTTGACGGCGCACTGAAAGCCCCCGGTATGCTTACGCTGGCGGGTGTTGAGGATACCACTGCAAGCACGTCTACGACCTATCTTGACTACTTTGAGGAAACCAAGGATACCCATAAAGGCGGTATTACCGGTATCACTGTAAAGCAGGGTACAAAAATCCTCCAGCAGGGAGAGCGTATTGAACTGAAGGACGGAGATAAGCTTAGTCTGATTTACTATTTCAATATCCCTGAAGGTGCCCTTAAGGATCTTACCCCCAAAACCCTGACCTATCACCTTCCTGAAGGCATTCAATTGGATGAAAAGAAAGAGTTCCCGCTGACCGTTAAAAATACTGATAATCAAGTTGGTACCGGTGTAATTCAGACAGATGGTACGGTCAAGCTTAATTTCAACGAGGATTATAAGATTGATAAGCCTTTTACCGGGCAATTCGATTTTCAGGCAGAAGTTTCCGCAACCGGCAGCGGGGAAAGCACTACGATCCGTTTCCCCACCAAATTGGAGCTTACCGTCAAACTGCCGCGCGATCTTGACATTAAAAAGGAAGGCGCTACTCCCGTTGTGGAGAAGGACGGCAGCACCTACATTAAATACACGATCACCGTCTTTTCTGACAAAGGCTGGAGCGAACCCATTGAAATTCAGGACGAACTCCAAAACAACGACACGATTGCCGGTGAATATGACAAAAACAGCTTTGAGCTGGTCAAGATCGATAAAAGCAAAAATGAGACCGCTGTAAACAGTTACAGCAAAACCTTTGAAACCACCACCGCTGGCAAACCCACCTTCCATATTACTGGGTTGGCAGCATTGAAGGCCGGCGAGAAATATAAGCTGACCTATCGTGTTAAGATAACCAAAAACGATGCCACCGGTGCTGGTTCCATTGATTTCAAGAATAAAGCGCGTTCCGGCAATAAAGACGACGACTGTACAACTCATTTTGAAGCTCGCATCTCGAAAGACGGTTCTTATAACGCCGACACCGACAAAATCACATGGACTGTGACCGTCAAGAACCCTTATGGTCAAAACCTGAAGGGTTCTAAGGTCGTAGACACGATCACTACGGAGGGTGCCCTGATCCAAGGCAATATCAAGCTGGAACAAATCCGCGACAAGGACGGCAACTGGGGCACCACGAGTATTGGCGAGCCATTTGCGCCCAACACCGATAGAAAAGGTTTTGTGTACACCTTTGAGCAGGATGCCTACGGCATGGAGTATAAATTCACCTATGTAACGTCCGCGCCGAAAGACACTGACGGCAAGTTCCTAAAGGTGCATAACGATTCCACCATCAAGATAGACGGTAAGGATTACACTGCCGGAAAGGATGTTACGCCGCACGACCGTAAATGGGGCATTTGGAAAGAAACCACCGGCAGCTTTACCTCTACCAGTGATAATCAGTACACCGCGGGATGGAAGCTTTCTTCCGAAGTGCCTAATTACTGGAAGACGTATGATTATCTTGACCGGATCATAGTTTCTGAGAATGTTGAGCACTACGGTATTGCTTCGGAGTTGGAGAAGGAGATCCGTGATCACCTGACCTTTACAAACGCAGACAACCAAACGCTTACTGCTGAGCAGGCCGGTATTAAAGTCACGATTGACTACTATGATAAGGACATCGTTAATCTGAAGTATGCTGATCCTAACCAGAAGCTTGATGTCACTGATAACAAGACCCCGGTACGCGCCTTTATCATCCATCTGGAAAATACCGGCAAGTACAACGGCACTTCCCCTGTCAAGAGCATGTACGTCAGCAGCTATTATACGCATGTGGACACCACGAAGGTTCAGGCAGGTGCAGAGATCAACATCTGTAATAATGAAGCCAAATATTATTATAAAAAGAACATCGATAAAACCAGTCTGACTAAGGGTGTATCCAAAAACGACAGCGGTACTAGTCCTTACTACGGCAGTGCCAGCACGAACTACAAGCCTACTGCAACCGAGGACTATAAGTCCGGCATGAAAGTATACTACGAGCTTGTTCTGGATATCTCCAGCTGGAGTAAGTTCCCTGAAGATGGAACCGTTACAGTAACTGATACTCTCCAAGACGGACTTACTTTTGAGGAAGGCAGTGCCAAGGGCTTCTTTGGTTGGGGTAATTGGTGCCAGCAGAATTCATCAGACACCGGATTTACTTTTGCCAATACGTCCAACTTTGAAGTCACCTGCAAGGGTCAGACCATTACTTTTAAGTTTAAAAACCTCAATGATCGAAAAGCTCAACATGAAATTGTTGACAAGAATGATGCCAAGCGAGCGACGCACCTCCTTGTCCGCTACGCGGCAACCGTTACGGACCCCAAGTGGGATAACCCGAAAACCACAACCGGAACCTATACCAATACGGCAAAGTGGGATGGCAACGATGCTGAGGCTACCATTACCTTAAACCGCAGCCTCGAATACCTGACCAAGAGTGCAAAGGCTGAAGCAGTTAAAGCTGAAGGTAAGCTTGTGGTGCATTACAGTCTGGATATCAACCCGGCTGGCGCCGACCTGCTGGAGGGCGGCAACACGGTGACCCTGACCGATACGCTGGCTGTGCAAGATCAGACTGTTACGGCGCATCTGGATATGGACAGCGTAAAGCTGTACGATTATCCCTATAAAAAGGATAGCACGCCGCTGGAGACTACAAGCTATGGCATGGTCTATAAGCGTACCACAGACAGCAGCACTGGTTATGACACCCATACCATGACGTTTACGCTGGATGATTCTCACGGTTATGTATTAAAGTATGATTACGTACTGGATTCCAACGATAAAGTGACGCTTTCGAATGAAGCAGAGCTTGCCGGCAGTCACCACGCCAAGCAGGAAACAAAGACCAAAACGCTGGATGCCCACGGTTCTGTTTCCAGCAGTATGTTCACACTGTATAAGGTCGATAGTCTGAACTCGTCCACACGTTTGCAGGGTGCAAAGTTCAATCTCTCTTACTACGATAAGACTACCGGAACGTACAAAGACCATCCCGATCAGCCCACGCATACCACGGACGCAAAAGGCGAGATCGTCCTTTACCTTGGTCAAAATGAGAAAGACGATCATACCGGGCACTTCAGCATCGAGCCCGATACGCTCTACAAGCTTGTCGAGACCGATGCACCTGCAGGCTACCAAAAGGGTACAGAGGCCGAATCCACGGTGTATGTCATCTTTGCAAACCCGAGTGGTACACCCGAAACTGCTGATGAAGCTTGGAAGAAGACTGATAAACCCGGACCCGAAGTTTTGAAGCAAAAAGATGTTGTGATCGTAACCGGCGGTCAGCAAAAGAACTACAGCGTGCAGAATACGCGTACCTGGCTGACCATCCAGAAGTTCTGGCAGGATAAGGACGGCCTCACGATCGAAGGTGACAAAGCGCCGGAGAGTGAGGTCACGGTGCATTTGCGTCGTTATAGTAAAACCGGCGGCAGCAAAGAAAATCCTGATTCCAACTTCGACAAACCTATCATCCTAAGCAAAGATAACAAGTGGACTTACGTTTACAAGGATGTGAATGACGATTACTTCTACTATATCGAGGAAGCTTCTACTGGCGGCAAGTACGACGTGACCTACAGCGACAGCAACACAACCGGTGTGGAAAAAGGCGGTCTGCTTACGCTGACCAACAAGGAGATCGTTGGTTACGAGCTCCCCTCTACCGGCGGCACCGGTACACTCCCGTATACAGCCGTGGGCGGCACAATGATGCTGTCTGCGCTGGCATATAGCTTTATCCACCGCAAGCGCAGACGCGAAGGGAGGGCAGATGACTAAACTGCACTTCCCTGCCGGACGCCCGAGGCTGAGCCCCCGCCCGCCCAGCGCAAAGTTTACGCGATAGACCGAACAAAAACGACACCCCTACCCCCCCCCTGTGCAAAACGCAGGGGGGCGGCAAGGGGCAGAAAAGAAAGGGGCTTTTTCCATGAAAAAAGCAATGAAGAAACTCATGGCTGCACTGCTGGCAGTTGCTATGGTTTGCGCCATGGCCATCCCGGCGTTTGCAGCTGAGGGTGGTACTACTGCCGGTACTGGTAGCATTACCATCAATGGTGCCATCGCGGGCCAGACCTATAAGATTTATCGTATCCTGAATCTGGAAGCCAACGAGGGCTTTACCGCCTATAAGTACACCATCAATGATGTTTGGGCAGACTTTGTTAATGAACACACTGATGTATTCACTGTCAAAAATGGCATTGTTACCTCTACCGCTACCAGCAATAGTGCCGAAGTTCAAGCCCTTGCAAATGCCGCTGGTAAGTATGCAGAGGACAACAATCTGACTGCTGACGGCACTGCAACTGCTGCTAACCCCACTGTAAGCAACCTGCCACTGGGCTATTATCTGGTTGTTTCTACTCCTGCTCTGTCTGCAAACTCCCTGTGCTCTCTGGGTACCACCAACCCGAACGTAACCATTAACGAAAAGAATGGCAAGCCCACCATCACCAAGCAGGTAGAGCACGCCGCCGGTTCTCCTGCTTCTGCTAATGATGCAACGGTCGGCGATACTGTAAAGTTCTATGTTACGATCAATGCTATTGATGGCAAGCCTGAGAACTACGTCATGCACGATAAGATGGACGAAGGTCTGACCTTCGATTCTAGCAGCGTTACCGTTAAGCGCGGCGAGGACATTCTGGTAAAAGGCACTGATTACGAGCTCAACACTTCTCCCGCAGACGGTGATACCTTTGATATCAAGTTCAATCACGTGAACACCAACGATGTTTTCACCGTCACATACTCTGCTGCCTTGAATGAGAAAGCCAAGGTCGGCACTGACGGCAACAAGAACGAGACCGTTTTGACCTATGGTGACAGCGGTAGAGTTACTGCCGAGCCTACCAAGACCTACACTTGGAGCTTCAACATCTTCAAGTACTTCATGGATGGCAATAAAGAAAAAGGTCTGGAAGGTGCACAGTTCATTCTGTACCGTAAAGCCAACACCAACTCTGAGAGCGAAAACGAATATGCTGTGATGGACGCCAACGGTAAAATCAAGAGTTGGACCACTGGCGAAAGCAACGCTACCGTTCTCACCTCTCCTGCAAGCGGCAACCTCACCATGAGCGGTCTGGCAAACGGTACTTACTACCTGAAGGAAAAAGAAGCCCCGCAGGGTTACAACTCGCTGGAGAACGACATTGAAATTATGATCACTGCTGCGAACTGGACGACTTTGGGAACGCCGTCTGCAAAGATCGAGTACAAAACCAGCACAGCAGAAGATGCTACTTTTGTGGAAGCAGCTGATGGTACTACTGTGAAGGTCGAGAATAAGTCCGGCACTACCCTGCCCAGCACCGGCGGCATCGGCACCACCATTTTCTACGTTGTTGGCGGCGGCCTGATGGTTGCAGCAGCCATCCTGCTCATTACCAAAAAGCGCATGGAGAACCGCTAAGCTCTCCTTTCCCCCGGCACAGAGCGGGGCCGCAAGGCCCCCTGCTCTGATCCTGAAACTATAACGTTAGGGAGTAGCCCACGAAAAAGAACAAAAGCACCATTATATTGATCCTCGTCTTTTTCGTGGGTCTATCCGTGATGTTATACCCCACTATCAGCGATTACGTCAACCAGCGCAACCAGTCCCGCGCGGTGGCAAGCTACGCGCAGGACGTGGACAAAATGACCGATGCGGATTACAGCGCCTACTTTGACGCCGCCGATGCCTTTAACGCACAGGTGGCCGCCAACGAAAACGCCCTTTACCGCCCGGATCAGCTTACCGGCTACAACGACACGCTGGATATTACCGGCACGGGCATTATGGGTTACATCACCATTTCCAAAATCGGCGTGGAGCTGCCCATCTACCACGGCACCGGCGACAGCGTATTGCAGATCGCCGCAGGCCACTTGGAGGGCACCAGCCTGCCGGTGGGCGGCGCGTCCACCCACGCGGTCATCTCGGC
>OJPT01000086.1_pt1 | contig 52265 bp, 43 predicted proteins | sample 1598641 | NCBI WGS metagenome assembly OJPT01 (sample SAMN03922495, study PRJEB24848) | human gut metagenome | isolation source: stool sample | host: Homo sapiens | place: Germany | collected 2011-11 | reverse complement strand
ACGCTTTGCAAAATGGTTTCAAGAGTATTCTCGATAAATACAAAGTGTCAAATTCCAGTTTGTCGGGCAGACAGGTAACTGAAAAACACAAAATGAGGGAGCAACCATGGTACTTTATTTTACGGGAACCGGCAACAGCCGGTATCTGGCGCGGCGCATTGCCGAAGGGTTGGAGATGCCGCTTTACGACCTGAACGCTTACATCAAGGCAGGGGATACTGCCCCGGTGCAGACCGGACGGGATGTGGTGCTGGTGACGCCTACCTACGCATGGCGCATCCCCCGGGTGGTGTCGGGGTGGCTGGGCAAGACCGCGCTGACCGGGGCAGAGCGTATCTGGTTTGTGATGGACTGCGGCAGCGAAATTGGCAATGCGGCAGGCTATAACCGGCAGCTTGCGGCGCAAAAGCAGCTGCAGTACATGGGCACAGCCCAGATCATCATGCCGGAAAACTACATTGCCATGTTCAATGCGCCCCAAAAGGAGCAGGCACGGAGCATCGTGGAGCAGGCAGAGCCTGAACTTCAGAAGGTGCTGACCCGGCTCAAGGCCGGGCAGGAATTTCCTCCACCGAGAGAGAACCTCTACGACCGCCTTATGAGCGGCCCGGTAAACCCGGTGTTTTATCGCTTTTTTGTAAAAGCGGATGCCTTCCGGGCAACGGACGCCTGCATCGGCTGCGGTAAGTGCGTGGAGTTGTGCCCTCTGAACAACATCCGTCTGGAAAACGGCAGGCCGGTCTGGGGCAAGAACTGCACCCACTGCATGGCGTGCATCTGCTACTGCCACAAAGAAGCCATCGAGTACGGCAAAAAGAGCAGGGGAAAGCCACGGTATCACTTTGAAGCGCTGGAAAAGAAGCAGGACGTATGAAGTTAAGGGGGCTCCGGCGGCGGGCAACCGGCGGACGAAAGGACAGATTTGTCTTTGATAGAATAAACCTATTGACATGGTACGAAAATGGGTTTATACTATCCCCAACACAAGGAAGGGAGCACAGGCAGATGAAACATACAGCAGATGCCCGGCACAGACTACCCGGGCGAATGCGCTGCTCCCAGACAAATTCCCGGCAGACAGACTGAGAAAAAACAGGAAGATGCCGTTGTCTGGGAGAAGTGCCCGAACATACATCGTCACAATAAAAGGAGAACCGACAATGGCTGATTATAAACTGTGGAACGCACTGAAGGATGCTAAAAAATATCGCTGGGTGGAACTTTCTCACTCGCTGAACAACGAAAGCCCCTACTGGTCCGGCATCCCGGAAGGCTCTGTGGAGCTGGCAAAGACCGTGTGGGACTGGGGCAAGCCGGAACTGGAATGCCTGATCCAGACCTTCAAATTCCCCGGACAGTTCGGTACCCATATCGACTTCCCGGGGCACTTCATCAAGGGCAAAGCGCTGTCCGAAAAGTATGATGTGAACGACCTGATCTTCCCGCTGGTGGTCATCGATATTTCCCAGCAGGCCAAGAAAGACCCCCGCTACGCTGTGACGGTGGAGGACATCAAGGCCTATGAAGCAAAGTACGGTCCTATCCCGGATGGTGCGCTGGTGGCTCTGCGAAGCGACTGGTACAAGAAGTGGCCGGATATGGATGCGCTGTCCGGCATCGACGCAGAGGGCAAAGAAAATGCTCCCGGCTGGTCGCTGGAAGCATTGGAGTATATCTATAAGGTGCGCAACGCCGCCGCCAACGGCCACGAAACGCTGGATACCGATTCCTCTGCGGTGGCGGAGGAAAAGGGCGACCTTGCCTGCGAGCGCTATGTTCTGGACAACGACAAGCTGCAGGTGGAGGTGCTTGCAAATCTGGATAAAGTTCAGCCTGCCGGCGCGGTGGTCATCGTTTCTTATCCTCGCATTGAAGGTGCAACTGGTCTGCCTGCACGGGTCTGGGCCATTACCGAATAAGAGCGGAGAAGTGGGAAAATGTCCTTTGAAAAAGCAAAAGCAGACCTAGAAGAAAAAGGTCTGGGAGACCATGTCATTGTGCTGAATGAGTCCTCGGCAACCGTGGCAGAGGCAGCCATGCATTGGGCGTGGAGCCTGCCAGCATCGCCAAAACGCTGTTGGATGGATCCTTTTGTGATTTGCAGAGTAATGCCGGCAATATTGATTCCGTATTGCAGACGTAAAAACTGTTGACCATGCGATTGGGCTCCATCTGCAATAAAAAAGGGCAAAGCCGCCTGCATGCAGGAGACCTTGCCCTTTTGTGTTATATTTTACAATAAATTAGGCAGTTTCCCGTGTATTCACAGCGCCACATTGACCGGCAGGACATACACGCCGTCGGCGGCGTAGAAGGTGATCTGAGTAATCGTCTTGCCGATGATGGATGCAAAGTAAGGATCATCGGCATTGAAGCCCAGCTTGGTACCATGCCAGATGTTGGTCACATGATGCAGGCCGTACTCACTGCCATCGGCGGTGGTCAGAACTACGCCGTAGACCTTGTTGGCCTTGTAGTCCAGATCAAAACCGGAGAGCTTCATCTCGTAGGTGGTGTGGTGACCGTTGGTATTCAGCTTCACAGTGGTGCCCTCTACGGTGGTCTCGGTGGCGTGGACCTTGCCAAACTCCCACTTGCCGCTCAGCAGGTTATACCATGCGGTAATGTAGTAGGCAGGTGTCTCACTGAGCTTGTAGTAAGCGTAGCTCTCGTTCTCAAACAAGGCATCTGCGCCGGTGTAGGTGGTGGTGGATTCCTTGCCCTTCAGGGTAACGGTAATGTCGTAGCTGTCGGCATCGGTGACCTGCTTTGCGTTCTTCAGCGCCCACGGGGTCAGCACCTTGACCGGGAAGGAAACGCCGGTGATGTCGGTGCCATCTGCGTTGACGTGGTAGGAACCGCCGGCAAGGTTGCCTGCACGGGTCTTGTTCTTGGTGGCGCTGGTCACAGCGTCGATCTCAGATGCGTTGTCCACACCGGCAGCCTTGTAGAAGTCGGCGTAGGGGATGTTCATCTGGACATAGCTGGAGGTCAGGCAGTTTTCCTGTTCCACCTCTTCCGCAGCGAAGGCCGGGACTGCCACAGCGCATACCAGCATAGCGGCCGCAAGTGCACCTGCAAATACTTTTTTCAATCTCATGGTAACACACCTCTATCTCAGTTTTGAAAAAACAGTTAGCTTAGCCTAACAATCGATGCAAAAAAATGCAGGGGTAAAGCCCCTCAGATGGTTAGGCAAAACAAATTTACAAAGTAAAAATAGCACTCCCACCGGGCGTTGTCAAGTAGAAACCGGCAAGTTTGCAGAGGTAAATTTTTTGGTGCAGGAAACGATCTGCATCCTCTATACCGCAAAGCCCTTGACCTTTTTGCCGGAGCGCAGTATACTGTTTGCACGGTTAGTTTCATTTAACCACAAGGAGGTACTACATGATACAAGACGCATTCTGGGGGATTTTGATCCCCTTTCTGGGCACAAGTCTTGGGGCGGGCTGTGTGTTCTTTTTGAAAAACTCTCTGTGTGACGGCATCCAGCGCGCCCTCACCGGCTTTGCCGCCGGAGTGATGGTGGCGGCATCGGTATGGAGCTTGCTGATCCCGGCTATGGAGCAGGCCGCAGATCTGGGCAGGCTGGCGTTTTTCCCGGCGGCGGTGGGTTTCTGGCTGGGTATCCTGTTTTTGCTGCTGCTGGACCATCTCATCCCGCATCTGCACCAGAACAGTTTGCAGGCCGAAGGGCCAAAAAGCCAGCTCCAGCGCACCACCATGATGGTTCTGGCGGTGACGCTGCACAACATCCCGGAGGGCATGGCGGTGGGCGTGGTCTATGCCGGTTACCTTGCCGGAACGGCTCAGATCACCGCCGCCGGGGCGCTGGCACTTTCCCTTGGCATTGCTATCCAGAACTTCCCGGAGGGTGCCATCATCTCCATGCCACTGCGGGCGGAAGGAATGAAAAAAGGCCGGGCATTCTGGGGTGGCGTGCTGTCCGGCATCGTAGAACCCATCGGGGCAGTGCTGACGATTCTGGCGGCAGGCATCGTGGTGCCCGCGTTGCCCTATCTGCTCAGCTTTGCCGCCGGAGCCATGCTGTATGTGGTGGTGGAGGAACTGATCCCGGAAATGTCGCAGGGGCAGCACTCCAACGTTGGCACGGTATTTTTTGCGGTGGGCTTCAGCGTGATGATGGTGCTGGATGTGGCACTGGGGTGACGGATGGAGCCCTCGAAGGCGAAATCTTTTTCGGAATCTCCGAAAATGCCTAAACTTCTTGACAGAGGCAACAGCAGGGCGTATTATTTTGGCAGAAGGACCGCTGAGAAGCGGCTTTTTATAAGACTGCAAGTTAGCTTTACCTAACTTGCAGCACGAGGAATTGCTGGCCTGTCATCCGGTGCAGTGGGCGCATCTGGTAAAAAGCATTGCATTGTGAACGGTAAATAGAAAGAGGGTGGCGTTATGTCCTTTTTTGAAAACACCCGAAAGCCCGTAGGCTTTGGCGGGAAGATCATGGTTGCTATGATGAACTTTGGACACAGCGCAATGGCAGAATGGGGGCTGCGCTTTTTACAGCCTGCCCCGGATGCCATGGTGCTGGACTGCGGCTGCGGCGGTGGAGCGAACATTAAAACGCTGTTGAAACTGTGCCCCAACGGCAAGGTGCAGGGCATCGACTACTCAGCCGTCAGCGTGGAAAAAGCGCGAAAAGTCAATGCCAGAGCCATTGCGGCAGGACGGTGTACCGTGCAACAGGCAAGTGTGGCAGAGCTGCCGTTTGAGGCGGAGCAGTTTGATGTGGTGACCGCCTTTGAAACGGTCTACTTCTGGCCGGAGCTTGCACAGAATTTCAGAGAGGTTTATCGAGTGCTGAAGCCCGGCGGAATCTTTTTCGTCTGTAACGAAGCAAACGGCGAAACGACAAAAGACGACAAATGGACGCAGATCATCGATGGCATGACCATCTATACGGATACTGCACTGAAAAAGTATCTGGAAAAAGCAGGATTTTGTCAGATCCAAAGCCACAAAAATAAAAAGGGCTGGCTTTGCGTTACGGCGCAAAAGCGGTGAAGTAGTGCAACCGTAACATTTGGAACAGTGAAGAGCATGGCATGGTTTGCCTGCCGGAAAGCAGAATGAGGAGAACAGGGAGGAACCTATGAAATACAAAATCGAGAAAAACACCGTGCAGGAGACGCTGATCCTCCCGCTGTATTCCCGGAAGCTGTGCACCGAGCTGTATCCGAACCTTTACCAAGACGAAACAGCGGTGCATCTGATCGACCAGATCGACTACGACTTTTCAGAGGCAGAGAAAAACTCCCGCAGCCTGATGCAGCGGTTCGGTGCGCTGGAGGTCGCCATGCGGCAGAATGACCTTGCCTTTGAGGTGCGGGCGTACCTGAAAAATCACCCCTGTGCGGCAGTGGTCAATCTGGGCTGCGGGCTGGATAACACCGGCAGAGCCTGCAACAACGGCAGATGCAAGATCTACAATCTGGACTTCCCCGATGTCATTGCCTTGCGGCAGCAGCTGCTGCCTGCCGGGGAGCGGGAGCAAAACATCCCCTGCGACCTGAAAGACCCCGCATGGTTTGCCAAGATCGATGCCTCCGGCGGGGCGGTGTTTTTTGCCTCCGGGGTGTTCTATTACTTCCTGACCCAGCAGGTCAAGGCGCTGGTGCAGGGGATGGCAGATGCTTTTCCCGGCGGAGTGCTGGTCTTTGATGCTGCCAACCGTACGGCGGTGAAGATGATCGCCAAAACGTGGCTCAGGACGGCGAAAATCAAGGATGTGGGGGCATATTTCGCGGTTTCGGATGCGAAAAGCGAGCTTTCCCCATGGGACAACCGTTTGCAAGTATCCAGCAGGGGCTATATGATGGGGTACAACGATTTGAAAGATCCTTCTGTCAGCGGCTTTTTCCGGTTTCTCGCCAAGGTCGGGGACAACGGGATGAAAATGCAGATCGTGAAGATCGGATTTGGAGACAGACAATGAAATATGCCGGGATGCCCATGGGGATGTGGGTGCTGTTTGCCGGCTCTTTTCAAAAGCAGTTGACCGCTTACGATTTGAGCTTTGTAGTGGTTGTTTTGCAAAACTTTTATTCTTTACTTGATAACTGTATACGATAAAACCAAAGGGAGCTCTGCCCGGATCTTCGTCCGTGACGGAACTCCCCTTTTTTAGCTTTATAGAAAAACCATAAGTCATCTGCCATGGTCAACGGAGCAAGAACCACACGCCCAGCAGGATCGCAAGAAAGATCAGGTTGGACAGGGTGAACAGCCCAAAATACTGCTTCTTCCCCTGTGGCAGTTCCCGTGCGATCTGCCGGTAGGAAATAAGACTGGCCATGGATGCGATCAAAGTGCCAAGACCTCCCAGATTGGTGCCGATGATGAGGGCTTGTGTTTCTGCCGTGAACCCGGACAGCAGCAGGGCAGCGGGAACATTACTGGTGACCTGCGAAGCAAGAACCGCCACTAGAACTTCCCGGCCGGTCAAAAACTCCTGCAGCCAGCCGGAAAAGGCCGGAATGCGGCCAAGATTGCCAATGAAGATGAAAAAAGCCACAAAGGTCAAAAGCAGGGAATAGTCCACTGCCCGTAAGGTGTGCGGGTCTGCAAAAAGGGCGCAGACGAGTACAGCGGCAAAGGCAATGCCATAGGGCAGCACCCGGATCACGGACAGCAGGCAGACGGCAAACAGAACCAGATACAGCAGGATAATCTTCTGATCCCCCTGAGATGCAGAGGAAGAAACAAGCTCATCCACGGAGAGGGCGGCAGAGGCTTTCCGGCAGACCAGCGCTGCCCAAGCCAGCAGCAGGAGCAGAGAGACCAGGGTGTAGGGCAGCATAAGAAGCACAAATCCCCCGATGCTCATGCCGCTTTTTCCGTAAAGATAGAGGTTCTGCGGGTTGCCGATGGGGGTCAGCATACTGCCAAGGTTTGCCGCAATGGTCTGCATACAGACCACCGGGATCAGAAGAGCGCGGCGGACATCCGCTCCCAGACGGCTCAGGACCACGAACGTAAAGGGAACGAAGGTCAGCAGGGAAACATCGTTGGTGATGAACATGCTTCCGAAAAAGCACAGCCCGACCAGTACCAGCGTCAGCTGAAAGGTGCTGTGGGTACGGGACAGCAATGCCCGTCCCAGTCCATCAAAAAAGCCCTGCCGCCGCAGCCCGGCCATGACCGTCATCAGGGAAAACAGGATTGCCAGCGTGTGCAGGTCGATGTAGCCAAGATACTGCGCATCCGGCGGAACAAAGAAGGCGGAGACAACGGCCAGCACAGCGGCTGCGGTGAGGACCGTTTCCTGCTGAATGAATTGTTTGAGTTTCATAGAGACACATCCTTGTAGTTGTAAAGGCTGCCCTGCTACGGTGCCGGACGGCCTTTTTCCGTATTTCAGAGCAGCAGCTCAAACAACCCGATCATCAGCGGCATGGTCAGGATGGAAAGCAGCGTGCTCAGGACATAGATCGCGCTGGAATGAGAAGCATCCCGGTCATAGAGCTGTGCCATGGAGGTGACTGTTGCACAGGCGGGGGTAATGGCAGAAAGGTAGACCGTCATCAGGATGGGCTTGCCGTCCGGGATCCAAAGGGATGCGTGAACTGCCCAAAGCAGCAGAACGATGACCAGCGGAACACCCAGCAGACGCAGAAATACCGGCAGATAGTTGTGCGGGGTGCAGAAAACCTTTTTAAGGGGCACTTCCGCAATGGCCATGCCTGCCAGCAGCATTCCCATGGGGCCGATCATATTGCCGACACTGCTCAGTGTGCTGGTGATCGGGGCGGGCAGCGAGATGTGCAGCAGGTACAGCAGAGCACCGGCTGCAATAGCAATCAGGTTGACATTGGTAAGGAGCTTGCGCCATTCCAGCCGGGCAGACCCCTGCAGGCAGGCACTTGCATGGGTCCAGAGCAGCACCAGCTGTACAATGACAAAGGCACAGGAGTAGACAACATATTCCTCCCCCAGCAGGGCCTGCACAATGGGGATGACCAGCGCGGCGGCATTGCTGTAAATGATATTGACCTGCTCTACGGCGTCCAGCTTGAGAGCTTTGCGGAACAGCGCATTCAGAAGCAGAAATACAACGTGCATTCCAACGGCGATGCCCATGGAATAAAGCAACCCGGTGCGGATCTCCGGAGTATCCTTGATCTGAAAGGCGTTCAGAACGACACAGGGCATGACCAGATAGACAAAGACCACAGACAGCACCTTACTGTCTGATGCCTTCAACAAGCCGGTTTTTACAACGGCATATCCCATCAGCAGAATCAGAAATAGCTGCGCGATCTGCTGCATCAATAAAAGGCTGATTTGCATTTAGAACTCCTCTTTTGCAATTCATTTTTGCAGCACAATCCTACTCCATTAGCGGGGCATCGTCAAGAGAAAACAGAAAAATACAATCTGAATAAGAAAAAACGGATGGCTCCGCAGAACCATCCGCTAAAACTGGCATCATCAGTCTTTCCGGTACTTATATGCACCCTCAATGGCGTCAATTTCCGTGGGAATGCAGAAGTTTACGTCCTGATACATGGAAGAGTAGCCTTTTAAGCAAGGATCCCGGTGGACTGCAAAAACAGCACCAGCATCATCACCGGGGCAACATAGCGGATCATCACCCGGTAGAGCTTCTTGCGGCGGAAGGTCTTGCCGCCCCGCTGCATCTCGTCAATGACGTAATCCGGCGTCATGACCCAGCCAATCAGGATGGTGGACAGCAGGGCGATGAAAGGCATCATGACACTGTTGCTGACGTAGTCCATGATATCCAGCAGCTGAGCCGCAGAGCCGTTGGGCAGCTGCACCTCAAAATAGAAGATGCTGTAACCCAGCGCAATGATGGCGGACGCGGCCAGATAAATGACCGTCAGCACAAGCACCGTCTTTTTGCGGCCCGCGTGAAAGATCTCCATGCAGTTGGCGGTGATGGATTCCAGCACCGAGATGCAGGAAGTGAGAGTGGCAAAAATAGCAGTGACAAAGAACAGGATGCCCACGAAAGTACCGGCCTTGCCCATAGCGGCAAACACCTTGGGCAGCGAGACGAACATCAGGCTGGGGCCTGCGCTCATGCCCTCGGTACCGGAGAACACATACACGGCAGGAATGATCATGGCACCGGCCAGCAGAGCCACGCCGGTATCGAAGATTTCAATCTGATTCACCGCTTTGTTCAGGTCTACGTCCGGTTTGACGTAAGAACCGTAGGTGATCATAATGCCCATGGATACGCTGAGGGAGAAGAACAGCTGGCTCATGGCGTCCAGCAAGATCTGCAAAAAGCGGCTGATGGTCAGCCCTTCCATGTGCGGGGTCAGGTAGTAGCGCAGCCCTTCCATACCGGTGCGCATCTGACCGGAAGCGTCCTCGTGGCGCAGGGTGAGGGCATAGCCCGCAATCACGACCACCAGCACCAGCAGAATGGGCATCATGTAGCGGGACACCCGCTCAATGCCGCCCTCCACGCCGTTGTACACGATGAAAGCCGTCACGCCCATGAACAACAGAGCGAACACCACAGGAGACACCGGCGAGGTAATGAAGCTGGTAAAATAACCGTCCTCCGCAGCGGCGGCAGACTGTCCGGTGAGGTAGACCACCGCATATTTCGTGATCCACCCGCCGATGACGGCATAGTAGGTCATGATCAGAACCGGCACCAGAAAGGTCAGGATGCCGAGGAATTTCCACTTGGGGCGCATGGTCTCGTAGGCGCGGATGGCACTCTGCTTGGTGCGGCGTCCGATGGCGATATCCGAGGTGAGCAGGGTAAAACCGAAGGTCAGCACCAGCACCAGATACACCAGCAAAAACAAACCGCCGCCATCCTTTGCGGCAAGGTACGGGAACCGCCACAGGTTGCCGACACCTACCGCACTTCCGGCGGCAGCAAGGACAAATCCGATTTGTCCGGAGAAACTGCTTGCTTTCTTTTCCATGATTCTCAAACTCCTATCCTAAAAACCTATTGTAATATAGGATAACATGAAGTATCATATCAGTAAACCCAATAAAATTACTGCGACCTATAAATTTTACTTATGGAGCGTTTACAATGCGGGAACAGAAAGACCGATACGAGATATTCTTGAAAGTATGCGAAACGGGCAGCTTTTCCAAAGCAGCGGAGGCACTGAACTATACCCAATCCGGCATCAGCCAGATGATGGCAGGGCTGGAAGAGGAATTGGGCGTGCAGCTGTTCGCCCGCATCAACCGGGGCGTGACCCTGACAGATAACGGCACCCGCCTTTTGCCCTACATCCGGGAGCTGGCCAACCAGAAGACCCGGCTGCGGCAGGCGGCGTTCAATATCAACCACAAGGTGGAGGGCAAGCTGCGGGTGGGCAGCATTTCCAGCATCACAACGCTCTGGATGCCGGAAGTTGTGCATTATTTCAAGGAAAACTACCCGAAGGTGAAGATTGAAATTCTGGACGGCAACTATGATGAGATCCGGGAATGGATCATCCGTGGGCAGGTGGACTGCGGTTTCCTCTCGTCCATTGTGGCAGACGACCTGAAATTCTACCCGCTCCGGGACGATCCGCTGTGCGCTGTGTTCCCGGAGGGGCATCCGCTGGCTGCACATTCCAGTGTGACCCTGCCGCAGCTGTTTCAGTATCCGCTCATCATCGAAACGCCCGGCTGTGATAACGACATCCAGCACCTGATGCTCAAATGCCCGGTGAAGCCGAATATTTCATACAGCTTCCGGGACGATACCCTCATCATGGCGTTCGTGCGCAGCGGGCTGGGCGTGACCATCTCGCAGGAACTGGTGATGCAGGCGTTCGGCTGTCCCGGTGTGGTGTCCCGCCCGCTGGAGCCTGCCTGCTGCCGGACATTGGGGCTGGCGTTTTCCAAGACGGCAAGCTCGGTGGTGAGCCAGACGCTGCTGGAATATCTGAGCTCCACCCGGCAGCGAAAGGAAACACTGAAGATAAAATAAGAACAAAGCGCGGAGAACGGTATAAAAGCCGCTCTCCGCTTTCCCAGCAGCAACTCCTTGATCTCCTTGGAGATGACCGCCTGAAAATCGCGCACGATGGTGGGGAGCAGTTCCCTGCACCCTCAAAGGACTTTCTCTGTTGTCATTCTGCCTGTATCTCTTCCACCAGCGGCAGATAGTCGGCACAATATTTCCGGTACAGCGGCTGTACCAGCTGGCGGAAGTTCTGCATTTCCTCTTTGGGCAGCGGCAGCTCCCGGCACCCGCCAGCCAATGCCGCTTCTCGGGCGGCAGTTTCTTCCTGTGCCCAGAGTTGGCGCTCGTATTGCGCCGATGCCCGGGCACATTTCTGCAGAATCTGCTGGTACTCCTCCGGCAGTGCATCCCATGTGCGGCCGGAAGCCAGCTGCACCTCCGGTACGCGGCTGTGCTCATCGGCCATGTAGTACCGCGCTACCTTGTAGTGCTCCATGGAATAGTAGGCCGGCCAGTTGTTTTCGGCGGCATCAATCTGCCCGGTCTCAAACGCCGAGTACACGTCGCTGTAAGCCGTGGTCTCCGGCACCGCGCCCAGCAGACGGATCATGTCGATCACGATCTGCGAATCCTGCACGCGGATGGTCTTGCCCTGCAGATCGTTCAGGCTGCGCACCGGCTGACGGGCATAGAACGAGCGGGCACCCGCGTCGTACCAGCTCAGCCCCACCCGCCCCTGTGCGGTAAAGTCCTGCAAAAATTCTGCTCCGATGCTGCCATCCAGCACACGCCACATATGGTCGGCATTCCGGTAGAGATACGGCAGCAGCAGTACGTTGAGCCGGGGCAGATCGTCCGTAGCCACCGAGAGCGACACACGCGCAAAATCTACACCGCCAATGGCAAGCTGCTCCCATACCTGCTGTTCCGAGCCGTACTCGCCGTTCGCTTTGACCTGAATGACCACCTTACCCCCGGTCTGCTGCTGCACAAGGTCTGCAAAATACTGTGCGCCTTGTGTGGTGGGGTACCCGGCGGGCTGGTTGTCGGCATAGGTCAGCACATAGTCCGGTGTAGTCTGCGGCTTTGCGGCACAGCCTGCCAGCTGCAAGGCTGCAAAGCCCAGTCCGGCTAAAAAGGTCCGTCTGCGCATGGTCTCTCCCTCCCTTTGCAGATAGTATAGCGCACAAGACTGCTTTTGTGCAAGAGATAGGAAAAGGCGGTGCCCGCCGCAAAGCAGGTACCGCCTTTTAGGAGAAGAAAAAGGAGATGTTTCAGTTACATCAGGCCCATTGCCTGCGGCAGTGCGGTAGACACTGCCGGGATAAAGGTGACCAGCAGCAGGCCGCCGATGATGGCCACATAGTACATAAGCATGTACGGCATGACCTTGGAAAGCGAGGTGCGGCCCACCTTGATACCCACGAACAGGGCGTTGCCCACGGGCGGGGTGATGTTGCCGATGCACAGGTTATACACGAGGATCAGACCGAACTGGATGGTGCTCATGCCAAAGCTCTGGCAGATGGGCAGAAACAGCGGGGTGAAGATGAGGATGGCCGGGGTCACATCCATGAAGGTGCCGGACACCAGCAGGATCACGTTCATGATGAGCAGAATGATGTACTTATTGCTGGTCAGGCTCAGCAGGGCTGCCGCCACTGCATCCGGGATCTGCAAAAAGGCCATGACCCAGCCCAGAATGTTGGAAACACCCACAAGGAACACCACCATGCCGGACATCTTGGCAGAGTCCACGATGATCTTCCACAGGCTCTTCAGGTTGATGGAGCGGTAGCAGAAAGCCAGCACCAGCGCATAGACGACCGCGATGGCAGAGCCTTCGGTGGCAGAGAACACGCCGCCGATGATGCCGCCGATGACCACGATGATCAGGGAGAGCGAAGGCAGGGCGCGCAGGGTGCAGACGCCGAGGTTTTTCCAGTCAAATTTGCCGGGGGTGCCTTTATAACCCAGCTTGACCGCCAGCAGCACGCCCACCACGCAGCAGCACAGCGCCCAGATGATGCCGGGAATGTAACCCGCCATGAACAGCGCAGCCACAGAGGTGCCGCCGGACGCCAGCGAGTAGGTGATCAGGGCGTTGGACGGCGGGATCAGCAGGCCGGAGCAGGAGGAAGCGGCGTTGGTGGCGGCGGTCACGGCGGGGTCGTAGCCCTGCTCGTCGGCACCGTCGCGGATCATGGAGCCAACAGCAGCAGCCGCAGCGGATGCAGAGCCGGAAATGGCGCCGAACAGGGCGTTGGTGCCGATGTTGGTCACCAGCAGTGCGCCGGGCAGCTTGCCCAAAATGGCCATGACGAAATCCACCAGACGCTTGGCGATACCGCCCTGATTCATGATGTTGCCGGCCAGAATAAAGAACGGGATGGCGGTCAGGCTGAACTTGCTCATGCCCACAAAGGTGCGCTGGGCAGCGGTCAGCACGGCCACATTCAGATCAATGGAAGAAAGGATGGCAGTCAGAGAAGAGACTGCAATGGCGTACGAGATAGGCACGCCGAGGAACAGCAGCACCAGCAGCACTGCCAGAATTACGAGTAATGCTTGAATTGCCACAGCTTAGTCCTCCTTGTTTTCCTTGTCGGCATCGGCAGCCATTTCGGCTTCCACCTTTGCAAAGTCTGCATCCTCCGGGGTATCCAGACAGATGGAGCCGTTGGCGATGCCGATAATGTTCAGCACGGAATACACCAGAATGATCACGCCGCAGATGGGCATGACCCAGTAGAACACGCCCACGGCTACGCCCAGCGAGGAGGTCTGCTGTCCCATAGCCAGCTGGGACACCTGAAAACCGCCGAACACCAGAATGGTCGCGGAGAAGAGGAAGGCGATGACCTCGGCAAAGATATGGAACGCCTTGCGCATGATGGGGTTGAACCGGTCCACCAGCACGGGGATGTTCATGTGGCCGCGCTCGCCGGAGACGATGGTGGCGCCCAGCATGGTGCTCCAGCCGAACAGATAACCCACCAGCTCTTCCGACCATGTGGAGGGAGAGTTGAAGATGTAACGCACGATGACCTGATAGGTGGTCAGCACCACCATGACTGTCATGCTCAGACCTGCCAGCAGGTTGAGCACCTTGTTCAGGGTATTTCTCAGTTTTTCCATGATGCTCCTCCTCAATCCGCAGTATGGGCAGCGTTGTGCTGCTGGATCAGGTCATAAATGGGCTGCAATTCCGGGTTTGTTGCCAGCACGGAATCGTGCAGGGGGGCCATAGCCTCCTGAAACGGTGCAGTGTCCGGGTAAATAAAGTTGACATGCTGCTCATTCTCGGCCTTGTCTTTGGCCTCAGCCACAGCATCTTCCCAAGCGTCCTGCTCGGTGCGCTTCACGATCTGGAAGCCCTCTTCAAAGATCGCGCGCTCCTCGTCGTTGAGCTCGTTCAGGAAAGCGTAGTTTGCCACCAGCAGATCCGGCACCATCTGGTGCATATCATAGGAGTAATACTTGCAGATATCGCCGTGACCGTTATCGGTCAGAGCCAGCTCATTGTTCTCGGCACCATCCAGAATACCGGCCTGCAGCGCGGTGTACACATCGCCGAAGCCCATGGGAGTAGCGGTGCCGCCCAGCAGACGCATCATTTCCACATTGGTGGGCGACTGCTGTACGCGGATCTTCAGACCCTTCAGGTCGGAGGGCTGGTTGATGGGGGTCTTGATGGTGTAGAAGTTGCGGGTACCGGCATCCAGCCACGCCACCGTTTCCAGACCGGCCTTGGAAGTGGTCTTGAAAATGGGGTCCGTCACCTCGGGGTCGTCCATGGCCTCGTGGTAGGCTTCCACGCTGGAGAACAGGTAAGGCAGGTTGAAGATCTGGTATTTGGCGCTGAAGGTCTCCATGATGGCATTGGACGCCACCACAAAGTCGATGGCGCCGGTCTGGGTCAGCTGCACCATTTCGGTCTGGGAGCCCAGCAGCTCGCTGGGGTACACCTCCACGCGGTACTTGTCGCCCAGCTTCTCGTTGATATAGTTGGCGAAGGCTTCCAGTCCCAGATGATCCGGGTGGGTCTGGGACTGCACATGGCCGATGCGCACGATCTTGCGGTCGTCATCGGAGCCGGCGCCGCAGCCGGTAAGCATCATGCTGCTGGTCAGTGCCGCCGCGCCCATCAGCGACAGAAACGTTCTTCTCTTCATGAATGGCATCCTCTCTTTTCGCGTTTTTCTATGATCATAGTTTAACAAACCGTTCATTTTTGCGAAACCGGATTATTTTGTGAAACGCAGTACGATTTTGTCTTTGTTGTATCCAAGTACAATTTTTGCGTTTTGCGGGCGAAAGAAACTGGCAAAAATAAAGAAGCGCCCGTCCCTCTCCTGCTGACAGGCAGGAAAGAACGAGCGCTTCTTTTGAATCCGATTTATCCCTGTACCGCTTTTTCCGCTGCGGCCATGCGGTATTCCGAAGGGGTCTGGCCGGTCAGGCGCTTGAACACCCTTGTAAAATAGTTGGCGTCGCTGTAACCCACAGCAGCGCCGATATCCTTCAGGTTCAGGCGCGGGTCCAAAATCAGCTGGCGCGCCTTGTTCACCCGATATTCGTTCAGGTAGGCCGAAAAGTTCACCTTAAAGCACTGCTTGAACAGCTTGCAGAAGTAGGCGTCCGAGTAGCGCAGCGCAGCGGCGGCATCCTGCATGGAGATATCCTCCCCATAGTGAGCATCGATGAAGCGGGTGATCTCGGCACGGATGATGGCGGTGCGCATATCCTCGTCCTCTTCCCGGCGGAGGGGCTCTGCAGGCGCAGGGGGCTGTGCCGGGCGGGAGGGCAGCTGCACCGACACCTGCCGGATGGCATCTTCCACCGCGAATACCAACTCCTGCTCGTTGTAGGGTTTGAGCAGATAGTCCATCGCCCGCACAGAGATCGCCTGCCGTGCGTAGTCGAACTTATCAAAGCCGGTAAGGAACAGGATGGCGCAATTTTTGTCCGTTTCGCGGATCTTGCGCGCCACCTCCAGCCCGGTGAGACCCGGCATTTCAATGTCCAGCACAGCCACCTGCGGCACTTCGCGGGCAAAAATTTCCAGCGCTTCCCTGCCGTTTTTGGCTTCATACAGGCTTATCAGATCTCCCAGATACTTCTGCAAGGTCCTGCACAGCACTTTGCGCTCGATCAATTCATCCTCTGCCACCAGCAATTTGCACTTCACGAGAGCGTCTCCTCCTTTTCCTCCGGCTGCTGCGTTTGCGGCAGTTCAAACCGCACTACAGTGCCATGACCTGCGCGGCTGTACACCTGCATTTTACCGCCCGGATACAGCATCCCGATGCGGCGGGAAATGTTGCCAAGGCCGATGCTGCGGCCGGTCTGCTCGCTCTGGGCAATGTTTGCCTGCACGGCGTCCAACTCCGCTGGGGTCATCCCCTTGCCGTTGTCCGCGACCGTGAGCACCAGCACCTTGCCCTGCATCCATGCCCGCAGCAGGATGCGTCCGCCTTCCTCGCGGGACTTGAGCCCGTGCGAGTAAGCGTTTTCCACCACCGGCTGCAGCATAAAGGACGGCACCAAAACCGCCGCAGACTGCACCCGAATGCTTTTTTCTACGGTAATGCGTCCATCGAACCGCATCTGCTGCAGATAAATGTAGTCCTCCAGTCCGTCCAGTTCCTCTTCCAGCGTGATCTGCTGACGCTTGGTGCGCAGGTTGTGCCGGAACAAACTGCCCAGATGCACGATCATCTGGTCGGTGGTGGAAGCATCCTCCAGCCGCGCCATACAGGAGATCATGTTCAGGGTGTTGAACAGAAAATGCGGGTTTACCTGACTTTTAAGCACCTCCAGCCGGGTGTGCTCCAGATCTTTTTCCAGCGCAAGGTTCCGCACCTCTTCCCGGTGCAAGGCCTGCTGCGTGGTCAGCTGCTGCGCCATGGCGTGTTTCATCTGGTTGAAGGTGGCTGTCAGCCGCCCCACCTCGTCGCTGCTTTTCACCGGAAGATCCGGGCTGGAAAAATCTCCCTCGGCAATGCTGTGAGAAGCCTGCGCCAGCCGCAGCAGCGGACGCACCACTGCGCGGCTCAGCACCCGGATGAGCAGCAGCATCAGCACAGCCGCCGTCAGGAACAGCCCCAGATACAGCCACGGCAGATGCCGGATGTGAGCCGCCGTGCTGCTGTAAAGGGTGTTTTCCTGTTCCAGCGTGGCCTGTGTCAGGCGCAGCGCATATGCGGCAAGGTAGTCCTGCAAAGCCATCACATGGTACATCTGTTCAATATAGGTATCTGCCGAGGGCGAAAGCTGCAAAAAGGCATCCCGCTCCTGCCGGTAGCCTGCGTACCCCTGTAAAAGGTTCCAGGTACGGGCATAGCGTTCTTCGCCGATACGGGCGTAATCGAAGGGCAGGGCCGCAAGGCTCTGCTCGGCGGCAGCGCAGGCGGCGGTATAGGCCTGCTCCGTTTCAGAAGTAGGCTGGCGCACATAGCGTGCAAAGGCCTGTGCTTCGTCCTTGAGGGCGTTCTGCACCGTGTAGCAGACGGCGTTGTCGGCCAGAAGCGTATCAAAGGAGCGCACCGTCCATTGACCTGCCACGGTAGCAATGCCGGTGGAAAGCATGGTGACCAGCAAAATCGCGGCAAGCCATGCCGTGACCCTGCTGCGCAGAGAGATGCCGCCCTGTGCGGTTTTGTTCCGTGCCATACGCTTTCCCTCCTGCCCTTGCAGCACCCGGTCTTTTTTATAAGATAAGTATAATAATCTCCCGGGAAAAGTGCAACTGCAAAAAAAGCACCGGTTTCCGCAAAGAAGTCGGTGCTTGCAGGCAATGTGCCAAGCGGTCAACGGGTCAACAGCTCAAAATGATTCCGCTTGGTGACCAGCAGCCCTTCCTTTTGCAGCTTGGAAAGCTCCACCGACATGGCGGCGCGCTCCACGCAGAGAAAATCCGCCAGCTGCTGACGGTCAAAGGGGATGTCAAAGGAAAGGGAGGACTGCCGGATGGATTCGGCGGACAGGTAGGACAGCAGCTTTTCCCGGGTGGTGCGCTTGCTGACATGGGTGATCTTATCGTTAAAAAGCAGTATTTTGTTTGCCAGAACGCTGACCAGATTGCGGATGAGTTTCTGGTGATGGTCGCAGGCGGTGGGGCAGGAGGTGAGCAACCGCTTGACGTTCAGCAGCAGGATCTCGCAATCCTCCTCTGCCACCACGCTGATATTCAGGATGGCACCGGGGGTGGCAGCGTAAGGCTCCCCGAAAAAGTCTCCGGTATTGCACTTGGACAGGATATTGCGGTGTCCCCAAAGATCCTCCTGTATCACAAGGGTGGAGCCGGACAACATGAGTCCCATGACCTCCGTGGAATCTCCGGCACGGAAAATGTAGGAACCCCGGGGACGGGTGATTTTCGCTGCACTGACACAGTGCAGGATGGACAAAATCTCATCATCGCAAAGCCCGGTAAAGAAGGGGCAGCTCCGCAGAACAGGCAGATATTTTTGCATAAATGCTCTCCTTGTTGGAATTCAAACATACAAGATGGCTTTAGTATACTATAATAAACCTGCAAATGCAAAAAAAACCCACAACAGGAGAGTATAGATATGATTCGGAAGATCATCCATATTGACGAAGAAAAATGCAACGGCTGCGGCTTGTGCGCAACCGCCTGCCATGAGGGAGCCATTGATATCATCAACGGCAAAGCAAAGCTGGTGCGGGAAAATTTCTGCGATGGCTTTGGCGACTGCCTGCCGGGCTGCCCCACCGGAGCTATCACCTTTGAGGAGCGGGAAGCCCCTGCCTACGACGAGGCAGCGGTGCAGGAGAACAAAAAGAAAAAGGAATTGCAGGAGAAGATGAAGCACCTCCACGAGGGCGGCTGCCCCGGCTCCCGGATGCGGATGCTGGAACAGCCGGAGGCTGCCGAAAGTGTGGCTTCTGCTCCCGTACAGCTGGTTTCCCGCCTGCGCAACTGGCCGGTTCAGATCAAGCTGGCGCCCATCCATGCGCCCTACTTTGAGGGCGCAAAGCTACTGATTGCAGCGGACTGCACGGCCTATGCCTACGCCAATTTCCATCAGGAGTTTATGCGCGGCAAGGTGACCCTTATCGGCTGCCCGAAGCTGGATGCTGTGGATTACAGCGAAAAGCTGACCGAGATCCTGCGCAGCAACGATATCCAGAGCGTGACCATCCTCCGCATGGAGGTGCCCTGCTGCGGCGGCTTGGAGATGGCGGCGAAAAAGGCGCTTCAGACCAGCGGAAAGTTCATTCCGTGGCAGGTGGTCACCATCTCCATTGACGGAAAAATTCTGGATTAAAAGCACAGGGCAGACCTATACCGCCTTTTAATGCTTCACGCATTTCTTGCCTTGCGGTAAAATACCATAGATTCCATAAGCGGGCGACCTGAAAAAGGCTGCTCGCTTTTTTATCGTCATCGCAGTATTTTTGCGGGAACGGCTTTTTGCCGGTAAGGGATAAAAGCGTTCCATAGAAAATAGGTGCTCTTTACAAGAAAAAATCTTGAAACGCTTCTGTTATAATGTTACAATTATGCTACATAATAGGATAGATATTCAAAAAAGCTGCTGACAGCAGAACGAGAATGATATTGCAAGCACCTTCCTGAAATCGGTGAAGTGAAAATAAAGCCGGAATGAGACCGTCTGGGGTGGAGAAAGATTGGATAAAATGAAAAACTCTGGAATGAGCGAAACCATGCAGACCTTGACACGGAAAAGCGCCTGTGTGATGCTGAGCCTACTGTTGCTACTGTCAGCCGTGCTCCCTGTGAAAGCTGCCGCGGAAACCGCCTCTGCAAAGGTTGTTCGTGTCGGCTCGTTTGAGGACACCTTCAACTATGTCAACGAGAAGGGCGCAAGAAAGGGCTACGGCTACGAATTGCTAGAGACCTTGTCCGGCTATACAGGCTGGCAGTTCGAGTATGTGACCTGCGACTGGTCAGACTGCTTCGAAAAGCTCAAAAACGGCGAGATCGACATTATTGGCGGTATCTCTTATACGGAGGACCGCACCCAGGAGATGCTGTTTTCAGACGAGCCGATGGGAGTGGAAAAATATTACCTCTACGCCGATCTCTCGCGCGCAGACATCTCCGCCTCCGACTTCAAGACGCTGAACGGCAAAAAGATCGGCGTTCTGATGGGAACAGAGCCGGAAGTGATGCTGGCCGAGTGGGAAGAAAAATACGGCCTGAAAACGGAACACGTCAACATCTCCAACAACGAGGATGTGAAGCAAAAGCTGGCAAACCACGAGATCGACTGCTTTGTTTCGCTGGAAGAATCCTTCTGGGCAGAGCGTGGCATCTCGACCATAACCCGTGTGGGAGAATCCGGCATCTACTATGCGATCAACAAAAACCGGCCTGATATCAAGGAAGAACTTGACGATGCGATGCGCGCGTTGGACGAAGCTGTGCCTTTTTATACAGCGGATCTGTACAAAAGATATTTCTCAATGGATTATACGCCCATCCTTACAGGGGAGGAAAAGGCGTGGCTCAGAAAGCACGGTGCGATCAGGATGGGCTTTCTGGCGAGCGACAGCGGCGTCAGCACCTTTGACCCTGCCACCGGGGAGTTTACCGGGGTAATCACGGACTATATTCAGTTTGCAGCAGATTGTCTGGGCAATCAGGAACTGGAATTCCAGCTGGTCGGCTATGACAGCAAGGAAGCAGAACTGGATGCGCTGAAATCGGGCGAGATCGACATGATCTTCCATTGCGACCAGAACCCCAATCTGGCGGAAGAGTATCACTTTGCCTGTACCAACACAACGTGGACCTCCAACCTGATGGCGGTCACGAACAAACAGCACTTTAACGAAAACAATGTAAACCGCATTGCCGTTCCCCAAAACAAACTCTCCCTGAAAAAGTACCTTGCGTTTTATTACCCGCAGTGGGAGATCGTGGACTGCGATACACAGGAGGATGCGGCAAGGCTGGTCAAAGACGGACAGGCAGATTGCTTTGTTACCGGGATCAGCAGTGAGAATAAATACAGCAAGAAATACAGCTTTTACAGCGTTCCGCTGGTAAACCCTGTAAGATCCTGCTTTGCGGTCAATAGCGGAAACCGCAGCCTGTTGTCCATCCTGAACAAAACGATCAAGGCAATGCCTGTTAATATGCTTGCCGGCGCGCTTGCGATGTATAAGAGCTCCGCGCGGAAGGTTACCCTGAGCGATTTTATAAAGGATAACTTCTTTAAAGTTATGTTGATCAGCAGCATTGCTGTTGCAGTTGTTCTGCTCACGATTTTGATGCTGCTCCAGAAGGCGCGTAAAGCCGAAGCTGCTGCAAGGAAAGCCGCAAGCGATACGCAGGAACTGAATGCAAAATTGCAGGTCGCCGTGGAAAAAGCAGAGAGCGCGAACCGCGCCAAGAGCACCTTCCTTTCCAATATGTCCCACGATATCCGCACCCCCATGAACGCCATCATCGGCTTTACCACGCTGGCGCTCAGCAATATTGACGATACAGACCGGGTGAAGGATTATCTTGGCAAGACCCTTGCATCCAGCAACCATCTGCTCTCCCTCATCAACGATGTGCTGGATATGAGCCGCATTGAAAGCGGAAAAATTCATCTGGAAGAGGTGGAGGTCAACCTTTCGGATGTGCTGCACGATTTAAAAACCATCGTCAGCGGGCAGATTTATGCAAAACAGCTGGAGCTTTACATGGACGTCATGGACGTGACCGACGAAGACGTCTACTGCGACAAGACCCGGCTGAATCAGATCTTGCTGAACCTGCTGTCCAACGCCATCAAGTTCACCCCGGCGGGCGGCACGGTCTCGGTGCGGGTGCGGCAGCTTGCCGGTAAGGTGCATGGCTGCGGGCAGTACGAGTTCCGCATCAAGGATAACGGCATCGGCATGAGCCAGGAGTTTGCCCAAAAGATCTTTGAACCCTTCGAGCGGGAGCGCACCTCCACGGTAAGCCGCATCCAGGGCACCGGCCTTGGCATGGCCATCACCAAAAACATCGTGGATATGATGGGCGGCACCATCGAGGTGCAGACAGCGCAGGGCAAGGGCACCGAGTTTACCGTCTGCGTGCCCATGCGCGCACAGACCGAGCAGCGCCCGGTGGAAAAGATCACCGAGCTGGAGGGCCTGAAGGCACTGGTGGTGGATGACGACTTCAACACCTGCGACAGCGTGACAAAGATGCTGGTCAAGGTGGGCATGCGCGCCGAGTGGACCCTTTCCGGCAAGGAAGCGGTGCTGCGTGCGCGGCAGGCCCTCGAGATGAGCGACGCCTACCACGCCTATATCATCGACTGGCGTCTGCCGGATATGAACGGCATCGAGGTCACCCGCCAGATCCGCAGCCTGCACGATGATACGCCTATTATCATCTTGACCGCCTACGACTGGTCGGATATTGAAGTGGAAGCAAAAGCAGCCGGCGTGACCGCCTTCTGCGCCAAGCCCATGTTCATGTTCGACCTGCGCGAGACCCTGATGAGCGCCCTTGGCCAGAAGCCGGCGGATGCAGTGCAGAGGCTTTTGCCGGAAAAGAACGCCGACTTCAAGGGCAAGCACATCCTGCTGGTGGAGGACAACGAGCTGAACCGCGAGATCGCGCAGGAGATCCTGCGGGAGTACGGCTTCCTTGTCGATTCGGCAGAAAACGGCGCCGTAGCGGTGGAAAAGGTAAGCACCGCCGCGCCGGGCAGCTATGATCTGTTGCTGATGGATGTGCAGATGCCGATCATGGACGGCTATACTGCCACCCGGAAGATCCGCGCACTGGACGACCCTGCGCGGGCAAAGCTGCCGATCCTTGCCATGACCGCCAACGCCTTTGACGAGGACCGCCGCAACGCCTTGGAAAGCGGCATGAACGGCTTTTTGTCCAAGCCCATCGTGATCGACGACCTTGTGCAGGAACTGCACAAAATTTTGTAAATGAAACGCCGGTCAGGTGAATAAAAAAGAATGCACCCGCAGTATTTGCGCCCGGAGGCCAAAACCTCTGCAAAGCCTGCGGCGGCATCATGGAGCCGGTAGCCGTCTGGGTACGCAAGGGCGGCGAGTGGGCCATCATCCACCGCTGCAAACGCTGCGGAAAGCTCAGCTCCAACCGTGTGGCGGCAGACGACAACCCCATGAAGCTCATGAGCATTGCCATGAAGCCGCTGTGCTCTCCGCCGTTCCCGCTGGACTATATTGAGGAAATGACCGCCCTGATGGGTGGTGATGGACGGATGCGGTAAGCCGCAGGAGGAACTACAAGATGGAGTATATCCGAATCACAAAAGAAAACATCGACAAGGAACACATCTGTTGTGCCATGTCCGGTCAACAGAGCCTTGCCAAGAAGGAATGGCTCAAGCAGCGCTTTGAGGAGGGGCTTGTTTTTTACCGCAGTGCGGAGCGCGGCAAATGCTTTATCGAGTACATCCCGGCGGAAAACGCATGGGTGCCCATTGATGCCGATGGCTATCTGTACATCAACTGCCTGTGGGTCTCCGGCTCCTTGAAAGGGCACGGCTATTCCAGCGAGCTGCTGGAAGAATGCCTTCGGGATGCCAAGGCGCAGGGCAAAAACGGCGTTTGCATCCTGTGTGCAGAGGGGCGCAAACGGGAGTTTCTCGCTGACCCAAAGTTTTTGACCCATAAGGGCTTCAAGGTTTCGGACACCTCCGATTGCGGCATCAACCTCATGTACCTGCCCCTTGCAGAGAGTGCCCAATCGCCAAAATTCAAGGCCTGCGCCAAGCATCCCAAGGTGGAGGAAAACGGCTTTGTCCTCTACTATACCGACCAGTGCCCTTACACCTATTATTGGGCGCCAAAGGTGCAGGAGGCCGCAAAGGAACATGGGATTCCGTTCAAAGCCATCCACGTCACAGAGAAAGAGACGGCACAGAATGTGCCCGCACCGGTCACAACATACGCATTGTTCCGGGATGGGAAATTCGTGACACAGGGCATCCAGTCGGACAAGAAATTTTTGAAATTAGCAGGCGCAGCGGATTGAGAGATTCAGGAGGAAAAATGCAATACGATCAAACGGTTATCACACCAAAAGGACTGATCGTCCACATCCGAAACGGCGTGGCATCCGATGGAAGCGCTGTGCTTGAAAACTTTGATTTGACACACGCAGAAACAGATTATCTGCTGAGTTATCCCGATGAAAATCACTTTGATGCGGAACAGGAAAGCCGCTACTTAGAGAAAAAAGAAACCAGTCCGAATGAGATCGAACTGATCGCCTTTGTGGACGGTAAAGTGGCAGGAACTGCCGGGATCGATGCAATCGGAGCGCAGTATAAAGTTGCGCATCGTGCCGAATTTGGCGTCAGTATCCTAAAAGAGTATTGGGGTCTGGGGATCGGGCGAGCCTTGATGGAAGCCTGTATCCATTGCGCTAAAACCGCCGGATACGCTCAGTTGGAGCTGGATGTAGTGGCGGAGAACGCAAGAGCAATTTCCATGTACCAGATGGCAGGGTTTGTGGAATATGGCAGAAACCCAAAAGGTTTTCGCTCTCGGAACGCTGGATATCAGGAACTGATCTCCATGCGGCTGGAATTGTAGAGCTTATCGACTGAAAACAGCCCTCCTGACCATGACGGCCGGGAGGGCTGTTTTTGGTAGGGAGGTTGACCAGTATGAGGACGATACCCGGACTACCGCAAGGCGCGGAACGAGATGCAGGAACTGGTTCGGGCACAGAAAAATGTAGAACGTTTTTTTGCAGAGGAAAAGAACACCACCGAGAAAACACAGACACGTTAAAAAAAGTCACCGAGGAGCTTCCCTGTTGGGAGGCATCCTCGGCGGATTTTTTAGTTTATATAGCAGCTTTGCGGAGCAATGCGCCTGTTACCCGTATATTTTCCCCACAATCTTTCCGCGTGCTGCGGCGGGCAGAAGCTTGCACAGCAGGCTCAGGAACTTATACTGTGCACCGGCAACATAAACGACCGCCGGCTTCTTTTTCTCCACAATACCGGCGATGTACCGTCCAATGCGTGCCGGGTCCATGCCGTTTTGCTCGTCATGCTCCATCTGACTGACGCTCCGGGAGATGCGTCCACCGTATTCATCATCGCCGAGAATGCTTTTCTGGCGTGCCTTTGTAAATCCGGTGCAGATGTCACCCAATTCTACGACGGTAACATGGATGCCGTAGGGCTTGACTTCATTTGCCAGAGCGTAAGAGTAAGAAGAAACGGCAGCTTTGCTTGCGGAGTAGAAGGTCTGGAACGGAATGTGCGCTACGGCAGCAACAGAGCTGATGTTCACAATATGCCCCTTCCCTTGATGGCGTAGGAAGGGGAGAACCGCTTTATTTACAGTGACCGTTCCGAAGAAGTTGACATCAAATTGTGCTTTGGCTTGCTCCATGGACGTAAACTCCACCGCACCGGAAATGCCAAAACCTGCACAGTTGATCACCGCATCAATTTTGGTCTCTTTTTGGATGACCTGCTGCACGGCGGCGGTGACAGCGTCTTCATCGGTCACATCGACGGACAGATGGGTGACGCCCTCCATAGGGATATTTCTGCGGCTGAACTCATAGACGATGCAGCCGTTCTCCTTCAGAGCGGATGCCGTGCACCGCCCGATGCCGGAGCTTCCTCCGGTAACGATGACCACCTTGTTGTTTTCTCCCACCATGATTTTCCTCCTGAAAATGTTGATCTGGTTCGAGTATACCGCATCGCAGGGCGACTGTCTATACGGATAGCCGGATCGTGGAAAAGTACAGGGATCAACCTGCGTAAATTTTCACGCAGATTGGCCTCTCTTTTTTACACAGCCAATGCCAATTAGCGCTTGAAAACGAAACGCTGCGCAAGTATACTATACTAGTTATACTGTACAAGCTTGATCACAAATCAGTATGCCAGTTGACCATAAAAGGCATACCAGAATTGAAGCGTGCGGCGGGGTCAAAACCCTACGAGGATGAAAATGAAATTCGATAGAAGACTTACAGATGAAATCTACACTTCCGATACGGTAAGGCTGGGAAAAAATGCATTTCAGGCCATGCAGGAGACGATCTATCATAATGGCGGTGTCGGAACCATTACCGGGTACTATGATGCCGAATTGTCGATCCTGTCGGTCAGTGATCTGTTGCTGCATAATCTGAACCACAGCTATGCATCCCTGATGGAACAGACAAAGGGTTCGCTGAAGAATCTTTTCTATAAGAAAGATGCCGCATTCCTCGACAATGCACGCTTTCGTCAGATTCAAGGCGAAGGGGAAGGCCGGATCCTCACGGCAGATGGGGCTCCCGTCTATGTGCGTCTCTACAAAAAAGATGCAGTCGATACGGATGGAACACCGATCTGGATCATGTCAGTACAGATGAACTGGGCGTATGAGAACCTTGCGCTGGTTAATGAATCCATCCATTCTGCACTATGGTATTTTGAGTGTAATGAAAACGGTGAGATCGTTCATGTGAACTGGAGCCATGCGTTCCGGCAGATCCTTGGTTATCATGACATTCTGGATTTTCCGAACAAACTGGATTCGTGGTCGAACCTTCTGCACCCGGAGGACTATGACCGGGTAATGCAGCTGCTTTTGGAAGCGATTGCGGACAAAGCCAATGCTACGAAGTATAATGTTGAGTACCGACTGAAAATGCAGGATGGCCAATACCACTGGTTCCGGGCATCGGCGGAGGTGATACGCCGTCTGGATGGTTCGGCCAATCGAATTGCCGGAATCATCAGCAACATTGACGCGGAAAAAAGAAGCCGGATGCAGGCGCAGCGGGCAGCGGCATTTCACCGTGCATTTACCAGCGCAAACCTCTGCGAATACTATGTAAATCTGGAAAAGAACACCTTTGACACTTTCAAAGTGGAGCCCTCTTTGATGACGGCCTTTGAGCAGAACCACACATGGGATGGACTAGTCAGATTCCTTGTGGATAACTATGTGGTTGAAGAGGACAAAAAGTCTGTAACGGATTTCTACAATCGCGCCTACATCACGGAAAAACTAAAGGGGCTTGAGACGGAGCTGCGTCAGGAGTGCCGCATCGTTCTGGATGGGGAGGAACGATGGGTCAGCAACGTGGTCATGCGCGGCGAGATCGAAGATTCCGAATATGCGATGATTTTTCTGCGGGACATCACAGAGTCCAAAGCAGAGACGGCACGGCGGATGCAGATGGCCTCAGATAACGCATCGATGGATCTTTTGATCAAGAGTATGGTGCGTCTGCTGGACCGCTTTGTCGTCTGCGATCTGGAGAATGACCGGTACCGGTTCTATAATCTGCAAGGTGAAATGATATACGCGCCGACGGGAACCTACCATGATTTTGTGGAGCAGGTGGTTGCAAAGTATAAGACACTGGAACCGCCGGACGCATTGGCTGCTTTGATTTCGCCGGAAAATATCCGCAAGAATCTGCAGGGCGAGAACGACATCTACAAATTTGAATACTGCTCCATAGATGAGAACACCTATAAGATCGCTTTCTTCATTCCGCTGGAGTGGGATGGCACAAAGCTGGTCAAAGCACTGTTGGCGTCTATGGATGTGTCACAGGAGAAAAAGGCCGAGATCGAATCCCATAAGGCACTGAAGGATGCGTACCGGGCGGCAGAAAACGCAAGCCGCGCCAAGACAGAATTTCTCTCCAATATGTCCCATGATATCCGTACACCAATGAATGCAATCGTTGGTTTGACCGCCATTGCGGGTGCGAATATCGAGAGCCAGGACAGGGTGGTCGAGTGCCTTGGCAAGATCACAAAGTCGAGCCGTCATCTGTTGGGACTGATCAATGAGGTGCTGGATATGGCCAGAATCGAGAGCGGGCGAATGAGCCTTGCCGAGGAGGATTTCAGCCTGCCGGAGCTGGTCGATAACCTGCTCACCCTCACAAAACCGGCAATCGACGAGCACAAGCATCAGCTCGAAGTCCATGTTGAGCACATTGAGCACGAAGCTGTCTGCGGCGACAGCCTGCGCATCCAGCAGGTCTTTGTGAACCTGATGAGCAACGCCGTCAAGTACACCCCGGATGGCGGAAACATCACCCTTACGATCAAGGAAAAACCGAACGGCTTCTCGGAGCTTGGCTGCTACGAGTTTTCCATCGAGGACAACGGCATCGGTATGACGCCGGAATTCCAGAAGATCATGTTCGAGCCGTTCAGCCGGGCAGACGATCACCGGACGACCAAGGTGCAGGGCACCGGTCTTGGCATGGCCATTGCAAGAAACATCGTCAACCTGATGAATGGTGACATTCAGGTCGAAAGCGCTCCCAACAAGGGAACGAAGATCACGGTCACGGTCTATCTGAAGCTTCAGGAGAACGAGAAGGAACAGGAAAAAGAACTGCTCGATCTGCCGGTACTGGTCGTGGACGATGACAAGACCTGCTGCGAAAGCACCGTTGCAACCCTTCAGGAGATCGGCATAGCGGGCGAATGGGTCCTGACCGGCAAGGAAGCCGTGGAACGCTGCGCGGCGCGGCACAAGACCGGCCGCGACTATTTTGCGGTGATCCTGGACTGGAAGATGCCGGAGATGGACGGCATCGCAACGGCCAGAAGGATTCGGGAATGCGTTGGGGAGGACGTCACGATCATCATCCTGACTTCCTTTGATTTCAGCGAGATCGAAGAAGAAGCCAGAGCAGTGGGCGTGAATGCGTTTATGGCAAAACCGCTGTTCCGTTCCCGTCTGACGGCAACTCTGCGGCAGTTTACATCCGGGAAGAAGGAGAAAAACGCCCGGAACTATCTGGAAGACTTTGCGAAGGAAAACTATGCGGGTAAGCGGATCCTTCTTGTGGAAGACAATGCGCTGAACCGTGAGATCGCAACCGAGATCATAGGCATGACGGGCGTGACCATCGACAGCGCCGAAAACGGAAAAATTGCAGTCGAAAAGGTGATGGAAGCGCCAGAAAAGTGGTATGATCTTATTTTTATGGACATCCAGATGCCCATCATGAATGGTTACGAAGCCACTGCTGCGATCCGTGCCCTTGCCGGCAGCCGGGGCAAAGTGCCCATCATTGCCATGACGGCAAATGCCTTTGCCGAGGACGTGCAGCTGGCAAAGAACACCGGCATGAACGAGCATATCGCCAAACCGCTTGATTTGAATAAGCTGAACGATGTGCTGAAACAGTGGCTGTGATCTGTGCATTGCCGTAAGGCACGTGATACTGTTGACCGGGCAATCAAAAAGCATGAAATGAAGAACGCCGAGGAATCCCTTCCCATATGGGAGGAACCCTCGGCGTTCTTTAGTTTATATAGCAGCGGTCCTCACCGGGCAGCAGATAGATCGTATCCACGTTCAGCAGCTCCTTTTCACTATGTTCGTGTGCAAACCGCACAACACGCAACGTCTGCTATTGTACCATGAACCATCAAATTCTTCTATTGACCCTTGCGCCAAAAAGGTACAGGCTTTTTCGTAGGATGTGACGATTGACATCCTCAAAAGCATCCCGCAGGGAGGCGCAGCCTGCATTGAAAAATGCAGAACAAAGGGGTTTGGGGCACTCCCCAACAAGCATTTTGCAGCGCAAAAAAGTGTTTTTGTATAGACGAAAACATTGCTTGCTGGGTCACTTTTCGTCCGGGGCGCTGCCGCTGCCGGAGTTCAGGATCGCCACGAACTGCTGCAGCTGCTTGAGGGAGCTGACACCCAGTTTTTCGTAGATGTTCTTGTTGTGGAAGCGCAGGGTGCTGTCCTTGATGTCCAGCTGCTCCACGATCTCCCGGGTGCGCAGCCCGGCGGCGTAGCCGTCAAAGATGCGGCGTTCGGTCTTGGTCAGGGTGGGAATGCCCGCAACAAAGGTCTGGAAGGCATCGGGCACCGACTCGTTGCGGCACACGTCCGCCAGCCGGGACAGCTCAGTCTGCATCTGCTGGCGTTCCAGCTGCAGCTCGTCCATCCGCCGCCGGGATTCCCGCCGGTCCTCCTCGAACTGTCGGAACGCAGGCGAGAGGATGCGCCGGTGGAAGTTCATGCAGCAGAACACCACGAAAAAGGCGATGAACAGGCCGATGAGCAGCATCTGCAGATTGCCGGAAAAGACCAGTCTCCGGTAGTCTGCCATGGGGATGCACACCGCCAGTCGGTAGGACTGGCTCTCGCTCAGGCGGCACAGCTGGGAAATGCCCGCATAGGCGCTGTCGGGGCCGGTCAACTGGGTCAGCCCGCCGCCCATGCTGCGCAGCACCAGCGTGTCCCGGGGAGCATGGTAGTAGCCGCCGGTGGTGCCGCTGCTGAGGGCGGTATCGGCGGCAAGGCCGTCCCCCGCCGGGGCCAGCAGGCAGCTCAGCCGGTCAAAGCCGGTGGGCTGGGCAAAGTTCTGCTTGAAATAGCTCTCGCTGATCTCAAAGCCGCACAGCCCGTACATCGTGCCGTCCCGCCCCCGCAGGGGCAGCAAAAACAACTGCACCTCCTCTGAGGTGCCGGGCAGCTCGAACCGCTCGGTCAGCGTGTAAGACTGGTACAGCGGGACGCTGCCGGGGGTCATCCAGCGGTCGTAGTCCGGGAACTGGTCGGTCTGAAACTCCATGCGCCACTTGCGGTGGGGCATCACGCTATGGGCCTTGCCCACCTCCGCACTGCCCCGGTACAGCAGCAGGGGCACGGTGGGGGTGTCGGCACCGCTTTTCTGCACATACAGCCCGGCGCGGGAATGCTCTGCTCCCTCCATGCGGGTGTTGACGGTGGCATCCAGCAGCACAAAAGCGCCGGAACAGCCGGTCTGGCGCAGACGGCGGCACAGCGGCTCGATCATTTCCTCCTCCAGCGCGTTCAGCACCTCGGGGGAGTCGTTCAGCTGGGCAAAGGACATCTGCCGCAGAGCAAGCTCCTTGTCCACCTCTGCGCTCATGTCCTCGGACAGGTTCACGCCCATGACCGCCAGCTGGTCAAAATAGCGCTCCATATCGTTCTGGAACACCGAAAACTGGATCTGCAGACTGCGGCTGATGTCCTTTTTGGTGTTGTGCAGGCTGGCAAACAGGAACAGCGCCGCACCAAAGGTCAACACCAGCAGCACCACCAGCAGCAGGCAGGCCCACAGCAGCCGGCTGCTCATGGGGCTTTGGCGGATCTTTTCACGGTGCCGGTCAACAAAGTGCATCAAAGTCCCTCCTTTCCGGCTGAGCGGCAGGCTCAGGCATTGTCACACAGCAGCTGCCATGTTTCCTCGGCAAGGGCTTCCAGCGTTTCGCCGTCCGCAAGGCGCTGGGGGTAGTCCTTCTGGAGCTGGCGCAGGCTGTCGTACAAGGTTTTGGCCTTGGCGTGGTACCCCACGATGCCCGGTTCGGACAGGGGGGTGTTCTGGATGCGCATTTCGTTGTAGACGTCGTACAGCCGCTGATAGCTCTGCTGCTCAAAGGGATAGTCCGCAATGGCGTCAAAGGCGGCGCTGGACACCGGCATGTAGCCGGTATCGGTGGCAAATTCCAGATTGCGCTGCTGTTCGGTGAGCCAGCGCAGGAACACGGCGGCGGCTTCGGCCTTCTGGCCGGTGGTCTTGAAGGCGCACAGCCCCACACCGGCCTGCGGCATCAGGGGCGTGGCGGTGCCTGCGGCGTGGGGCAGGGGAGCCAGCAGCAGGTCGGTGGGCTCGGTGGTGTTGTCCGGGTAGGTGACGAAATCATTGTAATAAAGGATGGCCGCAGAGCTGCCAAGGCCCGCCAGCGTCTCGCCGGTCATCACCTGCGTGTTGGAGTACAGGTCCGAGATCAGAATATCGCCCTGCACCAGCGCCCGGGCAAACTCCATCCACGAAGCGCGGAAGGTCTCGTTGGTCAGATCGTACCAGCTGCCCTTGTACAGCTCGCCGCTGCCCTGTTCCAGCGCGTTCAGCTCCACCAGACGCAGGGGGTAATCCAGCGCGCAGAAGGGCTTGCCCTGCGACCACTGCCGGTAGGCACCCGCCATTTCAAAAAAGCCGTCCCATGTGGCAAGGGTGGAAAGCTGCGCCCCGGTGTCCGCCGCAAACCGGGCGTACTGGGAGCCGTTCAAAAAGATGAGCTGGGTGGATTTGGACACCGGGAACACCACCTGCTTCCCGTCAATGATGCCGTCCTGCACAAAGCCGGGCACATAGGCCGCCATGTCCTCGGCGGTGAACCAGTCGTTCCAGTCCACAAGGTTCTCAATGCCCAGAGCGCTGGCGTCCGCGGAATGGGCCGAGAACAGGTCCGGCAGGTCCAGCGCGCCGGGCTTGCCGGCCTTGGCGTCCTGCAGCTGGCCGCCGATGGCGGCACTGTTGGTCATGTTGGTCACGTTGAGCAGGATGCCCTTCTCCCTGCCCACCGTGTCGTTGAACTCGGTCAGCAGGCGGTTCATGGGCGAGTCTGCCTGTTCGCCATATACATGCCAGATGCTGAGCATGGTGGGGTCCTTGGGAGAAAGCAGGGTCTTGCTGCCGCCGCAGCCCGCAAGAGCCAGACCGGGGACAAGCGCCGCAAGCTTTAAAAATGTCCTTCGTTCCATTTTTCATGACTCCTTTCCGCACATTGCAGCCAGAGGGAGAAAACCGGCACAGGCAGGGCTGCAGCCGCCTGTTTTGGTGGGAAACCACCCCCAAATCCCCCCAATTTTGGGCTTTTTGGGGGGATTTTTTGAGGGGGAAGCCCCAAACCCCAAAAATTTTTTTGGAATTGCCCCCCAAAAACGGCTTTTCTGAGGGGGCAATTTTTTCCCGGGTATGATACAGTACAAACAGAAGAGGTTCCGCGCCGGTGCAGAAAGCCTGTCGCTGTGCACAAAACGCGTCAACGGGCAACTGCGGATTCTATTCATAAGAATAGCATAAGATGGAGCGGACTGCAAGTGCAGAGAATACCCAAACCAGCCCCCCTAAAAAGCAGGGGGGACAAACAGAAAGGAGCACCCCCATGAAAGAGATGAACCGACGCGAATTCCTCACCCTTACCGGCGCAGCTGTTGTGGCGCTCTCGCTGGCAGGCTGCGGCGGGCCCTCCGCACCTCCCGCACCTCCCACACCTCCGGCCTCTGAGAGCAAAGAGATGGCCCTGTTCAGAGCCATCAACGAGGTCTGGTATGAAGTCAACAGAGAAGTAGTCCCCAATCCCAAACTTGATATCTGCAAGTCTGTGGTCTACTGTCAGGAGGCTGCCGACCTCGCAAAGTTTACAGCCAGCCCCTTTGAAACCTATGAACCTGAAGTAGACGAAGAGGATTACCGCAAATGGAACTTGCCTGATGATGTATTCCACGAGTACCAACTCCGTGAGTCTAAAATGATACAGGAAATCAGGAACAAATATGGAAACGGAAGCTATCGGGGGACTGCGGGAGTTTCTAACGGCACCCATGACGGTATGCAATTAAAGCAACTGTATCCTCGTAGTCCGAGCGAGGTCAGGGAGTTTGTGCGGTATCTGGCCGGGCATGGACTGGCGAGTCCGCATCCCGAGCAGTGGATGATCGGGCTCTACTGCCCCACCATTAAGGGCAAGACCTATACGGTGGCGGTAATGGTAAACTTTGCACCGATCTGAAGCGGGGCAGAGATGCACGGACTTCCCGCAAATCCCGAACCGTAATCTATAATATATTGCATCGAAAGGAGCACCCCCATGAAAGAACTGAACCGACGCGAATTCCTCACCCTCTCCGGCGCAGCTGTTGTGGCGCTCTCGCTGGCAGGCTGCGGCGGGCCCTCCACGCCGCCCGCCCCCACTACGTCCAAAGAAACCGAGCTGCTGACAGCCATCAACAAGGTCTGGAAGAAAAAGTACGAAGCAAATGAGGTTGCCCATGAGCAGCTGATCCTTAATCAGGATGCGGTGGGCGCTATAAGGGCTCACGGGCGTGTTTTTGAAGAGGCCAACGAGACACCGCATACGCTTAATGACTCTGACAACAAGCTCATTTTTGGGGAACTCAATGGACTTGAGGACAAGATACGGAACAAGTATGGCAAGGACAGTTTGGCAGGTATGGCCGGCATCTCCGAACCGTCTCCCAATAGGGTGGTGGCTCTGGAGGATGCGTATTCTTGCGAGGATGCTGCCGTTCGGGCTTTTGTAGCAAAACTGCTGGACAATTCTAATAGCGCCAAGGCAGAGTTCATCAGCATTTATCTCCCGGTGGTTCAGGGCAAGACCTACATGACCGCTGTTGTGTTCCGAAATAACAAGGCATAAGATAACAAGCCCCCCTGTTTGCCCCGGGCACACTCCCCCTGTGTCCGGGGCTTTATAGAAAGGAGCACCCCCATGAAAGAGATGAACCGACGGACGTTCCTGAAGCTCTCCGGCGCATCGGCGGTGATGCTGGCGCTGGCAGCCTGTGACGATAGCTGCTCCTCCGGCTCCACAAGCTCCGGCTCCGCCACAGAAACGCCTCCCTCGCCGCCGATCCCTGTGATCCGGGACGGGCAAAAGATTTTGACCATCTTCAACGCAGAACTGGCCCGGCGAAAGGTGGAGAACATCAAGTTCGAGTACAGCAAGGGTCTGGAACACGCCATTCAGGCAGATGTGCAGATGTTTGTGGATAACGGCAGCCCGGAGTTCCCGTCGGACGAAGGGCTCAGGCTGCGGATGGAGGGCGACTATGCCGCAAAGATGTGGGATGGTCTGCACGAGGCGGGTTACAGCTCCGGCTCCACGGCTATCTTCGGTATGCTCAATCAGTACCGGGTAGGCGTGGATTTTGACCACGAAGGAAAGCACCTTTACAGCATGGATCGCCTTTACCCCGCCACAGAGGCCCAGTTCCAGCAATTGGTGGATGAACTGATCAAGGACTACGGCGGTGTGCCGGGGCTTCATGAGGACGACCCGGTGGTGAATAAGGTAGGCATCACTGTGGTGGATATCAACGACAAGACCTATTGGGCCGCCTACATCATCGACAAGTGGCAAGGCATAGGAGACGGCTGAACCATACCATAGAAAAGGAGCCCGCCATGAAATACCAACACCTTGTAAGCCTTGCTCTGGCTGCCGCGCTGCTGACCGGCTGCGGCGGCACCCAGAGCAGCCCCAGCGCCGCTGCCGACCAAAGCTCCGACAGCAGCCGAAGCACCCCCGGCGCGGTGGCGCAGGCCGCCCAGACAGACCGCATCACCGACCAGTACACGCTGGAAAAGAACGTTTCGGGTGTGTGGGGGGAGGAAGCGGTGCAGTGCATTTCCGTCCATGTGCCGCAGCTGGAATGCGACAGCCCGGATGCCGCCTACATCAACGATGAGCTGAACGCCATCTATGCGGCGGATTTCCGGGAGTTCGAGAACAGCGAGGAGGCCGGGCAGCCGGGCGGCGAGTACCCGCAGATCGGTGTGGGCTGGGATGACTGGTGGTACGGCGACTGCGTCAGTCTGGTGGTGCGCAGCCGCTACGGCGGCACCGCCCCGTGGCGTTACAGCGGCTGGTGCTTCGATTTTGCCACCGGCAGGCAGATCACCGTGGCCGAGATGCTGCAGCGCATGGGGCTGGACCCGGACACCGTGCAGCAGCAGGTGCAGCGGCAGGCCATGCAGGCCTTTGACCGGGAGATGGCGCAGGGCGCGTATTACGAGGGCCTGCGTCTCGGCGGAGAGCTTTCGCAAATGCGAATGGATACGCTGGAATACAATGAACTGGAAGACCTGTGCCTGCTTTTGCCGGAGCAGGATCAACTGGTGCTCCGGGGAAAGTACAGCTGCGAAGAAGGCTGGCAGCAGCTGGATATGGAGCTCTCGCTGCCCCCCGATGACACCCCGGTGCTGACCGACACCTACGACGGTGTGCAGGTGCAGCTGGAGGGAACGCAGGCCACCATCACCCTGAGCCCTGCGCCAAAGACCGACCAATGGGGAGACATTGGCATCCGGGTGGAACAGGAGCACAGCTACCCCATCCTTGGCGCTTATAACGAGTATGTGGACGTGTGCATCGGGGAGCAGGAGGACGGATTCTTCCGCCCGGTGGTCTATCTGCTGACCAAGGACGGTGTGGTGGAGTATGTGGACGTGCTGCGCTGCCTCATGTTCGGCAATGCCATGATCTGCCAGGATCCCATCTACTTTGCCAACAACGGTGTGGCGCTGGAACTCTGCGGCAGCGAGGTGAACCTGCGCCGGGCGGATGGCTCTGTACTGGAGCTGGCTCCCCTGTCGGCAGAGTGGAGCGCGCAGGAGATCCCCTATAGCGTCACCGGCTCCTACAACTACACCTCTGAAACCGGCTGGAACTGGCTGGATCTGGGCAGCGACGGCAGCGTTCAGCTGGGCGTGCAGGACAACAGCCGCATCTATCGGGGCGATGCCGCGTATCTGGGCGTGGTGCCGGAGGGCGTGGTGCTGGGCATCTCTGCCGACGAGGAGCTCGAATTTGTGGCGGCGTTCAGGAACGACCTGTACAACGAGAACCTGACCCTGACCATGATCGCCGGGCAAAACCCCTTTGCCGAGGGCGAGACCCAGCTGCAGATGACCCGCAGCTACGGCTGAGAACACAGGAGAAGAACCATGAAATACAAACGCCTTGCCGCTGCGGTGCTGGCGGTGGCGGTGGTGCTGGCTGGGTGCGGCAGCGCGGCGGCTCCCGCTGCCCCCGCAAGCTCCGGCGCAGCTTCCCAAAGCGCCGCAGACACGGCGGTGCAGACAGCACAAAAAGACCGCATCACCGAGCAGTTCACACTGGAAAAGACCATCCGGAACGATCACAACATCACCTATAGGCTGAACATCCATGTGCCGCAGCTTGTGTGCTACAGCCCGGACGCTGCCTATCTCAACGATGAGCTGGCCGCCATGTATGCGGCAGAATTCCGAGAGTACGAGGACAGCCCGGAGATCGAGCCCCAGCAGGACGAGGGGAGCCCGGATACTTATATCAATTGGGACGCCTACTGGTACGGCGACTGCGTAAGCCTTGTGGTTTTCCGCTACGACGGCGGCTTAGACCCGGGGTATTCCCGGGGCTGGTGCTTCGATTTTGCCACCGAAAAGCAGGTCTCCGTGACCGAAATGCTGCAGCGCATGGGGCTGGACCCGGATGCCGTGCAGCAGCAGATGCTGCGGCAGGCTATGCAGACCTTTGACCGGCACATGGCGCAGGGCGGCTACTACGAGGGCCTGCTCAGCGGCGGCAATCTGGCAAGCATGCGGATGAACACGCTGGAAAACAACCAGCTGGAGGACCTGTGTCTGCTGCTGCCGGAACAAAACCGGCTGGTGCTCCGGGGCGGGTGCAGCTCCACCGCCGGCAGCGGCTGGCGGCAGCTGGATGTGGAGATCCCGCTGCAGGCTGCTGACCCGCAGCCGCAGACGGTGCTGACCGATACCTACGGCAGCGCTTCGGTGCAGCTGGAAGGAACACAGGGCACCATCACCCTCCGTCGCACGCCGGAGACCGCCGCATGGGCCGCGGATTACGGCATCCGGCTGGAACAGGACCGCACCTACCCCATCCTTGGCATCTATAATGAGTATATCGACCTGTGCATCGGAGAACTGGGCGCCTCCTTCCACCCGGTGGTCTATCTGCTGACCAAGGACGGCGTGGTGGAGTACGTGGATGTGCTGCGCTGCCTTATATCCGGAAATGCTCTGGTCTGTCAGGACCCTATCTATATTGCAAATCAGGGCGTGGCGCTGGAGCGCAGCGGCAGCGAGGTGAACCTGCGCCGGGAGGATGGCTCTGTGCTGGAGCTGGCTCCCCTGACGGCAGAGTGGAACGCGCAGGAGCTCCCCTACGAGGTCACAGGTGCGTTCAACGATATGGGCGACGACCAGTTTGACTGGATGGACGTGGAAAGCAATGGTTCCGTCCAGATGGGCGTGCAGGACAACAGCGTTTTCTATCATGGCTACGCTGATTATCTGGGCGTAGTGCCGGAGGGCATGGTGCTGGGTGTCTGGACCAACGAGACGGCGGACGGGGCACCCGGCATCACCTTTGTGGCGGCGATGAAGTACGACCTGTACAACGAGACCCTGACCTTGACCATGCTCAACGGTCAAAACCCCTTTGCCGAGGGAAAGACCCAGCTGCAGCTGATCCGCTGCCCGGATAACTGACCACGGCGGGAGCCGCTGAGAACACAGGAGAACCACCATGAAACACAAAGCATTCCGCTGGATACCGGCAGTTTTGCTGGCGGCGCTGCTGGCAGGCTGTGGGGCAAAGACCGCAGCCTCTGCCCGCCCGGCTGGCAGCCGGGAGCTGAAATCGACCCCGCCGGATTCCATGCACGCCACCGCGGCGATCACCGAGCAGTACACCCTTGAAAAGGTGGTGCAGGCGGAAAACGGCGGCAAGGTTCGGCTGAACATCCATCTGCCCCGGCTGGAAAGCGACAGCGCCGATGCCGCCCGCATCAACGCCGAGATCGCCCGGCTCTACGAATACGATGTGCAGGAGTACGCAGACTGCCCGGCGGCTGCCGATCCGGAATCGTGGGACATCTGCATAGAGATGAACTGGAATGCCAGCTGGTACGGCGACTGCGTCAGCCTTGTGGTCAGCAGCTGCTACGGCGGTACGGATGCGCCCTTCCACAATGGCTGGTGCTTCGACTTTGAAAGTGGAAACCAGCTTACCGCCACCCAGCTGCTGCAGCGCATGGGGGCAGACCCCGCTGCGCTGGAAGAAGCGCTGTACCGCGACATAAAGCGCCGGGATGAGCTGGACCGGCAGACCGCCTGTGAGCGGGGGCTGCTGCCCCCCGGCAGCCTGAAAGAGGGCAACACCGCATGGTGGGCTACACTGGATGAGCTGCCGCTTTCGTTTGACGAAGCAGGGAACGTTACCTTTTTCGTCCGCCGGTTCAGCGCGTCCCGGGAGGAGTATGAGAACGATGCCCCAACCATCCCGCTGGACGCGCAGCCGCTGCCGCAGGACTGGGAGCAGCAGGTGCTGGCCGAGTGGATGGCGGTCACCGTGGTGTCGGAAGGGCAGACCTACACCCCCGCCGACCGCAACGAAAGCTTTACCCTGCGGCTGGAAAAGGCCGAGATCACCGGCACGGTGACCGTCTCCTTCATCCGGGAAACATACGTCAGCCCGCAGATTCAGTCCGCTGCCGAGACCCGCACCGGAGAGCTGAACGCCGACGCTGTGACCGGCTGGGACGGGAAAAAAAGTCAGGGCTGGAACCTGACAAGCCTCAGCGAGGACGGCAGAAGCTGCTGGACCATCTCCATGATGGAGGACGGTTCGCTGCGGATGCAGTCCACCGGCCCCAAAAAGGGCAGTGAGGTCTGGTACGTTTTTCAACGCACCGAGGCATGGGACGATATCGGCTACACCGCCATCCCCCGTAGGCTGTGGGGCACTTACCGCGCCGGAGACGAGACCGCAAAAGGCATCCGCTGGATGACCTTCCTGCCGGACGGCAGCTGCTGCATGAGCGTGGAATGGGTCGGGTGGAACGGCATTCTGACCGGCACCGCCGAGGGAACACAGGGCCGCACCGAGGACGGCACCGAGCTGCACTTCACGCTGACCGACACGGACGGCAAGGCGTGCGAGTTCTGGGCCATTCTGCTGAACGATGACGGCAGCCCCAGCGGCTGCAGCCTGAAATACCGCGCCGGAGAAGTGCTGTTTGACCGGGACACGCGTCCCGCTTACTGGAAAAACGACTCCCCGGATCTAACCCTTGTACCGTGATCAAAACCGGAAACCGTGCGATAACAGAAAGTTATTGTTTGCACAAATAAAACATACAGGAGGAAATTACTATGGGTCTTATCAAAGCAGGTATGGGTGCACTGGGCGGAACCCTTGCAGACCAGTGGAAGGAATTTTTCTACTGCGATTCTCTGAACAAAGATGTGCTGATGGTAAAGGGTCAGAAGCGCACCTCCCGCCGCAGCTCCAACAACGGCGAGGACAACATCATCACCAACGGCAGCGGCATCGCCGTGGCAGACGGACAGTGCATGCTCATTGTGGAGCAGGGCCGCGTGGTGGAGGTGTGCGCCGAACCGGGCGAATTCACCTTTGACGCATCCACCGAGCCCAGCGTGTTCACCGGCAACTTCGGCGACAGTCTGGCAGCTACCTTCCAGACCGTGGCCAAGCGCTTTACCTACGGCGGCGACACCGGCAAGGACCAGCGGGTGTACTACATCAACACCAAGGAGCTGGGCGAGATCCTGTACGGCACTGCCACCCCCATCCCCTTCCGGGTGGTAGTCAGCGAGGAGCGGGGCTACAAGCTCTCGGTCAATCTGCGGTGCAACGGCAGCTTCACCTGCCGCATCTGTGACCCGCTGCTGTTCTACACCAACGTGTGCAGCAACGTCTCCACCCAGTATGACGCATCCGAGATTGCTCCCCGCCTGAAGAGTGAGTTGCTGAACGCTTTGCAGCCTGCGCTGGCTACTCTTTCTGCCAACAAGGTGCAGTATTACGAGATCCCCGCCCACACGCTGGAGATCTCGGACGCCCTCAACGAGCAGCTGTCCAGCGTCTGGCGCAAAAAGCGCGGCATTGAGGTGTTCTCCTTCAACATCAACTCTCTGTCCATCCCGGAGGAGCAGCAGAAGAAGATCACCGAGTGGGAAGAGAACGCCATGACCACCGATCCCACCACCGCCGCAGCTCGTCTGGTGGGCGGCCAGATCGACGCCATGAAGACCGCCGCCGGCAACACCGCCGGTGCCATGACCGGCTTTATGGGCATGGGCATGGCAGCCGGTGCAGGCGGTATGGGCGGCATGAGCGCCCAGAACCTGTTTGCCATGGGCCAGCAGGCCCGTCCGGACAGCGTGGACGCGCCCCAGCAGGTCAGCCGCCCCGCACCCGCCCCGGCAGACAGCTGGAAGTGCAGCTGCGGCGCCACCGTTACCGGCAAATTCTGCCCGGAATGCGGCAGCAAAAAGCCGGAACCGAAGCCCGCTGCGGACAGCTGGACCTGCAGCTGTGGTGCTACCGTTACGGGCAAGTTCTGCCCGGAGTGCGGCAAGCCCCGCCCGGCGGCAGCAGAAGGCTGGACTTGCAGCTGCGGTGCGGTGAACAAAGGCAAGTTCTGCTCCGAGTGCGGCAAACCCAAGCCCGCCGGTACGCCCAAATATAAGTGCGACAAATGCGGCTGGGAGCCGGCAGACCCCGCTCATCCGCCCAAGTTCTGCCCGGAGTGCGGCGACCCCTTTGACGACAGCGACCAGACCTGACCTGACAAATACAGAGCAATGAAAGGAGCATACCATGATGGGATTCTTTTCCAACCTGTTCGCAAAACAGAACTGTGCGGTCTGCGGCAAGGAGTGCGGCACCCTGCACCGCTCCAAGCTCCGGGACGGACAGTTCCTCTGCGATGACTGCGGTAACAAGTGCTCCAAGTATATCCGGCTCAGCGAGCTGACGCTGGACGAGGCCAAGGAGCACATGGAGTATATGGCCCGGATGAAGCGGGTGTTCGACGAGGTGTTCGACAAGACCGAGTTCCGGGTCAACGCATACCCCTCCACCCCGACGCAAATGGGGCTGGTGTTCTGCGATGAGCTGGGAATGCTGTACATCGACGATCGCACCGGCGGACGGGGCAAGATGCCGGAGCTGATCCGCTACGACCAGATCGCCAGCTATGAGGAGTATCTGGACGAGACCCCCGCCAAGGAGCCGGGCCAGGAACCCACCCTCAACGGCGGCGGCCTGAAGCTGAAGCTGGTGCAGCCCCGCGGCATTACCGAGGCAGAGACCAGACGGGGCATGCATCCCCACCCCTACATCAAGCAGGAGCTGGTCATCTGCTTCAGCAAGCGGGACCGGCGGGAGATCGGCTATGCCCACATCGCACGGCAGCATCTGGACCACATCTTCGGGGTCCACGATAATGAGACCAGCATGTTCGGCCGCCGGATGTCCAAGGCCGAGGAACGGGAGCTGAAGGGCCAGGTGGGCATGATCAGTGCCATGGGTGCCGTGGCATCTGCCGCCATGAAGGGCGGGCAGCTCTCTGAGCAGGAAAAGGCCCGCTTTGTGGAGAACATCAATCTGGCAAACGACGCCCAGACCGGCGGCATGGCAGTGTACAGCCGCCGCGCCGACGAAGCCTTTGCAAAAGTGCAGTGACCCCAAAAGGAGGAACGGATATGAGAAAGATCCAGCGCAGAGATTTCCTCAAGGCCATGGGCCTTACCACCGCCGCCCTCGGCCTGACCGCCTGCGGCGGCTCCAGTGCTGCCAGCGCATCCAGCGTTTCCAGCGCACCGGCTTCCAGCAGCAGTGCCCCGTCCGCTTCGGCACCGCCGGAATCAGCAGAGACCAAAGCCGCCCCTGCAGGGCCCCCTGTGACCCAGTTCCAGACCGGGGAACTGACCATCGGCGAATACACCTTCAAGGCGCAGTACATCCCCTTTGACGTCCGCCGCGAGGTATGCGGTGCCTATCATTTGATCAAAGCGGACAGCTACCGGGGCAATTACTTCTTCAGCTTCTACAACGAGGACGATGAAGAGCAGTCTGCCAAGATCTTCGAGTATGCCATCAAGGACGACCGGCTGACCCCGGTGGCAGAGTACAACATTGACGGCAGAAACGCCCTCAGCATCGACCGCAATGGCATCCTCTATGCCATGGACACCTTTGACGTCTACTGCTACGATCTGAACGGCAGTGACCCGGAAGAGCCCGGCGACGCACTGGACTACATGGGCAGCTGCTATTCCTCCAAGGATCGGGATCTGACCGTAATCTACTGGACCGACTCCGCACCGGTGCTGGTGCAGGACGGCGAGTACACTGAGCTGACGTTGGAGGGCGACAACGAGATCGGCCCCTTCTGCAGCATGCCCTCCCTGAACCTCAGCGGAGACGAGCTGCTGACGGTGGGCGAGCCGGACTCCAGCGGAGACTACTACTTTGCCGCCTTTGATCTGGACGGCAATGAGCTGGCCCGCAGCTCGCAGCCGGTGGGCAGCTTTGACGCCGTGATGATGAAGCGCCCCAACGGCTATCTGCTGGACACGGGCTATATGTGGGAGCTGTACGCGCCGGACGGCACTTTTTTGGAAAAGTCCCTTCCCGTGGGCGAGCGCGAGACCCTGTGCCAGCTGTGCGGAGAGTTCTGCACCTTTGATGTCTTCCTGCCGCTGGAGGAAAACGCTTTCCTGGCAGTGGGCCACCACGGCAAAGCCACCGAGCCGGACGAACCGGTGGTGTTCCGCATCACTACGGATTTCTGAGCCGACCGCTTCGGCGGGGGAGACCAACGCAAAAACAGCTGGGCCGGGGAAAAGCCCTCGGCTCCCTTTGAAACAACAGGAGGAAACGCTATGGCAGGAATGCTGGAATACAAGTGCCCCTGCTGCGATGGCGCCATCCAATTTGACAGCGCCACCCAGAAGATGAAATGCCCCTACTGCGACACCGAATTCGATGTGGATACCCTCAAGGGCTACGACGAGGAGCTGAAGGACGAAAAGCCCAGCGAGATGGAGTGGACCACCCCCGGCGGCAGCTGGGCAGAAGGGGAGACCGCCGGTCTGCATACTTACAGCTGCAAGAGCTGCGGCGGTGAGATCGTGGGCGACGACACCATGGCCGCTTCGGCCTGCCCCTTCTGCGGCAACCCCATCGTCCTCACCGGACAGTTTGCCGGGGCCCTGCGGCCCGACCTCATCATCCCCTTCAAGCTGGACAAAAAGGCCGCCAAGGCCAAATTGCAGGAGCATCTCAAGGGCAAGACCCTGCTGCCCCGGGTGTTCCGCAGCCAGAACCACATCGATGAGATCAAGGGCGTGTATGTGCCCTTCTGGCTCTTTGACAGCGACGCCGACGCCCAGCTGCGGTTCACCGCCACCCGAACCCGCTGCTGGTCGGACAGCAAATACGACTATACCGAGACCAACTACTACTCCGTCCGGCGGGACGGCACGCTGGGTTTTGACGCAGTGCCGGTGGACGGCTCCTCCAAGATCGAGGACGACCTGATGGAATCCATCGAGCCCTTTGCCATGCAGGACGCCATCCCCTTCCAGACGGCCTATCTGGCCGGCTATGTGGCAGACAAATACGATGTGAGCGCCGAGGACGGCATCGAGCGGGCCAACAAGCGCATCCGCCGCTCCACTGAGGAGACGTTCCAGCAGACCGTTACCGGCTACGATTCGGTCAAGGTGGATAACAGCAGCATCCAGCTGCACGGCGGCAAGGCAAAGTATGCGCTGTTCCCGGTCTGGCTGCTGAGCACCAGCTGGCGGGGTGAAAACTATCTGTTTGCTATGAATGGTCAGACCGGCAAATTCGTGGGTGACCTGCCCGTGGACAAGGGCGCTGCCCGCAAGTGGATGCTGGGCCTTACGGCTGCCCTTTCCGCCGCGTCCTACGGCGTGATGTGGCTGCTGTGGCTGGCACGGATCCTGTAAAGGAGGGACGAACGATGAAAAAGACTTCCAACCGACTGCACTCCCTCTTTGCGGCGCTGGCAGCACTGATTCTTGCGGCGGCGCTGGCTGTTCCGGCCTTTGCGGTGGAGGGCGGCTTTGCCGACCTGTACTACCGCATGAACGACAGCGCAGGGGTCCTGACCGAGGACGAGGACAACGAGCTGGAGGACGCACTGGAAGAGCTGAGCCTGCGCCAGAGCTTCGATGTGACCATTGCCACCGTCGAGTCGCTGGAAAGCGTGGACTACGACAGCATGGAGGCCTATGCCGACGACCTGTATGACTTCTGCCAGTTCGGCTACGGCTCGGAGATGGACGGCGTGCTTCTGCTGGTGAGCGTGGGCGACCGCAAATGGCACATCTCCACCTGCGGCTACGGCATCACCGCCTTTACGGATGCCGGCATCCAGTACCTTGGCGAGCAGATGACCCCCTTCATGGCCGATGGAGATTACGCCGGTGCCTTCCGCACCTTTGTCCAGTGGTCGGATACCTATATCGACGCTGCCCGGGCGGGCCACCCCTACGATGTGAATAACCTGCCCCGGGAGCCGCTGTCTCTCATGTACCTGTTCCTTGCGCTGGGCATCGGCCTTGTGCTGGCATGGGTCGTCGTCCATGTGATGAAAAGCCAGCTGCGCAGCGTGGCGTTCCAGGAGAATGCCGCCAGCTATGTGCGGGAGGGCAGCATGAATCTGACCAACAGCCGGGAGCTGTTCCTGTACCGTGACGTGCACCGCACCGAGCGGCCGAAGGAGTCCAGCTCCAGCGATTCCGGCGGCAGCTCCACCCACACCTCTTCCAGCGGCACCACCCACGGCGGTGGAGGCGGCTCGTTCTGAAAGGAGCATGTTTATGAACCCTTATCTCTCGGAAAAAGCCCGGGGTGAGATCCCCCGTGTCCTCAAATGGCTGCGGAACGCAGGGCTTGCCTTCTGCGTGTTCTGCTCTTTTGGCGGGTTGTATAACCTCTGTCTGGACCTGCAGGCCAAGGACACCTCCCACGTTGTCGGGTATGTGTTCTGGATCGTGGTGGGCGCAGTGCCCCTTGTTCTGTTCGCACGCAACGAAAAACGCCGCTACCATGCAAGAACCATCGCCCGCAGGGTGGAGAGCTACTCCGGGCCGGAGGTGCCTCTGCGGTGGCTGTGCAACAGCGTTGGCATGGACCCCAAAGACCTTGCATGGTATTTTGAAAACGGTTATTTTGTAAACCTCAGTCTGGATCTGAACCAGAAGATCGTCCGCAGGCGGACCGTGCCCCGCCATGACCCGAACCGGAGCTGAATCCTCACAGCTGAAACAGAAAGGAGTATTTTCATGGGACTTTTTGATAAGATGAAGCAGGCCGCCGCAAATGTTTCCGGCAACCAGACCGTCACCTTTACCTTTCAGGCTCTGCCGGAAAGCCTTGCCCAGATGCAGGCACTGCCGGAGGCCAGTCTGGACACCCCCTTTAAGACCGCAGCTCTCACCGTCTGCGCGCTGTGCGCCTACGGTGCCGATAAAAACATCGGGCTGGAGATGCTCAACTGGCTGCGTGGCCCCCGCCCGCTGAACGGGCAGGAGATTTCCTTCCTGAACGACCGCTTCCGGGACGGCAAGAGCTATATCCCCTTCTCCTACTTTGTGGGTGCGTCGCCGGAAAACGGCTATACCCCCCGCCAGCCCTTCACCCTGCTGGTGGGCAGCAACCACACCTCCAACGTGGAGGAAGGCTATTGCAAGCTGTTCATCCCCTGCGGCGGTGCCGATGCCCCCCGCCCCATCAAGCTGCGCCGCAAGGGCGACGGGCAGTGGTTTTTGTGGGAGCAGTACCTGATGACCGGTATCCGCATCCCGACATCGGCCGACCCGTGGGCATAAAACAAAGGGGCTGACATGAAAGCCATGAAAACTTTTGCAGCACTGCTTGCACTGGCTTTCAGTCTGGCAGGGTGCGGTGCGGTGGACGGCGCCCCCGTCCGCCCCGCCCCCGGCAGCGCCGGGCAGGGCAGCAGCGCAGCGGCTTCCGGTGCCGATTCCGCTGAGCCGGAGCAGCTTGCCGCGCTGCGGCAGCTGGCCGGGGAAAACGGAGACCTTGCCGGGGTGCTCTATCTGGGCAGCGTCCCGGAGCGCACCACCGATGTGCACGCCGTGCTGGACAGCTTACCGGAACAGCCGTGGCAGTTTGTTGCGGACATCCCGGCAGACCGCTGGGTCGCAGCGCCGGGCGGCGGGCGCGAGCTGTACTGCATCTTTGCCGTGCGCAGGGAGGATACACTTTTTGTCTATGAAAAGCAGGATCCTCAGTACCCGAACGAGACGGGCAAGGAGCTTTACGGCAGGCAGGGTGGCCAGCCCATTCTGCTGCTGTGCAACGGCAGCGAGGGTGCCCCCGACACCATGGTAACGGTCTACTGCACCACCGGCCGCACGCTGGACTGGTCGCCCCGGCTTTCTGCCGGGACCGGCAGCCCGGAGCCGGTGGAAGGCGTAGACGATTTTTCCCAACACCCAACGCCCGGCGCTGCCCCCTGAGGTGCGCCCCGGCAGGGCATGAGAAAGGAGAACTTATGAAACGACTGAAACTTCTGGCAGCCCTGCTGGCGCTGACCATCGGCCTTGCAGGCTGCGGCGGGTCGTCCAAGGGCGGCAGCCCGGCCAGTTCTGCATCCAAAAATAAGCTGGACGGTGACGGCATGACCGCACCCAGCACCCAAGAGCAGGAATACGAAGAGCCGGAGGACGTGACCTATATGCGCCTTCTGGCAGGGGAGGACGTATACCGCGCCTGTGTGCTGTATCTGGGCGGCTCCTACGAGGTGACTACCGATGTGCAGAAGGTGCTGGACAGCCAGACCGATCTGCGGAATCTGTGGGGCTTCGTCTACGACATCCCGAAGGATCACTGGGTCGTGGCACCGGATGGCGGGTGCGATTTGTACTGCATCTTCCCGCAGGACCCGGATGCCACCCTGTTCGTCTACGAGACGAGCCTGACAGACGATGCCGAAAACCCGCTCCAGCGCGGCAAACAGCTTTATTATAGCGAGGACGGCCAGCCCATCCTGCTGCTGTGCAACATCAGCGATATCGCCCCCAACACCGAGGTGGAACTGTACCCCAGCACCGGCGAAGAGCTGGTATTCAGCCCCTTCCTTTCCGGCGAGAACGGCCATGTGGTGGAAGCCGAGGGCGTGTGCGATTTTACCATCTACCCGGAGGGGGACGACTGGGAGACCACCACCAGTCCGTGGTCGCTGGAAGGCAACTGGCTGGAGATTGCCCGCGACACCGACGAGGGCTATTTTGACACCGACCCCGCAGACGCAGACCGGATGTGCTTTTTGCCCACCGACGCCGACACCGAGGGCGACCAGCTGCCCCTGACCGCCAGCTACATCACCCCTTACCCGGAGCTGAACGTGGAGGAAGCCGACCTGTTCTATCAGGAGGGCACCCCGGAGGTACCCTTCCGCTCCAATCAGGAGTGGTACGCCACCTTTACCGGGACCCACGGCGACCGCTACGCCATCACGCTGGAGGACGAGGACACCCTTGCCCTGAAGGTCTATCTGGACGGCCAGGAGAGCTACCTGAGCCTTGTCAACACGGTCTACTTTGCGCGGCAGGAGGCTATGGGCTGACCGGCACACACAAACACCGGGAGGAATGCACCATGAAACAGACCAAAAAGATCACCATTCTCCACTCCAATGATCTGCATGGAGATTTTCTGGCAGAGCAGGTGGACGAAAAGCTGGTGGGCGGTGTGTCCATGCTGTCCGGCTACATCGAAAAGGTGCGGGCAGAACAGCCCAACACCATCTACGTCATTGCAGGGGATATGTTCCGGGGCTCGGTCATTGACTCCGAATACAAGGGGCTTTCCACCATCGAGATCATGAACGCCCTTGCCCCGGACGTGGTTACCATCGGCAACCACGAGGTGGACTACGGCATCGCGCATCTGCTGTTCATCGAAAAATGCGCGCGCTTTCCCATCATCAACGCAAACCTCTACATCAAAAACACCCCCACACGGCTATTCACCCCCTACAAGATCCTGCGGATGGACGGCATGAACATCCTGTTCATCGGCATCATCACGCAGGACGTGATCAACCAGACCAAATCCGAATCTCTGGTAGGCTCCTTTGTGGACACCGCCGCCGCTGCCGCCGAGGTGGGCAAGATCTGCAACGCCCACAACAGCATCGATATTGATTTTACCGTGCTGCTGACCCACATCGGCTTTGAGGAGGACCGCCATCTGGCGCGCCAGCTGGACCCGGCGTGGGGAGTGGATCTGATCATCGGCGGGCACAGCCACACCCTGCCGGAGCACGCGGTGGAGGAAAACGGCGTGGTCATTGCGCAGGCGGGCACCGGCACCGACCAGATCGGGCGCTTTGACATCATCGTGGACACGGACAACAACTGCATCGATTCCTACACATGGCGCACCGTGCCCATCTGCGCCGAGACCTGCCCCCGCAACCCCGCCATGGAGCAGGTGTTGCACCGCTTCACCAGTCAGGTGGACGAAAAGTACAGCCACATCGTAGGGCGCTTCCGCCGGGAGCTTACCCACCCCCAGCGCACGCAGGAGACCGAGCTTGGCAACCTGTTTGCCGATATCTTTACCCGCAGCCTTGGGGTGGATGTGATGCTGATCGGCTCCGGCAGCATCCGGGCCGAAAAGCTGGGCCCCATCGTTACCTACGGCGACCTTATCGAGGGCTTCCCCTACGATGACGGCGTATTCATGTTCAAGGTGACCGGCCAGCAGCTGCGGGAAATGCTTCACTACATGCTGCGGGAGGAAGCCTACACCGGGCACACCGAGTTCTACCAGCTGCCCTCTACCCTGCGCCTGCGGTACGACCGCCGCAAGGGCGATTTTGATTACTTTACCTACTGCGGCAGAGAGGTGGGCAAGGAGATCGGCGATGACGCCCTGTTCACCGTGGGCATGCAGAACTACCACTTTAAAAACATCGAAAGCTTTTTCAACATCTCCTACGACACCCTTTGCAAGCTCCAGAAGCCCCGCAGCGTGGCAACCTCCTGTCAGGATATCCTGATGGAGTATTTCCGGGAGCACGAGATGGTGGACGCAGTGGTGGACGGCAGAATGACCATCCTGCCCCCCACGGCAAGGGAAGGAGACTGACCCATGCGCACAGAAAGGAGGAGACGACCCATGCGCACTTTCTCGCTGGTGCTGCTGGGGCTGGCGGTGGGGGCGGCACTGCTCAGCCGCAGCCCCAGCCGCCCCGCCCCAACGCCCCCGGAGCCTGCGGCTTCTGCCCCGACGCTGGCTGACCTTGAAACGTTGGAGTTCTGGGAGCAGGGCAGCTATATCCGGCCCATCTCCCGCACCTGCCTCACCCGCACCCCCGAGGGTACCCGGGTGGAACTGGAACTGTACCACGAAGAAGTGTATCAGGAGCAGGCCGGGCCGGAGCTTCTGGAACAGGCCAAGGCCATTCTGGAAGAGTACGGCGTGGGCGGCTGGGCAGGCTTCTCCGGCCACGACCCCAACGTGCTGGACGGCAGCAGCTTCCGGCTGGAAGCCACTCTTGCCGACGGCACCCGCATTGAAGCCCACGGGGAAAACAAGTTTCCCCCAAACTACCGGGACGTGATGAGCGCTCTGGACGACCTCACCGCCGCCGCCCAGAAAAACGCCCTGCAGCAATACACCCCATAACAGAAAGGAGCACCCCATGAAACAGCGATTCTCAAAACGAACGCGCCTTGTCAGTGCCCTTTTGACGCTGGCTATGGTGTTCACCTTTTTGCCCTTCAGCGCCTTTGCGGCGAACACAGAAATTGATTTTAATTCGCCGGATTTTAAGCTTAATTTCCCGGATGAGGAATTTCGGCGCTTTCTCAAAGAATGCTGTGACAAAAACGGCGATGGCAAGCTCGATGTGGATATCAAGAATATGACGATTCCAACCAGTTATGCAATCAAAAGTCTTGAAGGAATTCGTTTCTTTGAAGATCTCGAAAAGCTGGATTGCCACGGTATCGGCTTGACAACACTTAATGTTGGCAAAAATTTCAAACTGAAGGAGCTGGATTGTTCCGGGAATCAACTGAAAAAGTCGGTTGATATTCTTTCAAGCGGACTGAAAAAACTGAATTGCTCCAATAATAAACTGACCTACATGAATCTGGGCATTCTCTATGGGCTGAATCTTGAGGAGGTGAATTGCTCCAATAACAATATAACGAAGATCGTAATGGATAGCGTGGGGGAACTGATCAAATTTGATTGTTCCAACAACGAACTGACGGCGCTGGATGTTAGCCGTTGCTACCAGCTAAAACAGTTGAATTGCTCGGTAAATCAACTGGTAGAGCTGGATGTCAAAAACCAGACTAACCTGACACTGCTGGATTGTCACCATAATGAATTGATAGAACTGAACGTAAGCCGGAATCAGAATCTGGCATCGCTGACGTGTGATGGAAATCAGCTGACAACGCTGGACTTGAGCAAGAATAACAGCTTGAGCCATCTGAGCTGTGCGGAAAACCGGCTTGCTTGTGTGGACTTTTCCCATATGGTCGGAAGCACTATAAATGCTGATGGCAACAGGCGTCCCATTGCAGTTCGTACAGACGGAAAGTTTGACTTGGCCACACTGCCCGGTTTTGACGTGAGCAAAGCCACCAACTGGACCGGCGGCTCTGTTTCCGACACAACTCTAAGCGTGAATGCGGGCGTAGAGGAAGTGAGCTACCAATACGATTGCGGCAAGGGAGTAAAACCTACATTCATCTTTGAAACCAGTCTGCCCATCAATGAGAAAAATTTCCCTGACCCTAACTTTAGAAAGTACATCAAAACCTACAAAGCAGGTGGCAGAGATGTCCTCACGGTGGAAGAACAAAGAAAAGTCGAAAGTATCGAAGTCAAAGGATGGAACATCAGCAACTTAAAAGGCATTGAGGCGTTCCCCAACCTGAAAGAGTTGAATTGCGAAAACAATTCTATCCAGAAATTAGACCTGAGACAGAATCCAGAGTTGGAAAAATTGATATGCAATAAGAATCAACTGACCCAGCTAGACCTGAGCAAGAATCCGAATATCTACTTTCTGAATTGCTCTTGGAACCAGTTGGAACAACTGGATGTATCGCATCTGAAAGATTTGGTGACGCTCGATTGCTCGCACAACGATCTGGAGCAACTGGATGTCAAAAATAGTAAATCTCTGGTAGCACTCAACTGTTCTGCAAATCAGTTGACAGAGCTGGACGTAGATGTGACTCATAAACCCAATCTGGAAAGGGTAGAATGCCAAAACAACCAGCTGACATCGCTGATTCTGGGCCAGAATAAACTGCTGAATAAACTGAATTGTGCCCATAACCAGTTGACCCAGCTGAATTTGAACAATATGATTTCCTTAAAGGATCTGAACTGTTTCAACAACCAGCTGACCGTGCTGGATGTCAGCGATAGTCCAAAATTGACTACATTGTGGCTTGGGGATAACCATCTCACCAGCCTGAATTTGGACAACAACCCGAATCTCAATTTCAGTATTACGGATATTTACAGTTCCGATTTTAATAATGTTTACACCGTTACCCTGAACCCTGACCGTACGTTTGACCTGCGAAATCTGCCCGAGGGCTTTGATATAAACCGGGTTACAGGATGGGTCAATGGCAAAGCCAACGGGAACATTCTGACGGTCAATGAAGACACAAACGTAGTGTACTATAGTTATCGGTGCATAACTGGTAAGCTGGAAGTAAGTTTCAAATTGGATGTGACTGGCACCGGCGGCACCGTTCCCCCGGTAACGCCTCCCTCCGGCGGCGATAACCCGGGCGGCGGCTCTACCCCGGGCGGTTCTACTCCGGGCGGCGGCTCTACCGGCGGCGGTGACGGCGGCGGTGCGATCGTCATCGTGGCGGCGGCAGGCGCAGTGGCGGCTGGCGTTGTGGGCTACGGCGTGTACAATTATGTTT